>WNGG01007314.1_pt1 | contig 12238 bp, 7 predicted proteins | sample 5400661 | NCBI WGS metagenome assembly WNGG01 (sample SAMN13153372, study PRJNA577476) | soil metagenome | isolation source: 100 cm soil or saprolite under Garry oak tree replicate 1 | place: USA:California | collected 2016-06-15 | reverse complement strand
CTTCGCGCTGAAGAAGATCTACGACGCCATGCCGACGCCGAAACGGGTGGTCGCCGCCGGCGCATGCGCGCTGTCGGGCGGCGCGTTCGCGGAAAGCTTCGTCTGCGCCAGGGGCGTGGCCGAGGTGCTGCCGGTCGACGTGGAGGTACCCGGAAATCCGCCGCCGCCGCTCGCGATCCTGCACGGTCTGCTCGTCGCGGTCGGACGCAAGCCGCCGGTGCCGCTCGCTTCCGCTCCGGCCGGATCCGAGCCGGTTTCGGCGGGGCGATGATGGCGACGCTGACGCTCGTCCTCGTGTTCTTCGCGGCGTGCGGCGCCGGTGTCGTTCTGTCCCTGGCGGGGCGCCCGGCGCGCCAGGGGGCCGTGCTCTCATGGCTGGGCTGCCTCGCCGCGCTCGCGGCGGCCGCGGCGGGCGCGCAAGCTCTGCTGTCGGGGGATGTGTTCACCCGGACCCTGTGGTCGTTGCCGGGGCTGACGACGCTCACGCTGCGTCTCGACCCGCTCTCGGCGGCGTTCGTGCTCGTGACCGGGCTCGTTCTTTTCCCGGCCTCGATCTACGCGGGCGGCGAATTGAGGCGCGAATCGCTCCGCGGCCGCGAACGCGCGTTCACGGTGATGCTGCTCGCATTGTATGCGTCCGTCGTTCTGATCCTGATCGCGGGCGATGCGCTGCTGTTCCTGCTGGCGTGGGAGGTCATGTCCATCCTGTGCTACCTGCTCGTGTTGAGCGGCCCGGGCGGGGAGAACGGCCAGGTCGGATCGGCGTATCTGCTGCTCGCGATGGGCGAGGCGGGAACGCTCGCGGCCGCGCTCGGCTTTCTCCTGCTCGCCCTCAATGCGAGCTCGATGGAATTCGACGCGCTCAAATCCGCCGGATCGGCGCTGGGCGGGAACGCCCGCTGGGGAGTGTTTCTCCTCACGTTCTTCGGGTTCGGCGTGAAGGCCGGCCTGGTCCCGGTGAATTCCTGGGTGCAGCGCGCCTACGCCGCCGCGCCGCGCGCGTTTGCGCCCGTGCTCGCCGGCGCGACGCTGAATCTCGGCCTGTACGGCATCCTGCGGGTCAACGCCGATCTCATGTCGGCGACGGTTGCGGGAACGGGCCTGGTCGCGCTCGTCGTCGGCAGCGCTTCCGCGCTGATCGGGATTCTCTACGCAACCACCGACAACGACCTCAAAGCGATGCTGGCGCACAGCTCCATCGAAAACGTCGGCATCGTCGTCGCCGGCCTCGGCGCCGGCATGGTCTTCGTCGCCGCCGGCCATCCCGCGCTCGCGGCGATCGCCTTTGTCGCGGCGCTCTACCACACGATCAATCATTCGCTTTACAAGACGCTGCTGTTTTTCGGCGTCGGCGCCGTGGAGACGCGGGCCGGCACGCGCGACATGGACCGACTCGGCGGCCTGATCAAGGGGATGCCGCTGACCGCGCTCGCCTTTCTAGCCGGAACGCTGGCTATCGCCGCGCTGCCGCCGTTCAACGGCTTCGTCAGCGAATGGCTCACGCTGCAGACGATGCTGCGCTCGGCCGAATTGCCTTCGATACCGGTGAAGATCGTCTTTGCCTTGTGCGGCGCGGGGCTGGCGCTGACGGCGGCGCTGGCGGTGACCTGCTTCGTGAAGGTGTTCGCGATGAGCTTTCTGGGAATGCGCCGCCTGGACGAGGCGCAGCGGGTGACCGAGGCCGCCCCGTCCGCGCTCGCGTCCATGGCGATTCTCGCGGTGCTGTGCCTCGCGTTCGGCGCGCTGCCGACTTATGTGATCTCGATGCTGAATCCAACGTCGACCCAGCTGGCGGGGGCGAACGCCGCCGACGCCTTGGTGCCGCCGTTCTTCGCCTCGGCTCCGGCGCACGAGACCTTGCCGCCCGCGTTCGCGGCCGAGTTCCACGATCTGGGTGCGCAGGTCGGGCAGGACATACTACCGGGACGCGGTCTGGTGGTGCTGCACCGGGGGGGCACCGAGAATCCGGTGGTCTTCGCCATGTCGACTTCCTACATGCTCGCGGCGCTGATCGTTCTGTTGGCTTCAACTTACGTGATCGTTCGTTTGTGGCTGACGCGCGCTCGGCGACTGACGCGGCGCGAGCGCTGGGACGGCGGGGTGCGGCGGCTGCTGCCTGAGATGACGTATACGGCGACGGGTTTTTCAAATCCGGTGCGGGTGATCTTCGACGCGATCTTCCGTCCGACGACGGTGGAGGACACGAGCGAGACGGTGGCGCAGCATTTCCGCATGGCGATCCGCCGCGAAAAGGAGCACGTGCATCTGGTGGACAGACTGGTGTTCCAGCCGGTCAGATCGGCGACGCTGCTGTTCGCGCGCGGTCTGGCGGCGATGCATCACGGGCGCATCAACGCTTACGTGACCTATGCATTTCTGGCTTTGCTGATCGTGTTTGCCGCGCTGCCGATGTCCTGACGCAATCTGGTACGCGCCGGGCGCCGCGGCGGTCGAGAAAGCTTCCATGGGCGCAGAGGAATGGCTGCTCGCTTCGGTCTTCGCGCTTTGCGGTGCGGGTGCGCTGGCAGGAATTGTCGTGCCCGAGCGGCGCAATCCGGCGCTGCTGGCCTGGGTCGGCTCGCTCGCTGCACTCGCGACGATGTGGGTCAGCGCAGGCGTGTTGCGTTCGGGAAGCGTCTTAAAGTGCGAACTCTGGACGATCGTCCCCCTGGGAACGCTGACCGTTTCGCTCGACCGCCTCTCTGCGCTGTTTTTATTCGTGGGGGCGGCGGTGGTGCTGGCAAGTTCCATTTTTTCGGCGAGCTATCTTCAACGATACCTGGGACGCTACGGTCTGAAGAGCTTCACGGCGTGGTATCTGCTGTTGTTCGCCTCGATCGTGCTGATCCTGATCGCGGACGACGCGCTGCTGTTTCTGCTGGCTTGGGAGGCGATGTCGATCCTGAGCTACTTTCTCGTCAACTTCGAGCACGAGCGCGACGAGAGCAGCCGCGCAAGCTATCTCATGCTGGCCATGGGCGAGGCGGGCTTCGTCGCGATCGTCCTGGTGTTCCTGTTCCTGGCGGCGAAGGCGGGATCGCTGGAATTTTCCGCGCTCAAGGCGGCCGGGGCGGACCTGGGACCGGCCACGCGCTGGCTCGTCTTTCTGCTGACGTTCTTGGGTTTCGGGGTCAAGGCGGGGTTGGTGCCCGTCAATACCTGGCTTCCGCGCGCTCATCCCGCTGCGCCGGCGAACGTGTCGGCGATCCTTTCCGGGGTGATTCTGAATCTGGGGCTGTACGGCATCGTTCGCGTGAACCTCGATCTCGTGCCCGTGGCTACGGTCGGCGCGGGCCTGGTCGTGCTGGTCGTCGGGACGGTTTCGGCGCTGGTGGGAATCCTCTACGCCACCACCGAAAACGACCTCAAGGCCATGCTCGCTCACAGCTCCATCGAGAACATCGGGATCGTGACCGTCGGTCTGGGCGCGGGTCTTATCTTCACGGCTTATGAAAGGCCCGCTCTGGCGGGCATCGCTTTCATCGCGGCCTTCTATCAGATGATCAATCATTCGGTGTACAAGGCGCTGCTGTTTCTCGGCGCGGGAACGGTCGACGACCGTGCCGGCACCCGAGATCTGAACCGGCTCGGCGGATTGATTCGCACGATGCCGTGGACGGCGGGCGCGGTCCTGGTCGGCGCGCTGGCAATTTCGGCGCTGCCGCCGTTCAACGGCTTCGTCAGCGAATGGCTCACGCTGCAGGCCCTGCTGCGCTCGGCCGAATTGCCTTCGATACCGGTGAAGATCGTCTTCGCCTTGTGCGGTGCGGGGCTCGCGTTGACGGCGGCGCTGGCGGTGACCTGCTTCGCGAAGATGTTTGCGATGGGCTTTCTCGGCATGTCGCGTTCCGACGGCGCGGCGAAAGCCGTGGAGGCGAAAAGCTCCTCCCTGGTGCCGATGGCGTTCCTGGCCGTGCTTTGTCTGCTGCTCGGCGTGTTGCCGACATACGTGATTCCGGTGTTGAATCATGAATTGCAGTCGTGGACCGATGCGAGCACCGACGCGCTGGTGCCGCCGTTCTTCGCGTCGCATCTGGAGCACGGCACGCTGCCGACTGCCTTCGCGGCGGAGTTCCACGACCTGGGAGCGCAGGTGGGGCAGGACGTGCTGCCCGGGCGCGGGTTGGTCGTCATGCACCGGGGCGGCGCCGAGAACCCGGTGGTCTTCGCCATGTCCACTTCTTACATGCTGGTGGCGCTGACGGCGTTGCTGGTTTCGACTTACGTCATTGTTCGCCTGTGGCTGACCCGGAATCGTCGATTGATGCGGCGCGAGCGCTGGGACGGCGGGGTGCGGAGGCTCCTGCCGGAGATGACCTATACGGCGACGGGTTTTTCCAATCCGGTGCGGGTGATCTTCGACGCGATCTTCCGTCCGACGACGGTCGAGGACACGAGCGAGACGGTGGTGGAACACTTTCGCATGGCGATCCGCCGCGAGCGGTCGGTTGTGCACATCATGGACCGCTTTGCGGTTCGGCCGGCGCGAAACGCGGCGATGGGCTTCGCGCGCGGTCTGGCGGCGATGCACCACGGTCGCCTCAACGCCTACGTCGCCTACGTGCTGCTTACGCTGACGATGTTCCTGCTGATCGCAGGGTTGCTGTAAGTGAGCGTCCGGATTGACGATGATGCCTGCGGATTCCTGCTGATCGCTTTTTCGGTTGCCGCACAGTTGGCAGCCGTTCCCTTGTTTCTCGCCTCCCATCGCGCCGCTCTCGACGTTTGGCCCGGGCGATAGATGAGGAAAGCTGTTCCGCCCGTCCGCCAAGTCGAGCCGGCGCTGCTTGGAGCGCAGAGCGGGATCGTTGAGGCTGGACGAAGTCCTCCGGCGTCGGTATATTTGGAGAAAGAATAAAAGGCGATGGAGCCCGCCTAAACCGCCTGCACAGGCTGATGGCCCCTACCGAACGGGTAGGGGCTTTTTTGTCGCCCCTTCTTGCAAGAGGAGCGTGCAAATGTTCTGCAGCCTGGTAATCGTGCAGAAAGGGAACACGCGATGGATCGCGTGAGTCGGGAATTGCTCGAGACCATGCGTGCCGCGTTCTCGCACGACCGCGAATCGAGGCCGGATATCTACCGGGGTGAAATGCTTCACCGCCTCGGCCAGTCCGGCTGCCCGATTTGTGCGCGTCTTGCCGCCGATGAGCAGAACTATTTCTTCTGGCTTCTGTACGAAAACTACTCCGCGCCGGAGGTGCTGGACCAGTTCTGCTCCTCCCTCGGATTCTGTGCGACGCACGCCGGCTGGCTGGCCACACAAACGACGAGGACGGACAGTGTCGCCTACCTGCATTCGCACATCTTGCGGCATGCGCTGCAAATTATCGGTTCGGAAAGAAAACCTGGCGTTCGCGGGAGCGGTCGCGCTTTAGTTGCGCAGCGGGCCTGTCCCGCCTGTGTTTCTCGGTCTAGGTCGGCGTCGAGTTTTGCGTGGTTCCTCGCCAAGGCGTTGGAGGGGGATGACGGATTGAAACTCTACGGGCAGCCGGGCCTACTTTGTATGTCGCACCTCGGTCTGGTCGCCCGCATTGCCGAGGCGCGGGTTCTTGAACGCATACTGCAGGTTCAGCTCTCCGTTTTTCGGTCAGCGGCGCGATCCTTGGGCGACGAATCTCAGGTAGCCGAACGGCAATGGCCGGCTGCTATCGATGCTGCGCTTGCCTTGGTTGCGGGTGCTCCGAGTTTCACCTCCCGGCTGGATGTGGAACAGAGCGAATCGAGCGCTCCGTCCAGAAATCCGATCGAGGATTTCGCGCGGCTGCTTCCCAGGAACGATTCCTGTCCGGCATGCGCGGAGATGTTGCGCGCTCGATGCGAATGGATCGGGTGGCTGGATGGGGCCGTGGACAACCAAGATAAATGCCAGGATCTTCTCGCTCGTTGCTCAACGCACATATGGCTTCGTGCAAACCGGGGACACTCGAGTCTTGGGGTATGGACTGCAAGAAATGCACTCGAAGTCGCAAGCGCGAAAGTACAGCTTGCCTATGACGCCGGCTGGGGAAAACGGTCCAAAAAAAATGAGTCCGACAATCTTTGGCGAAGATTGCGACGACGCAGCGAGGCAACGGGATTGGCCCGAGAGATCTTGCAGCGCCCAGAGCGCTGCCCGCTGTGCCTGCGCATCGACGTGGCCGAGGAGCGCGCGCTGACCCTGCTTCGCGACCTCCTGGCATTGCGGCAACACCGCGATGCATTCGAGAAGGGGCACGGGCTTTGCGTCAAGCACCTTGCCGCGATCCTGCCCGAAGTCACGGATGACAGGAAAAAATACCTCCTTCGAATCGAATCTGCAAAGCTGTCTTGCCTGCTGTGGGAACTTGAAGAAGGGTGGCGCAAGCGCTCCTGGAGCTACCGCGCCGAGACCCAGGGCGAGGAGCAACGGGCATGGCGTCGTTCCCTGCTTCGAATCTCGGGGACTTACACGCCGTGATTGTCCGACCAGAGATGTCGTGGCGTCCGTCGGGAGCTCCGGACTGGGAGTCCGCGGCTCGATATTCGTGCCCGGTTTGCAGGGCACTCAAGAGGGAGGATCGGCGCTACGCGGTCAGTTTCGTGCGTGATCGCAGTCGATCGGCGGATTACGCGCTGGCGCTAGCAGAGGCCATGGGTTTTTGCGGGGTCCACGCGGGGCTTATTGCAAGCAACGGGAACGAATCCGGCGTTCTTATAGAGTTCTTCTCGCAGGCCATCGACGCCGTTCTTTCCATTCTGACCGATCGGAGAGGGAACGGCGAACGGCTGGAGCAAATCGTTTTCCATGCTGAGAGAGGTTGTCCTGTTTGCAAACATCGCGAGCGGATTGTGTCGGCGACGATTGGCCCGCAGGCGGAGCCGCATTCAGGATTCGATTCGGAATCGAGGGGAATCTCCGGCCTTTGTTTCCCGCATTTCTGCGCAACGGTGAATGCATCCGGATCAGGCCGTCTCGAGGATCTCGCCGAAGCGCAGCTCGAGCTGATGCAATGGGCATCCGGATGGCTCGACGTGGCCGAGAAATCCGAAAGGGCTGGACCGTCGAGCACAGCCGATCCAGGCTGCGAGCCGATGGGCATGGTTCTTCGTGTGATCGCAGGTGCAAGGCCGCAGCTGCCTTTCCCAGACGACGGGAAAGACTCGCCGTGGCATTCGAGAAAGGGCGCCGACGATACAAGCAACTTTTTGGCCGCTCCAGAATTCTGTTCAGTGTGCGCAGCGATATCCCGCACGCTGACGCGGCGCCTCGAATCCGCGGAGCGCGGTGCGCGACTCGGGCTGTCGTTGCCAACGGTGCTGCCAACCTGTCCGGATCATCTGTGGTTTTACGCGCGTCTGGCCAGCGCAAGCGTATCCCTGGGCGCTGTTCGTTGCGCGTTGGACGCCACGATCGTGATGCTTCGGAATGGGATTGCCGCGCTCCGACGACGGCGGATCATGCGCGCGGAGGAGGAAAAGAGCGTCTGGTACCGGCGCAAGAATCCCTCCTATTTTCTGGGCCAAGATCGGAAGCTCATCACGCACCTGCAGCGTTGCCAGATCTGCGAGGCGGTGGCGGTCACTTGTGACCGCAGCGTCGCCGAATTCGTCGAAGGAATCAAAGAGCGAGAGCACAGTCGCCGATCTCACCGCGAGTACGGACTTTGCATGAGACACCTCGCGCACGCTTGCATGATTTGCCGCGGAAAAGTTCGTGATAATCTGGTTTCCATGCATGTCGAAAGGTTGCTGGCGCTTCGCGACAGAGCGTCAGAAACCCGGAGCGAATCTTCCGTCCGGGTCCGTTCCACGCCGGGAGACGCGGGGGAGGGTTTCTGGAGGGACGCCCTTTACCGCATTTCCGGGCGGATGTAAGCGGTCCACGCGACAAGGCCGCGCAGATCACCGGGTGGAGCGAGACGATGGGAATTGCAGTCGAGATACCGGGGTGGGGGAGTCTAAGCCTCGCCCATCTCGTGCTTGACTACAACGGAACGCTCGCGCGCGACGGCCGGACGCTCGTGGGCGTGGAGTCGCGGCTGGTCGAATTGGCGCAGCAGCTGGAAATCCACGTCCTCACCGCCGACACGTTCGGGCAGGCGAAAACCGAGCTCAGAAATCCGTGGTGCGAGGTGGTCGTGCTCAAAGCCGGAGACGAGCACCGTCAGAAGGCGGACTACGTGAAGCAGCTCGGCGCCGATGCCGTTGCTGCGATAGGCAACGGGCGCAACGATCGCGAAATGCTGGTGCAAGCGGCGCTCGCGATCGCCGTTCTAGGGAGTGAGGGTCTTGCGAACGAGGCGCTCGCAGCCGCGGATATCGTAGTCCCGGACCCGGTGTCGGCACTCGACCTGCTGCTCCACCCGCAAAGGATCGTCGCGACGCTGCGCAGCTAACCGCGACCGGCAAGCTGCAGGTTCGCCTGGGTCAGACGATCGGATGCGGCTTGAAGGCGGGCTCGTAAGCTTGAATATGCAGCCCGGGTGGGCTATCTTCTGGGGACAGAGGAGATGGCATCCTCCTTCAAACCGCCGCAAGGCTGATGATGCCTACCGTTCGCCGGAATACGGGGATACGTAGGCTATTCATGCGCAGCATTCGCGGCACTGGTCTTCCTTCTTCCACGAATTCCGGGCACGTTTCTCGATCCTCGGTCTGAGCGGCGGGGAAAGCAATGTCGTCGATGCTACTCGTCGATGCTAATAAACGCAGAAAGGAGGCTCCGTTGAAACGCCGTTTCGCTCGAACGATGTTCCCTTGTCTGTTGCTCGCCCTCACAGGATGTACTGTCGCTCCCTGGTCTTCATCTGTCACCGGAGAGGGAGCGCACGTCAAACCAGTCGGGGCGTATGCGATCGCCAATATCAAGCCTTGGCTTTCCGACCCCGTCGTCGTGAATGCCGTCAAGGCGCAAAACGTCGACACCGCAAAGCTGAAGGACATCGAAATCAACAGGCTGGACACAGGCTGGATGGACAGGTCCAACAGAGCACTCATCGATTCGAGGATGAACAACGGGCTTTCGACCTTTCTCCAAAAGAAAAAGGAGGCCGGAAACGGAGTCATTTTCGAGATCTTCGTGTTCGATATGAAAGGCCTCAACGTAGGACAGACCGACTTGACCCAGGACTACAACCAGGGCGATGAGGCCAAATACTGCAAGACGTACCAGGTGGGACCCGACGCCATATTCGTGGACAAAGTGGCGAAGGACAAGGACAGGAACGTTTCGCAGGTGAGTCTCACCATCAAGGATCCCGCGACCGGTCAGGCCATCGGAGCGGTTACGGTCGGTATCGATATGGATAGGCTGAAGTGATTTCTTGCGATCGAGACATAAAACGGCGGTAAAAAAACAGTACGGCAGGCGCAGGAGGAAAGCAGGAAGTATTGACAGTGCGCGGCTTCGGCAAAGCGCACGGGTGTATTAAAGCGCGCTCGCGGTATTGAGCGAGCTTTCCTCTGGACGCCCGACTTTTCCGAGCGTCCGCCGCTTACAGGGACGGCCAGGCATTCTTCCCGGTAGGGCAGAAAGACGCAGGGGTGCGTCGCGATGAGACATCTTGTTTCCGTTTCGGCGCGCACACCTTGCGATTGGACATCGTCTTAACCTACTAAAGGAGGCAACAAAATGTTTATAAGACTTTCATTCGTACCCCGGCGCACCCGACTCGCGGGGATCCTCGCGGCCGCGGCGCTGTTCGGGGTCGTGTCGCTCGCGACCTCCGGTGTAGCGCTCGCTGATGAGCATGAGCGGGATGGGGGGGCGGTCAAGCTTCTCAAGACCATTCCCATCCCCGGCGCCGCTCTCCATAGCTTCGATATCAGTTGGGTCGACGCATCCACCCAGCGTTACTATCTCGCCGATCGTTCCAATAGGGCAATCGACGTCATCGACGCCAAGAACGATACCTTCCTGAAGCAGATTGATATCGGAGGTTTTGTCGGAGTTGTATTTAACGCCGCGGGCGCTGCGGACAACTCGAGATCCGGTGGCGACGGTGTCCTTGCATCCGGGCGCTGGCTCTTTGCGGGGGACGGCGGCAGCAAGCTGGTATCCATCGATCTCACCAACGACACTGTTGCTGACACTTTTCTTACCGCCAGCAACGATCCCTTTCGCGCCAATGAAATAGCCTACGACCCGGTGGGCGGGATCCTCCTTATCACAAATAGCAACGACAGCCCGCCGTTTTTCACCGTGCTCAAGGTCAACCAGAGCACCGGAAAATTTACGTTACTCGCAAAAACAATACTTGACGCGGCGCACGGCGTCGATGCGACCAACGGCACAGAACAACCGGTGTGGGACCCAGGGACCGGCAAGTTCTACCTGTCCATCCCTGAATTGAGCGGTCCCGGGGGCACAGGCCCGAATGGGGCGATAGCGAGAATCAACCCGCAAAGTGGCGCGGTGGAGGCGCTGTTTGCGGTGCAGTTCTGCCAGCCGGGCGGACTCGTCGTCGGGCCACATGACGACCTAATGATTGGTTGCAGTGTGCCCTTTGATACTGCCGGCAACGCGTGGACCGCCGCGGATCCGAATACCGCGGCGCCCATTTCAGTGATCATGGACGCCAAGAACGGCAGCATCGACAAGATGGTTGCCGGCGTTTCCGGGAGCGACGAGATCTGGTTCAACTCCGGCGACGGGCGCTACTACCTCGCAGCCCGGAACCAACCGGGCGGCCCGGTGCTCGGCGTCATCGACGCGCACAGCCAGACTCTGGTGCAAGTTGTTCCGACGCTTAACGTGGGTGGCGTCCCGTTCAAAATTCCCGCGGCGACCGCGCACTCGGTTGCCGCCAATCCCCACAACAACCACGTGTTTGTGCCGTTGGGGGCCAATAACGTCTTCCCCGACTGCCTGAACGGTTGTGTCGCTGTCTACGGCCATGATGAGGACCGGGACGCAGACGACCACCGGGATCGGCGATAGCGTTCGCTTAGAAAGGACGAGGGCCGGCTGTGCCGGCCCTTTTTTTGCGCGCGGACGGCTAGTCCGGTCGCTGGCTCGCGGCAGAAACGGAGGCGGCCGCGGATATCGTCATGCCTGACCCGGCGTCGGCTCTGGATCTGCTGCTGCATCCGCAGCGAATCGTCGCAACGCTTCGCAGCTAGCCGCGTCCGGCAAGCCGCAGGTTTGCCTGGGTCAGGCGATCCACCAGCACACGCATGAACGCCTTGTTGAATCCGACCTGGCAGCCGTCGGTTGCGGCGCGCAATGCATCGGCCTTGATCTCCATCACGGTGATCTCGCCCACCGCCGTGATCGTCGTCGTGCGCCGCCCCATACGGCCGGCGAAATAGAGAATCTCGCCGAAGCAGCCCCCCGGCTTGATGGTATTGAGCTGCTTGCCGAGGAGCGTCACGCTCACTTCGCCGGCGATCAGGAAGTAGAAGCTGTCGCCCTGGTCGGCCTCCCGGATGATGACGGTGCCTGCGTCCATGGGCTTCCAGCTGCCGATCCGCACGACCTCCCACAGCGCGACGTCGTCGAAGTCCTCGAAAAACGGCATGCCGCGCAGCTCGTTGAACTTCTGAGAATCCGAAACCGACGCGCCGGAAAGGCGCAGCGTGGTGAAGGCCTGGCTCAGCTCTTTGCCGAACTCGAGCCAGGTCTTGTGGCGGGCGGCAGGATCTTTCTCGATGGCCTTCATCACGATCTGGTCGAGCAGCGGTGGCAGGTCGGAGCGCAATGTCGCCGGACGGGCCGGGACCGAGTTGAGAATCGCATAGCTGAGTCCCGCTTGGGTGTTGGCCTCGTAGGGCAAGCGGCCAGTGAGCAGCCGGTACATCACTACGCCCAGCGAATAGATATCGGTCTGATGGGTAATGTCTTCCATGCGGATTTGTTCCGGAGACATGTAGGCGGGCGAGCCCACGCCGGTGATCTGGGTCGTCTCCTGGCCGTGGCGCTGCTGAAACGAGGCTCCGAAGTCGCTGACCTTGGTGTCGCCCGACTGCGACAGCAGAATGTTTCCCGGTTTGATATCGCGGTGGATCACGCCGTGCTGGAACGCATACTCGAGCGCGCGTATGCATTTGAATATGATCTCGACAACCTTGCTCAGGGGCAGCAGGTTGGTGACGTCCGAGTGCGCCTCGAGCGTGGTGCCGGGCACGTACTCCATCACCAGATAGCTGTGCTCGGGCTCGACCACCGCGTCGAGGATCTCGACGATGTGCGGATGGCTGAGCTTGCCGGCGAGCGCGGCCTCGGCGAGGAACGCCTTGTGCATCATGCGCTCGGTCTGCGGCTTGATGTGTTCGTCGAACA
>WNGG01007310.1_pt1 | contig 12240 bp, 10 predicted proteins | sample 5400661 | NCBI WGS metagenome assembly WNGG01 (sample SAMN13153372, study PRJNA577476) | soil metagenome | isolation source: 100 cm soil or saprolite under Garry oak tree replicate 1 | place: USA:California | collected 2016-06-15 | reverse complement strand
CGGCTTCGAACCCGGCATGCCCGCAAGCGTGTACCCGCCGGCGACACCGCTGGAGCCCGAAGCGCCGCTGCATCTCGACGCAAAGAGCGCGAAGTTGCTGGCTGACTGGTACGAGCTTGCCGATACAGCGCTGCGCCGCTTCGCGGCCGAGATCGGTGCATCCCCACAGGAGCCGATCCTCTGGCCTGAGCACTTCGACATCGGCATCACGGTCGCATCGGTGAACTACGGCGCATCACCGGGCGACGACCACCTCGCGGAGCCGTACCTGTACGTCGGCCCGCACGACGGGCCGCCGGTCCGTGACGAGTTCTGGAACGTGCCGTTCGGCGCGGCCCGAACCATCGAGGAAATCGCATCGATCGACGACGCCGCCGCGTTCTTCCGGGCCGGGCACGACCGCCACTGACGAGCCGTACGGACAAGGAGGCACGATGGGTGCCGATCTGGCTCCCGGTAGCCGCTTTCCCGACCTCGAGCTAGCAGACCACGCGGGCATTCGCCGCCGGATCACTGAGCTGGCCGAGGGCGACCCGCTGGTGCTGAACTTCTTCCGCGGCTGGTGGTGCCCGAAGGAACAGGCCTTCTTCCGGCGCCTCGTCCGCCTGCAGGACGAAGCCGAGGTCGCCTACACCCGTCTCGTGTCGGTGAGCATCGATCCCGCACCCGAGCTGTCGGCGTTCCGTGCGGGGCTCGGTGCCCGGTGGACCTTCCTGTCCGACTCAGCTCGGACCTACCTTGACGAGCTCGGGCTTCGGGAAACGACGGACAGCCTGCACCGCCCGTACCTGCCGGCGACCTTCACGCTCTATCCCGACCTGACGGTCCACTCGGCATACAACGGCTACTGGTTGCATACAACGGCTACTGGTTCTGGGGACGACCGAGCAACGAGGAGCTCCGCCAAGACATGCGTGCGATCACCCGCGCGGTCCGCCAGGACTGGGAGGTGCCGGCGTGACCTGGTGCTGGTTCGCCGAGATCGCGGCACCGACCGCCGGGACACTCGCCAGCGCCGAGATCCTCGCCTTGGACGGTCGCGTCGTCGGTGCGCTGGCGGCGTGGCCGGCTGGGCGCAAGCCAGTGGCCCACGCCGTGCGGATGGATGCTCGGGTCGTGAGCCCGAGCGGCGCAGCGGCATGGGTCTCGCTCGTGCTGCTGCCCCGCGATCGCTCGCCACTCTTCGACGACCCTGCCGTGTCCGGGGCCCTGAGATCGGTGCTGTCTTATCCGCCGCCCGACGCCGTCAGCACGTTCGTCCGCGACTCCTCACACTTCGCCGGGGCCGTCACCGTGCGACGCGGCGGACCCGCCGAGCTACGCGCCGACCCGTTTGCGCGGCTAGGTCCCGCCCGCGTGCTCAGGGTCGGCCCCGGCCTGTTCGGACGTACAGCCCCGGTGCCCGGACCCGTCATTCAGCGCTACAGCGGCAAGCCGTGGCCCGCGCCGGGCTTCTGAGCGTTCGGCCATGACACCGATCCTGGGTGGTCTGTTGGCTGCATGCCTCTTCGCTACCGCGACCCTGTGCTCGTCACGGTCGAGCCGCCTGATCCCGCCGAGCTCAGTGCTCGCCTGGGTCATGCTCGTCGGCCTTGTGGTCACCGTGCCGACCTCGGGTCTCGCCGCCGCGCCTGTCGGTGTCGGCGCCGCTGAGGTCGGCTGGCTGGTCGTAGCGGGGAGCGGGAATGTGGCAGGCCTGCTACTCGCCTATTCAGCGCTGCGGCTGGGCAAAGTCAGCATCGTCGCCCCCGTTCTGTCGACCGAGGGCGCCGTGGCCGCGGTCATCTCCGTAGCCACCGGAGAGTCGATCGAGACCGCATCCGCGTGTCTGCTTTTGCTGATCGTAGTCGGGGTGGTGCTCGCGGCTGCGGCTCCGGACGCGATCGTGACGGCGCCGGGCAGCCGATTGCGTCCCTTCGTTCTTGCCGCGTTGGCTGCAGGAGCGTTCGGCACAAGCCTCTACGCCACAGGGCACGTGAGCGCGTCATTGCCGTTGCCGTGGGTGATACTGCCGGCCCGTCTCATCGGCGTGGTCGGTGTGACTTTGCCGTTGCTGGCTGCCGGCCGGCTACGGCTGACCCGCCGGGCCGCGCCGCTGGTGGTAGCCGGCGGGCTGTGTGAGGTGCTTGGCTTCGGTGCTTACGCACTGGGGGCCCGCGACGGACTCGCCGTGGCTGCGGTCCTGGCCTCGCAGTTCGCGGGCATCGCGGCGATCTCGGCCTTCGCGTTCTTCCGTGAACGGCTCACGCGTCTGCAGCTGTCGGGTGTCGCGATCGTCGCGGTGGGCGTCGCGCTGCTGTCCGCCGTTCGCGCCTGAACCTGTGTGGACAGGCCGAGAGTTTCGCTGCCGGCGGGAGATGCCACGGGACCTCCTCCTCCCAATAGCCAACGCTGCGACGCTGTAACGGGAACGCCGGCCAAGAAGACTGAGGGTCAAGCGGCGATCAGCGTCGCACCGATCAAACCTAGGGATTCCGCTGTGGTCCGCTCCGTCGCGCTACGTCAGGCCGTCGCATTCATCTCGCTCGTGTACTCGATGACGATTGCGATTGCCCTCGCGCTACCTCATTCGGGCTTGACCCCGGTGCTGTCGCTGTTCACTCCCGTTCTCGGTGTCCTCATCGTTAGTGTCGCGGCCACTCGTAAAGGGCAACGTCGCGCTATCTGGGCCGACATGCGGCTCGGTCGCGCCGGCATACGCAGCTGGCCTGCGGCCATCGGGTTTCCGGTGTTGTTCCTCGGCGTGGCCTACGGTGCCGCACTCTTGCTCGGCGTGGCCAGACTGCGCCTGCCGGGGCTCTCACTCGGGGGACTTGCACGCTCGGTACCGGACGTGGTCCTCATCCTGGGGGTCGGCCCTGTCATCATCCTCGGCGAGGAGATCGGGTGGCGCGGATTCCTGCTGCCCCGGCTGCAAACCGTCCTATCCCGACCGAAGGCAGCCCTGACGACGGGCCTCATCCATGGCGTGTTCCACCTTCCGGCGATCCTGCTCACGACGACCTACGACAGCGTCGGAAACCGGCTGATCGTCGCGCCGACGGTGGTTGCGACCATCACGTTTGCCGGGGTCTTCTATGCCTGGCTGCGAGACCGTTCCGGCAGCATCTGGCCCGTGGCGATCGCCCACAACACCGCCAACGCCGCTTTCGATTTCGGTGCATCTGCGGTAACCGCCAGCTCCCCTGCCGCGCTCGCCTACACGGCAGGTGAATCGGGAATCGCGACACTGCTCGGCGTAGCTGCCGTGGGAATCTGGCTGTTGTCCAACGCCTCCGTATGGCACAGATCCGCACAACGCGTCGAAGTGCTCAACGCCAACCATCGAGACGACCTGCTCGTGCCGAGCCAACCCTGACCTTCGCTATCCCTGATCGCTCATCTCCTTGGAGGCTGGCCATGAGCAGTGTGATGATCCGCGTCACGCCTAACGACTTCGACTCCTGGCGAGCCGCTCACGAATCATGCCGCCGGCTTCGGCGGAACTTCGCCGTGACACAGGAACGGATCTATCAGGACCTCGATGAGCAGGGAACCGCCCTCGTCGAGCTCGAAACAACCGACGTCGCCCGGACGATGGCCTGGTTCACCTCGGCGGAGTTCGCGAAAGCCTCGCAAGGGCATCACCGTGCGCCACCGCGTTCTGTACGTCGCGGAGCTGGCTCGCGTCGAGGCCGGCAGCCCGCCCACACGGGCCTGAAGACGACGTCTTCGCTCAGCAGAAGGAACGCGCAGATCGCGAAAAGGAGCCACCAGGTCACGCTTGGTTCGATCGCTCAACGTCTCGATCAGTGCCCGTCCCAGCTCCGCAATCGTCTCGGTCATCTGACGGAGGTAGAGCACATAGGGCGGACAGATACAGAAGTGCTGTTCGATCGCCGCCACCGTGGGCTGGTCGAGCACCCCCTCGAGATAGTCAGTGATCAACTTGACGAACTGGCGGCAGCCGATTCGACGTCGACGTCCTCAGCCACGACCTCTTCCCCCACTCGACGGGTCGTCGTCCATCACCATGATGGTGTCATGTGCGCGGGTCGCGTCGTGCTTGGTCGATCGCCCACGCCGCGTGAGGTTGTCCCGGGTCTCGTGGTTTTTTGGCGAGTAGCGGGAGGGAGCCTCCCCCTCCCGCTCTCTCAGGACCGGACGTGACAGTCTCCTGTCATCCGGCCCCCACAGTCCGGCCGGAAGTGAGCGCTATGAGGCGCCAGTGGGCAAAGAGCGTTGGCTCCCGCTTCCGGGCGTCTCTATGCCAGGCCCATGCCTTGTCGGGCCTGCCGCGCAGTCGTTTCAACTTGTGCATGGCCCATCGGACGAGATGCTCGTCGATGCGCAATGCGAGGAAGCCCAACTCGGAGCGGTAGAAGGCTCCGTAGTAGTTGATCCAGCCTCGCACCTGGGGGTTGATGTCCTCGGCGAGGCCGGACAGGTCCACGGCGCGCACTTGCGAGATGCCGCCCGGCTCGAGGCTCGAGCCAGGCGGCATCGTTGGGTAGGCGTTTAGGGGAGTGCGACGAAGATCGGTGGGCAGTTGACGACGGCGCCGAGTGCGCGCAGTCCGAGGATTTCTGGGTCGTCTTGGCTGGGGCCGGTCGGGTTGGCGTTGACGAGCAGCCCCTGGTCGAACAGTTGCTCGACGGTCTGGTGGCTTGCCAGCCGCACGCGTAGGCCGGCGTCGATCGCTGCCTGGGTCCAGGCGACGGGGGTGACGTCCCACAGGGGGCTGTACTGCAGGGCGGAGCAGTTGGCGGGCACGCTGGGGTCGGAGCACTCGGGCTCTTCGCGAATGATGTTGAGTGGGTCGCCTTCGCCTGCGACCGCGGACTGCAGACCCTGTCGTTGTGGGTTATCGACGCCGCGCGGGCCGTTGACGATCGGAATGATCGCCTCCCGTGCGGAGCGGTGCGGGTCGTCGCTGCCGGCTTGTGGCGCGGCGGCGAGGTTGGGCGCGAAGGTGGCGTTCTCCAGGGCGGCCACATCGGTGAGTGATGCGTCTGTAGACAGATAGAGCACCTGCCGGCCGAGGTAGCGGCCTTCGGTCAGGCGCAGCGTCGCCTCGCGCTGTCCTTGATCGAGTGAGAGCACCTTGGGGTGGACCCCGGTCCAGTTGGCGATCTGTTCGCCGTCGTAGACGATGCCGTTACCGAAGGTGAACAGCGGGCTGTAGTTGGCGTCAGCGATCGGTCCGGCGTGGGTGCCCGGCAGGACCGGGAACTCGTCCGGGCCGGGGATGATCACACGCTGTCCGGAGAAGCCGACCGTGCCGTTGAAGTCCACGACGCTGGTGCGGTCCAGCTGTTTGCCGTGCAGCACCGCAGGCTGGATTGCGCCCGTGCCGAGGGCATTGGTGAGCTTCGGCGCCCAGTTGATGCCCAACCGCACGGCCTCCTGCAGGTTGGACGATTCGGTGAGGACGAACCACACGCGCTGTTCGTGCCACACCCCCTTGTACAGCGGCAGCGTGGCGGTGTGGTTCACCTTGTCCACGCTGATTGCGCTCTCGAGCTGATTCGGAATGCTTAGCTGCGCCGTCGCGGCCGTCGCGGCCGTCGCGGCGACGGCACCGTTGGCCGTTAAGCCCAACAGTGCCAGTGCCCCGACGCGAGTAATACCCGGTGTCGTTTCATGGTCGCTCCTTTGCCCAAATGCTGATGCCTTGTAGTATCGACAGCGGCCCAGTTGTTACAGCGCAGCCGGATCACGACTTGCTGATCAGTGACGAGGCAACGGCTCAGCAGGGCACGGCCCAGCGGCGGCCTTCGACGCCGCGTTGGACGACTGCGACTCGGCACACAACGTGTCGCCGCTGGCCGTGTAGGAGTTCACCGGGCAGCTCAGCTCAAGACCGTCGCCCTCCCAGCCGCCCCTCGGCGCAGTTGCCGCACCTCAGCCGATCCTTGACGGCATGCATGCACTGGCGCTGCCGTTGCTAAGCAAGGGCGTGGCGTGCTTGCCTTCCCGGGGCACGGTGAGTACGCGCCCAGCGGTTTCGACGGCAGCGGTGTGTTCAACGATCGCCTCGTGCAAGCGGTCGCCCGCGGCCGTGATCCAGGCCCCGACATGCGACTGATGGGCGGCGTGCAGCGCGACCTCAGCGTCGTACATGCTGCCCTCCGCGGCGCGGACCCGCTCGACGGCCGCGGTGTCGAACCTGGCGACGGTGTCGATGCTCATCGTGCTCACCCGTCCTTCCACGGTGGGTGATGTCCTCGAGGAGCATCCACGCCGGCCACTAATACCTGGGTCTGGGCCCGTGCTGGCGTCGGCTCCACGCAGATGAGGTCTTCGGAAACCCCCACGGCGTTTCAGTCATCGGGCCAGCACGCGCGAACTAGCCTCAGCCGTGAATCGGAAACCGCTGCGTGGCAGGCGAGCCTGGAGCAGATCTCCGGGCGGCGCAGACCGATTCGGCTGATGATGCCGAGCGCCAACGAGCTCGCATGGCCCCGATGAACAAGCTGGCACGGCTCACACCAGCACCGCCGCCACCCTGCAGGCTGCACGCATGCCCGCACCCGCCTGGCGGGACCGCACAGTCGTCGACGAGATCACGACGCCCGGCTACACGATGTGCGCGGCGCGCTGGAGACGACAAATGGGCAGGCGCGCGATACGCCACGGTCTCGCATCTGGCCGCCGGTCGCGCTGAGCGTGTCCTGCTCGGCAGGCTGATCGTCACCGCCATGGAGGGCGAGACCCGTCCTCCAGCCTCGCGCCTTGCTGGCTGAGGCTGGTTGGCGGGTCGTGGTGTGGAACGGCTGGCCGATGTCGATCATGCTCGTCAACCGGATGGCGGTGCTCCCGGCGGGGCCACCCGCACGATCCTCGACCGTAGACCGTTTCGGGTCGGCCGCAACGGCGACCCGGCAGGCAACGGCAGCTGCTCGATGACCAGTCCGGCCGTCTGACGCTGCGGCTCGGCAAGCACACGCGTCACCTGAGGCGCGCCCAAGATCTCAGCGAGCGCGTCAGCCTCCTCATCGGTCACCGCAACACTGTCGCGCCCCCACACCTTCCTCGTCGTACACGGCGAAATCGCGCCGCCGGCCTCGATAGGTGACAACACCAAGGCGGCGCCCCTGCCCGAAGATCAATCTCCGGCCACACCCCAATGCACAGCACTTCTGAAACGACTGTGGCGGCCGCAGTCAGGCCACGAGCTTCCGATCGACTCGATGTTCCGCCAACGTGACTCGGACCGGCGCGGCGGCGGCAAGGCCGACCGGACGCATCTCCAGGCTGACCTTCTCCCCCGCGACTGCCAAGATCCGCTCCACCCGATGCCCCTGCGGGTCATCGACTCGAACGACGTCACCAACGGGCAAGCACCGCGGCGGGCACTCAGTTACGGGCACGGGCACCATAGGCCGCGGCACCGGACACGCGTGCCCAGTCGCGTCTGACCCAGCGATACCACGCGGCGATTCCGGGCAAGCGGCCAAGCCGCCGGCAGCATCGCCCATGATGTCCACGCCATAACTGGCGAGGAGACGCAGTGCAGCCCACCATCCGCGGGGCTCGACTACGGAATACACAGCGCTACCGGCGCGACAGCGCCCGTGTCGGTTCTTGGTAGTTGCAGTCGCACCTGGACGGCAGCGTGTCGACGGGCAGCGCCGTCACGGAGTGACGAGCCAGAGGTTGGACCCGCACAAACGCGCTTATATGAAGCGTCCTGTTGCGCCAGCCTCTCTTCGTGGATAGCAGGCACTTATCTCTGGTGGGACGCCAGGTCAAGCGCCTGGGAGTGTATGTGTGCATCCCATCCTCGTAGGCGCCGATGTTTGCGGACCGCAGCCGGTGTCAAGGCCGCGGCCGCAGGCCGCGCCCGGAGGGCTTGGTCTTGACGCCGGCGAGGACCGCGACATGCTCGCCGGCGATGAGGAGGGCGGGTCTCGCTCAGTGCATGGTCATCACCGTCTGGTGGGTCGTGACGTGATGGTTGCGTGGCCGTGTCCGCGGGCGCCCAGGCTTATCTTGGTGCGCGAACGGCGTGGCCGCTCGGCGACATGATGATCGATGGGGTGCCCCGCGGGGTCAGGTGTGCAGCCGCTCGGTCTATCGAGGCCGTCCAGCACGAGATGCTGGCGGCAGTGCCTGTTCGGGAGCGGGCTGCACGGCATCAGGGATCGGCGGGCAGGTCGCGTCGACGGCCACGGCGTGGTTCACGCGACCGGCGCGAGCGCGTCGTCGCCGAGGGTGCGTAGGCGGTGGTGACAGCGTCGGGCGAGTTTGCGGGCGACCGACAGTGCGGCGCGTTGCTTGCCTACCCGTGCGGCTACCTGCTCGTAGTAGGCATGATCGGACGAGGTTTGACGGGCTGCGCAGCGGCCGGCTTCATACAGCGCCCAACGCAGCATCGGCGGTCCTTGCCGGGTCAGGTGTCCGCGGGAGCATTTGCCGTCGGAGGAGTACACGGAGATGTCCAGCCCGGTGTGTCGCACGGCGTTGCGGGAGTTGGCGAAGCGGCGGGCGTCGCCCAGCTCGGACCAGATCACCACCGCGGTCAGGGCGCCGATGCCGTACTCGTGCTGCAGCTCCTTGCAGCCGGGTTGGCGGCGGCCGAAGGCCACGAGCTCGGCCCGCAGCGCGGTCAGCTCACGATCGAGAGCATCGATCATCCGTAGCGCGACCGCGGTGGCCTGCCGCGTTGCTGGACTGAGCGCCTCCAACCGGGCCAACCGGTCCGGGTCGGGCCCGAGCAGGTCGGGCTGCGCCGGTGCGCCGAGGTGGAACAGGGTGGCGTGGATGCGTTGCTGCCAGCCGCCGCGCTCCTCGAGCAGATCCTTATACAGGCGCACCTTCGCGCGGATCTCCAACACGTGCCGCGGCGGGATCCAACATTCGGGCAGCTTGCCGGCCTCCAGCAGCTCACGTAGGTGGCGGGCGTCGAGCCGGTCTGTCTTGGCGTGTTGCCGTCTGCCCTTCAAACCGGCGACGTCAGCCGGTTCGGCAAGATGCGCACGTGCTCCCGCCGCCTGGCACTCCTCGACGACGAAGCGCCAGCCAGTGCAGCCCTCCACCGCCAGATCCATCGGCCGGCTCTGGAAATCGGCGAGCCAGCGCCGGAAGGACTCCCGATCGGCGGGGGCGATCCGACCCCGCTCGTACGCACCGGTCGCCGTATCCACCACGTCGAACGTGACCTGCTTCCGATGCAGATCCAATCCACCTACGATCGCCATCTGGGGCCTCCTCGAGCACCTTCAGGAACACCGATTCGGGTTCTCAACGCAACCCGATCGTGCTCCCGCCCCGAGGGGGTCCCGCCAGATGTCACCTATCCAAATAGTCTGGCTCGATGTTTGAACGCCCATCCTGTCGCCAACCCGTCAGCGAACCGATTGCCCATGGAGCGTGCATAGAGCGTCCCGTACCGGGCGCCATGACCGGGCGGGGCATACGGCCGCCGGCTCCCCGAAGACCGGTGACCATCAGTCTCAACCGAGCGCCCGCTCATCGTTCGGGTTGTGAGGCTGGCCCTGATGACGTCTGTGCTGGGAGTGAACGCTGAGGGCGGAGCTAGACCACCCCGACGACTACCGACTCACCGAGTCGGTTGGCCGATCGCGAGGAGGTTTCCCTCGCTGTCGCGAAACCAGGCGGCACGTTCGCCGCTGCTGCCGGTGGACGGGTAGTTCCCTTCCACCTGCCCGACGAGGTGATGCGCTTACCCGGTGGCGGTAGCCGCCTCCGGCACTTGCTGTTTGAACGACGCGCCGATCGCCAGCTCGCCGCGGCGAGGTGGTCTCGGCTGACCTCGGCTGACCTCGCCTAGACCTCCGTTGTCCGAGCGCCTCGAGCCAGCCGTAGAACCTAGCCCGGTAGCGACCGAGCAGCAGACGACGTCCCGGCGAGGCCGCACGCCGTTGACCCGCACCGCAATGAGTCATCCCTGTGGTCGCATAGCGCTGACATCGACGAAGGCGCTGCTCGTTGTAGGGCCGATTACGTTGGTGACGTCGGTGGGAGCCCCGTGGTTAGGGTTCCGTTGAGGCGGCAGTGGGGCTCAAGCTGCATCGGTGTGGCTGAACCGTGTTGCATGAACTGGTTGCGTTTTACGGCACTAGATCCGAACGACACCACACGGGCTGGTCCGGTGGCGGATGCTGTCACCAGCCGTATGAAGCGCGATCGTGGTGGCGGTCGATGATGGGCGACCTTGGCGCGGTCACCGTTGGGGATCGATGAGCTGGTCGGCGTCGGTGTTCTGCCGGGATGGACACGGCACGGAGCGACAGATAGGTATAGAGACTGGCATGCCGCGGCACCCGCGAGCGGAGCTCGGCGCGGGTGCCGCGGGACGGTGTTGCAACAGGGGCCATTCGGCCCGAAAATTCAGGCCGACTTGGGCCAGTTCCATCCCTGCATCCGACTCACCTCCTGTAAAGTCCGTGCTAAGTTTGATCTTGGCGGGTGACCAAGCTGAGACTTGCCGGGCGTACACCCGAGGCGCACCAGCATGACGACCGGGAGGGACGTCACGAGATGGCTATCCCGACGCCGCATGGTCGAGACGGTCCAGCGCGCGCTCCCCTCCTCCGAATCGGCCGCTGGCCGTTCTGGACGCTCAGCCGACAGGCTATGCTCTTTCTGTCGCTCACCGACATACTCTCTGTAGTGCTCGGCGGCGCGGCATCGCGGCACGGGCACCTCGCCGGCGCCGATATCGGCAGGCTGGTCCTGCTTGTCGGGCTCAGCGCCGGCTACGCCGAGGCAACCGACCGCGTTGCTCGGGTGCGTAACTACCTCGGCACCGACCGCGGCGTCATGGCCAGCCAGAACTCCGTCGTGTGCTTCGCCGGGGTCCTGGTGCTTCCGATCACCGGTGCGCTGCTGCTGACCGCAGCGGTCTACACCCACACCTTCATCCGCGGTCAGCGGCACCAATCCATCAAGCCGTACCGGCAGACCTTCGTCACCGCGACCGAACTGCTCGGAACGCTCGCCGCCGCCGAGGTCTACCAGCGATTCGACGGCCAGTTGCGCCACATCGGGCCGGTCGACGCCGCCCTGATCGTGCTGACGCTGCTGACCTACACACTCACCAGTCTCGCCGTGCTGCTCACCGGCATGTACCTCGCCTTACGCCCCCCCTCGTGGCACGCGCTGCTCCCAAACCTGCACGAGGCCACCTTCGAGCTGTCCACGCTGATACTCGGCGTGCTCGGCGGGGTTATCGCCCTGCGGGCGCCGTGGCTGTTCCCGCTCACCTTCGCGCTGGCCGCGGTACTCCACCGCAGCTCCCTCGTACGCCAACTGCAGACCGCCGCGAGCACCGACGGCAAGACCGGACTGCTCAACGCGGGCGCGTGGCGCCAGCTCGCCGAGCAAGAGCTGGCCCGCAGCGAGCGGGCGAACGCGCCAGTCGCGCTGCTGCTCATCGATCTCGATCACTTCAAGGCTGTCAACGACAACCACGGTCACCTCATCGGTGACGTCGTCCTGACGATGGTCGGCCATGCGCTCAAGACCGAATTGCGCGGCCACGACGCGGTCGGGCGTTACGGCGGGGAAGAGTTCGTCGTGCTCCTGCCTGAGGTCGACGCCCCTGCTGCGGCCGAGATCGCTGACCGGGTCCGCGGCTGCATCGCCGCGCTCGAGCCCGGTGACGGCATCAGGGTCACCGCGTCCATCGGCCTCGCGCAGCGGGCCGCGTCCGGTGGCGGTCTCGACCGGCTCATCCACGACGCGGACACCGCGCTCTACCAGGCCAAGGCTCTCGGTCGCGATCGGGTAAGCACCAGCTCCCGGGAGATTCCCGCGATAAGGGTTCGGCGCGACCGCGCCAGCCCCTGAGTCCGGAGCGATCTGTGCGCACCCGTCAGCCTGGCCGTGACCGACAGTGGCACGCGCGGCAAGGCCGTAGCGCACGAAACATCCTCCCCCGAGCGTGCCCACACATGAAGCGTTCGATCCGAATCATGTTCGAAACAAGTTCGGGCGGGTAGGGCCAATCGTCCCGACGTCCGTGTCCGGACATCGCCGCCCTGCCCTCACACCAGATCGAGCCGGGCCAGCGATCTCGTCGAGACCGCCACGCCCAAGGCGGGGACACCAGAGGCGATCTCGGCTCACCGCCTCGCACGCCTGGCTCGCCCATCCCCACCGATCGACTCGACAACGTCGAGGGCGCCGCCCGCAACTGTCACGGCGTTGCAGCTTGACCCCGCTTACGGAACCGGGCGGACCAGGGCGCGTCGATCCTGCACTCCTCAGGGTTGCGCACTGCCTCTTCGGAGT
>WNGG01007305.1_pt1 | contig 12242 bp, 18 predicted proteins | sample 5400661 | NCBI WGS metagenome assembly WNGG01 (sample SAMN13153372, study PRJNA577476) | soil metagenome | isolation source: 100 cm soil or saprolite under Garry oak tree replicate 1 | place: USA:California | collected 2016-06-15 | reverse complement strand
GGCCGTCACGTAGGTGCTCGCGATTTTTAGGACTGGAGGTTCCCCCTGTCAAAGGCGGCACGCTCAGGCGCAGCCTGGCCGGCATCGTGGCGGACGGCCTCCCGCTGGCGGGCCCCGCGCTGGCCGGTCGTCCCGGGTCAGCAGCCGGGGTCGTCGTTCGCGCAGTCGAGGCCGCGGATCATCAGGTCGATGCCGAGGGTGAACTGCTCGTCCATGTCGCAGCGGCCGCAGAACAGCATGGCGAGCCGGAGCAGGTGGTCGGGGGCGTCGCGGGGCACCATCTGGGTGACCCGGCGCATCTGGGACAGCTCGTCGCCGGGCCAGGGGCCGCACTCGGCACAGCGGGTGAAGCAGGCCTCGGCGAGCGCGTATCCGTGCGCGTAGACATAGACGGTGCGCAGCACGTCCAGCGCCCGGTCCTCGGTGAACCCTTCCCGCATCAGCAGCCGCACGTAGGCGTCGACCTGCTCCAGCCGCCGGGTGGGCATCACCGGCCTGCTGACCAGCAGTGGCGCGGCGGCCGGGTGGCGCAGGATCATGGCCCGGATCTCGCGGGCGAGGTGCCGCAGGGCGTCCCGCCAGTCCATGCCGTCCGCGGGCGGAATCTCCGCTTCGGAGGTCATGGCCTCGACGATGCCGTCGAGCAGCGCGTCCTTGCTGGCCACGTGGCTGTACAGCGACATGCCCTGCACGCCGAGCTCGGCGCCCAGCTTGTGCATGGACAGCGCCGCCAGGCCGTTGGCATCGGCGAACTCCAGCGCCGCCCGCAGCACCTTCTGCCTGGTCAGCCGGGGGCGCGCGGCGCTGTCCGCGGGACCTGCCACCGCGGGGCCGCCCGTGACTGCGGGGTTTCCCGCCATCGGGGTGCCGTTTCCCGCCATGCTCGCGGCGCGGGCCGCTCTTGCCCGTGGGGCCATGCTTCCCTCCCGGTCCTTCAGTTGCAAGCTTACGACATATGGATTACCTTCCCTGTGAAGCTTACGTCATAAGGAAAGGTGCCAAGGGAGGTGCCGGGATGCTGGACGACCAGCGAGGCGACGGCAGGGGTGGTGCCCGGCCGGCGATCGCGCTGTCCGGGCTGACCAAGCGGTACCGGCGGGGCAAGGACTGGCTCACCGCCGTGGACGACTCACGCTCACCGTCCCGGCCGGGCAGGTGATCGGCCTGCTGGGTCCGAACGGCGCGGGCAAGACCACCACGATCAAGATGGCCTGCGGGCTGATCCTGCCCACCGCCGGGACGATCCGGATCAACGGGTATGACGTGGGGCGCCAGCGGCAGATCGGCGCGGTGCTGGAGGGGTCCCGGAACGTGTACTGGCCGCTGACCGCGTGGCAGAACCTGATGTACTTCGGCCGGCTGAAGGGCCTGCGCGGGCAGGAGATCAGGCCGCGGGCCGAGCGGCTGCTGACCGGCCTGGGGCTGTGGGAGCGGCGGAACGAGACCGTCGGGTCCTACTCCCGCGGCATGCAGCAGAAGGTCGCGATCGCCGCCGCGCTGATCACCGACCCGCCGGTCCTCCTGCTGGACGAGCCGACCATCGGCCTGGACGTGCAGGCCGCGCGGACCGTGCGGGACTGGATAGCGCACCTGGCCGCCGACGAGGGCAAGACGATCGTGCTGACCGCCCACCAGCTGCCGATCGTGCAGGAACTCGCCGGCCGGATCGCGGTGATCAGGAACGGGACGGTCATCGCCGACCTGCCCACGGCCAGCCTGCTGGCCCGGTTCGCCGAGGACCGGTTCGAGGTCCGGGCCGGCGGGCTGCTGCACGGCTTCGCGGGCGCGCTGCCGGCCGGGGCCCGCGCCGAGGCGGACGCCGGCGCCACCCGGGTCACCCTCCGCGACGCCGACCAGGGCCGGCTGGCCGACTTCCTGGGTGAGCTGCGTGCGAAGGACATCCCGCTGCTGTCGGTCACCCAGGCCCAGCCCGATCTGGAGGAAATCTTCCTCCGGCTCATCGGCACGGGCACACCCGACGACACCGCCAGCCGGGCGGCGGCAGACCGGGAGCCGGTGTCATGACCGCGGTCACCATTCCGGGCGTCGGCGATCCCGCGGCCGCGCCGGGCGGCTTCGCGCCGCGGGTCTTCGCCGCTGAGGCGGGCAAGGGGCTGCGGCTGATGTGGCGCCGCCGCGCGGTCGTGATCAGCGGCATCGTGCTGAACGGGTTCCTGTACCTGATGATCCAGTTCTTCATCGGCGGCGGGCACCTGCCGCTGCCGGTCCTGGCGCTGACCCTGCCGGGGCTGTTCGCCTACGTCGTCGCCGCGACCGCGGCGCTGCAGGGCAGTGGCGGGATCGCCGAGGAGGTCAACGGCGGCACGCTGGAGCAGGCGCACCTGTCCCCGGCCCGGCCATCCCTGCTGGCGGCCGGCCGGCTCGCCGCGCTCGCGGTGGAGGGCTCATCCCCGCCGTCGTGCTCGCCCTTGCCTACGGGTTCGGGTACGGGCCGCACTGGGTGATCCGCCCCGATTCGCTGGTGCCGCTGGCGCTGATCATCGCCGACGGGCTCGGCTACGGGCTGCTCATGACCGCGCTGACGCTGCGCGTGGCCAGCATCGGCGCCGTGGTGCACGTGTTCAACATGGCGGTCATGTTCTTCGGCGGCATGTTCATCCCCGTCACGCTGTTCCCCCACGGCATCGAGATCTTCGCCCGGTTCATTCCCACCACGCTCGGCACCGAGGTGCTGAACACCACCCTGGCCGGCCGCGGCCTCGGCGCCGCCTGGTCCGGCGGCACCCTGCCCTGGCTGCTCGCGCACGTCGTGGTGCTGGCCGGCCTTGGCTGGGTCACCTACTCGCGCACGCTGCGCCGCGCCCGGCGCGAAGGAGGCCTGTCCCCGCGATGACCAGCTTTGTAACCGCCCTGGGTAACGAGGTCCGCAAGGGCCTGTGGTTCGCCTGGTCCGAACGGCTGCAGATCGCCCTGGAACTGCCGTTCTTCACCGTGTTCATCCTGCTGCTCGGGCCGATGCTCGGCTCCGGCCGCCAGATCGCCGCCGGGCACCTGAGCTGGACCCTGAACAGCGGCCGGATATCGCTGCTCATGATCGCGTTCGTCCCGGCCATGTTCTTCTACTTCCAGGCGGTCAAGCTGTTCTGGCGGCTGCTGGGCGAGATCCAGGCCGGCACCATCGAGCAGGTCTACCTGTCCCCGCTGCCGTCCTGGCTGGTCGCCGCCGCCGGGCGGGTGACCGCCGCGCTCATCGAGACCCTCGTCCTGATGGGGGTCACCTACGGCCTGGTCAGCGCGTTCGTCACCCTGCACTTCCACTGGACCCCGGCCGCGCTGGTCCCGGTGGCGTTCCTCATCCTCACCGCCATCGGCTACTCGCTGATCATCGCCGGGCTGACCCTGCTGTGGAAGCGCATCCAGTTGCTCCAGGAGACCATGCTGCTGCTGCTCATGGTCTTCGCGATCTCGGCGCTGCCGGTGCTGACCGTCCCCGGCTGGTTCACCGCCATCGGCCGCGTGTTCCCGGTCACTCCCGCCGTGGCCAGCCTGTACGGGGTGATGCTCGGCCATCGCGGCGTCACCGGCCTGTGGGGCACCGGCGGCCTGGTCTGGGTCGCCGTCACCGCCGCCGCCTACCTCGCCGCCGGCCTCGTCGTCTTCCGCGTGCTGGAACGCATCACCAGATCACGCGGCGCCCTCGCCGCCTACTGACGGATTAGGACTCACAACATGACCAGCATCGAGCACGACAACGACGCAGGCCTCGCCGGCGTCTCGGCCGGATGCGGCAGGATCGGCGCCGGTGATCCGGACGAGCGGGTCACGGTTACCTGCGCGGTCATCGGGCTGACCAATTTCGGTGAGCGACCCGTCCCGAGCACCCGCCTGGCCGAGGTGCTGGGCCGGCCGGTGAGGGAGGCCGAGGCGATGGCCCGGGCAGTGAGGCTGGCCCGGCACGCGGGTCGAGGACGGGCTCATCACCGTCAACCCCGAGTGCGCCAAGTCGGCTGCCCGGCGTTACGTCCGGATCGGTGACCGCTGGTTCGGCGTGACCGGGTGCGCGTGCGACATCTTCTGGGCCGCGCCCCTCGTCCGTCCCTCCCTTCACCTGGAGGAAACCTGCATGTCGAGCCCGTCGGCGCTGTTACGGCGATGCTCCGCCCGCAATAGTGCAGGAATCAGCTCGAGACGGCGGGCGACGTCGAGGAGGTCGACGCCAGCGTGTGCGTGCAGATGCCTCTTTTCGCCTCTGCCGAGGCGGATCAAGGATGGCTCGGCGCCCACCCAGGCGGCCGGGTCTTCCCCGTCAGGCAGGCGTGGGACCTGAGCGGCCTTCGCGAATTGCGGGACCGGATGTCGGCCCTGCTGAACCGAGGCAACTGATCACATGCCTGCCGTGGGCGTCAAATCTTCTTGACGCCTGCTGAGTCGTCAAGCTAGTTTGACGGCATGGGTGTCGAGCTGGGGGAGACGAGGCGGTTGGTCGAGGCTGCCGCAGGTCCTGATCCGGGGGCCGGATTCGCTGCCGTGGTGGCGCTGCGCGGGCTGGTGGAGGTGCTGGAGGAGCTGCAGGTTGATAACGCCCGGGCGCAGGGCTGGTCATGGCGGGATATCGCCAGGCGGCTGGGGGTTACCAAGCAGGCCGTTCATTACAAGCACGCGCTGCGTTTCCGGGGGCGGTGAGCGGCGTGCAGGACCGGCTGTCCGCTGAGGCGCGCGAGGTGATGAGGCTGGCCCTGGCTGAGTCCGGGCAGCTCGGCCACGGGTATCTCGGGACGAGCATGTGCTCCTGGGCTTGCTCGCCGGGCAGGCCAGCGTGGCGTCGTCGCTACTGCGAGCATACGGCCTCGATCTGGCGAGCGCCCGCGCCGAGCTGCAGCGGCTGTCCGCGGCCGGGCTGATGCCCCGCTCGCGCGCCGATGACGCCGGCGCGCTGCGGGCGGTGGGGATCGATGTGGAGGCGGTGCGCCAGCGGCTGGTCACCGCGTTCGGCGCGGACGCGGTCGGGGCGGCGGTCTGGCGGGCCAGCCGGCGGCCGTGGTGGCGCGGCGGCGGCCGTCGCCGCACGCCGCTGTGCGGCCCGCCGTTCTTCGCCAAGCGCGCCCTGTACCTGGCCAGCTGCCATGCCCAGAGCCGGGAGGCGGCCGCCGTGACGCCCGAGCACCTGCTCCACGGCGTGCTTCGGGACCTGGAAGACCCCTACGGTGCCCCGCTGGGACGGCGCGGGCGCAGGCACCTGGCCCAGCTCGGCTGGACCATCGGGCCGGTCAATCCGGCCAGCGCGCTGCTGCAGGCCCACGACGTCGATCCGATCCGGCTGCGGACCGAGCTTGACCGCGTGTCCTCCTGATCCCCGGGGTGTGGCTGCCATGCCGGAGCCCGGCGTCGTGGAGGCCGCCTGGGATAGCTGCTAGCCTCCGCCCGGTGCCGCGGAGGTCAGCCCTCCTGCCCGTCAGGCCGGTGGTGACCGGCTGTCACGCGTCACGGCGCCGAGCGCAGATCGCGGTGTGACCTGCGGGGGGCGCAGAGCCGTGCCTGGCCCGGTCACCGGCTGGCCCCGCCGAGTTCGGCGACGGCGCGGGCGAGCATGTCCTCGACCAGGAGCCGCTCGGATCCCCAGTCCTCGCGCAGGTCGTCCAGGAAGCCGATGATCGTGACCACGTCGGCCCACGGGTGGTAGGCGGCCCCGGCCGCCTGCTGCCACAAGGCGGTGAACCGCTCCGCCGCGCCGGCGCCGAGGGTAAGCAGGTTCACCCGGCAGTGCGCCACGTCGGTCACGGCCGGGCCGGTGTCGGCGGCCTGCCAGTCGACGACCCCGGATACCTTGCTCCATCGCCACAGCACGTTGCCAGGGTGAAAGTCGCCGTGCACCAGCACCCGCGGCAGGACGGGCGCAGGCTGGCGGTAAATCTCCGCGGCCCGCCCCCACACCCGGGGGTATCGCGCCCACGGCGGCGGCTGGTAGCTGGCCGGCGGGCAGGCGGTGAACAGCCCGGTCAGCCCGGCGGGCGGGAGCGGGGCGGCGTGGATGGCCGGCAGGACTCCCGCCAGCCGCCGCAGCCAGCGGCCGGTGTCCGACGGCCACCAGTCGACCCGGCCGGGCAGCCGCGACATGAGCACGGCCGGCACCCCAGCGCCGGCCCCGGCCGGATCGACCGCCAGCAGCGCCGGCGTGGGTACGCCGGCGGCCCCGGCAGCGCGCAGGGCCCGCGCCTCACGTTCGGCGATGCCTGGTTCGTCCGCGTGTGTTTCTGGCCGCACGTAGCGGCGCAGCACGGCCTGCCGGCGCTGCCCTGCGCCGTCCTGGGTGATGAGCAGGTGCACGGCCGAGGACATCCCGCCGCGCAGCGCCCGGGCCGAGATCACCGGCTCGCCGAGGCAAGCGGCGGCCCAGGCCAGCGCCTGCCTCGGCGGGCGGGACCGCAGCAGCAGCCGGGTCTCCTCGTCGTCGCAGAACCCGTGCGCGGGTGAGCGGCCTGCCGGGCTGACCCCGGCGGGCCGGTGCCCGCCGGTCACCAGCCCTCCGGCGCGCCGGGCAGGTCCAGGATCCCGGCCTGCCGCATCCGCTCGATCACCCGGGCCCGGCGCGGATGGGCGTCGGCATCGGCGAGCCAGTCCCGCCAGAGGGGGTAGCGGCCGGTGTCGAAGCCGCGGAAGGCTTGCTCGAAGCTGTCATGCACCGACCGCAGTGTCCGGTCGCGCTCGGCATCGGTCTCGGGGCAGCGCTGGTAGACCGCCGTCCAGGCCAGCCGGTCCTGGCCGCCGAAGCTGGCGTGCCAGGTGTGCAGGTCGAAGGCGATCACGTCACCTGGTGAGGTGCCAGCGATGTGTCCGGGGATGCTGGCCTGGCAGGCCGCGGCGCCGGCGTCGGTGCGGATCGGCAGCTGGCGGCCGCGGTAGGCGGCCAGCCGGGCGTTCTGTTCCGGGTGGTGCGAGCCGGGCACCAGACGCAGCGCCCCGTTACCGGCGGTGAGCTGGTCGAAGTAGGCGGCGAACTTGACGCCGCGCACCCCGATCCCGTCGTCGGTGTGCCAGCTGGCCTCGGCGAAGTACAGGACCCCTTCCGGGCATTCTGGGATGACCGGGCCGCCGAGCAGCTGCTGCGCGGCGTCGATGAGGCGCGGGTCATCGCACACCATCGACGCGCTGACCGGGGTCAGCCGGGACGCCATGGGCAGGTAGTGGCCGCTGATCCCGTCGATGACCCGCTCGTCGTAGGTGGCGGCGTAGGCGTCGCGGATCGCGGCGTCGGCCTCGGCGCGCAGCGCGGCGGCCCGGTCGGCGAGGTAGCCGCGCAGCACGGTGAAGCCGAAGGTGCGGAAGTGGTCAACGTGACCGGTGGTGAGCATCGGGTTCCTCCTGAAGACAACTGCCGGGACGGGATGGATGACCGTCCCGGCCGGAGGAGCCCGGCCGCGCGCCGCCGGCCGTCGGGCACGGCTAGCGGCGCAAGGTCAGCACGTTCAAATCGGGCGCATGCGAGCATGATATGCCCGGCGGGCCCGGGAACGGCCCGCCCGCTCCGGGGCGGGCAGCGGCCCGCTGCCGCTCCCGCGGCAGGTCCAGCCGGGCGGAGCCGAACCGCCGGCTACGCCGGGCCCCAAGCGCTCCAGATTGCGGTGCCGCGGCAGGCGTCCTTCCGGCTCGTCACATGCCCGCGACTCTCAGCGGCTCCGGCCAGCGGGAAACCCACGTGCAAGGGTGTCGCCGGATGGCGTAGCGTCGGTGGTGGCGCGGCCCGACGCCGAGCACCTCTCCAGCGGACCCCAGCTCCGGAGGCGGTGCGAAGGGAGGAACACTTCCGGGCCGGGCAGACCGGCGAGCCAGCGGTGTCGCGTTGCTGGGGGACGCGTCATGCCGCCGGAGCCGTCATGCCTGAAGATCACGACTTCAAGCGCCTGGTACGCGCACGGATGGCCGACACTGGCGAGCGCTACACCCAGGCAAGGGCCGCGCTGACCGCTCAGCGGGACGCGGGCGATCGGGTCGTCAGCGACCGCGCGCGCAGCCTGCTGGGCCAGCTCGCGGACGCCGGCCTCGCGGCGGCGGGCCGCGACCACCTCGCCCGGCTGCCGGAGCCTGAGCGCCGCGCGGCGGCTATCGAAGGGCTCCAGCACGAGAGCTGGCGGGTGCGCCGGACCTGCGCCCAGCTGCTGGACAGGGTTGACCTCACCCCGGAGTCGGTGGCGGCGCTGACCCGCGCTGTGGATGACGAGCACCCGCAGGTCCGGCGTAAGGCCGTGCACACGCTGACCTGCGAGAACTGTAATCCGGACGGGTGTGCCGTCGACGTGCGGCCGGTCTTCGAGCGCGCCATTCGTGACCCGAGCAGCCTGGTCCGGTCGATGGTCCTCCACGCGTGCACGCTGCACTTCTTCGACCAGCAATGGGCGGTCGACCTCGTCGCCGCGGTGGCCGTTTCCGACAAGAGCGCGAAGCTGCGGGAGTCGGCGGCTGCTGCGATCGGCTGGCTTCGCTGGCACTGGGACTCTGATGACAGGCGCCGTGAGCTGGAGCCCGGCCTCGTGGCCAGGACGGACCGCTACCCCGGGCGCTGGATCGTGATCCGCGACGGACGGGTCGTGACCACCCCGGGCAAGGCCGGGCGCGTTTTCCGCCGGGAGCTGGACGCGGGCGGGCACAAGTACTGGGTGGCACCGCCCGGAACGGTGCGCCCGCGGATCCCCTGCGCACCGTCGTCGTAACGCCTGGCCAGACACTGCTGCCGGGTCCAGGTCACCGGCAGCCACGGCGTGACCGGACGTATGACGCCTGGTCGTCTGGGTATCTGACGGGAAGCCGCCGGGGTGTGGCGGGCGGGCGAGCCGGATCGGGGGAATGGTCATGCCGGCCGGGATCGGGCGCGAGGAGCTGCGGACGCTGACCGGGCAGGGCGCTCAGCTGGCCGAGGTGCTGCCCGCGGAGGAGTACGCGTGGGCGCACCTGCCGGGCGCGGTCAGCCTCCCGCTGAAGGAACTGGATGCCCTGGCCGGGCAGCTGGACCGGTCCCGGCCGGTGATCGTGTACTGCCACGACTCGCTTTGAGACATGAGCCCGCGGGCCGCGTGGCGGCTCGAAGCCACCGGGTTCGGCCCGGTGTATGACTATGCCGCGGGCAAGGCCGACTGGCTGGCTGCTGACCTGCCGTTCGAGGGCACGGCCGAGCTGGCCGGGATGTTCACCCGCCGCGGCGTGGCCGCCGTCGCGGAGGACACCCCTCTCAACGAGGCACTGGGGCTGCTGGACACCCAGGGTTCGGGCCGGTCGTGGTCCTCAACCAGGCGGGCGTGGTCATGGGCGCCGCCCACCGGGACGCGCTGGCCTCCGCCGGGGACGCCGAGGCTGGGCCGGTTATGCGGTTCGGCGTGTCCACGGTGCGGCCGAGCGAGGATGCCGCGGCGCTAGCGCACCGGATGGGCGATCGCGGGGTGACCCGGGTGGTGGTGACCCGCCCCGACGGCACCCTGGTCGGGCTGTTTTTCGCCGCCGATCTGCCCTCCTAGCGGTGCTGCTCCGGCACGCGGCCGGTCCGCGGCACGACCGGCGATCAGGCCGCCGGGGCGGCCGGCTGGAGGTAAGCCGTGTACCGGGCGTGGCGGGTGGCCTCGCTGAACTCGCCTTCCCACAGCGCGAGCGCGCCGTGAAGCCAGGAGTAGCGGCTGTCGCCGGTGGTGACGTAGAGGGTCGCGGCGACCCGCCAGACCGGGTCGCGTGGACGGGCGCGGGTCGCGTCGCCGCGGCCTTCGAACTGGATCTGGGCGCCGTCGCCGGTGGTGGTCCTGACAACTGGCGCCGTCGGGCACACGGTGCTGCCGGGCTGTTCGAACAGGGTCCATTCGAGCGTGCCGGTCAGCTTCGGCCCGTGGACCGCGCCATCGCCGCTGCCGATGAGGGCGCCGTCGCCCTCCCTGGTCAGCGGCGCCATCCCGGGCTGGTAGTCGAGTTCTGCCTCGAAGAGGGGCTCTAGCATCTGGATTCTCCCCTGATGAGATCCGGATCTGCTGCCGGTCCCGTCTGCTGGGTTCCGGCGCAAGTTCGTCCACGGTCTTCGGCTGCGTGACCATGTGCTGCTGCTCCTGGCGGCGGATCAGGCCGGGTCGGCGAGCAGGGCGCCGAAGTTGAGGCGGCCGCACTCGACAGCGGTGTCCTGGTCCAGGATCTCGGCGTCGAGGCCGCCGTGGCGGGCCAGGTAGGTGCGCGCGGACTCGGCGCTGGCGTGGAAGACGGTGTTCGGGCACATCACCTCGAACGAGCCGCACTCGGTGCCGCAGTCGGTGGCGCGCCCGGCCACGACAACCGTCCCGGCCGGGGCCCAGGACCACCCGCCGCCGCGGACGGTCACCTCGATGGGGGTGCCGTCAGCCGGGTCGGCAGAGGTGATCCGGCCGTCCCGGCCGGTCATGGCGGGCAGGCCAAGGGCGTCGATGGCGCACATCGCGTACACCGCGGGCAGGCCGTCCAGCTCGACGCGGTGCGGGGTGGGTGTGCCGGAGAACGGGTAGGCCACGGCCGCCACGCCATTGGAGATATGCACGGCGTCGGCGGCGGACAGCTCGTCCACGGCCGACGCGTCCAGCCCCGCATCGGCGGCGGCCTGCCGGACCCACCGGGCGGTCGGCGCCGCCCCGGTGGCTAGGAACCGGCGCAGCACGGCGCGGTGCAGCTCGCGCAGCGGGCCGGGCAGCCGCTGCTGCCGGCCGGCGATGCTGCCGCTGGTGAACCGGGTCAGGCCGGTCAGGTCAGTCATGAGATCCCCTTTCATCAGGCCAGCTCGGGTCAGGCCGCGCAGCACGACAGCCGGGACACATCGCGGGTGAACGCCTGCGCCACGAGCCGCAGGCCCTCGGACATGGTCAGGTAGGGCGCCCACGCCTCCGCCAGGTCGGTGACGGTCATCCGGGCGCGGATGGCGTAGGAGGCGGCGGTGATCATCTCCCCGGCGCCGTCGGCGACCGCGTGCACCCCGCGGACCCGCCCGCTGCGAGCCTCGGCGACCAGCTTGACCACCCCGCGGGTGTCCCGGCCGACGGCCGCGCGCGGCACCGCCGACAGTGGCAGCACCCGGCAGTCGCACCTCACGCCCGTGCGCAGGAGCTCGGCTTCGGTGAGCCCGGCCGAGGCGATCGCCGGGCTGGTGAAGGTGACCCGGGGCAGCGCGGCGTAATCCATTGTCCGCCCGGCGTTGTGCAGGGCGTTGGCGGCGGCGCGGCTGCCCTGGGCCGCGGCGGTGTAGACGAACTGCGGGCCGCCGGTGACGTCCCCGGCCGCCCAGATCCGCGGGTTCGCCGTCTGCTGATATTCGTCGGTGAGGATCTCGCCGCGCCCGCCGGTCTTCACCCCGGCGGCCTCCAGGTTCAGGCCCGCGGTGACCGGGCGGCGCCCGGCCGCGACCAGGATCTGCGCGTACGCCAGCTCTCGCTCCGCCTCCCCGGCCGTCGTGATGGTCACCGAACGGGCCGTGGCATCACCCCGCACGGACATGATGGTCGCGGCGGTTAGGATGCCGATACCCTCACCGTCGAAGGCGTCCTCGATGGCGGCGGACACCTCGGGCTCGTCGAAGGGGGCGAGCCGGTCCAGCGCCTCGGCGATCGTGACGCGGGTCCCGAGCCGGGCGAACAGCTGCGCCAGCTCGAGCCCGACCGCGTTCCCGCCGATCACCAGCATCGATTCCGGCAGCCCGGTCAGCTCCATCGCCGTGGTCGAGGTCAGGTACCCGGCGCCGGCGAGCCCGCTGATTGTGCGTGCCGAGAATCTCGTCCGCGGCTGTGACCAGCAGAGTTGCTCTCCAGGCCGGCCGGCCGTGATGATCACCGACCATGTGCCTGCGGTTCGTCTTCCTCCTGATCACACGGACGGCCTCATGGCTGCGGCTGTCCCGGCGCGAGGAAGCGTGGCAGGCCGCCGAGATCCTGCTCCTGCGCCACCAGCTCACCGTCCTGCAACGGCAGCAGCCACACCGCCCGAACCTGGACTGGGCAGACCGGGCACTGCTCGCGACCTTGCTCGGAGTGATACCGAAAGCGCGGCGCCAGGGGCTGCGGCTGCTGGTCACACCCGACACGATCCTGCGCTGGCACCGCGATATCGTCCGCTGCCGCTGGGCCGCCAGATCCATCCGCGGCAGGACCGGCAGGCCAGTCACCCGCCGGAACATCAGGGCACTGGTCCTGCGGCTGGCTCGTGAGAACCCCGGCTGGGGGTATCGCAGGATCCACGGTGAGCTGGCCGGCCTGGGAGTGAAAATAGCGGCGTCGACAGCGTGGGAAATCCTGAAGAAT
>WNGG01007302.1_pt1 | contig 12245 bp, 11 predicted proteins | sample 5400661 | NCBI WGS metagenome assembly WNGG01 (sample SAMN13153372, study PRJNA577476) | soil metagenome | isolation source: 100 cm soil or saprolite under Garry oak tree replicate 1 | place: USA:California | collected 2016-06-15 | reverse complement strand
GAATCGAAGAACAGCGACTGGAACATGTTCTGCGCGGTGTCGAGCGTCGGCGGCTCGCCCGGACGCATGACCCGATAGATGTCGAACAGCGCGTCCTCACGCGTCATGTTCTTGTCGACGCTGAGCGTATTGCGGATGTAGGCGCCGACATTGACGTGGTCGATGTCGAGCAGCGGCAGTTCCTTGTAGCCGGCGTCGTTGATCGCTTTCAGGCTCTTCTCGGTGATCTCCTCGCCCGCTTCGGCGTAGATTTCGCCGGTCTTCGGGTTGACGAGATCTTCCGCGATATAATGACCGACCAGCTCCTGGTCGGTCATGCGCAGCGCCTTGAGGCCCTTCTCGCCGAGCTGGCGCGCCTGGCGCACGGTGAGCTTCTTGCCCGCCTCCAGCACGACCTTGCCGGAGTCGGCGTCGACCAGATCGTTGATCGCCTTGTAGCCGCGGAAGCGGTTGGAATCGAACGGCACGCGCCAGCCGTTCTTCTGCCGCTTGTACATCACCTTGCGGTAGAAGGTGTTGAGGATTTCCTCCGCATCCATGCCGAGCGCATAAAGCAGCGACGTCACCGGGATCTTCCGGCGCCGATCGATGCGCGCGTAGACGATATCCTTGGCGTCGAACTCGATGTCGAGCCAGGAGCCGCGATAGGGGATGATGCGCGCGGCGAACAAAAGTTTGCCCGACGAATGGGTCTTGCCCTTGTCGTGGTCGAAGAACACGCCCGGCGAGCGGTGCATCTGCGAAACGATCACGCGCTCGGTGCCGTTGACGACGAAGGTGCCGTTGTTGGTCATGAGCGGGATATCGCCCATGTAGACGTCCTGCTCCTTGATGTCCTTCACCGACTTGGCGCCCGTCTCCTCGTCGATATCGAACACGATGAGGCGCAACGTCACCTTGAGCGGCGCGGCATAGGTCATGCCGCGCTGGCGGCACTCGTCGACGTCGTATTTCGGCGCCTCGAATTCGTACTTCACGAATTCGAGCATCGAGGTGTTGGAAAAGTCCGAGATCGGGAACACGGACTTGAATACGGCCTGCAGGCCCTCGTCGGGCCGGCCGCCGATCGGCTCCCGCACCAGCAGGAATTGGTCGTAGGACGCCTTTTGAACCTCGATGAGGTTCGGCATCTCTGCGACTTCCTGGATTTTCCCGAAAAACTTGCGAACGCGCTTGCGACCGGTAAACGTCTGCGCCATCTCATCTCTCGCTTTGTCGAACCGTCGGGCCCGGGACGACTCTCCGGAAGGCCGCCATCCATCGCGACCATCAGGACAGCCGTCGAGACCCCTCTCCTATGCGATTCGGCCGACCGCCGAACCGCCATGTCCCTGCCGCCGTCCGGCAGAGATATGGGCGATTCCGGGGTTTACTCACCCCGGAATCAGTTACGTTGACTTCACACTTACTTGAGTTCCACCTTGGCCCCGGCCTTCTCCAGCTGAGCCTTGATTTTCTCCGCCTCGTCCTTGCTCACGTCTTCCTTGACGGGCTTGGGCGCGCCCTCGACCAGATCCTTGGCCTCCTTGAGGCCCAAACCGGTGAGCGCGCGCACCTCCTTGATCACCTCGATCTTCTTCTCGCCGATGGCGGTGAGCACGGCGGTGAACTCGGTCTTCTCTTCCGCCGGAGCCGCGGCCGCAGCGCCACCGGGAGCAGCCGCCACGGCCACCGCGGCCGCGGCGGAGACGCCCCACTTCTCCTCCAGCATCTTCGCCAGGTCGGCGGCCTCGAGCACCGTGAGTTTGGAGAGGTCGTCGACGAGTGTCTGCAGATCAGCCATTGGACATCCTTATGAGTTCGAACCGGTCGAGTTTGCGATGCGTGTCACGCGGCCTCGCTCTTGGCGGCATAGGCCTGGACCACGCGGGCGACCTTGGCCGCCGGCGCGTTGACGACCTGCGCGATCTTGGTCGCCGGCGCCTGAATGAGGCCGACGATCTTGGCGCGCAGCTCGTCGAGCGACGGCAGCGCCGCGAGCGCCTTGACGCCGTTGGCATCGAGCGCGGTCTTGCCCATCGCTCCGCCCAGGATCACGAATTTCTCGTTGGCCTTGGCGAAGTCGGCGGCGGCCTTGGGCGCAGCGACCGGATCGCCGGAATAGGCGATCAGGGTCGGCCCCTTGAGCAAGGGGACGATCACGGCTGCGTCCGTGCCTTCGAGCGCGATCTTGGCGAGGCGGTTCTTCGCGACCTTCACCGCCGCGCCCGCGTGCTTCATCTGCCTGCGCAGCGTCTGCATCTGGGCGACGTTGAGGCCGGAGTAATGAGCGACGACCACGACGCCGGTGGCTTTGAAGACACCGTTGAGCGCCGTGACGAGCTCTTTCTTAGCCGCTCGATCCACTGCAAGCTCTTTCCGGTTGGCGGCCCGTGTTCACACCCGGGAACCGCCGGTTGCGACCTGCCATCCTGACCTTGCGCTTTACAAACGCCGGCAGGACAGCGCTGCTGAGATCCTGCCCCCCAGGCGCGGGCGAAACCGCACCGGGTTCTCGAGGTTCGAACCGGTCGCGGGGCGCTCGGCCCCAAAACGGTCTTCCCCGTCTGTGCAGGCGATTGCGTTTAAGCCGGGAGCCGGCACCTGCAGTCTCGGACAGGATGGACTTCCGGAAACCGCCGGAAGGCCTTGGCGCCCAAAGAAATCCCGCGCTTGGCCCCGGCTCCTTTCAGATAAATCCCGCAGGACGTCCAAAAGGAATAAGGTCCTAACCGCCATGTTTTCCTTGAAGCGCGCAAAGGCGCGCCGACACACTGGGCCGGCACGCCCTGACCTCCTATGTAGCGGTTTTCACCCGTTTTGCAAGCGTAATCGCGCCGATTGCTCAGATTTTTAGGGCCGCCGCAGGTCCAATTTTGGTCATCGCCGAGCGCTAGGAAACGGCGGTCGCGACTCACATCTCAGACCGGCAAGCGGGGGCTAAAGGGATGCAACAGAGACTTGGTATCGCCATCGCGGCCGTCTTGGCCGCTGCCCTCGTCCATTTATCCTTTGCTGCGATGGCCCAGGGCGTGGGGCACTCCGAGGTGAAGCAAATCCAGCTCACCGAGAAGCAGGTCCAAGGCGTTGTTGCCGCGCAGAAGGACGTGGCGGCGGTGTTGGACAAGCTCCAGGGGCCGCCACCGGATCAATTGCCTCCGCAAGTCCTCTCCGAGCTCGACGCGGCCACCAAGAAGCATGGATTCAAGGATTTCAACGACTATGACGAGGTGGTCGGCAACATCACCATGGTGATGACCGGCATCGATCCCAAGACCAAGGCGTTCACCGAGCCCGAGGACGCGATCAAGAAAGAGATCGCGGACGTCACCGCCGACAAGACAATTGCGGCGCAGGACAAGAAGCAGATGCTGGAAGAGCTCAACGAGGCGCTGAAGGCGGCGCAGCCCATTCAATTTCCGGGCAACATCGAGCTCGTGAAAAAGTATTACGACAAGATCGACGCGGCGCTCAACTAGCGCCCCGTCCTGGTGGCGCGGAATCCGTCCAATATCCGCTCGTCCCGCCGAGCAAACCGAGACGCTACCCAATTTCCTTGCGATCCGAACACGCCGCTTGCTCGCGCCGGATTTTGCTCCGCTGCGTGCGCCTGGTGCTGCCTGGACGAACCTCAGGTGATAAGAAGGGTCAGCGAGCCAAGACCAGGAGGGAGCAAAATGGCATCGAGCGCCAACCGCATCCTCACAACCCACGTCGGCAGCCTGGTCCGGCCCCCGCAGCTCGTCGAGTTCCTGCACAAGATCGAGGATCGAGAGCCCTACGATAAAGCCGCCTACGAGGCCTGTCTGAAGGATTCGATCGACACGGTCGTGCGCCAGCAGGCCGACGCGGGCATCGACATCGTCAGCGACGGCGAGTTCAGCAAGGGCCGCAACTGGGCCTTTTACGTCCACGACCGCCTCGCCGGCGTCGCCACCCGGCCGCTGACCCCCGCAGAGGCCAAGGACCCCATGGCGGCCGTCGGCGGCGGGCAGGATCGCGTCGCCTTTCCCGAATTCTACGCGGAATACGACCGCCTTTCGGGCCTGAACAAGCGGCTCGGCTCGCGCTTCGTGGTCAACGGCGCGCTGAGCTACTCGGATGTGCAGGTCAAGCGCGACATCGCCAATCTCAAGGCCGCGGCAGCCAAAGTGAAGGTCGCAGGCGCCTTCCTGCCGGTGGTGGCGCCGGCGAGCGCGCTGCCGAACGCCAAGAACGAGCACTACCCGGACGAGCAGAGCCTCCTCTGCGCGCTCGCCGACTGCCTGCACCAGGAATACAAGGCCATCATCGATGCCGGCCTCTACGTGCAGATCGACGATGCCTTCCTGCCCTACATGCACGAAAAAATGGTGCCGCCGATGACGCATGCCCAGTATCGCGAATGGGCGCAGCTGCGCATCGACGCGCTCAACCGCGCGCTCAAGGGCATTCCGCAGGAGCGCTCGCGCTATCACATCTGCTGGGGGAGCTGGAACGGGCCGCATGCTTTCGATGTGCCGATGAAAGACATCGTCGACCTGATGCTGCAGGTGAACGTCGGCGCCTATCAGTTCGAGGCCGCCAATCCGCGCCACGAGCACGAATGGGTGGTCTGGCGGTCGGTCAAGCTGCCTCCGGGCAAGGTGCTGATCCCGGGCGTCATCAGCCATGCAACCAACATCGTCGAGCATCCCGAACTCGTGGCCCAGCGCATTGTGCGGCTCGCCAGCATCGTCGGGCGCGAGAACGTCATGGGCGGGACCGATTGCGGCTTTGCGCAGAGTCCCTTTGCGCAACGCGTTCATCCCACCATCATGTGGGCGAAACTGCGATCGCTCGCCGAAGGCGCCAAGATTGCAACGCATGAGCTCTGGGGCCGGCGTTCGGCGGCTTGAAGCTGGCCATGGTCCAAGCCGCACAGGCAGGCACAAGCGTCGCGGCTGCGCTGACCGTCAAATCGGTCGAGCAGCTCGCGGGCAGCGGCACGCGTTTCGCCTACGCGGTCAAGGCGGGGCCGTGGATTTTCCTCAACGGCCACGAGGCGTTCGATTTCGAGCGCGGGCTCGCGGGCGAGGTCGAAGGGCCGGTCGGAAGTCGCCTGAGCGGCCGTCCGCCGCTGCGGCGCGAAGCCGACTACATCCTGCAGCGCATGCGCCGCACGCTCAAGGAATTCGGCTGCGATCTGGCGAACGCCGTGCGCGTCGACCAGTACTACACCAGCGGTCAGGCGGTGCATGCCTATCACCTGGCGCGCTTTGCCGAGTTCGGCAGCTACATTCCGCCGAGCACGTCGATCATCATGCCGCGTTGCTTCACCGCTCGCACCAACATCCACACCTCCATGATCGCCGTCGTCCCGGGGAGCAACTGGACGATCGAAAAAATCACCCTTCCCGGCGAGGCGATTTCGGCGTCCGGCTACAGTCCGGCCGTCGTCGTCGACGACTTCGTCTTCGTCGCCGGCAATCAGGCCTTCGTGGAGAGCGGCGAGCTCGGTCCGGGCGTCGCGATTGCGCCCGCGCGCAACTGGGGCGGCGAGAACGCGTTCCGCCGCCAGGCGCATTACGTGATCAGGGAGCGGCTCGAGCCGTCGCTGAAGGCGGCGGGATCGGCGCTCGAGCACAGCCTCAAGGCGCAGGTCTACATCCGCGGGATCGACAACTTCCCCGATTTCATGGACGTGTGGTCGCAGTATTTCCGCAGCATTCCGTGCGCGGTGACGCTGGTGCCGGCAAAGGACTATTCCAGCACCGAGAGCATGCTCGAGATCAACCTGATCGCACTCAAGACCGGCGCCGCGCGCAAGAAGCAGGTGGTGGACATCGACATTCCCGCGCGCGCGACCTATGGGCCCTGCCTGCGCGCGGGCGAATTGGTCTTCCCGTCCGGTCTGATGGCGGTTGCGCGCGACGGGCGCGTCCCCGCCGCCGACAGCGCGGCGGCCTTCGACGCCCTCGGCCTGGCAGGATACGCCCAGGGCGCCTTGCTTCACGCCTACGCGCAGGCGGTGTGCGACGCCGTCGGCGTCTCCATGGGCAACGTCGTGCGCGCGCAGTACTTCCTGACTGACATTCGCGATTTCGCCGGCGTCGCCGCCGCCTGGTCGCACCGCTATGGAAGGGAGCCGCACCCGTTTGCGGCGGTGCAGGTGCCCGGCCCGTTACCGACCAGCGCCGCCTCGATCGTCAGCGACTTCTGGATCTACGCCGGGTGACGCGGCCCGCGCCGAGCGCCGCGATCGGCCCCGTCTCAAGGATCGATGCGAGACGACGCGCGGACAGCGCGTGCTATGATTGCCCGAACAGCGATGCCGGCTCGACCTTCACGCCCGGGCCCATGGTCGAAGAGATCGCGACCCGACTGATGAAAGTGCCCTTGGCGCCGGCGGGTCGTGCCTTTTGCACCGCGTCGGCAAACGCCTTGATGTTCTGCACCAAGTGGTCGGCGGGGAACGACGCCTTGCCGACGCCCGCCTGCACGATCCCGGCCTTCTCCACCCGAAACTCCACCGAGCCACCCTTGGCGCCCTTGACCGCGTTGGTCACGTCCATGGTGACCGTGCCGACCTTGGGGTTCGGCATCATGCCGCGCGGGCCCAAGACCTTGCCGAGCCGGCCGACCAGCGGCATGAGGTCGGGCGTGGCGACGCAGCGGTCGAAATCGATGTTGCCGGCCTGCACTTTTTCCACGAGGTCCTCGGCGCCGACCACGTCGGCGCCGGCGGCTTTGGCTTCATCGGCCTTGGCGCCGCGCGCGAACACCGCCACGCGCACGCTGCGGCCGGAACCGTTCGGCAGGTTGACGATGCCGCGCACCATCTGATCGGCATGGCGCGGATCGACGCCGAGATTCATCGCCACCTCGATCGTCTCGTCGAACTTGGCCTTGGCCCGCTCCTTGACCATCTGCACCGCCTCTTCGAGCGGATAAAGCTTGGCGCGATCGACGCCTTGGCGGATGGCGGTGGTGCGTTTTCCGAGGTTGGTCATGGCGCTACTCCGCGACCTCGACGCCCATGGAGCGGGCGGAACCTTCGACCATGCGCATCGCCGCCTCGATGGTATCGCAGTTGAGATCCTTCATCTTCTGCTGGGCGATCTCGCGCACCTGCGCCTTGGTCACGGTGCCGGCCTTGTCGCGACCCGGCGTCTTCGATCCGCTCTCGAGCTTTGCCGCCTTCTTGATGAAATAGGACACCGGCGGCGTGCGCATCTCGAAGGTGAACGAGCGGTCCTGATAAACCGTGATCACAACCGGGATCGGCGATCCCTTCTCCATCTTCTGGGTCTGCGCGTTGAACTGCTTGCAGAACTCCATGATGGCGAGGCCGCGCTGGCCGAGCGCGGGGCCGATCGGGGGCGACGGATTGGCCGCCCCCGCCGGCACCTGCAATTTGATGTATCCGGTGATTTTCTTTGCCATGATCTAACTCCTGTCGTTGGCCTTAAGCGGCCGCTTCAGGGTCCGTGGTGCGGATTTAGGCGGTTGGCGGCCGCCGTCACCTCCCACGTTCACTCTCCACTCCGTCATTGCCGGGCTTGACCCGGCAATCCATCCTTTTTCGCAAGAAGATGGATGCCCGGGTCAAGCCCGGGCATGACCAACTCTAGCACATCTCTACTCTTCACCACGGGCCATTGGTCTTTACAACTTCTCCACCTGTCCCATCTCGAGTTCCACCCGCGTCGGGCGGCCGAAGATGGAGACCGCGACCTTGAGCCGCGAGCGCCCGTCGTCGACTTCCTCCACCACGCCGTTGAAGGAAGCAAACGGTCCCTCGGACACCCGCACCTGCTCGCCCACCTCGAAGGAGACCGACGGCTTCGGCCGCTCGATGCCCTCCTGGACCTGGTGCATGATACGCGCGGCCTCGGCCTCCGAAATCGGCTTGGGCTTGTTGTCGGCACCGAGAAATCCCGTGACCTTCGGCGTGTTCTTGATCAGGTGGTAGGCCTCGTCGGTGAGGTCCATCTTCACCAGCACGTAGCCGGGGAAGAATTTGCGCTCGGCGTCGACCTTTTGTCCGCGGCGTACCTCCACGACCTTTTCGGTCGGCACCATGACCTCTTCGAACAAGTGATCGAGATGGCGCTGCTTGGCCTGCTCGCGGATCGACTCGGCGACCTTGCGCTCGAAATTCGAATAGGCCTGGACGATGTACCAGTGCTTGTCGGTCATTCCGCCGGCTCCTTCAACCACCGGTGCCGAGAATGAGGGTCACGAACATACGCATGAACTGGTCGGCCACCAGGAAGAATATGGCGGCGATGGCCACCATTACGAATACCATGGCAGTGGTGATGGCGGTCTCGCGCCGGCTCGGCCACGTGACCTTCTGCGCCTCGGCGCGCACCTCCTGCAAGAATTTAAACGGACTGATCTTCGCCATATAGCTCACTTGCCGCCATCTCGGGGTGCGGCCACAACCCATTGCGCTGTCTAGAGTTTGGTGACCGAGCCGGACTACGCCTGGCAGGAGTGGAGGGACTCGAACCCCCAACCCCCGGTTTTGGAGACCGGTGCTCTAGCCATTGAGCTACACTCCTCCGGAAGCGCTTGCGGCGGCCCCGAGGCCCGCCGCAGGGTTGTAAATGCATGAACGGTAGTACCATTGCAAGCCGCAAGACTAAAGACGCGCCAGGCACGAGCCGCGCGGTGGCAAAGGAAGGCGCCAAGTCCGCTCGTCCCCGCGAAGGCGGGGACCCAGGGCAGCCTGGATTCCTCTATTCCGTGATCGAGACCACCACGCCGGCGCCGACGGTCTTGCCGCCCTCGCGGATGGCAAACCGCTGCTTCTCCTCCATCGCGATCGGCGTGATCAGCTCCACGTCCATGGTCGCGTTGTCGCCCGGCATGATCATCTCCGTGCCCGCAGGCAGCGTGCATTGCCCGGTCACATCCGTGGTCCGGAAGTAAAACTGCGGACGGTAGTTGTTGAAGAACGGCGTGTGCCGGCCGCCCTCCTCCTTGGTCAGGATATACGCCTCAGCCTTGAACTTCTTGTGCGGCTTCACCGACCCCGGCTTGCACAGAACCTGCCCGCGCTCGACCGCATCCTTGTCGATCCCGCGCAGCAGACATCCCACGTTGTCGCCCGCTACACCCTCGTCCAAAAGCTTGCGGAACATCTCAACCCCAGTCACCACAGACTTCTGCGTGTCCCGCAGCCCCACGATCTCCACTTCCTCCCCAACCTTGATCTTGCCGCGCTCGATGCGCCCCGTCACAACCGTGCCGCGGCCCGAGATCGAGAACACGTCCTCGATCGGCATCAGAAACGGCTGGTCGATCGGACGCTCAGGCAGCGGCACAAACGTATCCAGCGCATCGTAAAGCTTCAGGATCGCCTCGTCGGCGAACTCGCCTTTCTCCCCGTTGAGCGCCTTGATCGCCGAGCCGCGGATCACCGGCGCCTTGTCGCCGGGAAACTGGTACTTGGTCAAAAGCTCGCGCACCTCGAGCTCCACCAGATCGAGAAGCTCGGGGTCGTCCACGACGTCGACCTTGTTGAGGAACACCACGATATAGGGAACCCCAACCTGGCGCGCGAGCAGAATGTGCTCGCGCGTCTGCGGCATCGGACCGTCCGCCGCCGACACCACAAGGATCGCCCCGTCCATCTGCGCCGCGCCCGTGATCATGTTCTTGACGTAGTCGGCGTGCCCGGGGCAGTCCACGTGCGCGTAGTGGCGCTTCGCGGTGGCGTATTCCACGTGGCTGGTCGCAATCGTCAAAATCTTGGTCGGATCGCGTCGACCCTGGCTCTCCGAGGCCTTCGCAACCTGGTCATACGACACAAACGTCGTCGTCCATCCCTTCTCCGCCGACACCTTCGTCAGCGCAGCCGTCAATGTCGTCTTGCCGTGGTCCACGTGACCAATCGTCCCAACATTGCAATGCGGCTTCGTCCGTTCGAATTTCTGCTTGGCCATGGCTCGGCTCCTCTGGGACCCTTTCTCAACTAAGCTCCGACTCCCAACGGCATCGTGGGATCTTGCGGTTCGTCAGTCCAATGTTGGCATCACGTTCGAGGCAAGCGTCCCCGAGGCCTCAGGCGAACTTCGCCTGAATCTCGGCGGCGACCGCCTGGGGCACCTGTTCATAGTGATCGAATTGCATGGTGAAGGTGGCGCGCCCCTGCGACATGGAGCGCAGATTGCTCACATAGCCGAACATGTTGGCGAGCGGCACCATCGCGTTGACGACGTTGGCGTTGCCGCGCATGTCCTGGCCCTGGATCTGCCCGCGGCGCGAATTGAGGTCGCCGATGACAGAACCCGTGTATTCTTCGGGCGTGACCACCTCGACCTTCATGATCGGCTCGAGCAGGACAGGCGAGCCCTTCTGCAGGGCCTCACGCAGCGCCGCGCGCGCGCAGATTTCGAAGGCGAGCGCGGATGAATCGACGTCGTGATAGTCGCCGTCGATCAGCGTCACCTTGAGATCGACCACCGGGAACCCCGCGAGCACGCCGGATCCCAACACCGATTCCAGACCCTTCTCGACGCCGGGAATGTACTCCTTCGGCACCGTTCCGCCGATGATTTCGTTCTCGAACTCAAAGCCTCCGGCCGGTGGCAATGGTTCGGCGACGATCTTGACGCGAGCAAACTGGCCAGACCCGCCGGTCTGCTTCTTATGGGTATGATCGACGGTGACTTGTTTGGTGATCTTCTCGCGATAAGCGACCTGCGGGGCGCCGATATTGGCTTCGACCTTGTAGCTGCGCTTCAAGATGTCGACCTTGATGTCGAGATGAAGTTCGCCCATGCCTTTGAGGATGGTCTGGCCCGATTCCTGGTCGGTCGTGACGCGGAACGACGGGTCCTCGGCCACCAGCTTGGCGAGTGCAACGCCGAGCTTCTCCTGATCCGCCTTTGATTTCGGCTCGATTGCAATCTCGATCACCGGATCGGGGAATTCCATCTTCTCCAAGATCACCGACTTCTGCGGATCGCATAGCGTGTCGCCGGTCCGCACGTCCTTGAGGCCTGCGAGCGCCACGATGTCGCCGGCATAAGCCTCCTTGATGTCTTCGCGATTGTTCGCATGCATCAGCAGCATGCGGCCGATGCGCTCCTTGCGATCCTTGGTGGAATTGATCACGCCCGTGCCGCTTTCGAGCCGGCCGGAATAGATGCGGCAGAAGGTGATTGTGCCGACGAAGGGGTCATCCATGATCTTGAAGGCGAGCATCGCCAACGGCTCGCTGTCCGATGGCTTGCGCACGACCTCATTGCCCTTGCTGTCGATGCCCTTGATCGGCGGCACGTCGAGCGGCGACGGCAAATAGTCGACGACCGCATCGAGCAGTGGCTGCACGCCTTTGTTCTTGAAGGCGGAGCCGGCGAGCACCGGGAAGAACGCGCCGGTGATCACGGCCTTGCGGATCAGGCGCTTGAGGGTCGCTTCGTCGGGCTCTTTGCCCTCGAGATATGCAGCCATGGCGCTGTCGTCGAGCTCGACCGCGGCCTCGATCATCCGCTCGCGGTACTCCTTGGCCTGTACGAGCATATCGGGCGGGATCTCGACGTCGTGATACTTGGCACCGAGTGTCTCGTCGTCCCAAACGACACCGACCATGCGCACGAGGTCGACTATGCCTTTGAACTGGCTCTCGCTTCCAATCGGAAGCTGGATCGCCACCGGCTTGGCGCCCAAGCGCTCGACGATGTCGTTGAGGCACTGGAAGAAGTCCGCGCCGACCTTGTCCATCTTGTTGCAGAAGACGATGCGCGGGACCTTGTACTTGTCGCCCTGCCGCCAGACCGTCTCGGTTTGCGGTTCGACGCCCTGATTGCTGTCGAGCACGCACACCGCCCCGTCGAGCACGCGCAGGCTGCGTTCCACCTCGATGGTGAAATCGACGTGGCCGGGCGTGTCGATGATGTTGAGCCGCTTGTTCTTCCAGAAGGCCGTGGTCGCGGCCGAGGTGATCGTGATGCCGCGCTCCTGTTCCTGCTCCATCCAATCCATGGTCGCGGCGCCTTCATGCACCTCGCCCATCTTGTGGCTCTTGCCGGTGTAGTAGAGGATCCGCTCGGTCGTCGTCGTCTTCCCGGCATCGATGTGGGCCATGATGCCGAAATTGCGGTAGTCCTCGATGGGATGGCTGCGGGGCATGGGCAGTCCTTAGATCTCCTGCTGGCCGTCACCAGCGATAATGCGAGAATGCCCGGTTGGCCTCGGCCATGCGGTGCGTGTCCTCGCGCTTCTTGACGGCATTTCCCCGACTGTTGGATGCATCGAGCAGCTCGGCCGAGAGCCGCTCCGTCATCGTCTTT
>WNGG01013172.1_pt1 | contig 12246 bp, 9 predicted proteins | sample 5400661 | NCBI WGS metagenome assembly WNGG01 (sample SAMN13153372, study PRJNA577476) | soil metagenome | isolation source: 100 cm soil or saprolite under Garry oak tree replicate 1 | place: USA:California | collected 2016-06-15 | reverse complement strand
AGGGATAGCAGGTCACCAGCGTCAGCAGCGGAGTGTTCGAAGAGGCCAGCGCCCGCGTGTCGGCCTTTTCGACGATCTCCCGGTCCCACCAGCCCCTGGAGACCTCCTGGCGCAGGATCGTCATGCAGGTGTCGTGGGGCAGGGCCTTGCGGTACGGCCGGGTGGTGGCCAGGGCGTCATAGACGTCGGCGGCCGTGATGATGCGAACCAGGAGGGGGATCTCCCTTCCGGCGAGGCCGTCGGGGTAGCCGGAGCCGTCCAGCTTCTCATGGTGGTGCCGGATGAGCGGCAGGACCCGCTCCATCGTGCGCATCGATTTGCACAGATTGGCGCCGATCGAGGGGTGGGTCTTCATCAGGGAGAGCTCCTCGGGCGTCAGGGGGGCGGGCTTGTTCAGCACGACGTCGGAGACGGCGATCTTGCCCAGGTCGTGGAAGATGCCTCCCAGCCACAGGGTCTGGAGATCCTCCTGGCCCAGCCCGAGGGTCTCGCCGATGCGCACCGCGTACTGCCCCAGGCGCCTGCAGTGGTCGCCGGTGTACCGGTCGCGTCCCTCGACGACCAGCGCGATGCTCTGCAGGACCCCGGAGGCGTGCTCGAACTCGTCGGTGAAGTGCTTCAGCGACAGGAGGGAGCGGATGCGGGTCGTGAGCTCGATGGTATGGAACGGCTTGTTCAGGAAATCGTCCGCCCCCAGCTCGATCGCCTTCAGCTTGTCCTGCATCTCGTCGAGCGTCGTCAGGATGATGACCGGCACAAGACGCGTGCGCGGGTCGCTCTTGATCTCACGGCAGACGCTGTAGCCGTCGCGCCGGGGCATCATGAGGTCCAGGAGAACCAGGTCCGGCGCTCTCTCGGCCAGCGCCGCCAGCGCCTCCTCGCCGTCGGCGGCCTCCAGCACCTCGTAGCCCTGGGGCTCGAGGATCTCGCGCAGCAGCCTCCGGTTCCCTTCCTCGTCGTCGACCACAAGAATCCGCGCAGCAGACATGGCGTCGCTCCCTCCGGCGTCGGTCTCGATGCCTTGCGGGCGTGGGTGCTGCGAGAGAAGATTGGGACGGCGATCGTCCCTGTCAAGCCACGCGCGCGACAAATCGGGCGAGAACAAAAACGTCTTCGCCCGGGCTCAGTGGCGGTGGCGCTCGCGCCGCGCGTCGAGCACGAAGTTGATCTCGGCGCCGACGGCGAAGATGGTGCCGGAGACGTACAGCCAGAGCAGGACGGCGATCACCGAGCCGACGGATCCGTACAGCATCTTGTAGGACGACAGGGACCTGACGTAGATGCCGAACAGCGCCTTGGAGGCCTCCCAGAGGACCGCCCCGGCGAGCGCGCCCGCCCAGATCTGGCCGTACCGGCGTCGGACCGACGGCCCGAAACGATACAGGGTCATCAGCAGGAGGAAATTGAAGGCGACCCCGAGCGCCCGCGCGCCGAGAACCACGAGCACGGGGTGCCACGACGGCGGCATGAACGGGTGGTGCGCCAGCGCGCGGGCGAGCATCGGGCGCACGGCGCCGAGACCGATCGACAGCGGGATGAACAGCAGGAGGATCAGACCGAGCAGCAAACCGAGCAGGCGCCGCCTCCACAGCGGGCGCATGGTCGGGGCGCGGTGGATCCGGTTCAGGATCTGCTGCAGGTTGTCGAAGGCGGCGGTGGCGCTCCAGATCAGCAGGACCGAGCCGAACAGGCCCAGGCTGCGGCGCGCGTGGATGATCCGGTCGAGCGCGTTGGCGATGTACTCGGAGCTGAACGGCAGAAGACCCAGGAGCTGCCGGGGCAGGCGCGCGTACTCCTCGCCCATGCCGTACACGAATCCGATCAGGGACGCGACCAGCAGGAGCATCGGGAAGAACGAAAAGAAGGTGTAGTACGCGAGGCTGGAGACCAGGATCGAGACGTGGTCGTCGCGGTACTTGCGCCAGAGATTGCGGACGAATGCGCCCGGCACCCCCCGGGCCCCTACGCCCGCGTGCCGCCGGCCGCCGGGGCAGGGGCCTTGGTGCAGGAGGTCCTTTACCCGCCGACGGCGAGCAGGACCTCCTTGCCCTTGAACAGCTCGGGATCGAGGATCGTGACCCGGGCTACGCCGGTGTCCTCCGACGTCTCCACCCTGAAGTCGCGCCCTTCCTGGAAGATCGGAGGCAGGACGCGGACGCGCCCGATGTGCTCCAGCCCGAAGCTGCGCGGCTCGAGCGTGATCGTGGTGTTCTCCCTGAGATCGAGCGCCGTGTCGAAGTTGACCGGCTTCACGTCCTGCACGTGCTTCAAGACTCCGCTGAGGACGCCCTGCTCCTTCAGGTCGTGCACGTTGGCAGCGTGGTAGTAGAGGCTGTTCTGCCGGAACGAGAGATCGGCGGAGAGCCGCGCCACGCTGGCCTCGAGCGCCGCCTTGTTCTGCTGCAGCGAGGCGATGTCGGACTCGAGGCCGGCCTTCACCTGCTGGAGCTGGCCGACCTCGGCCTGGGCCGAGTCCCTTTCGGTCTGCGCCGAATCCCTCTCGGTGCGCGCCTCATCCCGCTCGGAGATGATCCTGCGCTGCAGTGCGCGCCGCACCGCCAGCGGTGTCTGGTTCGCTTCGCCGCGCGTCACGTAGGTGCGGAAGATATCCTGCTTCGGGTCGTAGGCGAACCAGACCTTGTTCCCGGGGACGAGCTCGTCGGTCTGGTCGACCTGAGACAGGAGCTCCTTCGCTTTCGCCGGATCGACCTGGGACTCGTTGACCAGGTAGTTCATCGCCAGGTCGTGCTGCCGGTCGCCCTTCTTGGCGACGACAAATTTGTCGGGCAGGGCCTGCTCCAGGTGCATCACCTTCTCCTGGAGGTTCTGGATCGAGTCGCGATCGGCGACGATCTTCTCCAGAAGCGACTTGTAGGAGACGTCCTTCTCCTCCTTGATCATCTGGTTCAGGATGTCGCGCTGCGCGTCGGTGAAGTCCTGGCTGAAGATCTCGCCGAACTGGATGGTGCGCTCGCCCGGCTTGCGGGTCGCGTTGAACTCGTTGATCCGCTTCAGCACGGCGTCCGTCGCCTGGTCGATCTTTTGCTGGTGCTCCTTGAGCTCGGCGAGCAGCTCCTCGGGCGTCGCGGGGGCGGGCTTCGAGAAGCCGAGCTGCTCGGTCCCCTGGCTGCACGCCACCGGACCCAGGACGATGACCGCGGCAGGCAGAAGCAGCGCGGACATCAATAGGCCGGCGGCCGATATCGTCGGAAGTCTTTCAGGCAGCGCGAATAATCTCGTCGGCTTCATGGCTCCTCCTTAGAAATGAGTCAGAGCGCCCCCCTGGGTTTGTGCCGAGGTGGAATCAGACTAGCAGATTCCATGCCGCCGGCCCACCAGTGAATTTCAACTTCGAGCGAGAGGGAGACCGTCCACGGAGCGACCCACTGTGATGCGACCAACATCGTTTCCTCCTCGCGCCTCGCCTGGGACTCGCAAGCCCCATGTGCGCGACCCATGCGATTACTCGGACAGGCTCCTAGGCTCTCGGCACACTCTGATGCAGCCGGCGGACGGCCGTCTCGATCTGCCGGGTCGCTTCGGCGGCCCCGGCTTCGGGATCGACCCATAACGGGGGTCCTAGGACAAGCCTCGCACGGCCGAGACGCGGCCAGTAACGACCGTTCGGCAGGATGAAATCGGTCCCCTCGATGCAGGCGGGGATGACGGGGGCACGGAGCTCGCGTGCGAAGATCCCGACCCCCTGGCGGAACGGATCGATGACCGGGGGCATCACGTGCCGCCCCTCGGGGAAGATGAGAAGCGACTGCCCGCGGTCCATCAGCTCGCCGGCATAGGCGAGGCTCCGGCGGAAGCCGGCGGTCTCCGGCAGGGGCCAGGCGTTGAAGAGGAACTCGACCAGGCGGACTTGCGCCCACTCCCTCAGGTAGCGGGCCGCCCCGCCCCCGGCCTCACCGAAGAAGACACGGTGGTAGCGGGTCGTCATGCCGGGGGCGATCCGCCCTCGCGCCGGTCGTGGCAGCCCGGCCTTTAACACCCCCGTGTCGAGGAAGCTCCGGTGGTTGCAGACGAACAGGTACGGCGGCTCGGTCTCGCGCAGGTGCTCCAGGCCGGCGATCGCGGGCCGGGCGTGGAGACGGACGAAGGGAACGAGGACTGTCTCCTCGAAGACACGCCGGGCGAGGCGGACCGACAGGCGGCCCGTCCAGCGCGGCATCCGCAATGAACCGCGCCGGGCGCGCGCGGCGCCATGCCGCCGGCCGGCCGCGGACCCCCCGGTCTCCGGCCCCCCCGGCGCGGGCGGGCGGGAGGCCGCCACGGGCGACTCGCCGCCCGAGGCGGCGGCGCGGACGAGTCGCTCGAGGTCGCCGACGGTGGTCTCGCCCAGGCGCTCTTCGGCGAGGGGGACGCCGAACTCCTCCTCGAAAGCGGCGGCCAGCTCGACGAGGTCGAGGCTGGCGAAGCCGAGCCCGTCCGCGAGCCGCGTCGTGTCCAGGAGCGCGTTCGGCCGCACCCGGGCGAGTGAGGCCAAAAGCCTCCGCACGCCAGACGCCCCGGTCGCCGCCGCGCCGTCGCGTTCGAGGGCGAGCGCCCGCTCGCCCACCAGTCCCTTGCGGACCTTGCCGGTCGGGCCGCGCGGAAAATCCTCCCCGGGCCACACCATGTGACCGCGGACGCGCTGCTTCGGCAGCAGGCGCTCGTTGGCGCGGCGCACCGCTTCCAGGGGGTCCGCCCCGCGCTCCAGGAGGAGCGCGGCGTGCACCCGCTCGCCGCGCTCGAGAGGGAGCCCGATGACACAGGCGCCGCGCACCCCGGGAAGGCGATCGAACGCAGCCTCGACGTCGCCGGGATGGACGTTCTCTCCCTCGGGAGTGACGATGACCTCCTTCACCCGCCCGCGTATGCGCAGCCGGCCGCGCTCGTCGATCTCGCCGATGTCGCCGGTCCTGAGCCATCCGTCGTCGAGGGCGAGCGGTTCCGGGCCGAGGTAGCCGGGCGTCACGTTCGGACCGCGCACCAGGACTTCGTTGCCGGGCCCCAGCTTCACCTCCTGCATCGACAGGGGGCGGCCGACGCTGCCGGCGCGCCGGTCGAAAGGGTTCGACACCGAGACGATGGGGGCCGTCTCGGTCAGCCCGTACCCCTGCACGACGAGGTAGCCGCTGCGGCGGAAGAACGCCTCGACCGGCTCGGGGAGCGCCGCCCCGCCCGACACGATCAGCCGGAACCGCCAGCCGAACAGGCGCTGCACGCGCCATTGCAGCGGCGCCTGCAGATAGAACGGCCAGCCCGCCAGGCGCTCCTGGCGCCGCTCGAACGCCTCGAGCGCACCCGTCGCGGCGAGCGCCCGCCGGACTTCCGCGCTCAGGAGGTCGAGCAGGCGCGGCACCGTGAACAGGCCCCAGGCCTTGAAGCGCCGCGCCGCCTCGATGACCTCGGCCGGCCGCGCCGGCACGAAGACGACGGTCAGTCCCATGGTGAGGGGCAGGAACACGCTGATCGCCTGGCCGAACATGTGCGACAGCGGCAGGGTGGAGAGGAAGCGCAGGCGTCCGGCGGCGCGCACCAGGCGCTCCCGGCGGCGGTAGGCGCGCTCGATCGGGGCGAAGTCGGAAAGCAGGTTTCCGTGCGTCAGGACCACGCCCTTGGGATCGGCGGTCGTTCCCGAGGTGAAGATCACCTCGGCGCGCCCGTCGCGGCCGGGGAGGATCGCCGCGGGCGGCCCCGGCGGGGGGTTCGTCCACGACCCCAGATCGATCCGCCGGACCCGCGGGGGCGGCTCGACGCGCCCGGGCGCCAGCAGGAGCCGGCCGCCGATCGCGCCCGCGATCCGGGACCGCAGATCGTCCGGCGTCCCGGCGTCGAGTGGGACCACGACGCCCCCCGCCCAGAGCGTCCCGAACAGCGCCTCGACCCAGTCGGCGCTTTCGGGTCCCTGGATGAGAACGGGTCCGCCCGGCTCCAGCCCTGCCGCCCTGAGCACGGCGGCGCAGGCCAGGACCCGGCGGTGCACTTCGGCGTAAGTGCGCCGGCGCCAGCGCGCCCCCTCCCTCCAGAGATAGGCCTCGCGCTCGCCGAAACGCGGCAGGTCGTCGACGTAGGACAGCAGGCTGCCGCGCGCCGGCCCCGCCTGATCGGTCGAAAGTCGCATCGGCCTCCGGCTGCATCCGACCGGCGGCCGCGCGCCGGTCCTCGCGTAGACTACCACCATGTCGGAGCCGGCCATGGACATGAGACTCGAGATCGCGTCGGCCGAGACACGCATCCGGCCGTACGCGCGCGAGACGCCTGTGGAGGAATCGGCCGCTCTCGGCGGGCCGGGCCGGGGGCGGGTGTTCCTGAAGATGGAGCACCTCCAGATCACCGGTTCGTTCAAGCTGCGCGGGGCGATGAACAAGCTGCTCGCGCTGCCGCGGGAGCAGAGGGAGAAGGGGGTCGTGACCGCCTCGTCGGGCAACCACGGCGCGGCGGTCGCCTATGGTCTGAAGGCGCTGGGATTGCAGGGCGTCATCTTCGTGCCGGAAAACGCCTCGCCCGCCAAGGTGGCGAACATCCGCGAGTTCGGGACGGAGATCCGCACGCACGCCACGGACTCCGGGGTCACCGAGGCTTTCGCGCGCCGGTACGCCGAGGACAACGGGCGCGTCTACGTGTCGCCGTACAACGACCCGGACGTGGTCGCGGGCCAGGGCACCATCGGCGCGGAGCTGGCCCGGCAGGTGGAGACCATCGACACCCTGTACGTCGCGCTCGGCGGGGGCGGCCTCGTCTCGGGCATCGCCGGCTATCTCAAGACGATCGGGCGCCGTGTCGAGGTCGTCGCATGTTCCCCGGAGAACTCGGCCGTCATGCACCACTCGGTGCGGGCGGGCCGGATCCTCCGGATGGAATCGAAGCCGACCCTCTCCGACGGCACCGCCGGGGCCGTCGAGCCGGGCGCCATCACCCTCGATCTGTGCCGGCGCTACGTCGACCGCTACCTCCTGGTGGGCGAGGACGAGATCGGAGAGGCGATGCGCCTGATCATCGACCGCCATCACACGCTGATCGAAGGGGCCGCAGGCGTGGCGGTCGCCGGCTGCCTCAAGGACCGCGAGCGCCGGGCGGGGGAGAATTCCGTGATCGTCCTGTGCGGCGCCAACATCTCGCGCGATCACCTGAAACGGCTCCTCTGAAGCGCTATATTTGATCCTTGCGCCGACGGCGACCTGGGCGTATAGAAATCGCGCGGGTCAAGGGTTTCAGAGGAGAAAAACGGGAGCATGTCCCCCGACCATCACCAGACGCCGGCCAAGCCCGAGCTGGCTTTCCCCGGCGGCCCTTACATTTCCGTAAGCGCCCGCGCCATCGCCGTCCTCCTCGCGGGACTCGGGCTCGTCCTGGGAGCCGTCCTCGTCGTCGCGAGACAGACCGGACTGTCCCTGCTCGAGTCGAACGCCTTCGTCCTGTCCCTGGCAACGCTGGGGCTCATCCTCCTGCCCCTGCCCGTGCTGCTGTCGGAGCACCGGGTCGAGCGTCTGCGGAGGTGGGTCGATGGCCGGCCGGCCCGTGCCCTGGGGCTCGCCGCCCTTCCACTGGCCCCCTTCTTCCTGTACTGGGCCGTCCCGGGCAACGCGACACCCGTCGGCGTGGCCCGTCTCGCGCTGTACGTCCTGGTCCCCACCACGCTGGCCGTCCTGCTGCCGCTCGGGCGCGGCCGCGCGCTCGGCGACGCGCTGGTGGTGGCGACGATCTGGCTGCCGGTCGAGCTGAGGGAGTTCCGGGCCTCGTTCCCCTGGCCGCCGGGAGGCTCGGGGTACCTGCTCGTCGCGCCCCTGGCGATGGATCTGCTCCTCTATCTGATGCTGGTGGTCCGGCGGTTCGACGGCTCGGGGCTGCGGATGAGGCTGCGGTCGCCGGACCTCGCGGCCGCGGTGGCGGCGTTCGCGTCGTTCGCGGCGGTCGGCATCCCTCTCGGCCTGAAGACCGGCTTCCTGTCCTTCGGCATCCGGGCCGAGGGGGCCGTGCAGGTCCTGGCCGGGGCGGCGGTCACCTTCATGTTCACCGCCCTGCCGGAGGAGATCCTGTTCCGCGGCCTGGTCCAGGGAATTCTCGAGAACTGGCTCGGGCGGCCGCGGCTGGCGCTCGGCATCGCCTCGCTCATCTTCGGCGCGGCGCACCTGAACAACGGGCCGAACGCTCCCGACTGGCGCTATTTCGTCCTGGCGTCGCTGGCGGGCATCGCCTACGGCTGGGTCTACCAGCGCACGCGCCGGATCTCCGCGTCCGCCCTCACGCACGCCATGGTGGACGTCACCTGGACGATCTTCCTGAAGGGATGAGATGGGCGATCGGGTCGACGGGGCCATCTCACGGCAGCCGCCACCGGCCTCGTTCAGGCTCGACCGCGGCGCGGTCGCGGAGGCGGCGGACCTGGTCCTGATCGTCGCCTTCCTGCTGGTCTACATCTGGATCATCGAGCCGCGCACCCAGGCCTACGCGAGGCCCGCGTTCGTCCTCTTCCTGGCGTTCACGCTCCTGTCGAACCGCCGGCACGGCGACACGCGCGCCGATCTGGGCATCCGCCTGGACACGTTCCGGCGGGCGCTCGGTGAAGCCGCCCTGGTCTTCTCGCCGGCGCTTCTCGTGACGCTCGCCATCGGGCTCTACTTCCAGAGCGGCACCCACGTCACGACCCGGCACATCACCCTGTCGCTCCTCGGCGGTTATCCCTGGGCCCTGTTCCAGCAGTACGGTCTCCAGGGCGTCATCGGACGCCGCCTGCGCGGCCTCATCCCCCATGCCGCCGCGCACGATGCCGCCTGCGCCGCCATTTTCGCCTCGCTGCACCTCCCGAACCCGTTCCTGACCGTGGTCACCTTCGGGGCCGGCTACTGCTTCTGCGCGCTGTTCCGCCGCTGCCCGAACCTGTTCGTCCTGGCGCTGGCGCACGTGGTCGCCTCGACCGTCCTGTATCACGCGCTGCCGGCGGCCACGACGCACCTCATGCGTGTCGGCCCCGGTTACTTCCAGCAGGCCGGGCTGGACTGAACCGGCTCACCGGCGGCGTGTGCCCATCCGGGCCGCGTATAGTAGAACCTCCCGGAGACGAACGATGCCGAAGGCGAAGCAGAGGAGCAGGCGCGCGCGCAGGCGGGTCCAGGTGCGCTACGGCGTGGGCGAGACCCGCTTCATCGGCTACTCCGGCAATGTCTCCCGCACCGGCGTCATGGTGCGCGCCGCCCGTGTCTTCCCGCCGGGCACCGTGCTGGACATCGAGCTGAAGTTCCCCGACCACACCTTCCACATGCGCGGCAAAGTGATGTGGGCGCGCGAGGGCTCCTACCAGTGGGTCCTCGCCGGGCGCGTCGGAATGGGGATCAATTTCATCGACCCCCCCGGGGACCTCCTGCGGCTGCTGGAGACGATGTCCCTTTGAGCCACGACTCGGGGCGTCGCCTTGCGGGCGCCAGGCCGTCCGCGGCGCCCGGGGCTCCCGCGCGCGCCGCGGGCCTGAGGGACCGGCTGCGCCCCGGGTTCACGGACCTGCTGGGGGTTTTTCTGGCGATCCTCGTCGTCGTGGTCGGCGCGCACCGCCTGTTCGGCGACGCCGACGCGGGGACGCACGTCGCCACCGGCCGGTGGATCCTCGAGCACCGGCGGATCCCCGGCACCGACCCGTTCTCGGGCACACGCCCCGGCGCGCCCTGGTTCGCGCACGAATGGCTGGCCGACCTGGCCTCGGCACTGGCTTACCGCGTCGCCGGCTGCGCCGGTCTGCTGGCGGCCTCGGCGCTGGCGATCGTCCTGGCGCATGTGGTCCTGTTCCGCTTTCTGGTGCGGCGGGGCGACGACGTCCTGGTGGCCTTCGGGGCGGTGGTGGCCGCCGCCGCGACCGCCTCGTCCCACTGGCTGGCGCGGCCGCACCTGCTGACCGTGCTGTTCCTCGTCGTCTGGACCATCGTGCTCGAGCAGGTGCTCAGCGGGCGCTGGCGGCCGCGGGCGCTCCTCGGCCTCCCGCCGCTCGCTCTCGTGTGGGCCAACGTCCACGGGGGCTTCCTGGTCGCGTTCATCGTGCTGGCCTGCTACGCCGCGGGCGGGCTCATCACCGCGCTGTCACGCGAGCCGGCGTTGCGGCCCGGTGCGGCCCGCGCCCGGTCGCTTCTGCCGCCGCTCGCGGCGACCAGCCTCGCCTGCGCCGCGTGCACGCTCGCCAATCCCCGGGGGTGGCGCCTGCCGTGGCACCTCCTCTCCTTCTTCGCGCGCCGGGGGCCGGCCCTGAAGGCCACGACCGAGTTCGCCCCGGCCGCGCTCGATGATCGGGCGGGCGCCGCTTTCCTGGTGTTCCTGGCCCTGTCGGTCGCGGGGACCCTCTGCGCTGCACGGGCGGCCGCCCCGGGGCCCTCCCGCGGATCCGAACGGGGGCCCGGCGCGGACCCGCCGCTCCTTCCGGGCACGCTCCTGGCGCTGGGGGTGACGACAGCGATGGCGTTCGTCTCCATCCGCCATGTCGAGGTGATGGTGATCTTCGGGACGCTCGCGATCTCCGGCGGGTTCTCGCGCTATGTGGGCTCGAGGTCCGACGCCGTGACCCGCGAAGTCCTCGAGGCCCTGCGCGCGCGCGAGAGGCGCTGCGGAGGCGGCTCGCTGGCCCTCGTCCTGGCGGCGATCTGCGGGCTGGCTATCGCGGGCGGGCTCCCGCGCGCCGGGTTCGACCCCCGCCAGTTCCCGGTGGGCGCGGTCGCGGCCCTGAAGGAATCAGAGCGGGCGCCGGACGGGCCGGTGTTCGCTCCCGACATCTGGGGCGGCTATCTCCTCCTGGAATGGCCGCAGGCCCGGGTGTTCGTCGACGGCCGGTGGGACATGTACGGCGACGCCTTCTTCGAGCGTTACGCCGGCATCTATCTGGGGCAGCCGGGCTGGTCGGAGGCCCTCCGGGAGGCGGGGGTGACGGTGGCCGTCCTGCCGCGCGAGGCCCCGCTCGCCCGGGCGATGCAGGCCAGCCCCGACTGGGCCCCGTGGCGCGGCGACGAGACGGCCTTGGTATTCAGGCGCCGGACCGACGCCCCGCCGCGCTAGCTGAAGAAAGCGGAAGCGCCACTAGGAGCCTGTCCGAGTCATCGCATGGGTCGCGCACATGGGGCTTGTGAGTCCCAGGCGAGGCGCGAGGAGGAAACGATGTTGGTCGCATCGTTGACGACGAGCAACGAAGCATGGGGCCGCAATCCCCATGTGCCCAAGGGGTTCGTGGCGGCGCGGGGCCGTCTGCGTCGTTGCCGCTCCTCCGCGATGACTCACATCGCGGTCGTCGCGGCGCCTCGCAGCCGACCCCGCGGCGCCGCGAACGCGACCCATGCTATTACTCGGACAGGCTCCTAGGGCATGGGACGCAACGCGCGACGGTCCGCCGCGACGGTCCTGCTCGGCCTCGCGCTCGCCGGCTGCGCCATCGGCCCGAACTACAAACGTCCGTTCGTGCCGGTGCCCGAGCGCTACTACGCCGATGAGCGCGCCGACGAGCGAGCCTCCGAGGCGCGCTCGCTGGCCGACATCCCCTGGTGGGACGTTTTCGACGATCCGATCCTGAAGAGCCTCATCGAAGAAGCGATCCGCAACGGCTTCGATGCACGGCTCGCCACGGCGCGGGTACAGGAGGCGCGGGCCCGGTTCGGCATCGCCCGCTCACAGCTCTTTCCCTCCGTCGACTACGAGGGCGGATGGCAGCGCGCGCGGCCCGACCAGATCGTCAATCCCTCGGGGGAGACGCAAACCCAGTGGACGGTGGACGCCGGCTTCTCATGGGAGCTGGATCTGTGGGGTCGCATCCGACGCCTCGACGAGGCGGCCCTCGCCGCGTACCTCGCGACGGAGGAAGGGCGTCGCGGCGTCCTCCTGTCGCTCGTTTCGGACGTGGCCATCGCCTACATGGACCTGCGCGAGCTGGACCGAGAGCTCGAAATCGCCAAGAGCACGACCGCCGCCTTCCAGGGCACCTACGACCTGTTCAACCGCCGGCTCGAGCGCGGAGCGGCCTCCGCCCTGGAAACGGCGCGCGCCGAAGCGTCGCTGGCGCAGGTCGCCGCGCAGATCCCCGAGTTCGAGCGCGCGATCGTGGCCCGGGAGACCCAGATCAACTTCCTGCTCGGCCGGAACCCGCAGCCGATTCCGCGGGAAGGGCCGTCCATCGTGCTCCCCCCGGAGGTTCCCGCCGGCTTGCCCTCGACGCTTTTGGAGCGGCGCCCCGACATCCGGCAGGCGGAGCAGGTCCTGATCGCGGCGAACGCCGGCGTCGGCGTGGCCAAGGCC
>WNGG01029186.1_pt1 | contig 12247 bp, 10 predicted proteins | sample 5400661 | NCBI WGS metagenome assembly WNGG01 (sample SAMN13153372, study PRJNA577476) | soil metagenome | isolation source: 100 cm soil or saprolite under Garry oak tree replicate 1 | place: USA:California | collected 2016-06-15 | reverse complement strand
GTGAGCGCTGCCGCCTGATTGTCGCAGATGTTGTCAAACTCCAAAGAGAACATGAGCTTCCTGTCCCGCCATTCGAGTTTGCGCGAAGACCAGCCCAGTATGCGCCAGCAGTTTCGGCGGGCTTCCGTTGGATTTGGGCTCCAGCGGCAGCTGTAGCCCTAATAGTCTTGATGACGGTCACTATCGGCCTGCTTCGCGAGCCGCAAAAACTGCTGGTGACGGCGCCGCCACCGCCTTCTGCACCCATGATCGCCAAAGCGGAGCCGCTGACTTCGCGCAACACACCCCTGCACGAGATTCTTAGGAAACCCAAGCTTTCGGAGGCACGCCCGGTCATACTGTCCCCCCGACAGGACAGCATCGTGGTACGCGAGAACTTGGAATTCAACTGGAAACCCGTTTCGCGCTCTCGCTACTACGAGATAAGCGTCGTCACCTCGGATGGCGATCTGCTCTGGGAAGATCAAACGGAAAAATCCGTCTTGCACCTTCCATCGGAGGTTGTGTTGAAGCGCGGCTCGTATTTTGTTTGGATTACGGCCTACCTGTCTGACGGGCGAGTGGCAAGGTCATCGCCGGTGCGGTTCGTGGTCAAAGGCTAGTCTAAACCAATGCGCACCATCGCCAAATTCATTTGCTGTTGTGGTATCGCATTGCTGTCTGTGACGGCGTGGCCGCAAGACGCACACCCATCCGCTCAAGAACGGCTCACGACAGCGAAGCAACTGTATACCCAGGAAGGTCCAAAGGCAGCGCTCCCGGAGTTCGAGGAGGCGCTGAAGATGTTCCAGGCCGACAAGGACCGACACGGTGAAGCCATCGTTCTCGGGTTCATCGCGAATTGCCAGCGGAAACTGGAAAACCTCGACAAGGCTCTGGAGTTCGCGCAGCAAGCTCTGCGCATGAAAGAGGAACTTGGTGATCGCGACGAAATCGGAAAGACCCACAACCAGCTCGGCCTGATTTATTGGGAGCGGTCAAACTATCACGAGGCCATCCAGCACTTGCAGCAGGCGATTGAGATTGCCTCGACCGCAGACGATAAGGAACTGGAAGGATCAGCGCGCAACAATCTTGGACTCGTATTCGATGAGCAAGGCGATTATAAGCGATCGCTCGAACAATACCAGCGAGCGCTGGAACTGCATCGCTCTACGCATTTCGAGCGGGGGGAAGGCGACACGCTCGGCAACATAGGCGGTGTTTACTTGCTCCTGGGAAGGTTCAAGGAAGCCCTTCCGTATTACCAGCAGGCATTGGCGATCAGCGAGCGCCTCGGCCTTAAGCCTGCATCCAGCGATGACCTGGGAAATATTGCGCTCTGCCTGGCGGGCACGGGAGACATCGACGGCGCACTCAAGACTTTTGATCACGCATTAGAAGTTGCGCATGAGACCGGCTTGCCAAAAGAGGAAGCCGATTGGCATAAAGGCAAGGGGACTACTCTGGTCGGGCTCGGCCGTTTTGATGCCGCACTTCGCGAATATGCCGCAGCCGAGCAGGTCTACGAGCAAGCAGGACTGAAGCGTGAACTCGTCGAAGCGCTCGCGGACACCGGAAACCTGTATGAGCTGTTGGGAGATGCCATTGGGGCCGAGGAACGCTTTGAGCGCGCCCTTCGCTTGGCACGCGAGATCGGAAATACATCCGGCGAGAGCGCCGGCCTCCTTGCCATGGGAGATCTCGAACGCCGTCGAAAAAAATACGAATTGGCAGACACCCACTTCAAGCAAGCACTGAAAAAGGCTCGCGGCGCAGGAGAGGAAGGAACTGTTGTTTCAGCCCTGCTCCAGCAGGCAATGAACAATCTCGACCGCAAACAGTACGAATCGGCCATGAGGACTGCCTCTGAAGGAAAGGAGGTCGCGGAGCGCTCGGGAAATGTCCCAGCTCTTGCGCTGTCTCGCTATACCCTCGGCGAAGTTCGGCGATCGCAAGGACAGTTTCAGCAAGCCATTGAAGAGTATTCAGCCGCACAGGCCTTACAACAGCAATTGCGGGATCCCGAACTGGCTTGGCGAATTCACTACGGGCAAGGACAAACGCTTGCAGCTCGGGAGAAAACTGACGACGCAATTGCCTCTTATAAAGAGGCAATCCGCATTATCGAAGAGACACGCTCCGGTATTGCCGAGGAGCGATTTCAAGCCGGGTACATTGAAGATCGTTACCAAGTATATGTCGCCTTGGTGGAGTTGCTCCTGAAACTCAACAAGCCGGACGATGCGTTCTTCTATTCGGAAAAACTCCGGGCGCGGGCTTACTTCGATCTGCTTGGCGGAGATCCACCTGCCATCGGCGAACCCGCACAGCAACGGAGGCGCGAATTGAGGGAACAGATTCAGACCCTCAGAAAAGCAGTCCGAAAGGAGTATTCGATTCCTGAAAATGAAAGACGCGGACATGCTTTGGAATTATTTTCTTCGGAGCTGGCGGAGGCAGAACGAGATTACGCAGCGCTGCTCGACAATTCCTTTTCAGTGACGGGATACACATCTGCGCCGGGGGGAACGCTCCTATCTGCCACAGAAATCCAGCACCTACTACCTGCCGACACGGCGCTGATCGAATACGTGGTAGGCAGGCAGATGGTCAGCATTTTCTTGGTCACACCATCATCTGTGGTTGGTATGCCTGTACAGATCAAGTCCGAGAGTCTGTCCTCCCGCACGGAACTGCTTCGCGGACTGATCTCGGAGCGGAGGCCGGAGTGGATCGAGCCAGCCCGTGGACTGCGCAAGGTGCTGCTTGACCCGATTCGAAGCGATGGCCATCTGAGCTCGATCCATCAGCTTCTGATCGTTCCCGACGGTGTCCTGAACTACGTGCCATTTGCTGCTTTCCCTATGGCGACGAATCGATTTCTTGGAGAGGAGTTCACTATCGCGTATCTCCCTGCGGCAGCGGCTTTGGAGAGGGATCCAAAAACCCGCGGCGGCACGACGTTGTTGGCCATGGCTCCATCGGGCGCGAAGTTGCCGAATGCGCCGCTCGAAGTTCGAGAGATCAGCCGAATCTTCGGTTCTACCTCCCGCGTCGTAGTGGGAAAAGCGGCCACAAAGACCTTGTTCAAGCAGATTGCCAGCGACTATGACTATCTTCACCTCGCCACTCATGGCAGCCTTAACCGGAACGTTCCATCGTTATCTGCAATTGAGCTTGAGCCTGACAAGGAGAATGATGGAAGGCTGGAGCTGTACGAGATCGCCGGCATGAGGTTGCATGCCCGCCTCGTCACGCTCAGCGCCTGCGAGACCGCTTTGGGCAAGGGCTACTTCACAGAGACCCCCAGTGGAGACGAATTTGTCGGAATCACAAGAGCATTTCTTAGTGCTGGAGGCCAGAATGTGCTGGCAAGTTTGTGGGCGGTAAACGACGAGTCCACTCGGGCGCTAATGGTCAGGTTCTACCGGCATCTGCTGACAACGAATGGTGCGGAAGCACTCGCCAAGGCGCAACAGGAGCTTCGGCGGAGTGATGTCCGCTACCGCCATCCATATTATTGGGCTCCATTCGTGTTGGTCGGGTCTGCAAATTAAAAGCGGGGAAATCAATTTGATGTCCGTGTATAGCAACAGAAAGCGTTAGTCAGACATGCATAGCTGCTTTGGGGTGCACTAATGAAATCTAAACATTGCTTGTTCGTCCTGCTCACGTTGGCCGCAGCAGTCAACTTTCTTGGTGCCGTCTCGGCGATTGCCCAAATCCAAGTCAACTCTACCACCCCCAGCGCCGCACCCCAGGGCACTGTGAACCTAAACGTCACCGTTAATGGCAGCGGATTCAAGAAGGGCGCCAAGGCCCAGTGGTTCGTAACCGGCACCACCAATCCCGGCGGAGTCACGGTAAATTCGACAACGTTTAATGGTTCGTCCTCGTTAACAGCGAGCATCACGATAGCATCAGGGGCGGTCATCAGCGGTTATGACGTTCGCGTCACCAATGCTGATGGTCGCACCGGCAAAGGCACGGATCTCTTCGCAGTCACCCAGCAAGGAACACCTACCGGTTGCTCGACCACCGGCACCCCTGGCGGATTCACATTACAAGCAGTACTCAACCCGGTCCAGCAGAGTGGAGCGGCATTGGTCACAACGTTGATCTTGGGCGAGGCAATCCGCGTTCAGCCACTGGACTTGAAGCGCGATGGAGTCGTGGACACGCTCGTGGCGTTCGTGACTTCGGGCAGTAACAACGGCTCCATTCCGGGGACGTATGTTTTCTTCCTGGATCCGGCGACAGGGCAGCCCCAGGCAACCAACCCCGCGACGGGCGCAGCCTGGCAGAACCCGCTGCAGGTGCTGACTGGAGTTCAATCGAGGCACGCTGCGGCAGGGGACGTCAACGGCGACGGCATCCCTGACTTCGTGCTGGCCAGCCCAGCCGATAGCGTTGCGTACCTGTTCGTCGGGGCTGTGAGTGCATCACCCTCATTCGCTCCCAGCTACACTGCTTATAAAATCTCGCCTCCCGCCGGTGCACCAAGTACCTGGGCGAGATGGGCAGCATTGGGGGATTTAGATGGGGACGGTAAGGACGAGATTGCGGTCAGCGCAGTCCCCGGCAGCAAGCAAGCCGTAGTACCCGCCGTCTTCATCTTCAAGTACACAGGCAGTGCGGTCACGTTCTGGGAGAAAATCCAGGACCCGACCGGCAGCCAGACATCTGATTTTAGCGGGGGAATTTACGGCGGGGCAGTTGCGATCGGGAATGTTACCGGCGGTGCAGGCAACGGCTTGGCAGTTGGAGCCGACAATGGCGGGACAAACGGCTTGGTTTACGTTTTTCCCTACCCTGCATCGCAATCGAACTATTTCACCCTCTCGGGGCCAGGACCGGGTTTTGGCGAAGGAGTCGGAATCGCTGATGTCAACCTTGATGGTTTCCCGGACCTAGTGGTCAATGCCGGAGGCAGCAAGGCGGGTCAGACGCTGGTGTTTCCGGGCAACGTACACGCGGGCTCCAGCTACACCAACCAGCTATTGCCCGCAACTGGGTTGTCCAACAATTGGGCCCTTCCGGATTTCGCAGTTGGCAACTTGCAGTCAGTCGGAGGGGTGGCGGTCGGCACTCCCAACGCGAGCAACAGTAATGGATGCCCGATCTCCGTGGGCGCTCTGCAGCTGTTTACGTCTCCCTATGCCTCGTCACAACAGCCGAACTATGTGTTCGAACCGCCAAGCTTGGTCGGCTCCAAACAGTTCGAGTACGGGTACAGTGTTAGCTTCGTGCCTGGGTATCCCATCATGCTTGTTGGCGAACATTATCGAGACGTGGGCACAACGAGCATGGCAGGACAGGTGTACGTGTACAAAAGGAACTAGGTGACTGAAATGGCTGAGACGGCGAGAACGAACCTCGACTGCACGCTTGTCCACCGAACCTCAGGAACGCAGACGAGGGCGGGTGTACATCCTGCATGGGTACGTCTCATGCGCTATTGCGCCGAGCTCGGCCATGGCGAGATTGAAAAACTGAAGATCCGGGAGAAAGTGAAGTTCACGTAAGCGAAAGTTCAACTGAATAGGGCTGACCGAAGCACTCGGAGGCCGCTGGTCCGGAAACGGACCCGCGGCCTTTTTTTCTGAAAGTCAAGGAGCGAACATGACTCGCAAACGCACGCTACTGACGTTCGTATTGAGCACTGCGGTTCGACGAAGGGCTGCGGTTTTCCAAAAAACGAAGTCCCTTTTAGAGGGGGAGGATCTTATGAAATGGGTCAATTCGCTGTTGGGTGCGTTTCTCTTACTTGGCGTGCTGGCGGGATGTGGAGGCGGTGGCACAAGCAACAACAATAACAATAAAGGCGGAGGTGGTGGTTCACCGCTGCCTGCTGGTACGGAACTTCTGTATGTTGGTGACAATGTCGGTGTAATTCACGGATTTGGTGTTGATCCTGGTTCCGGTAAGCTGACTCCGCTACCGTCTGTGGCGGTCACGAACCAAGCTGCCGCTGCTGACGTTGGACTGGCAGCTGATTCAGGCGGCAAGGTGCTCTACGCCACGAGTGCAGGTCTCGGTGGACCCAATGTGGCGTCGTTCATTGTGGATCGGACGACGGGCACTTTAACTCTTTCCAGCAGTCTGGCGCTGCCGGTTCCTCCGCGCAAGCTGGCTGCCATTGAAGGTAACCTCTACGTTATCCCCGATCCGAGTGCCAACGCGGCTCAGATGTTTGCATTCAGCATCAATGGGGTCAATGCCGCTCTCACCCAGTTGAGCCCGACGGTCACAGTCCCGGGCCCTGCCCACGATTTGGCCATAGCTGGTTTCGGGAATAACATCCCATCCTGGATGGGCCTAACCTTTAACGGCACTTCTGGGGGCGAGATCCAAGGAATCGTGCGGCAGCCCAATGGCGGTGCGACCGGACTTCAACCGGGCTCACCCACCAGCACTGCCGGGGACAGCCCACAAGGAATACGCGTTACCCCGGATGGGAAGTTTGTGATCGTAGCCAATCAGGGGACAAGTAACGTGGCGGTGTTCTCTCTGGATGCTACGACGGGTGCGCTGACTGAGGTGCCAGGATCACCGTTCGCCAGTGGCCAGCAACCGGGCCCGGTGGCAATTGACCCACCAGTACTGGCGGGGACAGCCCCAAGCGGTAAGTTCGTGTTCGTCGGCGACACCGGAGGGAACAGCCTATCCGCCTACACGATCGACTCGGCAGGCAGCTTGACACCTGTGTCCGGAACACCGATCCCACTTGGAGCGAATGCCCAACCATCATCAATCGCCGTGGACCCAACGGGTAAATTCGTATACGTCAGCATCGTGCCCCAAGAAGTAGCTGGATTCGCTCTGGACCCAAGCACGGGAGCGCTGACGCCTATCACCGGCTCGCCATTTTCGGTGGGCGCTGTGACTCGCGATATGGTCTTCGTGCCATAAGCTAAAACGAAGCCTGACACTAACTGAAGAAGGCTGACCGAAGCACTCGGAGGCCGCTGGTCCGAAAAGGACCCGCGGCCTTTTTAGTTTGGGGAAAAGAAAGTGAGAGACCATGACTAGCAAAAGCACGTTACTGACGTTCGCATTCGCAACACTGGTCGCGCTGCCCAGTTGGGGCGCTCCGCCCTCCGCTAACCGTGGGACCTGCTCCGATGTCCCGTTACTGTTGATCGTGGCGCCGCAGACGCCTAGTCAAGGGGGCATTTCCGGCGACGGCGTGTCCATATACAACAACCCGAAGGATCCGGCATTCAATGGCGGCACGCAGTATCAGGATGGCATCGGCGGCGTGTACGTCAAGTTTCAGGTCTGCAATGGAACCAACGACCTCATCGTCAACCTTCGCAACACTAAGCCCGTGCGGTACCTGAATCTCGACTTCTCCGTCCAACTCGCCCCGCCCGATACGGCCAACGGCGCGGTGGACCTGAGCGGCCAGCAATACCACCAGCAGGGAGAACAGATCAATGAAATGGCGAATACTTCGCTGTACTCAAATGGGCCAGTTCGTCACCTGTTCGGGGCTTGATCTGGGTGCCCTGAGCCGAAGCGTGATTGGCAGCACCGCCTGGTTCAAGCCGACGACGATTTACTCCCCCATCGTTCCCGATTGCAACGGAGGCAGCGGGCCTGATCTTGCCAACCAGCCGACCAACACGTCTTCAGTGGTGGTGCAACAGGCTGACGCCTGCACATGGACTGTGTCGCCAGCGTCGGACAGCACCGGGTCATCTCGCATCGGCGTGGCAGAGGTTGTGAGGACGACCGGCAAGAACACGTGGGTGGCCGGCGGCCAATTCCAGATGCCGTTCAGCTACAAAATCCAAAAGCTCAATTGCACGCCGTAAGTGCGAGGTGACAGTGTGCCGTCGGCACCCTGGCGGGGCCCATCATGACACGAGATTCGCGTAATTAGAACGACCATTTTTCAAGGAGGAAATCATGAAACGCATCAGCTTTTTGAAGTTCGTTGTTTTTGCCTGGCTCGCGTCAGCCCTGTGGGTACATGCACAAGGCCAATTCACCACCTTCGATGCTCCGGGCGCGGGGACGGGGCCCGGCCAGGGCACCGGGCCTAACCAAATGACCGCTGCGGGGACAATTGTCGGAAACTACGTGGATAGCAATTTCGTGACCCACGGCTTCGTGCGGACTGCCCAGGGTGTATTCGCAACTATCGATGTGCCAGGGGCTCGGCGTACGCAGGCCCTGGGCATGACTCAAGCCATGATTGTTGGATTCTACCGTGATACCAACCGCGTAAGGCAGGGCTACGTGCTCGGTCCCGACGGCAAGTTTGTCACCTTCGGAGCGCCGGGCGCGGGGACGAGCCCCGGCCAGGGCACTCTTGCTGCCGCTATAAATGCGGCGGGTACGGTCTCGGGAATGTATTGGGATGCAAATTACGTGACTCACGGCTTCGTGCGTGCCGCCGACGGAAGCTTTGCCACCTTCGATCCGCCGGGCAGCGCTTACGTGATTGCAGACACGTTGGGCATCAATTCGGCAGGCACTGTCGTGGAGCAATATGTTGATGCGAACTCCGTAGGCCACGGTGCGCTGCGCACCGCTGATGGCACGATTGTCACCTTCGATGCGCCGCACGCGGGGACAGGCCCAGGCCAGGGGACTTTTCCCGAGGCCATTAACGTAACAGGCATGGTATCGGGAAATTACGTCGATTCGAACAACGTGAATCACGGTTTCCTGCGTGCTTCAGATGGCACCTTTACCACATTTGACGTACCGCAGGCCGGGACTGGGGCCTTTGAGGGGACAATTCCCGCGGGCTCTAATCCGAGTGGCGCCACGACGGGAGGATACTTGGATTCGAACTTTGTGTCTCACGGTTTCGTGCGCGCCGCTGATGGCACGATTGTCATCTTCGATGCGCCGGGGGCCGTGGGGACAGGCGCGATTAGCATCACCCCATCGGGTGCGGCGACGGGGTCGTACACCGACTCGAACTTTGTGTTTCACGGCTTTGTGCGGACGCGGTAGAGAGTCCCTACAAACGAACTCAAGCCACCCAGTTCCGGGCGGCTTGTTTCTGTTTGACAGCTGAACATTCGACCCGCTTAGTGAAGGAGGTGGGGCGGGCGAACCGTCGTACTTATCTCCTGACTTCTGCGAGCGCGTTCAGCACGATATAAGCCACGATCCAATGTCCGGCGATCTTCCGCTTTAACTGGAACAGCAGCACGTACCATCGCGTGTACATGACGGGTTCATGGAGCACACCAGGGCAATATGCGCCGGAGACGACCTACGTCCAACCCAATGCAGTAGCTTGGGAACAAACGGCTACTGCAACGACTGGTACATCGATCCCATTGCGATATCGAATGGAGATGGCACCTTCAGCCCTGGCCAGGCGATCGGCAGGTTGGTTGCGATAACCACCAAGGGAACCGGGACGTACACGAATGAAGGCGATTTTTACATGACCTTCCACGTGCACATCACCTGGCCGTAGGTCGCCATGTCCGCTATTGCGATTGACGGATTAGTCCCCCAGCTTGCGAATTGTTCGCAATAAATCTCGCCGCAGCGAACACGACTTAGAGAGATCGTTGCCAAGCGAAAGTTCGGGCGGCACCTCTGAAGCCGGTCGCAAAGTTGAACCTGTTTAACACCAGGTCAAACTAGAGCTACACGAACTAGGGGGATTTTATCTCGCGTTCCACATTCACGTGACCCGGCCATAGAAAATGGCGGGCCGGCCATTCGGGGAGATGGTTTTTGGCAGTCCTTCAACCTGCATCTAGGCAACGCCAGCAGATCAGAGCACATGCGAGGGACAGCAATGCCTCGTGGATGTCGGCGCGCTTCTCGTAGCGCACTCGCAAGCGGCGGAACTGATTTAACCAAGCAAAGGTTCGTTCCACCACCCAACGCCATCGAGCTAGGCCACTGCCATGTTCTGTATTCCGCTTGGCGAGCAACGACGCAATGTGGCGGACACGGAGACCTAGTCGGATTGCCTCCGCGTCGTAACCGCGGTCTCCCACTACACAATCAGGACGATGGCGTGGACGCCCACATGATCCTTACAGCGGTGGGATGCCATCAACTAGCGCAAGCGCTTGCTGGCAGTCGTTGCGATTGGCCCCAGTGAGTTGAATCGCCAATGGGACGCCCTTCCCATCACAAATCAGATGACGTTTGCTGCCGAGTTTAGCTCGATCGGTAGGATTGGGACCTGTCTTCGGCCCCCAAAAACTGCCCGGATTGAACTGCCATCCACAACTGCTCGTGACCAATCAATTTTCTGTGAACGAGCGAGCCAATCCAGGAGCACGAAGTGGATCAACTGCCAGATTCCCGCTTCCTGCCAGTCGCGCAAGCGTCGCCAGCAGGTCATGCCAGAGCCGCACCCCAGTTCTTGGGGCAGCATCTCCCAAGGAACACCACTGCGCAATACGAATACGATGCCCGCAAGACACGCCCGGTCTGCCAAACGCGGTCTGCCTCCTTTAGGTCTTGCCCTCGGAGTGGGGATGAAGGGCTCCATGAGCTCCCACAACTTATCAGGCAGGAGTGCAGCTGGCATTGGAGAATCATCCTGGATCGAAGGATATACCTGGTGCAGGTCATGAAGTTTTTCCTCGAACGCGCTCGGGCGACCAAGGATATTGATTTTGTGTTGGACGTGGTGGGACTAAGGGGCGAAGAACTCTCGATCGGAGCAAAGTTGCAGGATCTGGGATATATGGCTGTGGAAAGCTCTCGGAACTTTCAATTCGAAAAGCCGATACCCAATAGCGCAGAGAATATGCGGATCGAGTTCATGGCACCGGAAGAGTTCAGGCGCGAGAAGGACTTTCGCATCGATGTAGATAAGGGTGTCCATGCGCGGGCTTGTACCGGAGGAAGTATTGCGATAGCTGAGTCCGCTCTTCACGCAATCTCTGGAAGGCTGCCCGATGGATCCCCGTTTGAAACTTCAATTCGAGTCACGAAGCCGCATGCATTAGTGATGTTGAAATTACTAGCGTTGGATGACCGTTACCGGAATATCCGCGGTCTGGCTGAAGCGCGGCACGATCGAGAAGAAGCACGTACACATGCCGCCGATATCGTCGCCATCGTGAGTGTCCAGGTAGACGCGGATAAGTTCAAAACTGATTTTCAACAGCAGTTTCAGGCGGATGCTGAACTGGGGCTGCGTGTTCTCAAGATCCTGGGTACGTATTTTCGTGAGACCACTTCACCGGGCCTTCTCGTGTACGAAGAGTTCATCGTGGCGGATAAGCCGCTTGACCGTAATGCTCGACGGGAGGTCGGTCAAGAGATCGAGAGAGCGCACAAGCTGATGCTGAAACTGCTTCCGTTGAAGTCTCTCTAAAAATCGCTCAATCCGGAAACGTGAGGATGGATATCCGTACGCTGAGTTACGGGTTTTGGCGAAAATAGGATTCTAGCTGTTCTGAGAACACATTCGGCTGTCATGGGCCGACTCTCGAAACTGCAATTGCGCTTCCATTGAGTCCAGCCAAGCCTGAAAACCTGCCCTGCAATGCGGTTCAAGGTAAAGGAATCGCAGACCGGCGACAGAAGCGCTCGCCCAAACCACAACCGCGCGACCCCTGATCGTTTCAGGGTCGATGCTTGGCAGATCAAATTGCACGCTCAGCACACCCTCAGGCAATGTTTCGCTAGTGCGGATAGCAAAGCCTCCGTCACTAACATTCAGCATCTTTGCCTGGAAAGACTGCCCTGTGTACAACTGCAGCTCAATGGGCAAATCGACCGGGTGCCGGAAGTAGCGCCGGTGTTCGCGTTCCATCTTTGGAACAGCCATGTCCAGAACCGCGCAAATTCGGCCATCTTGAATGGGCTTGCCCAGCACGAAGTTTGCCCCCATTTCGAAGGCCTCGCTGACAGAAGTTCGACCGCTTACGATTGCGAGCATCACGGACCGCTTATTCGCGGGGTTCGCCGGTATGCTTCGCAGCGCCTCTTTTCCCTGGGGCACTTCATCGCAATCGATGACAAAACCGTCCAAGTGGCGGCGCTTCGAAAGCTCAATCGCCGAGGCCGCGTCCTTGCGCACAAGAAGCTCGATCCCACGCTCACTGAACTTGGCTCTGATCGCGCCGAGCAGACACGAATCGCCGGTTAAAAGAAGACACTCCAGCGCCATCAGATGAGTCTAGACATCACTCCTCTTTCCGTCGAAGGTACCGAGGATGTTGCCCTTCCGAGCAGAGTTGAACTCACGTCATTGAGCTGCTTGCGACGATGCTGTAGAGGTCTCGCGGCATGGCGAATGACAGCCTTGATTGCCACA
>WNGG01008126.1_pt1 | contig 12249 bp, 12 predicted proteins | sample 5400661 | NCBI WGS metagenome assembly WNGG01 (sample SAMN13153372, study PRJNA577476) | soil metagenome | isolation source: 100 cm soil or saprolite under Garry oak tree replicate 1 | place: USA:California | collected 2016-06-15 | reverse complement strand
GTCAGCGTGACCAGAGAACGCGTCAGCCTTCGGCGCGGCATGGGTCCTCGCGGGTGGCCGGGTACGCCGGATCGGCACGGCGCTGCTCCTCGAGGATGCTCTTGGTTTCGTCGCCTTTGTCGTCTCTGTCCTGTGGGCGTTCAGCCACACGAACATCGGCTGGGATTGATGCGAGTCGACCGACCGCTCATACCGCCGACGGCGTGCGCCGTCATTCCCAGCGCGCGGGTTTGAGACGCAAGACGACCTCAACGATCGCGCCCTCCCCGATCGCCTCCGCTCGCTGCACCGCCACCTTGACGTCGGGTGTCTTCCTACATGTCTTGTGTCGATTCCGCAATGCCGCCGGTGGTTGAGTTCCCGCAGGCCGATGCTGGTTTCCCGGCCGGAATGATCGCGGTGCGCGCTGCTGACGTGATCTGTCCGGGCGGGGCTGCGACGGCGCTGCTGGTCGCGGGATCGCCGGTGGCCTCGGGCGAGCCGCTGGTGTTCACCCACCGGGTGCTCATGGCGCCGGCAGTGGTCCGCCGCAGCGGCGCGGTCCAGGCCGGCGGGTGGCTGCCTGATCATGTGCGGCTCGGGCTGCTGGAGGAGCAGCTCGGCGAGGGCGTGATCGAGACGGTGATCCAGGCCGCCGTGCGGGCCGGGCGGCTGGCACGGCCAGTGCGGCGGCGGCTGATGTCGCTGGAGCTGACCTGCCGGTTCACGGTGGCGATGACGCTGTCGCCCGAGTGTGACTACCGGGAGACGATGGCGCGGCTGGCCGGGCACCTGGCCGGTGTGCCGTGGGCCAGGCGCTGGCATGTGCCGACTGCCAAGGTGTTCACCGGCTGGCGGCGGCTGCTGGGATGGCAGGTCATGGAGCAGCTGTTCTGGCAGGCGGCCGGCCCCGGCCGCACCGCACGGGCAGGCGACGCTGTGGTGCGGCCGGGAGTTGTGTGCGATCGACGGCTTCCAGACCGGCCTGCCCGCCACCGGCGCCAACCGTAAGGAGTTCGGATCGTCGGGCACCAGCGACGGCAGTGGCCCGTTCCCGCAGGCGCGGGCGGTGCTGGTGACCGCGCGGGCCGCCCGGGCGATGCTGGGCGCGGCGATGGATGCCTGCGGCGCCGGTGAGCAGACCCTGATCGGCCGCCTGGTCGCCGGGCATCCCGAGATTTTCCGGGGCCGTGTCTTCGTGGCCGGCCGCAACTTCCTCGGCTATGAGCTGACCACGGCGATCCTGGACGCCGGCGGGCATCTGGTGATGCGCGTCAAGCAGGGCATCACGCTGCCGGCCGTGCCCGGCGGATGGCTGAGTGACGGATCCCGGATGTCGTATCTGAACGCCCCCGGCCGGCGGGCCGCCGACCGGCTGCCGGTGCGGATAGTCGAGCACAACGTCACCGTCCCCGGCCCCGATGGCGAGACCGTCTCGGAGCTGTACTGCCTGGCCAGCACGCTGCTGGATCACCAGCAGTTCCCCGCCGAGGCGATCCGGGAGGCCTACCCGCAGCGCTGGAGCGCCTCGGAGACCACCATCGGGGAGAACAAGACCACGGTGACCGGTGCCGGGCCATCCACCGGCCCGGCCCTGCGCTCGGGTGAGCCGGACCTGGTCCGCCAGGAGTTCTGGGCATGGCTTACCGGCGCACAACTGCTCCGCAAGAGCGGCGCCGCCATGACCGCGAGCACCACGGCAGGCCGGGCGCGGCCGGTGACCACCGGCCAGATCTCCTTCACCGGCATGCGGCGCGAGGTGAACCGCTCCATGGTCCAGACCCTGGTCACCGCCACCACCTCACCCGCAGTGCTCGCGGCACTGGCCGAGGCGACCCGCCGGGCCGCTCTCGGCACGCTGATCGTCACCGGCCGGCAGCGGCATTCCGGCCGCCGCCAGAAGAGCAGGCCAAGCTTCCCGCACACCCAGGTGACTACACCGACCGTCACCGGCCCCGTAACGATCATCCGATTCCATCCTGAATGGGTCGGCCCAGGCCCCTGACATCCCCTGACGGGCCTGTGACCTGTACGAACGACCCGGAAATGGAGGCCAGCGCACCCCGCGGCCCATGGAACCGCGCCCGCCCGCAGCGAGATGCGGGCTTCTGCCATGCCCGGAGTGTCCCAAGCCCGTCAGCAAGCCGCCCAGCAAGATCGAAACCACGCGGAAAGTCGATCACACCCCAATCGGCCCGAAACACCTAAAGTCCGTGGTGTTGGGACGGCGACCAGCGCAGTCACTCATTCCGCAACCTCCTGGAAGCGGTCAAGAAGAATGCCGGTGACATCCAGTGCCGGGTACCGGAAATGCGGGCACCTGGCTCCACAGTCATCGATCCGGATGCAGTGCAGGCCGACATAGACGCGCTCGAAGCTGCTGCCGCCGGAGTGAAGGTCTATGTCGACAGGGTGCTGGCACATGCCGATAAGGCAGGGGAGGAAGTGCCGATCCCTGGCCCGGAGGCCGTTGACGCCGCCGTGCGGCTGCTCGGGGGTCTTCTGGTGAAGTACACGCTGATCCTGCGCGGAGTGGAGCTTGAACTCCGGTCGGTCCCTGGCTTCAACTGGATGGTCGTCTTCTATGAGCCATGGCTGAAGCGGGACCAGCGCTCTTAGTGGTGATAACAGAACGGCTGATGCCCCGCACACGGATGCTATCGGGGCGCCCGCGCTGCCGGCGGCTGATTAACCGCGTGCCGCCGCTGGCGGGAAACGCGAGTCCAGCGGTTCCGGCGATGGTTCCCGTCGCGCCCAGTGGTTAGGTTGTCTGTGTGACTGACACCCCCGAGGCCCGGGTGAGCACGCTGGGCGCCGATCTCGCCCTCCTGTCGGTCCACGCGGGCCACGCCACCGCGGAGGTCATGGCCGTGGGCCTGATGGGCTCGGAACTGGTGCAGCTGGCCGCACTCGGGCGGATCAACATCGTCAAAGGCAAGATCCACGTCGTCGACCCGTCCCCGACCGGGCACGCCGGGGCCGATGCCGCGCTGCGGAGCCTGCGCCGCTTCCGGCGGCGCCCCACGGCGGCGGCGTGGTGCAGCCGTCCCCGGACCGGGATCTACAACGCCTACCTGGCGCAGCTAGCCACGGTCGGCGCTATCCGCCTCGAGAGGCGCAAGCTGCTCGGGCTCATCCCGGTGAGCAGATGGCAGGTCAGCGACACTGCCCGGGAGGCGCAGGTGCGGGCCCGGCTCGACGCGATCGCCGGCGGGACCGGCCAGGTGGACCTGGCCGACGCCGCGTACGGCGGGCTGGCGCACGCGATGGGCCTGCCGACCCGGCTGTATCCCGGGATCGCCCGCAGCCACCTGCGCAGCCGCCTGTGGGAGATCGCCAACGGCGCATGGACCACCGGTCCCGCCGACACTGGCGACGGGGGCGGCGGAGACGGCGGGGCCAGCGATGCCGCCCGGCATGCGGCGCACCACTCGGCCCACGCCGCGAGCCACGCGGCCGCCCACGCCGCGGTCTCCGCGGCCGTGCACTCGGCCACCCACGCCGCGGTGTCGGCGGCCACTCATGCGGCGGTGTCCGCGGCGCATTCGGCCCACTCCGCACACAGCGGCGGCCACGGCGCCGGCGTCGGCCACGGCGGCCACCACTAACCCTCACGAGGGGGGCCGCTAGGGCCGTGGAAATCGATGATCCGTTCGGGTTTCTGCCCTTAGAGGTCCGAACAAAGTGAGAGATTCCGCAGCCGACGCCAGCAGATGATGGCGCAGGCGAGGCTGAGGAAGGCTTCGTGGATATCGTCGCGGATCTCCCAGCCGATGCGCAGCCGGCGGAACCAGTGCAGCGGGGCCAGGGACTGCTCGACGACCCAGCGGTAGGTGCTCAGCCCGGAGCCGTGTTCGGTGGCGCGGCGGGCGATGAGCGGGTGATGCCCTTTCCCGGGCCTGCTTGCGGTACTTGTCGTGGTCGTAGCCGCGGTCGGCGTAGAGGCGGTCTGGCCGCTGGCGGGGGACCGCGGCGGCCCCGCACCGGCGGGATCGCCTGGATCAGGGGCATGAGCTGGGTGACGTCGTTGCGGTTTGCGCCGGTCAGCGACACCCCAGCGGGATGCCGTGCGCTTCGGTGATCAGGTGGTGCTTCGAGCCCGGCCGGGCACGCTCCACGACCCGCCCACCAAACCCCCTCCACCACACGAATCGTGCATCCGATGCAGGAAACCTAGCAGGCGTGCAGGTCCGGGCGCTCGCCGACACCCCAATTGTGGCACGATAAACGTCCGGCGACGAACAGACCCCGGCTAACGCGAGGGCAGATCGGGCGGCCGATACCCCGCCCAGGACGAGTTCTCGTGCCCGATGCAACTGGTCATGCTTACTAAGCAACAGTCGGTGGGTTCCTGAGCTCGCCGACGGCGGCCTAGCGCGCCCGATCGGGCCCGGACCATGGCCTGTGCAGTTGGCGGACTGTCGGTGAGTCGTTCTGATCTTTCTTCAGCTTTCGTGAGATTATCTCGCCTAGGATGATCACCCATCTTCTCTGGTGAAGTTGAGGAGGCGCGGGGTTGGCTCTGGCCTTGGTGCGCGACCTGCGTGAACACCGGGTGCCGGCGAGCGAGGAGGAGCTCGCTGACATCGAGACCGACGTGCTGGCCGGGTTTGTGCTGGCGCGTGCCTCGGCGGGACTGGCTGACAGCACGATCCGCAATGACACCGGCCACCTGCAGCTGATCCGGGACTGGTTCGGGCAGCCGCTGTGGGAGATGCAGCCCGGCGACGCGGACACCTACTTCGGCAGGGTGCTGCGGGAGGCGAGGCCGTCGACGCGCACCGGCCGGGCGGCCGCGCTGACGGTGTACTTCCAGTTCCTGGAGCTGCGGCACAAGATCGAGCTGCATAACTTGACCGGCCGCGTGATCGAGTGCCCGCTGGATGAGATGAACCGGCCGCACGCCTCAGCCGGCCCGCAGTTGCGTGTGCCGCCAGCGGAAGCGGAGGTGGAGCAGCTGTTTGCCGGGTGGCGGGAGGAGCTGGCCGTCTGCCGCAAGTTCGCCCCGGCGGCCCGCAACTACGCGGCCGCCCGGCTGGCAGCTGACGTGGGACTGCGGATCAACGAGGCCCAGATGCTGGACCTGGACGACGTGCGGTGGGAGCTGGGCCGGTTCGGCAAGCTGAACGTCCGTCACGGCAAGGGCTCGCGGCGCCGGGGGCCCAAGCCGCGGCTGGTGCCGTTGATCAACGGCGCGGACCGTGGCCTGCGGTGGTTCATCCAGGATGTGTGGGGCCACTTCGGCGCCGATCACACCCGGCCCGGGGCGCCGTTGTTCCCCTCCGAGCGCAAGTGCCCGGATGGCTCCTGCTCGCGAGCGACTGCCGATGTGTTCCGCCGGTCGCTGGCCGCGGCCGCCGCCCGGCACCTGCCAGCCTGGGCGGGCAGGCTCACACCACACGTGCTGCGGCACTTTTGCGCCTCCCAGCTCTACCTGGCGGGGATGAACCTGTTCGCTATCCAGGAACTGCTCGGTCACGCCTGGACTGGCACCACGGCCCGGTACATCCACGAACCCTCGGGAATTGCATCAGGCGGGCGAGGTTTGCCCGGTTTAGCGGCTATGCAGGCCGTCCGGATGGTGTGGGCGGCGCGACACGCGTGACCTGCGTGGCCTGCGGTAGTTGCACCGGTCTCCCGTTGGATGCATGATCCTGGCTTCAGGCGGTTTCCGTTTCGGGGGATCGGGGCTGGGATGGGACGGGCGGATCTGGCGGGCGCGGCGCGCTTGGAGCTGGTCTCCGGGGTGGCGCAGCTGCGCCCGGAGGACGCGATGTTCGAGGCGATGCTGTCGGGCTGGCGTGCTCAGCAGGCAGCGCGCGGGCTGAAGGACGACACGATCGGGCCGCGGGAGCGGCTGATGCGCCGGTTCGGGGAGTTCACCGGTGAGTACCCGTGGGCGTGGTCGCCGGGGCATTTGGATGAGTGGTCGCTGCATCTGACGGCCGAGCAGCATCTGGCGCCGTCGACGATCCGCAGTTACCAGTGCGGCCTGCGGTTGTTCACCGAGTTCCTCATCGACGGGCGGTACGGCTGGGCGGTGGCGTGTGAGCAGGCGTTCGGTCCGGGGAAGCATCCGGTGGCGATCTGCCATGAGTGGAACACGATCGCCCACCTCAATGACTACGAGGGCAGCCCGGAGGCGCGGCCGTTTACCCGCGAGGAGATGCAGCGGTTCCTGGATTACGCCGACGGGCAGGTGGAGCGGGCGGCGCGGGCCGGGCGGAAGGGCGCGCTGGCGGCGTACCGGGACGCGACCTTGTTCAAGGTCATGTATGGGTGGGGGTTGCGGCGGACCGAGGCGTCCAAGCTGGATCTGGTGGACTGGGGCCGCAACCCGGCGGCTGCGGAGTTCGGCCGGTACGGCATGCTGAACGTCCGCTACGGCAAGGCCAAGAAGGGCCAGCCGCCGCGCCGCCGTAATGTTGCCTCGGTGATGGGCTGGGCGGTGGAGGCTGTGGCCGATTACGTGGAGAACATCCGGCCGAGGTTCGGCTGCGCCGGTCATCCTGCGTTGTGGGTGACCGAGCGGGGCGGCCGGGTGAAGCCGGCGGAGATCAACGCCCGGTTCGTCATCTACCGGGATGCTCTGGGCCTGCCGGTCGCGCTCGTGCCGCATTCGATCCGGCATTCGTATGTCAGCCACCTCACCGAGAACGGCGCGGACCGCCGCTTCATCCAGTGCCAGGTTGGCCACGAGAGCGATAGTTCGACTGCTGTATACACCCACGTCAGCGACGACTTCATGAACACCGCCCTGCGCAGGGCCCTTGCGCCGGCGCTGGCCGGGGACGGGCCCGCAGGAGGGAACTGCTGATGGCGGCCAAGCTCGACTACCGCTGGCACCTGCGCCAGGTGATGGCGGCCCGCGGAATGTTCTCGACCACCGACCTGCTCGGCCCGCTCGCCGGACGAGGTATCCGGTTGTCATCCAGCCAGGTCTACCGGCTGGTCACTGACCGGCCGGAACGGCTCAGCCTGAAGATCTTGATGGCGCTGCTGGACATCTTGGACTGCACGATGGCCGACCTTATCGAGCCTGTCCCTGCCGCGGGGCAGGGCAAGAAGGCCAGGCCAGCCGGCGGCGCGGCCGGAGTCGGAGACTTGCGGCCCAGGCGGGCCCGGATTATCCCGGATCCCGGGTGACAGCGGCGGAGGCTATCGCCGATCCGGTGGGCCTGATGGTTGACCTGGTCGCCGGTGCCGAGCATCACCTGGAGCGTGACCGGATCCGTGAGGTGGTCGCCGCTGTTGCCGGCGGGCGGGCCAAGGCACGGCGCGTGGCTACCGCACTGGCGGCACGCCCGGCGGTTCTTGGTGACGGGCTCTCCCCGGCACCGCGGGCCGTCGCGGAGCTGCTCATCGAGCTGCGGAAGGCCGGAGCCGGGTCGGTTTCACCACCACGATGCGCCTGGTGCGGCAAGCCGCTGCGCACCATCCAGCGCGCCGGGCAGGACTGGTACTGCACGGTGTGCGTAGCCCGGCCGGAGTCCTGCGCGGCCTGCGGCAGCATGCGGCGGGTCTCCACCCGGGACCGGGCCGGGCGGCCGCGGTGCGCGAAATGCCCGGATGAGGACCACCGCGACGCGGTCACGGTGATCACGGCTCAGGTCGCCGTGCTGGAGCCCGGCGCGGATCGCGAGATGATTGCCGCGGCGGTCCGCCGGGCGGCCTCCCGGCCATCCCACCAGCGCCGGCTGGCCTGGGCGCTGGAAACCAACCCCGGGTTGCTGACCGGTGAGGGCCACCTGGCTCCTGTTCCGGCGGTCCTGCGGCTCATCGGCCTGCTCAACGATGGCGGGGTCACCGCGGTCGTACGGCCGGCCTGCCCGTGCTGCCACCGCACAGTGCGTATCGCCAAGCCCCTGGACGGGCAGCGGGTCTGCCGCGGCTGCATCGCCAGGTCCAGGACCGAGCAGTGCGCCCGCTGCGGCGTGCACCGGGAACCGGCCACCCGTGACGAGCACGGCCGGCCGATCTGCCCGAACTGCCTTATTACAGACCCCGTCAACCTGGAGACCTGCCTGAACTGCGGGCGCCGGCGGCCCGTGAGTACCCGCACCCCGCACGGCTCCCTGTGTCCCACCTGCCCGCCGCTGCCGGTTCTGGCCTGCTCGATCTGCGGCCACAGCGCACCATGCGGGATCTCCCGGCTCACCGGTCAGCCGTGGTGCGTCAACTGCCAGCAGCGGCGGGCGCGCTGCACCGGCTGCGGTCACGTCAAGGCGATCCGGTCCGGCACCTTGAGCGAGCCACTGTGCGGCGCCTGCACCGGCCCGGTGTTCCGCCTCGACTGCCCGGCATGCGGCGCGGGCCGGCTTCCCGGCCGGTGCCCTGACTGCCGGCTCGCCCGGCGGCTGACCGAGCTGCTGACCGGACCCGGCGGCACCGTCCACCCCGCCCTGGAGCCCTTGAACCAGGCGCTGGCCGCGACGGAACGACCAGTCATAGCGCTGCGCTGGCTGGCCAAAGACCTCGTCGCCACGCTACTGGCCGATGTCGCCGCAGGCCGCCGGCAGCTCACCCACGCCGAGCTGGACAACCTGCCCCCGAGTCCGGTCCTCGCGCACTTCCGCAGCGTGCTCGTGGCGACCGGGACGCTGCCACGGCGGGACGAGCAGATGGCCCGCCTCCAACGGCTCCTGGATGACACGTTCGCCAGCTGCGACGATCCCGGTCAGCGGCAGCTCCTGCACCGCTACGCGGTCTGGCACTTGCTCCGCCGCCTGCGCTATCGCGCGCGCGGCCAGGACACCACCCACGAGCAGCTCGCCGTCGTCCGCCAGCGCGTCCGGGCCGCCGTTGTCCTCCTCGGCTGGCTCGCCGCCCAGGGCCTGACGCTCGGGACCTGCCGCCAAGGCGACCTCGAACGGTGGCTGTCCGGTGACGAGGCCACCCACCGGCAAGAAGCCGGCCACTTCGTCCGCTGGGCCGCCAGGCAGCGCCTCACGACGCTGGCTTTCCCCGCAACCCGCTGGCAGGGCCCCGCCCGGCCGCTGGACGGCCAGGCCCGCTGGGACGCCGCCCGCCGTCTCCTGAACGACGGCACCCTCAGCACCCGGGACCGTCTCGCCGGCCTGCTCGTCCTGCTTTACGCTCAGCCAACCGCCCGGATCAGCAGGCTGACCACCGGCCACGTCGAGCTCGACGGCACCCAGGTACGGATCCGCCTCGGCCAGGCGCCTATCACCCTGCCCGGCCCGGTCGCCGATCTGACCCTCCAGCTGCTCGACGGTGAACGCGGGCACGCCACCACCGGAGCCGCCAGCACCTCGCCCTGGCTGTTCCCGGGCGGGCAGCCCGGCCGCCCCATCAACGCCGCACACCTGGGACAACGGCTCAAGGCCCTGAGCATCCGGCCAGGGCAAGCACGTTCTACCGCCCTCTTCCAGCTCGCCGCCGAACTCCCCGCCGCCCTGCTCGCCCGCATGCTCGGCATCCACATCGACGTCGCCGTCGCCTGGCAGCGCGCCTCCGCCGGCGACTGGATGACCTACGCCGCCGACATCAGCCGCCGGCAGGACGCCGCCCATTCCGGCAGCACCGGGGAAGACACCTGATGGCGTCGTGGCGGGACCTTGAGCAGGGCACGCCTCACATCGCCCGGACCGGGCGCGCGCTGCTGGAGCAGGCGCGCGTGGCCCTGCTCGGCACGCTCCGCCGGGACGGCTCACCCCGGATCAGCCCGGTCGAGCCGTACTTCGCGGGCGGCCAGCTGATGTTCGGCGTCATGGGCTGGTCCGGCAAGGCGCGTGACCTGCGCCGGGACCTGCGGTGCGTGCTGCACAGCGCGATCAGCGGCCCAGATGCCGGCGAGGCCGAGCTCAAGCTCTACGGACTGGCCGCGCCAGCCGGCGACCCGCTCCGCGAAGCATGCCCGGAGGCCTGGTGGTCCAGCGAGCCCCGCGCGCCTGCCGACGTGTTCGTCCTGGACGTGACGGAAGCCGTACTCATCGAGTGGGACCTGGAGCGCGGGCGGATGGCCAGCACGCACTGGTCGCCCGGACGCGGCCTCTGGGAGCAGGCACGCCCCTACCCCTGACCCGCGCCAGACCATGATCGCCCGCTATCCCGCACCGCCGCCAAGCTGAGGCATTCAGACAGTTCCAATATCCGACTGTGCCGTTATCCACGGCACCCATGTCGAGGACGCCTGGGCCGCGGGGCAGCAGCGCGCCGCTGATCGATGGAAAGGACTGACGAGATGAAGTGGAACCTGCGGTTGGCGGCCGCCAACCGCGGCATCTGGAAGGCCAGCGAATTGCAGCGGCTGCTCGCCGAACGCGGCATGGTGATCAGTGCGGGGAAGATGTCGGGCCTGTGGTCCGGCCAGCCGAACACGGTCAAGCTGGATGAGCTGGACGTCATCTGCGCGGTACTCGGCTGCGACGTCGGGGAGCTACTGCTGCCCGAGCCAGTAGCCGTGCCGGAGCCCGCTACCAACCAGAGCCCCGGCGCTGTCGCGGAAGCTCGCGCCGTCACGCCCAAGCCCCGAACCGGCCGGTCCCTGCCACCCCGGTGATCGGCCGATCCGCATGAGGAAGGCGGCACGGCCGCCGGCGGCTTTAGGGGGTGTGCTCTGACTTGACCCGCCCGGCAGAGCACGTTACCCCCGAGATGCTGACGCAGCGCTGCGACACCCCGCAACTGCTCGCCGCGACCCGCTGCGCGATCGCTCTGGCCGAGGCCCACGGCTGGTCTCCCGCGACGGTCACCGGTGTGTTTTACGGCCTGAAGGCCGTCTTCGGCGGCCACACCGGCGACGACCCGGTCTTGCTGTCGCAGGTCCGCCAGCGGGTGCGGCCACGCAGCCACAGCTCAGCAACCAGGATCGCTGAGGTCCTCGCCGAGCTGGAACTGCTGCACGACGACACCACCGCGGCCATCCGGACCTGGATCGACCGCGGCACCGGCGAACTGCCGGACGGATTCCGCCGCGATATCCGTGCCTGGCTGGTGGTGCTGCTGGACGGCGACGCTCGCGCCCGTCCCCGGTCGCACACCACGCTCCGGGTCTACTTCGGCATTCTCCGGCCCTTCATCGAGCACTGGGCGGCAACATGCGGCCACCTGCGGGAAATCACCTCCAGCGACATCGACACCGTCCTGGAGCCGCTACGCGGTCACCGGCGCTACAACGCCATCACGGCGTTGCGCTCGCTGTTCCGGTTCGCGAAACGACGTGGCCTGACGTTCGCCGACCCTACCCGGCACCTTGAGGGCGGCCGGGCGCCGGCCGCACCGTGCTGCCGATGACTGCTGAGGAGATCCGGTCTGCCGGGCAGGCGGCAGTGACTCCCGCCCAGCGCCTGGCCGTCGCCTTGGCGGCCGTGCACGCCGCCCGCCCCTGGGCCATCCGCGAACTCACCCTGGACGATGTCGATCTGCCCAACCGGCGCATCACCCTCGCCGGTCACCGCCAGCCCCTCGGCGAGCTCACCCGCAACGCCCTGCTGGCCTGGCTCGGATACCGGCGCGCCACCTGGCCCGGCACCGCCAACCGGCACGTCCTGATCTCGCGCATCAGCGCCCTGGGCACCGGACCAGTCGCCCCCGACTACCTCGACAAGCACCAACTGTGCGGCCTCTCCCTCGAACGCATCCGGCGCGACCGCATCCTGCAAGAAGCCCTGGCCACCGGAGCCGACCCTCTCCACCTCACGTTGGTCTTCAACATTGACCACACCAACGCGATGGCGTACGCCAACGCCGCCCGCAACCTTCACGGGACTGTAATCTCAACGGTGTAACTCCTGAGACAAAGGAGACACCAGTGACAGAAGTGACGACCGGCCCGGGCCCGGAGCCGGCGGAGCTGCTGGCGGCTGATGAGCAGTTGCTGCGTGAGCTTACCGAGCGGGCCCGCACCGGCGGGCTGCGGCTGACGGGCGAGGGCGGCCTGCTGGGCAAGCTGACCAAAATGGTTGTGGAGGGCGCCTTGGAGGGCGAGCTCGATGACCATCTCGGCTACGGCAAGCATGACCCGGCCGGCCGCGATGGCGGCAATTCCCGCAACGGCCACCGGGCCAAGACCGTGCTCACCGAGGCCGGGCCGGTGGAGATCACCGTGCCCCGGGACCGCGATTCCAGTTTCGAGCCGAAAATCATCACCAAAAGGCAGCGGCGGCTGACGGGGGTGGATGAGCTTGTGATTTCCCTGTCGGCGAAAGGGCTGACGCACGGGGAGATCTGCGCGCACCTGGCCGAGGTGTACGGCGCGGAGGTGTCCAGGCAGACGATCACCACGATCACCGGCCGGGTGATGGAAGG
>WNGG01007298.1_pt1 | contig 12249 bp, 8 predicted proteins | sample 5400661 | NCBI WGS metagenome assembly WNGG01 (sample SAMN13153372, study PRJNA577476) | soil metagenome | isolation source: 100 cm soil or saprolite under Garry oak tree replicate 1 | place: USA:California | collected 2016-06-15 | reverse complement strand
GGATGCGCTGTTTGGAGTGGGAAAACGAGGTGGATTTTCAGTTGCCCTACGGAGACTGGATCCGGCTCTTCCGGCGATCAGGCTTCGTGGTGGAAGATCTGATCGAGACGCAGCCATCCCCGGGCGCCACCAGCACATATCGTGACGCAACCGAGACGGCCTGGGCCAGGCGTTGGCCGATGGAGAACATTTGGAAGCTGCGCAAAGAGCGATAGACATCCACATTGATGCTACAATAGGGATACTGAACACATTGCAGAGATCGAGGAGGAACACCTATGGCGCTGAGCGAGATCAAGGCCCTCGCCTTTGACGTCTTTGGCACGGTCGTCGACTACCGTGGCACCATTATGCGCGAGGGGCAACAGCTCAACCGGGCGAAGGGGCTGTCTGTGGATTGGGCGCAGTTTGCCGATGCATGGCGCGCTCGCTATCGTCCCTCCATGGATCGCGTCATGCGGGGAGAACTGCCCTGGACCAATCTCGATGCCTTACACCGCCTGTCTCTGAACGAGTTGCTCACAGAGTTCAAGCTCAACGACCACTTTACCCAGGAGGAGCAAGATCACCTCAACCGCGTGTGGCACCGGCTCCAACCCTGGCCCGACGTCATCCCAGGCCTCACACATTTGCGGAAACGTTTTGTCCTGGCCACCCTCTCCAATGGGAATATGGCCTTATTGGTGAATATGGCGAAGTACAGTGCGCTGCCCTGGGACTGCATTCTCTCGGCCGAACTGGTTCAGGCCTACAAGCCCGATCCACGCCCCTACCAGATGGCAGTCAAGCTGCTCGGACTCCAGAGCCACGAGGTCATGATGGTCGCCGCCCACCAGGAGGATCTTCGCGCGGCCCAGGCGCAAGGGATGCAGGCAGCCTTTGTCCCCCGTCCGCAAGAGTATGGCCCCCACAACCTGCCCGATCTCACCCCTGACCCGGCATTTGAGGTCCTGGCAACCGACTTCATGGACCTGGCGCAGCAGCTTGGGGCGCTGGACGGCGCTGGACGGCGCTGGCATATAGCCAAATCAGCAAGATGGCGGGTAAGACTCAACGCTCGACAAAAAACGCCCAGGCCAGTTGTCTTCTGTAGTGTCGAGGGGGGACTCCTGCTCATCCACTTCTCAATAATACCTCTGCATCGGCTTTCTGCGGCGCTTGACAAAATATTAGAGCATGCAAAATAATCCGATTGACAGTTCTTTTGGCTCTCCCGCAACTTGATACTGTTGGCGAACTTATAAGGTGGGGAGAAACACCGTTTAAACAAGGCATGTTACTTCCTAGTGGGGAATGCGAGACAACTTTCAGGCTTACAGTGAGGCATTAATCCCTATGAACAGAGGGTTCGCCAACAGTATCAAGTTGCGGGAGAACCTTCTTTTGACAGTTTATTACGTTCTCTATAGATTTGAATACTCTTTTCTTCTGTCTTGCATTATTATAGAATCTCCCCCGTTCCACCTGCCATATCCTCCTACTCCCTAGCGAGACTACCGTGATACCGAAAAGTAGCTATCCAAACGGATACCACTACGTGAGTAAAGAAGAAGTAGAGTGCAGTAGCGATTCAGCAATTTGACACGAAGTTTTTTTAGGAAATTATGGAAGGCGCTAGATCGCTGTTCTTTTCAACATTTCTTCCAGGATGAAGCCATAGCGTGAGGCGACCTGTTGTGCGATATCGCGCCTGAGAGGATTCGCATCATCGATACCGACCTCTCTCCAATAGATCTGGCGTCCCCTGACGTACTCAAATGTTACCTGACCGGGTGGTAAACGCTTCTCAAGCTCTATGCCGTACAAACCTAGCATAGCCTGGAGTTCGTCCAATTCAGCGGATGAGAACGAGGCTTTATGGTCCAATACCTGGTGCAGAGCGTCAAAGTCTATACTGTATTGATTGAGCTGGAAAGAGATGCTTCCAAAGGCTCGCTCCAGGTGCTCTAACAGTTGCTCTACCCTTTTCGCACGTTCAGTTAAACGCCACTCATCTTCAATATACCTTTTTAGGTCCTGGACGACGGTTGGATCGACATGCTCTACTTTCCGAAGGAAAGCCAGAAAACGATCTTGTCGAGCCTTTTCTTTTCTGTCGGCGTCACGGAACTCTGGTAGACGCTTGTATTTAATTGTTTTCAATACCTGATCTGCGTCCTTAAGGATGCGATAACAGCGCAAAATCTGGCTCCGCTTGAAGAAGTGCCGTTCCAATACCTCTCTGAGCCGGTCAAAACCTGCCAGGTCATTCACACGCTGGGTAACGGCATCCACATCTAAACTCGGATCTGCTGCCACACGAGCGATGGTGGTAAAAACCGTCCACGGCATATTTCCGAGCAGCGCTTCACGCCCCTCGATGGGAATTGGGTAATCGGAAGGATCCAGTTCGAGGAAGAATTCTTCATTGTTGAGAAACTTCTCTAGTTTTGCCGGGGGTATACGACGTATGGCCTCCATCAGCCGCCGCAGCCCCGCTCCATCATTCTCCAGCAAGCGATCCAAGGCCCGTCGGAGACCTGCCGATACTGGTACAACGGTATTCAGGCTTTCTTTGAGCTGGCTAGCAATCTTTGCAGCCAGTTCTACCCGCCGATTCATCACATCAGGATACAGGTCGATCTTTGCCATGACACCAATAGCATTAAATGCTCGCGATTGTTGGTCCTGCGTGACCTGCTGGAACTTTTCTAGGAAGGCCCGGTCGGTTTCGCGAGCGGATGAGCTAATCAAGTAGATCACTGCATCTGCTTTGCTTCCAAGCTGTTGTGTCTCTGCGCTATGGCGCACTCGCAACTGCTGCTCTAGATGGATGAACTCAGCAGTGCGGTTCTGATGCTCTTCGATGACCGCCCCCATGCCTGGAGTATCAACGAGAGTCGCTTGCTCCAGGTAGTGATTGAGCAGATAGTACTCGAGATGATCGATGCCATCAGCACGGCGCAATGTCTCAATGTCGTTTCCCTGGAGGCTATTCACAAAATCCAGGTCGACATAATCGTCCCGCCCTCCGCGCCAAAAGCAGTGAACAGGTTTGTCTGAGGTGATTTTGCCATAAAGAAAATAGTTAATCGTTGCCGTTGTCTCAGTCGTTCCCACTTTGGCCAGGTCTTCACCCAGGAAGGCATTGATGAAGGTGCTCTTGCCTGCCTTCACCTGCCCCACGACTGCTACCACACAGGGCTGATAGACCTGCGTAGCGCATTGTTCCAGTTGGGCCGCCAACTCTTCTGGAAGCTTTGCCTCGCGCAATCTTTCCGCTGATTTCTGCAGGAGCGTTACGATGCTTTTTTGGATGTCGTCCATAGACAGCACCACCTTAACTTAGAAACAGGAGTCAATCAGAAAACCCTTTAATTGCGTTGAGCATATCACGCAATTTCTCCCTTGAAACGCCGCTCTCACCTAGATAGATTTTCTTCCCATTACCTGCAGCTACTTGCTTATTATCAATTCTAACTGGAAATAAAAACAACTCAGAGTACGGAATCTTTACAGCTTGGTAGTTGGAAATAATGCCTCCCGGGTCTCGGAAGACCAGGCCAAAATAGTAAATACCTTCAGTTCCAAAGAGAATCGTTGCGGAACCGATCGAATTGCAATCAATGAGTCCCAGAATCTCCTCGCTCTGCGGAACATTGCACTTAACTCTTGCGTCGGCGAATTTGTTCCATGGAATATTAGGAGACACATACAACCTATTATTTTGCGATTGAAACGTCCGCAACACCTGCAACAAGCGCGTCTTGAAGACAAGCACTTTCTTGGTCTCCCCCATCACCTCACGCTCGATATCGGCAGCTTGGTCCTCAGTCAGACCCAGATCATTGGCCAGAGTACTCAGCTGTGTTATTTTTATCTCATCCAGTTTCTTATCGGTCCCTGCTAATTCTACAGCCTTGCGGTACTGATTTTCTGGCTTCCATAAGCTATAGGCACGATAGGAAGCACCGAGGGCCACCGCAATATCCTGTTTCTCCCACTGCAAGGGCTTCAATGGCAGGCCTTCCTCGAGCAGCCGCCTGACCAGGGGTATACGCGAGGAGCCACCGATTAAGACTACCGTATCTACCGCTTGTCTTTCAGCACTGGCTTGCTCCAGAAGCATCTTCGTTTTGCGCACCGTTTCTTCAACTGTGGGACTAATCAGACTCTCGAACGTCACACGTTCTATCTCATGTTCGAAAAGAACTGCCCCAGGCTCCAGGAGCGATTTGAACAAGCGGCGCTTAGTAATCGCAAGATTTTCCTTCCGTTGACGGCATTCTTTCAGGAAGTGGAGGTCTCGCTTTCTGGTTAGACTGATAGGCCGACCGTATTGCTCTCTGGCAACTTGGTCACAGTAATTGTAAAGTGCCTCATCAAAGTCATCTCCACCACAACGCTTGATCCCCTGAGGCTCCAACGCGGGACGGAACGATCCATTGTCCTCACGTGCCAGCACGGCGAGATCAAACGTTCCGCCACCGAGGTCATAGACCAGCACGTACTTGCCTACTTTGAGTCCCATCTGCGTGTAGGCTATAGCCGCTGCTACTGGTTCCTCCAGCAACTCGATCTCGTCAAACCCTGCCGATTGAGCCGCTTCGCGAATCTTGTCTCGATCCAGCGGACCAAAACTGGCCGGATACGTGATCACGGTGCGAGTGACAGGCCGGTGAAAGAGCCGCTCTTCTGCATCACGCTTAAGTTTGCGTAGGATTTCGGTAGCCACTTCTACCGGCTTGACCGACTTCCCAGGGAGAGCAATGAAAGGGGTCGTGGTTAATTCTCGCTTGATGCTGAGGATGACACGCTCGCGCTCCTCCTCGTAGTCCAGCATCTCCAGCGCGGGGTTACCAATGAGAGTTTCATCTTTGCCAAAATAGACGACCGAAGGAGTTTGTAGCTCTCCCTCGGCATTCATAATGATTTCTGCCTGATTGGTTTTGGGATTGTACCAGGCCATCTTACTGTTGGTGGTACCGAAGTCGATGCCAATGATTGGTGATGGCGAGTCCACGAAGCTTTCCTCACTCGTTCTGTGTCTATAGATCAGCTCACAAGTCTTCACCTGAAAACATCGCTAACGACTGCTCTAAAATCTGGAGGACAGACACAACATCCTTGATCAATTGTGAGATGGTATCCCAGTTGGACAACTGGTGCTGCATGTGCTCAGACCTGGCTTGACGCTCTCGTTCATCCAGCCTGGCTTGTTCTGACAGGCGATCGATTTCTACTTGTGCTTCCGCCGACTTGCGGGCAGCGACCTTTTGAATATGCTCAGAGATGGCCCGCACTTGAGAGTCGAAGAATCCATCGATGTGGTTCAGGTAGCCATATCTCAAATCTACGCCCAGAAATTGTTGGCGGATAGATTGCAGCTCATCATCCAGGTGCTGATGTAGTACTTGCCTGGCGTTTTCCAGCCGCATGTCAGCACGGATGCTCCATGAACGTAATACAGCCCAGCCTAGTGCTGCCAGATTGGCTATGGTACTCGGAAGAAAGATGCCTACCAGTGCCCAAACCCATCTTGCTTCCTCGTTAGCTTGCTGTATAACGCCCGACCAGCCCCCTTTGATTTGCAAGTTTCGTGCATGCCTGACTAATACGTCCGTCGAGCTTGTATCTTCTGGGAAACTGAGGGAATTGGCAGCAGCCATAAACTGGCCAAGTAACTTGCTCCATTGATTGAAGACTTGCTGGCGGATTTGACGCCACTTGTCAAGAAATGCTCCAATCACCTGCTCTTCCATCACGCTGCTGTATTGCTTCGCCTCTTCAAACGATTTTAATGAGTTGATTCTGGCTCGTTGAGCCATTTCAATTTCACCGCCTTGCTGCAGTTCCTGGAGAAAGTTCTGTTTGCCGGCCAGTGCTACCCTGCGGATTTCCTGTATCAACTCGTCTTGTTTCTGGCCGTACTTGCCCCACTCCTTATCGAACTCCTGCTTGCGCTGAGCAATGCGTCGCTGGATTTCAGCACGCTTCTGCTCAGACTCTTCAGTAACAGCTGCCAGGCGTCCGGCCAGCGTCTTGCGAGCAAGCACATAGTAATCTTCAGCGGCACGAATAGCGATAGCGGCACGGTCCCAACCGGCTACACGAAACAAGAATACCTGCAAGACAGCCGCTAGTTGACTATAGCGGCTGACTCTCAGATAATCGTCGCCATCTTCAGCCTGCGTGGCCTTGAGCAGATTGGTGCTGGAAATTGGCCTGACGAGGGTATCCGTCAGGCGATTTCCGAAGCGTTCTTGCAGGATCTCTTGATTACGACGCAACAATGCCTGCCAGTTTTCACGGCGCTGCAGGTCAATCTTCGTCTGGATGAACAGGATATGAGGAGTTTTGCTCAGTATTTTGTCAATGAAGCCTAGTTCTGGCTGGATGATAGGCTGGCTGGAATCCAGCATGAAAATAACCGCATCGGCAAACGGCACAAAACGCTGCGTGATCTGGGCGTGAGCAGAGTAGAGCGAACCCAGGCCGGGTGTATCCAGTAGGCTCACCCCCTCAGGAAGGAAATGAGCAGGCAAATCCACTTCGATCCAGCGGATAATCTGGTTGAGGTTTGGCAACCCCCTGACATCAGCCATTGTCTGAGAGCCATAACGGGGTAAATCGGCAAGTGTAATCTCCCGCTGCGATTCGTCTTCAAAACGGATGCGGTATGCTTCGTTTGCAGCCCGCCGGATACGGAAAACCTGGCAGGTAGCAACATCTACATCGGTCGGGAGAATTTCACGACCAATCAAGGCGTTGACAAACGTGCTTTTACCACGCTTGGCTTCGCCGACTACAAGCACCTGGTAGTCGTTGGCTTTGAGCTTGCCACGGTAGTCTTCGAGAACGGTAGGCGGAGAAGGCAGTTGAAATGCTTTGGCCTTCTCAGCCAGACCTTCAAGTACAGCTATCGTCCCCTGGCGCACAGCTTCAATCCGATTCTGTACGGTATTTCCGTAACTCATTCTTCTCTCCTCAACTGATTGGTTCGTGAATGATCGCTCCCCAACTGCAACAACTTATGCTAGAACACTTTTTCATTCAGTTTCTTCAGCTAATCGCACACGAGCACGACGCAGCACATGAGGCCCTACAACAAAACCTGGACTAAGTGTCTCTGCAATGACCGTACCTGCTGCAACCCTGCTCACAGCAGGGTAGGGTTGATGACGACGTTCATCAAAAGCTGAGTCACCTGAGATGATCGTAACACCACAACGCTCCAAAATTTCCTCAAGCTGCGAGCAGACATAGCCTGCTAGCTCTTGTCGACGAGGATCCATATTAGCACTCTTTCTATCCAGTTCATCAAATAAGGTCACACATTCCTGGGTCAATTTGATCCAGGCTTTATTGTTCAATAGGTCATCTCCTATGAAATCATCTCCTATTAGAGAGTCGCCTTGCGACTCCGACTCTCGTGCCTCTCTCAGCTGCTCCTGAGCAGCCATTAGTTGTTCCTGTGTCTCTACTTGCTGCTGTGTAGTTACCTCTAACTGCTCTCGGATATCTTCTTGTTTGTGGAGTGTTTGTGTAGATAGTCTTCGAGGCTGCATGCGCGATCGGAGTAGCTGTAGTCCTCCTGTAAGTACAAAGACCACAATGACGATGACGATCAATATCGGAATGAAGATGAGCTTTTGGGATTGCAAGAGAACATAAGAGAACATGCTATATCCCTTTCATCTACAATTGGAGTCGGAGCATTCTTTATCAGTATATTACCATAGTAGTAGAAATATATAAATACCCTCCAAATAAGTTCACTTGCTAAAGTATCAATATGCCTCCAAGCAACGTGAGAAGGAGCTAGAGACTTATTTGTAACAACATTAGTAATCACTATCGCTATATCCTTCATTGGCAATTTCATTTCCACGAAGGAAACTTATAGGTGTAAGTAAGCTACCTTCTATGGCTCCAGGCCCCGGTTTATTGCACTGTTGAGTAATACAGGGCTACCGGTACTTTGTGGGCCCGGAAAATACCCTATCCTTGCTCATTTTCTGATGGCCGATTACATCTGAATTTATGATACCAACGTAAATACAAACTGTTTGCTGTCAATCGAGCAAAAGTCGCAAGTCCACAAAGTACCGATAGTTTGGCTTTTCCGTCATCAAGATAGACACGAGGAGTATAGAACATACTTCTCCTGCTCAGCATCAGAGAAAAAGCGAGCCCCCATCCGCTTCTTACTTTGTTTGAGAAAGTATTGAAATCTTTCTAAGAGAGCCTCGACAGTTTGCCGTCAAAAATAGTGGTCGTGAGTTGAACGATGGTTTTGGCGAGATGAAAATCCTCGACAACACCAATCCTGTACGCTATAATAAGCACGTTATGAACGCATATTGTATGAAAGGTTTCGTAGTATGAGCATAGGGCAGATCTGAGCGGAGCCCATCTTGGGTCTACTGCTTGAGCGCGTGTTCCGCTTCTCGTCTCGGGACGTAGACGTCGCGTGCTGCCTGCCAGTCACAACGCCTTTTCAAGATCGGGCTTCGCATCGAGTCGCATGAGCCAATTAGCTGGCTATGCGGCTTTTTTGTGCCTGTTGTTTGCCTTGCATCTTGAAAGGAACCCGTGATGTCATCTTCTTTCCGTCAAAGTATCTACTATGCCCAGCACTTTCTGAAGGACCCGTACCTTGTTGCTTCGCTGCTCGATAGATGTAGCATGAGTCATGACGACATTGTGTATGAAATAGGCCCCGGCAAGGGCATTATCACCGAGCAGCTTGCCCTGCGCTGCAAACAGGTGGTAGCTATTGAGAAAGATTCGCGCCTGTTAGCTCTGCTACTTCAGCAATTCGTGGATAGGCCCAATGTGACGATCCACGAAGGCGATTTCCTGCACTATCCCCTGCCTCGTAAGCCGTACAAAGTGTTTGCCAATATTCCCTTCAATATCACCACGGCTATCTTGAACAGGCTCACGACAGCGCAATATCCACCGGAGGACGCTTATCTGACTATGCAGAAGGAAGCAGCCGACAAGTTTCTTGGGAAGCCGCACGAATCACTTTACGCAGTACTGCTGAAGCCCTGGTTTGAGGTGGAGTTGGTGCATCGTTTCCGGCGCAGGGATTTCGTGCCCGAGCCAGGAGTTGATGTAGTGATGCTTCGGCTGCGCAAAAGAGGGCCACCCCTGGTGAACCGTGCGGATAGGCAGTGTTTCCGCGACTTCGTCGTGTATAGTTTTACCACGTGGCGTCCGACGCTGGGCGATATTCTCAAAGGCATTTTAACCGGACAACAACTCAAGCATGTGAGAAGAGCACTGAGCATTGATCTTGATGCAACACCAACATCATTAACGTTCGAGCAGTGGCTGAACGTATTCGAGTACTTCAAAAACGTTGGGAATGAGCAGGCAAGGCACACGATAGAGGGGAGTGAGAAGCGTCTTAGACAGCAACAAAAAAGATTACAGAAGGTACATAGAACACGAATAGACTGGCGAAAAATGGAGTGATATACTATTCGCAACAACGTCAATACAACCACCGGCCCATACCAGGAAGCAGGAACAGGCATGCTCAATACGGCCTCTGTGAACGCAGTCAACGGCTCGCAGTTCTCACAGCGCTTTGTCAAACCCCTTTACGATTCGTACTGTTTCTCCAACATCCCGCAGACCATCGAGTTTCTTCTTACAGGTGAAGGAGAAAGTGGCTTACCGCTCGACGTCCTTGGTAACTTGCCGCGCAAATACGATAAAGTTATCCTGTTTTTTGTCGATGCTTTCGGCTGGCACTTTTTTGAGCGCTACGCGGAAAAATACGAGTTCCTCAAGACCATGCTCAATGCCGGGGTTGTTTCAAAAATGACTTCGCAATTCCCCTCGACGACCGCCGCTCATACCACGTGTATTCATACTGGCTTGGACGTTGGCCAAAGTGGTGTCTATGAATGGTATTACTATGAACCCCTGGTTGATGATATTATCTCGCCTCTGCTCTTTTCTTACGCCAGGGATAGATTTGAGCGAGATACATTGAAACAATCTTCTGTACCTGCCTCGGCATTTTATCCCAGGTATACGTTCTACCAGACGCTCAAAACCAAAGGAGTTGTATCATACGTCTTCCAGCACCAGGCCTATACACCCTCCACTTTCTCAGAGGCTATATTTCGGGGAGCATCGGTTGTCCCATTTAAGTCAATTACTGACGCTCTCACCGTGCTTGCAGAAACTGTCGTAGCGCAAAAAGCGCCTCCCTACTACTACTTCCTATACTTCGACCGTATAGATAGCGCCTGTCACTTTTATGGGCCAAACACACAGGAGTTTGAGAAGGAGGTAGAGGGTTTCTTGACGCTGGTGGATCAGCTCTTTTACAAAAAGCTTCACGGCAAAGTCAAAGATACCCTGTTCATCATGACGGCCGATCATGGACAGGTTGCGGTTGATCCCAAGACGACAATCTATCTTAATAAGCAGGCACCAGGTATCGAGAGCTTTCTGCAAACCAATAGACAAGGTAGACTCCTGGTACCAGCAGGTTCAGCCAGAGATATGTTCTTGTACATTAAAGAGGAGTATATCGACGAGGCTCTTATGTACTTGCAAAAACACCTTGCCGGGAGGGCGGAGGTATACAAAACAGCAGATTTAATGGCGCAACACTTTTTCGGCCTGCAAAAGCCATCGCCAGAGTTTTTAAGCAGGGTAGGAAACGTAGTTATTTTACCCTATGAGAATGAAACCGTCTGGTGGTATGAAGAAGGTAGATTTGTTATGCGCTTTCTAGGCCACCACGGCGGTTTAACGCCCGGTGAGGTGGAGATTCCCCTGCTTCTAATGACAATCTAGTTTTACCAGGATAAGGTCTGGGGCGGTTTCCCGCTTGACACCTTGCTGTGCTTGTGCTTCAATATATCTATGCGTAAAATGTTTCAGTATCGAATATATCCAACCAAGAAGCAGCTTCATAGGCTCAATGAAACGCTTGAAGAATGTCGTTGGCTGTATAATCATCTGCTGGAAAAGCGCAAGGAAACCTATGAACAAACTGGCAAAGGGTTGTCGCTCTATCAGCAGCAAGCCACCTTTTCGATACTGAAAGCTGAACGTCCCTCTCTTGATAGGGTGCATTCCCAGGTCTTGCAAAATGTGGCAGTGCGAGTTGACCTGGCATTCAAGGCATTCTTCCGACGTCTCCGAGAGCATGCCGAAGAGTCTGGCTATCCCCGCTTCAAGGGCAAGGGGCGCTACGACTCGTTCACATTCCCGCAATCGGGCTTCAGCATCACCCATGACAACCAGGTATGCCTCTCCAAGATTGGTCGTATGAAGATGATCTACCACCGCCCGATGAAGGGCAAGGTGAAAACCTGCACCATTCGACGCTCCTCCACTGGCAAGTGGTACGTGTCCTTCTCGGTGGAGTGCGAACCGGAAAGGCTTCCTGATCGGCCTGAACACGTGGGCATTGATGTAGGGCTGAAAACATTCGCTACCCTCTCGGATGGTCGTGAGATCGCCAACCCCCGCTTCTTTCGCAAGGAAGAGAAAGCCCTTGCACGAGTGCAACGCAAGCATGCCAAGCTTGCGAAAGGGACATCTGAACGTCGGAAGCACCGGAAGGCTGTTGCTCGTGTGCATGAGCGTATTGCTTTCAGACGCGATAACTTCACGCATCAGGAGAGCCGTAAGATCATCAACGCCTATGGCGTCATTGCAGTAGAAGACTTGCATGTCAAGCGCATGACGCGTAACCATTGTTTGGCTAAAAGTATTCACGATGCTTCGTGGTCGGAGTTTTTCAGCAAACTGTCTTGCAAAGCGGAGGAAGCTGGCAGACGCTGTGTTGTCGTAAATCCGGCCTATACGAGTCAGGATTGCAGTAGGTGTCACCATCGGCAAGTCATGCCGCTCAGTGAGAGAACCTATCATTGTCCCTGCTGTCTCCTTTCCCTTGATCGTGATCTGAATGCCGCCAAGAATATTCTGGCTGTGGGGCGACACAGCCTCGGTATCCAATCCGGAGAAGCCCCGTGTCTTTAGACATGGGGAGTCGTCACCTCGCACGTATCACTCTCGCGGCCTGCCTCATCTTCTGGGTCTTTGTCTTTAGTGACAGCGGGTGGGGCCCATTGTTGGTACCGCTCTCCACGCAGTTGCATATCTCTCTCACGACCACAGGGCTGTTGTATGTCATCTGGTCTACTGGCTATCTTCCTGGCGCTCTCGTTGGCGGAGCCATGCTTGATCGCTACGGACCCCGGCGCGTTCTCCTGGGTGCAGCTTTGATCG
>WNGG01007297.1_pt1 | contig 12250 bp, 8 predicted proteins | sample 5400661 | NCBI WGS metagenome assembly WNGG01 (sample SAMN13153372, study PRJNA577476) | soil metagenome | isolation source: 100 cm soil or saprolite under Garry oak tree replicate 1 | place: USA:California | collected 2016-06-15 | reverse complement strand
GCCACTTTCCTGAGATTGTCAATATCCAAATCTTGCCAGCAATCTTTTACAACCGAATGGTAGATATCGAGATCAACGTAGGCGAGATCGACCGCCGGGGTGCCCCAGCAACTCATTTCCCAGTCGTAAGGAAGAAAAACTGATCCGTTGGCATCCGTTCGAATCACGATGTTTTTCGGTTTGAAATCCCCGTGAATAAGCGTCCGCGGCACAATGTCACACCATTTTTCGATTTGCTTCCAGCGCGAGTCAAGAAAATTGCACTGGGATATGACCGCCTCGAGAATGATCGAAGCCGGAGCTGGCAGGTCGAGATTCTCCAAAATATCCAGGAACCTTGTACGCGCCGAGCGCAGGTGATCAAGGTAATGGTCAAGTCCGCGGTACGGAAGCTGCGGTGCAGGAGTGACACGCAACGATGACTTGTGCAAGAGACCCAGCCAGCGTGCCGCTAGCTGAGAATGATCCTTACGATCCCGCGAATACTTTTCACCTTCGACGTATTCGAGAAAAAGCCAATCGTATTCACCACTTCCCCGGACAAAGCCGTGATAAGCCGGAGAACTGACCGGCAGGTACGGGAGAATCTGCTCGTAGATGGTGCGCTCATGCGCCGCCGTCGCCCGCCGGCAATACTTGGCCACAATGGGAGCCGATGCGGGCCCAACGCGGGGCAGGAGGTAAATCGTTGACTTGACTCGTTCTTTGAGAATGGAAATTTCTCCCCGCACCGCCGCCCCTGCTGCCAATTGGTGCCAAGCCTGGACTGCCGGATGCCGGGAACCGCTGGTCTGCAAGCGTTCGAATGCAATTGGCTCAACCACGGACATTGCTCCCGGCCCATTCGATAATCGCACGCAAGAGCCCTTCAGAAGCAGAGGCAGCGGACACTGAAGATGTTGTGGCAACCAACTTTCCACCTTGGATCTGCAGCAGCGTGCCGCACCACTTGAGCGTGCTTGCCCGGTGAGCCACGATGAAGACAGTACGGTTTCGAATCAGGCGTTCAAGCGCTTCGAGAATGGCCGCTTCCGTTTTCACGTCCACGGCGCTGGTGGGCTCATCGAGAATGAGAATTGGCGCGTTTCTCAGGAAGGCCCGGGCGAGCGAAATGCGCTGGCGCTCACCACCGGAAAGACGCATGCCTCGTTCGCCGACCAGCGTCTGGTACTTTTCAGGAAGTCTCGAGATGAATTCATGCGCATTCGCAGCCATCGCCGCTGCCTGAATTTCTTCCCGGCTGGCGCCCGGGCGAGCGTAGGCGATGTTCTCCCCTACCGAACTCGAGAAGAGCACAGGCTCCTGTGGGACAAGGGAGAACTGTTTCCGCAGATCGGCGAGCCGGTATTCCCGCAAGTCCACGCCATCGAGAAGGATTTTTCCGTCGGTCGGATCGTAAAAGCGCAGCATCAGGCTTACCAGCGTCGTCTTGCCGGCACCCGTCGGCCCCACAATGCCCGCACACATCCCCGGATTCAGCTCAAAGGAGAGGCGATCCAGGGCCGGCCTATCCGGCGCGTATGCGAAGGAAACATCGACAAAAGCAATCTTTCCCTCAGCGCAAGACAGGGGACGCGGATTTGCTTTCTCTCCGACCTCGGGAAGCTCATCGAGCAAAGCGAAGGCCCGCTCAACGCTGGCCAATTGGGACTGTAAGGCCGCTGACTTCCTGCCCATGGTCTTCAATGGCTCGTAGAGTTGCGCAACGTATCCCATCATGAGGAGGAGCTCGCCCAGGGTGATGACGTTTGACTGAACTTGACGGATGCCGACAAACAACACGGTTGCAGTTCCGGCGGCAGTGATCAGTCCAACAAGGGAGTTGAACTTGCCCTCACCCAAGGCCAGGCGGAGCCGGGCGCGCATTCCATCCGCGCTTTGACGGATGAAGCGGTGCCTTTCGTCTTCTTCCCGCCCGAAAGCCTTTACCACTCGCAGCGCACCCAGCACTTCCTGGACAATCCCCATAGCGGATCTTTCCAGAGCTTTCACCTCGCGCGATCCACGGCGCAATCCGCGGCGATAGAACTTTGAAATCGAGAAAAGGAGGGGAGAAATCACCAGGGCGACCAGCGCCAACTGCCAGTCAATTTTCGTTGTGACGTACAGCATCCCGAGCAGTGTGAAGGCGGAGTTCATGAAGGGAATCAAATGTTCGACAACGATTGACTGAACGGCAACGGCATCGTATTGAACGTTGTAGAGCGATTCCGCCGTTCCTTTGACGTCGTGATAAGAAAGAGACAATTTTTGCATCTGCCGAAATATCTCGGAGCGGAAGTCGAGGAGGAGTTTCTCTCCGGTGTAGGTCTGAAGCAGCGATACGGCCAACGCCTGAATCTGATTGAGAATCGTCACGGTAATCAGCAGCCCGACGGCGAGAAACAACGCTGAGGACGGAGAGAGCCTGAAACCTGGCGGCAGAAACGGCTGAATCAAATGGGGCAGAGGCTTGGAGCCAAGCCCGCTATCCACGGCGATCTTCAACGGCAAGGGCACTAACAACGTCAGAGGGCTTGCTAGTAAGCCGAGCAGGAAAAGAGCGGCAAAGTGCGACCAGTACGGCCGGGCCCAGCGAAAAAGCCGGCCATAGAGAAGAAAATCGCGATTATTGCGGATTGAGGTCATGGGCGCTTGAAGCCCAGTTCGATTAGCGCGCAATGGATTGCGCTGACCGCCACGGCACCACTCCGAAGTGTGAGCGCTCCGAACACCGCCCCCAGCGCCCCGAGAATGGCTGCCGGGCGTGTGGCTCGATCGATCGCCGCTCCAACCGATGGGAGCATGAACAGAAGAGTCGTCCCCAGTGCGTGGATGGAGAACCACGGCCTGGAACGGACACGTAGCATGTGTTTGCTTGGGCCATAGTTCTCGGCGACCGTGCAGACACGTACGCCGCCGAACAAACTGCCGCGCACCTCGAGATCCCAATCGTCGTAGTCACCCCCGCGGCGCACAATCGCCCCGCGAGCGCGCAGCGCCGATTCCAAGGCTCGGAGGACCTCGGTTGCATCCACCCATTGTTCACTCCAACGCTGAAACATCCTCGGCCAGGGAAACATTCGCGCTGGAAAGCACCGGACTCCCCAGCCAGTTAGGGAATAAATAAGGCGGCCCCAGAAGCGAGCTAGTGGCTGCATCAGATAGAGACCTGCCGTCAGGACACGCAGGCGAAAACGATCAAAACGGCCCTTCGCTGAGGCGCAAAAACGGAAGCGCGACACTGCACTTACGGCTGGAATCAGAGACAATCCAAATCCCGCTACAGCCAGCGGGATGACTCTCAGCAGCGGCCTCCAGAGGATGCTGATGGCCCCCAGAACTACCAAAGCGAGATTCGTCAGTTGCCACTCGGGCATCAGTGGCAGGGAGTTCAAAAGGCTCTGTGCGGGCTGGTAAAGCCGCGCGTAGCCTGCAGTTCCCCAGGTTCCCTGATAAATCCGCCCCCGCGACATTGAGGTCGCGCGAAATAATCCATCCGTATAAATGTGGCCCAGCCAATTCATTTGGCCATTGGAATTATATTTTTCCGGCCACTTTCTCTCGAGCATGGCCTCCGCTCTGCCGTAGCTCACTTGCTGTTTTAAGTAGGCGCGCACGGTCCCCCGATAGTGATGCCAGATCATGGCCGCCGGACTGAACCCGAGCCTCCCGCCACGCTCGCGTATTCTCCAGCACACGTCCACATCGTCACCAGCTTGACGGAATTGCGAATCAAACCCGTTAATGGCCTCCAGCCAATTCCTCCGGAAGGCCATGTTACATCCGGGGATGTGTTCTGCCTCGTTGTCTGATATGAGCACTTGAGCCGGTCCGCCAGGAGACCCAGCGACGCAACTCGCGGTCGGTCCATCATCCAAAAACGGGATGTTCGGGCCCCCCACGCCCGCGTAATCTGTTTTGAGGAATGCGGCGGCCAGGTAGGTTAGCCAATCCGGATCGGGCCGGGCGTCATCGTCAATGTAGGCGACGATTTCTCCTGTAGCCGATTGCCAGCCCAAATTTCGAGCAGCGCTCAAACCTCGGTTTTCCGTGCGGATCAACTGGGCGCGAAACTCTTGCGCGATGTCTCCGGCGCCGTCCGTAGAACCATCATCAATCACGATGGTTTCATAGTTGGGATATCGGATTTTCTCGATCCCCTCGAGACACCCACGAATCGTACGGCTTCCGTTGAAGGTGCACACAACCACAGATATCCTCGGCCAAGCCGCTCTGGACTCGAACGGAACTTCCTTGAATGCCTTACCCACGACGCTGAGGGCCCGTTTTGGTTTTCTTTCACGGCTGATAATACCGAAATCCCAATCGGTGACGTCCTCGCCTCCCCTGTACCACTCATCGGTCCAGGAATAGACAAATGCTCCGGCGCAGCCGGCAGCGAAAGATGTTCGTATCTGCCAATCCAGGCAGGTAGCTTGCACCTCTTCTCCGTTCCTGCGGCTGTCCATGCCGACTTCCGTAACGAGCAGTGGGCGGTTGCCAGCGATATTCTGGAGGCGCGAGAGATAGGCCTCATAATTGTTCCGGGATTCAAGAAAAACGTTGAAGCAAACCAGATCGAAAAAAGACAGGTCCAAGTACTCCGACGATGGATAGTTCGCGTAGGAAATGAGGGCCTCCGGATCCCCTTCCTTCACATCCTGGCGCAATTGATTCAAAAATCGTTCGACGGCACGTGCTCCGTGCCATCGCACGATGGTTGCCGGGATCTCATTAGCAACCACATATCCGAGGACGGCAGGGTGGCCCGCGCACCTGCGCGCTCCGCCACTAACATGCGCCCTGATCTCCCGGACAATTTTTTTGTCCTGCAAGAACGTGTAGTGCCGTTCCCCTTGCAGTCCAACCAAGACCCTGAGGTTATGGCGGTGGGCAATGTCGAGAAGCCAGCGAGGCGGTGCGGTGTAGGTTCGCACCGCATTTATGCCGCTTACCGACATCTGAGAGAAGTCTTGTTCGACCATCCTAGGTGAAGGAAACGCATCACCATTCATACCTGGCCGGAATGTTCCGTAGGTCACACCGCGAACGTAGAGCTTCTCCTGGCCCAGCCAGAGAAATTTACCTCCTAAGGTAACGCGCGCATTGCTGGAAGCCCTTTTCGATGCGGGGATGAAATCCCGGATAATCACCGGCGCAGGAACCGGCAACTCCACAGAGGTGTCGGCCGGAATTGCCTTCATAGCCATATTCGCGCTCCTGCTGAATCGGCAGGTGGTTCGACGAGGCTATCTACGATTTGCGGGGAAGGATTGCCATGTTGTCCAGCCGCCAAGGCGCCGGCGCAAAACGGAAGGTGAAGTACACCCGTGGAGTGGTTACCCAAGACGATCAGGTCGCGGCTCGCCCGAGAAAATAAATTCGCCGCATCACTTCCGGCACAGCCCGCCCCGCCAGTTACGAGAACTCGAATCGGACGATGAAGCGATTGGTCTCGCATGCGAGATTTGTCCGAAGAAACTTTCATAAGCGTCCATCGTCACCTATGATTGAAATTGCGAATTGCCATAAAGCTGACTGTCACCAACCGGTTGAGTGCCAAAAGTCTTAAGAATGCCGGGTGTCCGAATTGTTCTGAAACCCCCTCCTTGCCAAGACTCAAAAACTGTACTTCACCGAAAGCTGGAGCGTTCTTGCCAGGCTAGCCGAATCTGCATGGCCAAAGAGCGATGAACTCGCCACTCCGACAATGCTGCTGACATTTGTGCGATTGATTGCATTGAACGCGTCAACGCCGAGCTCCATAGTCCGCCTTGCGTTGTGGTGTTCCCGCGCAAAAATATTTTCCAGGCTGAACACCTTCGACAGCCGCAGGTCGAATTGCACAGTTCCGGGCTGGCGACCGGTGTTGCGCGTCACTCCGGGAGGCCGGTCGTTCGCCACTCCGTCGCCATTCTCATCGAACCCCGTCGTGATGTTGTACGGCGCTCCAGTAGCCGCCGAGAAAAGAGAACCCATTCGGGTACCGAACGGCAACAGTACGATTCCCGCGAAGTTGACGCGATGCCTGCGGTCAAAATCTGCCGGGGCTATCTCCGCGCGCAAATCGTAGTTGTCAGCCGGCGGTAAAAAAGTTCCGTATTGGCTGGACGTGTCGTTGATGTACTTGGAAAAAATATATTGCCCATACGCTTTGAAGCGCTTTTCCAACCCTCCGCGGAAGGTCAAGGTCAAGGCATGCCCGCGGAGGAAAGCCGTCGACTGGATTTCATTGATTTCAAAGAAATTCGGATTCGGACGCACTCCGCCGCCCGACGGAAACGGAGCATTGACGTCCCGAAGCCGGAAGAGATGCACGCCATGCAAGAACGAGTACTCCAACGAGAGCCAATTACCGCCCCATATCTCTTGTTCGACTGCTGCACTCGTTTGGATCAGGTATGGAGATTGAGCGCCGGATGCCACTCGCGTGGTACTGAGAGGCAAGGATACAAGTTGACCACCCAAGAACGGATCAGGGTAAGAGGGATTGGAGATGTCGATTTCACGGACGCGCACACCATCCAATAGAAGGGCGTCTTGTGTGGTTGTGCGAGGCAAGTTGTCGTAGAAGATGCCCGTCCCCGCGCGTACCACCGTCTTCTTCCGATTGCCGGGAGAGTAGGCCAGCGCAAGCCGGGGAGCGAGGTCCTTGCGGTCGTCAAGGGTGTTTTGCCAGTCGTAGCGCAGACCAAACGTTACGCTAAGGTTTGGCAAGGCTCGTAACTCGTCCTCCACAAATCCGCTGGTCTGCTGTGCGAGGAAAGAAACAGCTGGGTTGCCTTGATTCACTGAGTAAAGAATTGGAGCGCCAAGGTGTTGCTGAATAACAGCTCTGTACTGGTCGAGGCTGCCAAACTCAAAGGTACCGCCGAAGTTTGTCGCGTCGGTGACGTTGTTCCACTCGCTCCGAGCCGTACCACCAAAAGAGAAGGTGTGCTTTCCGTGGACGTAGGTCGCTGTTTCCTGGGCGTCAAACGCACGCCTTTCCTTGCTAGAGTATGATTGGGAGGGTCCGCCGGTAAATTCGCCATCCACGACGATCTCTGGCCCGTTGGCGGGATTGCCGGATCGTTCCTTCTGATCCTTGAAAACAATAATCAACTGGCTGCGAAATCGTGGAGAAAGGATTGCACTTTCGATGAGTTGGACACGGTGCGTTTGATGCCCCGTGGCGATGCCCTGTTCGGGCAAAATTAGTCCGCCCACTCCCTCGTTGTGGCTCGATTGGTCGGTAAAAGCATAGTTCACGGAGAGCGTTTGCATCGTCGTCAGAGACCAATGTGCCCGCCCGAAGAGATGATCGCGTCGTTGAGGGGCAGGCACGTTGGTGATGAGAGGGCCAGTCAGCGTGACCGTATCTGGGGCATTTACAACTGCGCTTTGGTCGTCCAACAAACGCTCACCCGCGACGAAAAAGGTGCCGGTCTTTCCGGGCAGCGGCCCGCCCAGGCTACCCTCTACGAACCTCCTGTTCAGGTCCGGATTGGTACCGGCGAAGGCGTTTCGCGCATCGAAAACAGAATTCCTTGCAAACAGTGCGAGGGTGCCCTCGTAGCGATGTTTGCGTCCGTGCTTCGTGGCGATTTCGGCTCTTGCATTGCCAGGATGCTGAAATTCCGCGGAATAGGGGTTGCGGTTGATTTTCAGCGTTCGGATAGCCGTGCTGGGCATGTCGAGGTCTCCCCCGTCCACGCCGTCGACGACCACCGAGGTTCCCTCGTTGCCTTGTGCTGCCGGAGAAATGAATGTGTCAATGAACGGCTGAAGGTAATCGACTTCGAGAGGCAGCCCGCCGAAAAAAGTCTCGTCGATTCTCATCGAGTCGGGATTGCTCTCCGGGGATAGCCGGTCATCGGGCGTGTCGGCGTGAACGGTTATCTCCTCCTCGACGGTCTGCAGTTTCAGCTTGATCTTTAAGGGGTTCAACTTTTCCGTCCCGACTTGAATGCTCGTGTTGTATGGCTCGAACCCGCTTGCCTCAATCCGAACGAGGTACGTTCCTGATGCCAGATCGGTGAAGCTGAATCTGCCATCTTCCGCCGTTTCCACCTCTTGTTTCTTGTTCGTCTGTTGATTGACTAGAGTCACTTTCACTCCGGCCAGCTCTCCGCCACTGGCCGCAACTTTGCCAGTTAAGCTACCGTTCTCTTGTCCCAGAAGGAGGTGCGGAAACATCACAAGTGCGAGAAACAGGCACAATGTTAGACGCGAAGCAGCATTGAAAACTTCGCGGAGATGTTCAACAAGAGGAGCTGTCTTCCCGAATCTAGCTGGCAGGGTTACCGCAAACACCGCTTCCGGCGGGAATTCAGGCACTCCCTGGTTGGCGATTTCCAGCCCAGATTCGCGGCCATGTAACGCAAAACGGTGACACATGCCCCCGTGGCGAATGCAGGTATGCGAAACGGGCGGCACCGGCGATCGATGTCGCGGATTCCGGCCAGCGGGTAACAAACCGACATGTGGGTAGTCAGTCTGCTGACGCATTCTGACCAGTACCTCCGTGCGCCCCCAGAGTCACTCGGCCCGGGCGCGCCCGGGCGGGAACGTCATACCGACTAGCGTGCCATTTCCAGGCCGTTTCAATAATTTCATCCAACGAAGAGTGGTGTGGCTCCCATCTTAGAAGCTGCCGTGCTTTCGTGCCGTCGGCCACTAGACATTGGGGATCGCCGGCACGGCGCTTCGCCTCACGAACGGGAACACGACAGCCACTCGTCCGTTCCACAGCAGCAATGACCTCACGCACGGAGTGACCTTTTCCCGTTCCCAGATTGAGGGCTGTGCTCTCGCCTCCGCCTAAGATGTTGGCGAGCGCAAGATAGTGCGCCTCCGCCAAGTCCGTCACATGGATGTAATCTCGGATTGCAGTCCCGTCAGGCGTTGGATAATCTGACCCGTAAATCTCTACAAAAGGAATTTGACCCAGCGCCGCCAGGATCGCGCGTGGTATTAGGTGCGGTTCAGGATCGTGCTCCTCCCCAATCTCACCTTCTGGGTCTGCACCCGCAGCATTGAAATACCGCAAAGCCATCCATCGCAGGCCATAAGACCGGCCGTACCAGTTGAGCGCCCGCTCTACAAAGAGCTTCGACTCTCCATAGGGATTGACGGGCGACTGAGAGTGGTGCTCGGGAATGGGAACCTCTTGTGGAACTCCGTATGTGGCACAAGTAGAAGAGAAGATGATGTGCTTAACGCTCGTATCGACCATCGCATCAAGCAAATTGAGCGTATTCACCACGTTGTTGCGGAAGTATTTGCGAGGATTGCGCATGGATTCGCCAACATAAGCATGCGCAGCAAAATGGATAACCGCTTGAATTTCGTAGGCTCCTATCACCTCTCGGAGTAATTTGAAGTCTGCCAGGTCACCCTGCACAAAGGGTCCCCACTTTGCGGCGCAGCGATGACCTGTGTTCAGGCTGTCCAGCGTGATCGGCTCAAATCCGGCTCGTGCCAGCAACTTAGCGGTATGGCTTCCGATGTACCCTGCACCGCCTGTGACCAGTGTTTTCACTTTTCTTCTTCCCAAAAAAGAACAACCACCTGGGAGGGCGGGTGGGTGGGTCCTTGTGAACATCCCATGAACCTTTCATGAGTGTTCCATTACAATGCCGCCCACCATAGGGGCGCGGAACGCCCACGTCAATTACCGAAAGGGCTAACCCTAGCGGCTAGAACTGCAAACTGGTTTTGACCTGTCTAATTACCCAAGCGAAGTGAAGGCATGCATGCTTCAGATTACGTATCGGAGGCCGATGCGGTAATGCTGCTTGGACGAGCGGTCTATCCAACGGACTTGAACGAGCGTGGGGATTTGTGTGGGCGTCCGAGCGAGCCGGAGCTGGCCTTGAAGGAGCGCGGATTGCCTGGGCACGTGACTCGCAAGCAGGCAGAATCCGCCGTCGGAGATATTATTTACGCGTCCCTTGAAGGTCACTGGGTTCTTCTTGGTGTGATACGAACCCAACTCGCTACCCTCAAATTCTCCGTTGACAGGGTAGCGGGGTTTGCCTCGTTTTATCCGCGATTGTAAACCCATATTTACTCCCGCCGATAATACAATCATGAATGTTAACGGGTTATCACAAACTGATAGAAACTAAATACGAGTGAGTGGAAAATAGCGCCTCACGCTGCGGTACTTTCCGAAATCTCCAGGATTTTGGCCAGGATGCCAGATCGGTCACAAGCCCCGGTCTTGAACATGATTGATCTTAAGAAGCTCTTCGCGGTATTGGGACTGATGTCCATTCGGGAGGCGATCTGCTTTGTCGCGTGTCCCTGCATCAGAAGTTTAAGGGCTTCGGTTTCCCGTTGCGTCAGGCGGAATTTCCGAGCGACCAGTCCGAGATGGGGCGACGCGCGGTGGTTCCTCTCCAGCAGAATGGCCAAGCTCGGCCCTGCGCCGTTTGCAATGTGAGATTTTAGGGTGAACACTCGGAGTTGATATTGCCTCTTGCCAGAAGTAACTTCACTGGGGAATCTAGCGTGCGAATTGCTGTCTTGCTTCGGAAGCAGGGACTTGATCCGTCCCATAAGGAATTCGTCAAACCGTTTATTGCTGCGCGGGATTTCCGGGTATGAAAGAATGCAAACAGCCTCTTCGTCTAAGTAAAGAGGCCGGAGGAAGGCGCCCAGCAACAAAAGACCTGCGGAATGGGAATTTGCTCTTTCATACGGTTCAGGTATGGGCGCAATCGTCCTCCCGGTTGCCCCGGGCAAATATTTTGACAAGCCATTACCATTCGCCGCGGAGGTGCCCGGGAGCTCCCTTCGAGGATGGTCTCCGGTCCCGTGGTCAAGCTTACCTCTGAATAACTTTTTCATGGCCAGACTCCGAAAGGTGGCGCCTTGCAATTAAAAAATGCCTGGTAGGTTGGGTGACTTGGCTGACAAAGAATACTCACCGTCTACACGAATCGGCTGGCGGGGACAAACGAATACTATAGCAAATGGTCTCAAGCTCAACAATAGCTAGAATACAGGATATAGGCGCAGGGGATCCCTGTAGAGCGTTTCCAGGGGGGCTTCCTGAGCTTGCATTTTCCTGACCCTATGACTTCAATATTGATCCTAAATGCTTTCCTATCTTGATTAAATGCAACGATGACGCCAGGCACGACACTTAGGAACGCTGCAACAACGCTTGCGGTTGATAATTAAAAGGCGTGTGCGCGCCGCCCGCGTTGCCTCGCTTCAGGTGATTGTGGATCGCCCGAATACGGCGTGATCTACGTGTGTTCACCGCAGCCTCTTGATGTTTCTCACTGGTCCCATCATAAATCGACTTTGACGCTGATGCCTACTGCGGATATGGCAAAGAATTCTTCCAAGTCAAAATGAATCCACGAGACAAAGCAGCGGGCTACCGAGAACGCTGTCAGGATCCCCAACTAGACCACCTGGGTTGTGTGCAGTGGGTTGACGATCATGACTCGATGAATTTCAAGCCAGTTGGTCGGGCTCAGCGCGAACTTTGTGGTCGGAATTGTAGCGGGAGCTCATTCCAATAAATCGGCGATGTTCACTCGTGCTTAAGGTTGACCGCGTCGGACGGCCCTCATTCCTGCGTTGCCTTTCTGCCATCTCGCACTGAAGGCGAAAAGGACTGTTGCAATTTTATCTGGTAACCCACTCAAAACATTAGGAGATCACCTCCGCAAGAAGCGCTTTGATCTTGGATTGCTCCAACGGGAAGTCGCAGAGAGACTCGGCGTGTCTGCTGAGACGATCGTAAATTGGGAGGGCAACGCCGGAACCCCAATCTGCCACCGCCGTGAAGCCATAGTGCACTTCCTGGGATACAACCCCTTTCCCAAGCCCCGAACCCTGGGCGAACAGCTTGTGTGGCACAGATGGGCTCTTGGGCTTTCCCAGAGGCGATTCGCCAAGCGCCTCAAAATTGACCAAGGAACCCTTGGAAGGTGGGAAAGAGGTGAGAGGCAGCCGACAGGAAAATACTTGGCAAGAATCAAGTGCGCCCTGGAAGGTGGTAAGGTCGAGTTCTGAGCCATCGGCCTCCTGGTCCCGAAACAGGTGCCAAGCCTTGTTGAAACCTGTTGAATTTTGTTGTTTTTAAGTTTTCTCGTCTACAAAATTAGTACATACACGTGGGGTGAACCCCTCTGCTGCGGCAATTCGTCTTGCAACACCTCGCAGCTATCGCACGTTCTGGACCCTCCACGTGACACAACCCCAGCAGGCTTGTTGTCACGAATTTCTCCGGATTCTCATACGGACGGCATTTTGACGAGGGACC
>WNGG01007296.1_pt1 | contig 12250 bp, 9 predicted proteins | sample 5400661 | NCBI WGS metagenome assembly WNGG01 (sample SAMN13153372, study PRJNA577476) | soil metagenome | isolation source: 100 cm soil or saprolite under Garry oak tree replicate 1 | place: USA:California | collected 2016-06-15 | reverse complement strand
GATCTTCTGCCTCAACGGGGTGTTGTTCGTCTTGTTTCCTTCCATCTGCGACGCACGGCCGAGCGCGGGATGGATCGCGTTCGTCTGGTTCGTGGTCGTCCCGGTCGTCTCGATCCTTCTCGACTTCCGACGATATTTGCTCGATCGATCGCATCGTTCGGCGAAGACCTGAGCCGGGACCTCGGTTCGACGAACCGCGTCAGGAATCATCTTTCCGAATACGTGCCGCGCGCCGGACTGGATGCCTGCGCCAACTCAGTGGCCCGACAAATCGAATCGGCGAAAGGCGGCGCACGTCTCTGTCCGCTTTCACGCGACGCCGGCTATTCGCGGTTTCATCCGAGGGGATTCGTGACCGTGACGATTCGTGCCTTTCCTCGGTCGACGAGAATCTGGGCAATCGTTTTCGGCAACGTGACCACGTCTTCTTTTTTCAAACGGTACGTCGTGTCGATTCCCGCGAACGGGGGCAGGTCCTCGAGTACGTGGACGAGAACGTGATCCTTTAGGCTCGGTGGAACCGCGACCCGTTTCGTGTCCTCCGCTCGAACGACTTTCATCCGTTCAGGTTCTTTCTTCGCGATCGCTGTGCTGGGTGCGGCCGATGTCGACAAGGGGGATTCCCTCTGTGCGGCCGGCGGCGAGCCCCCGAAGGCGTCTGCGCGGCTCTTTGCCAGGAGACCGATCATGCTCTCGAAAAGACTTCGCTCCTGGGCCGGCAGGTTCGGAACTTCAACTTCCGCGCCGCTCGCGCGACTGGAAGCCAGGAGGGCGAGCTTCCGTTCCCGGTACGTGAAGATCTGGTCGCGGCGCTTCCGCACTTTCCTCAGCTCGTCCTGCAACAGCAGAGCCTTTGGCGAATTGGGATCTTTCTGGGCCTCCTTGTTCGCGGATTCATCGAGTCGGGCGATGTACGAGGCGAGTTTCTCGTAGAAGTCCGCTTCGAGGGCAACCAGCGTCTTCTTCCCGCTCTCCTCGCGGTACACCTTCGTAACGCGTTCGAAATTCACCTCCTCCTCGCCCGGCACGATTCGCATATCCGGCGGCCGATATATGATGGCTTCCTGGCGCGCAACCCTTATCGTCCCCGAGCCGTTCGGTCCGTGAGCCGATGGACTGGGAGCAGCTCCACGACGACTTGCAGCGCGTCCTCGAAGATCTCACGGAGAAGAACCGACGCGCGCCGATCATCGTCGAGGGCGAGTACGACAAGCGCTCGTTGCGGGCCCTCGGAGTCACGGGCGACATTCGGATGATCAATCAAGGGTCGACGGTGTTCGGGTTGTGCGAATCGATCGCGGCCCACCATCGCGACGCGATCATCTTGACGGACTGGGACGTCCGCGGCGGACGTCTGGCCCGCCAGCTCCGAGACGCGCTCTCTGCGAATGGCGTGCGGTTCGACGAAGACCTCCGCGCGCGACTCACGCGGCTCTGTCGAAAGGACATCACGGACGTCGAGTCGCTCCATGGATTCGTCGAGAGGGTCGCGGAGCATGCGTCCTCTCGCTATCGCCAGCGCCCATCGAAGCGATGGTACTCAGACCAGGTCCAAAAGCGGGATACGCGCCGACGGTCCCCAAAGTGAGAATGATTGCCCGAACCCTTAAATAGGCCCGCCTCCAGTTGGGAATCGGGATAGCGGTAAAGGCCGCGATTCACAGATCCCACTCATCCGAATCATCCTTTCCTGCCTCCAGGACTACGAGGCTGAAATGCCCTGCGGGGCCGAGAGTTGTCCGGATAGAGGGACGTAAACCGCGGATTGACGGCTAGCCCGGACAAGTGCGAAAATGAACATCGATCCAAGTACGACTAAATATCTCATCCAGGCCCGCCTGGAGGCGGAAGGGATCGTCGAGAAGCCTGACGTCGTCGGGGCCGTGTTCGGCCAGACGGAAGGGCTGCTCGGCGAGGAATTGGACTTGAGGGACCTGCAGAAGAGCGGCCGCATCGGCCGAATCGAAGTGGACGTCCAGAGTAAGAAGGGTCGGAGCGAAGGCACGATCCTGATCCCTTCCTCACTGGACCAGGTCGAGACCTCGATCCTGGCGGCGGCCCTCGAGACGATCGACCGCGTCGGCCCGTGCAAGGCGACGATCAAGGTCGACAAGGTCGAGGACACCCGCGTGACGAAGCGGAACAAGATCATCGAGCGAGCCCGCTCCCTCCTGTCGTCCATGGTCGAGGAGTCGAAGACCTCCGGGTCCGACCTCCTCGATGAGGTGCGCCAGAGCGTGCAGGTGTCGGAGATCGTGTCGTTCGGGGCCGAGCGGCTTCCCGCCGGACCGAACGTCGCCGACAGCGACGCGATCATCATCGTCGAAGGGCGCCAGGACGTCCTGAACCTCCTCCGGTCGGGGATCAAGAACGCGATCGCGGTCGAAGGCACGAACGTCCCGAAGACGATCCAGGAGCTATCCAAAGAACGAGCGCTCACCGCCTTCGTCGATGGGGACCGCGGCGGGGACCTGATCCTGAAGGAACTCCTCCAAGTGGCAGAAGTCGACTTCATCGCCCGCGCCCCGCGAGGCAAGGAAGTCGAGGAGCTCACGCAGAAGCAGATCATGAAGTGCCTGCGGAACAAGATCCCGGCGGACCAGTACGTCGAGATGTACGGCCTCTCTGGCCAGGTCTACAAAGCGGAATCGGAGTTCCCCGAACCGAAGCCCGCGACCGGCCCGCAACCCCGGGCCGAGCCGAGACCCGAGTTTCGGCCGGAACCGCGAGAGCCGCGGGAACCCCGCGAGGAACGGCCGCCCGCGCCTCTGACGCCGACGACGAAGGTCCTCAACCCGAAGCTCGAGAAGTATCGTGACATCCTCCTGCAGCTCGGCGGCTCCTCGACCGCCCGCCTCCTGGACGAAGGGGACGGCGTCGTGACGGAAGTCCCGGTGCGGGAGCTCGTCGAGACGCTCAAGACCGCGAAGCAGACCCGTGCCGTCGTCTTCGACGGCATCATCACGCAGCGGATCCTCGACATCGCATCTGAGATGAACATGCATTCGATCGTCGGCACGAAGATGGGGACGATCACGAAGCAACCCGCCGGCGTCGAGGTCTGGACGCGGAGCGACTTGGCACCGTAGACCGAGGTGGAGCGTATCGCGCGAACGAAGATGGTCACCGCCGAGGACGGCTTCGCCCTCGACGACTTCGACACGACGGCGGAGATCGCGATCCCCGACGATCCGTTGAAGCGGGTCGTCGGCCAGGACGAAGCGATCGCGCTCGCGCGGATCGCCGCGAACCAGCGGCGGCATTTCCTCCTCGTCGGCCCTCCCGGTACGGGCAAGTCGATGATCGCCCAAGCCCTCTCCCTCCACTTGCCATCGGTCACGGAGGAGATCCGAGTCGTCCACAATCCGGAGAACCCGGAACGGCCTCTGATCGAGGTGAAGCAGCGGGACGAGGTCTTGCAAGAGCAGAATCGGCTCGCGGGCGCCGAGGGCGACTTGATCGATCCGAAGGAAGCGCCGATCAACGTGGCGGAGAGGCTCGGCTACAAGTGCGTCCACTGCGGGACGTACTCCTCGCCGACGGACCGCATGTGCCCGAAGTGCGGGCGACCGAAAGCGGCCTCCCAGGCGAACGTCGGGAATCCGTTCGGGGACCTGCTCGGCGGTATCTTCGAGGTCACGTTCGCGCAGCTCCAAGGTCGGGACCGCGTGACGACGACCCGGCAGCAGTTCGGCAAAGAAGAGGTCGTCGTGTACGAGCGAGCGGGCGACATGATCCGCGTGCTCGACCAGAAGGCGCTCGAGAAGCGTCGGGAGGTCGAGAAGGAGAGCCCCCGGAAGGTGCTCGTCCCGATCACCCGGCGGCCGTTCGTCCTTGCGACGGGCGCGAGCGAGACGGAACTCCTCGGCGACGTCCGCCACGATCCGTACGGCGGCCATCCGCAGCTCGGCACCCAACCGTACGACCGCGTGGTCGCAGGTGCGATCCACGAAGCCCACCAGGGCGTCCTGTTCATCGACGAGCTGCCGTTGCTCGGCCATCTGCAGCGGTTCATCCTGACCGCCATGCAAGAGAAGCGCTTCCCGATCTCCGGCCGGAATCCGCAGAGCGCGGGCGCGAGCGTGAAGGTCGAGAGCGTCCCTTGCGACTTCATCTTCGTCGGCGCGTGCAACATCCAGGACCTGCCGCACATTCTCTCGCCGTTGCGGTCCCGCATCACCGGCGGCGGATACGAGATTCTCGTCGAGACGACGATGCCCGACTCGGACTCGAATCGAGCGAAGCTCGCGCAATTCGTCGCCCAGGAGATTGCGGTCGACAAGCGAATCCCGCCCGCATCAAGGGACGCGGTTGGCGTCGTGATCGAGGAAGCCCGACGGCGTGCGAAAACTCTTGACAACAAAGACAAGGCCCTCAGCCTCCGGCTGCGGGAACTCGGCGGGCTGATCCGGTCCGCGGGCGACATCGCCGTCACGGAGCAGGCGAAGCTGATCGAGGCGGATCACGTCCAGCGGGCGATCAAGGTCTCCCGTTCGATCGAAGATCAGATCCGGGAGCGATATGGGTCGTACACGGCCGGCGTCGGGACGGACCTCTCGTCCGCGCAGCGCGAGGCGTCGCCGTATCACTACTGGAACGAGCACAAGGCAGACGACGTCCAAGGCTACCAGTAGCCGCCGGATCAGAGCCGCTTGAACATCTTGTAGCCGTCTTCGCCGTCCGTGTAGAATTTCTCCAGGACCCCGGCGATCTCGAAACCGTATCGCTTGTAGAAGCCGATCGCCTCATCGTTTGAGATCCGCACCTCGAGCTCGATCTGCCGAATGCCGCGCATCGCGCAGACCTGGACGAAAGCATTCATCAATTGGCTTCCGATCCCCCGCTTCCGGAAGCTGGACGTTACCGCGAACATCAGGATGCGCGTTTGGCCGTCCGCGCTGATCACGGCGGCGAGGAATCCCACCGGGTGGCCGTCGAGGTCGGCGACCAGGAAGCCGTCACGCCACCAACGATGGATGTCGAGGTACAGCGAGGTCGGATAGTTCTCGCGCAACGCTTCCCGGACGATCGACGCGACCGCGGGGATGTCGTTCGGGACGAAAGGGCGGACCCGCACCGGAGCGGAGCGAAGGGTCCGGCCCACTTGAAAATGACGGTCGTCGGCAGTCTCATGTCCCCTTGCGGCGTTCGACGGCCGTGCGCGTCTTCATCGAGCTCTCGGGGGAACACCCGACGCTCCCCCGGGCGGAGGCCCTCGCCGCGATGGCGTCGGAGCGGGTCGAGGTTCGGAGCGCGACGTTCGGTCCGCAGCTCTTGCGCCTCGATGTCGTCGGCCCCGTCGAGCGGGCGGCGCATCGGCTGGGCCTCGCTCACGTTATCTGCGAAGAGCTCGCATCCGGCGACCTCGAGACGATCCTCGCGTACGCGTCGGTTCAGGAATTGGGTGGCCGCACGTTCCGAGTGCGTGCACACGGCCTCGATGCGGAACTGGACCCGCGCGCGATCGAAGCACCCCTGGGTGCGGCTCTCGGCAAGACGGGCCGCGTGGATCTGGACGCGCCGCAGCTCGACTACCGCGTCCTGCTCGGCGAAGCGTTCGTCTTCGGTCGCGTCTTGCATCGCGTCGATCGATCGCGGCTGGAAGCGACGAAGGTCGCGAACCGACCGTTCTCCCTTCCGATCTCTCTCCACCCGAAGTTCGCGCGGGCCCTCGTGAACCTGGCGCGGGTGCCGATGGCCGGCACCGTCCTCGATCCGTTTTGCGGCACGGGAGGGATTCTCTTGGAGGCCGCGGAGCTGGGACTTCGGAGCGTCGGCATCGACCGGGAGCGTGAGATGGTCGTGGGGACGAGGAAGTCCCTCCGGTCCGCGGGAGGAGCTCCCGATTTGGCCATTGCGGATGCCGGGCGTCTCCCGTTGCGGCCGGGGACGGTCCACGGAATCGCGACCGATCCGCCGTACGGACGGGCCGCGTCGACACGAGGCGAGCCGATCGACCGACTCTACGCGCGCGCGTTCGACGCGTTTGCGGAACTCCTCCCGCGCGGCGGCCATCTGGCGATCGTGCTTCCGAGCGAAAAATCGATCCAGCGCGGATCTAGATTACTCGAACTCGTCGAGGCCCATTCGCTTCGGGTGCATCGGTCGCTCGTCCGCCACTTCTGCGTCTTCGTCAGGGCGTGACTCGAAGGTCGACCGCCAGCACCGGGCGGATCAGACCATCGGTAGTCCTTGCGGTGACCAGGAAACTGGGATACTGTGGGAGCGGGGCAGAGGACCAATTCGTCGGGGCTCTCACTTGAAGGTCGAACACCGCGCGCTGGCTTGCGTTCAGCGTGATGGTGACGGAGGCGTTGTTCACGGCCGTGCTGATGGAACCGATCCGATACGATGTGAAAAGAATTACGAAACCAAAAGTGATGAGATTCTGATCCTTTACGCCCATGATGACGGACTCCTTGATGGGTCCCGTGTTGTTGACCACGAATGTGAGGACGAGGGACGCACCCAGTGCAATGGTCTGGTTGATGCCGGGGAGCGGCGTCCCGTCGATCGCCTCGAACGTGATGCCGCGTTCGCTTGCGACGGTCACGAACGGCTGCGGCACGAAGGTCACGATCAGGATCACGACGGCCGCGATCCCGATGAGCTTCCGACGCGGGTCGAGGCGCGTCAGATCGTTGAGGGGCGGCGGATGTCGCACGCCGAGGATGAAGATCAAGAATCCGAACAGGAACCACCCCGGATAGAACAGGCTGAGTCCGAACAGGATCAGGATTGCGGACCACGATAAGTAGAGCTGGCGGCTGCCGAGGAGGGCCCTCGCGACATGGCCTCCGTCGAGCTGACCGGCGGGCAGCAGGTTGATCGCGGTCACGAAGAGCCCGACCCAGCCCGCGAAGGCGAGCGGGTGCGGATGGGTCAGGAGGGTATCCGGGAGGGGGAAGAACAGCGACAAGGCGCGGAACAGGAGGGACGGCTGCGCCTCCCCCGCGAGGGTGAGGCCCGAGGCCGGCGACGCCGCGGACAGCGCGAGCCCCGCGAGGGTGACGGGGATCGCAATCGCGAATCCGACCAGCGGTCCCGACACCCCGATGTCCAACAGGGCGCGGCGATTCGGGATCGGGTCCCTCATGCTGATGAACGCCCCGAACGTGCCGAGGGGCGGGACGGACGGGAGGAAGAATGGGAGGGAGGCTTGGACCTTGTACCGCTTCGCGACCAGGTAGTGACCCATCTCATGGGAGCCGAGGATGGTCAGGAGGGGCAGCGTGAAGAACAGGCCGCCGAACCCGATCGACTCGGCGGACAGGAACGGCTGGCCCGAGTAATCCGCCCAGTTCCACGCTCCGCCGAAGAAGGTGGTCGTGAGGACCGTGACGAGGAGCAGGATGAGGTTCACCTGCGTCCTGGCGAACCGCGGCCGCGGACGACGTTGAACATGGACGAGCGTCTCGCCCTTCTCCTGCGTGATCGTCGGGATGTAGTCTTTCGGGACGAGCTCGATGCGAAGGGCGTCGAACGGGGCGTCGATGCCTCCCGGGGGGACGCCGACCTGGAAGGTCAATGCCATCGGGCTGACGACCACGCCGTACACCGAAAAGTATCGTGCAATCGTCGTCCGGAGGGACTCAATTTCCGCCTCCGGCGAGAGCATCGCGCGAGCCAACCTTCCCACGTATTAAAAGGTGCGGGGCTCCGAAGCTGCCTAAGTGTTTTCCATGATGAAGAGACTCCGCTATCCGAATAGCGTCTCGCGGAGAATCGCCGGGCGCCCGAGACGTATTGGTCCCGCGGGCGCGCTCGGCACACCGGTGCGGCCTTTCAAGGGGACCGCGGCTTTGCCGGTACGCGCTTCAAGTCTTGGGGCCAGGGGTCCCGGAAAGGACCTCTTGGATGTGCTCTGACACTCCCAAGAGTCCAACGAGGCGGACCAGATCTCGCAGCAATGCTTGCGGCTTTCTATACCCGTTATCGGAGGCGAGGGCGACAAGCTGATCGTAGAGGACCGACGTGAGCCTCAACTTGACGTCCTTGGCCTCGACGCCCGAACGGTCAACTCCTATCTCCCCTCCAGCCGCTCGCACGACTCCCCCTCCTCGCTGCCATGGTGCATATCACCTACTCGCCGGATAAGGGTTCCCCCGCGATTCGACATCCCTTATGTGGACTATCGACGCGTGCCGTTAATCTCGTCGCCGAGCGACGAGAGTGTGTCGAGAGCGTCCATACCCAGCACGAGCCTCCCGACGGCTGTTGACGCCAGGCGAGGTGCCATCGTTCGATGGCCTTCGGTCCGGCGGCGCATGGCGGCGAATTACCGGCGCTCAAGGCCTCCCCGTGATACGGCGGGCACCCTCGCAAGAAGGGGCGCGGCTCAGATGGGACGGGCTCCCATGAACCAGAGGAGGACGGCGGTGCCGAGGCCCGCGGCGACAAAGCGAAGGCCGGTGACGATCACGCGTTCGCGGACGAGGTTCCCGAGGTACGCGCCGATCACGAACAGGAGTACGAACGAGATGACGATCGCGGCGATCGTCGCGTCTCGAAAGTCGAGCAAGGCGAACGGGATGATTGGGAGGAGGGCGGCCAGCAGCGGTGCGATCCCGTGGACCAGCGCGCTCAGGATCGCCGCGAATTGGAACGCCTCCTTGTGTTCCTCGCTGAGCCGCGCGAGCATCGCTCGCTCGATCGTGCGGATGTCGAGCTTCTTCTCGACTCGTTCCGCTTCGTAGGCGCCGACCGCGCTACTCACCGCGAGTGCGACCGCCGCGCCGATCGATGCCGACAGGATCAGCGCCTTGTGGGTCTCCGATGCCCCGACCGCGTATGCGCCGATGATGATCCCGAGGACCGTCAGGGCTCCGTCGAACGCACCGATCACGAAGTAGCGGCGGATGATCGGCCCGACATTCGTGATTTCGTCGTATTCCCGAATTCGGCGACGCCAAGCCCCGAGATCCATGTCATCCGCTCGGGATCCCAAGTTTCTCGCGGACGGTCCGCTCGAGTCGCTCTGCGGCGGCCCGTGCCTGGTCGAGGTTCGGGAAGCTCGCTTGGGCGAAGTCCGGCTTACCGCCTCCCTTCCCGCGGAATTCCGGCGCGACCGATTGCAGGATCTCCGCGACGTCGACGGGGACGTCGGGTCCGCGGGACACGACGAGGCGCACATCGTTCGGAGCTTTGGCCCACAAGATCGCGGTCGCCCGCGCTTCCGATGCGATCGCCTTGGACATCGACATCATGAACCCGACGCCTTCGGCCACCTCTTGTTTCACGAGGGGCCAGGTCATCCGCGTCGTCTGGACGGCCTCCCGGGCCTTCACCGCGGCCTGTTCGTCTGTCGTCCGTTGCGAGAGCTTCCGCAGCTCCTTCCACTCGGTCACGACTCGTTCGGCGGCGGAGACGAGCTGGTCCGCGGGAACTCCGAAGATTTCCGCCGCCTGCTTGACTTCTTCGGACTGTTTCCGAACCGCATCGAACGCCGCCTTCCCCGCGGCATACTCGAGGCGCACGACACCGTCCTGGATGCGCGTGGACCGGAGCAGCTTGATCAGCGCGACGTCGCTCGTGCGGGCGACATGCGTCCCGCCACACGCCTCGACGTCCCATTTCGGGATCTCGACCACGCGCAGCTCCCCTCCCGGCACGGAGCCGCCCTGGTAGAGTCGGAAGCCGAACTTCCGCTCGGCGAGATCCCGGGCCAAGACCTTCGCGCGGACCTGTCGAGACGCCAAGACCTGATCGTTCGCCAACTCCTCGATCTTCGCGAACTCCGCATCCGTCAGGGCGTCGAAGTGCGTGATGTCGAGGCGGGCCATGTCGACGGCCTTGTGCGCGCCCGCCTGCCAGACATGGTTTCCCAGGACCTTCCGCGCGGCGCCGAGGACGATGTGGGTGGCCGTGTGATTCCGCATCAACGCCTCTCGGCGGTTCGCGTCAATCACGCAGGCGACTCGCTTTCCCTGCAGGCGACTCGCATCTCCGCGCACGAAGTGCAGGACGGTCGATCCGGTGCGTTGCACGTCGTAGACTTCGAATTCGTCGATCGTCCCGTGGTCGGCTTCCTGACCTCCGCCTTCGGGATAGAAGAACGTCTGGTCGAGGACCACGGCCTCGCCTTCGACCGCGAGGACTTTCGCCCGGAAGGAACGCCTCCGTCGGTCCTCGTAGACGCGAAGCTTCGTGGTCGGGAGTTCTCTCGAGATCGCGATTCGTTTCGTCGGCTCGGCCACAGGACGCTCGTGACGCGCCGCGACGCGCGCATAGAAGTCGTCCGGGATTTCGATCGGGAGGTTCGTGAACTCTTGGACGACGTCCGGATTGAGCCCGTGGCTGTCGTACAGCTCGAGCAGCGTCTCGATGTCGAACCCCTTGCCCGCCGCCGTCAGTTCTGTCGCGATCTTCCCGACCGTCGCCCGCCCCTTCTCGAGCGTCTCTTTGTACCGCGACTCTTCGACCTTCAGGAGCTTCAGGATGTCTCCCTTGTTGAAGAAGAACTCCGGGTAGTCCTCCCGGATCTGGTCGATCATGAAGGACACCGTGTCGCCCAGGCTGTACGTGATGTTCAGATCTTTGAGCGCGCGGAGTCCCCGCCGCACCAGGAGGCGCGCGAAATAGCCCTCGCGGCTGTTCGACGGGACGACGCCGTCTCCCAGGAGGAAGATCAGCGCTCGCGAGTGGTCGCACACGGTGTAGAGGGCTTCGAGCGGCGAGACCTGTGCGACGAGTTCCTCGACCGAGATCCCAACCCGGTCCGCGGTCTGCTTTCGGATCTCGCGGATGTCCGCGAGGGTCTCGACTTTCAGCATGCCCGCCACTTTCGAATATTCCCGGAGGACGCGGTCGTCCACACGCTTCGCGCCCGTCGCCCGCTTGAGGTACGCGAGGGCCTCGCCGAAGACCGCCTCATACGCCGACGTCGTGGCCTGCGACAGCCACGTGAGTCGCTCGAGGCCGTATCCCGTGTCGACGACCTGCGTGTCCATCGGGACGCGATGCCCGTTGACCTCCCGGTTCATCATGAACACCAGGGTCGCGGGTTCGGCGCCGCCGAAGACGACCTCGAAGCACGGTCCGCTGTTGCCGCCTCCCTCCCACCACGACTCTTTGTAGCGGACGAGCGTCGGGTCGACGCCGAGCCGCTCGGTGAGGAAGAGATGACAGATCTCGACCGTCCGGTCCTTGAAGTAGATGAATTTCTTCGGGAAGTTGAACGCATGGTGGGCCATCATCTCGAACATCGTGAAGTGCTGGCCCGTCTTCCCGACGTTGTCGATGTCTAGAAATCGCACGCATGGCTGGCTGATCGCCAACGGATTCGCGGGCGGGCTCGCCTCCCCGCTGATCACCCACGGTTGGAACGGATACACGCTCGCCTGGACGAAGAAGACGTCATCGCGCCAGCGCGCGACGATTGGGTAGCGCTTCACCCGCGTGTGGCCGTTTTGCTCGAGGAAGGAGAGGAAGTCCTCGCGCATCGCGCGGTACGTCAGCTTCTTCTTGAACGGCGACGCGCCGATGAAGTCGTATTCCTGGCACGGCGCCTCCCCGCAGGTCTCGTGGATCCCGAGCGACCAAAAGGGGGTCGAACACTTCGAGCACGTTTGGCGGGTGAATCCTTCTTTCCGAAACAGCTCGACCTCGTATTCACTCTCAGGCATTTTCGGCCTCCGAACGAACGGCCTCCCTTAAAGGTTCTCGGAAGGCCGTGGTATCCGAATCCTCGTTCGGTGTTTTCCGAATAAGTACCGCGTGGTTAAGTACGCGGGCTCCGCTGAGTCGCTGGAGGCGATGGCTTGGAAGAGCGACCCCTGACCGCGTTCATCTTGTCGTTGCTCGGAAGCGTGTTCGTCATCGTCGGAACGATCCTCGGCTTGGTGCTGTACTCATCGAGCCCCTATGCGTCCATCAGCACCCTCATGGCGATTCTAGCCGGGGTCTCCGTGGCTCTGGGCATCCTGATGCTCTCGATGACGTTCATGCTCTACTCGCGCCCAGAGCTTCACGTGGCATGGGGCGTCGCGATCCTCGTCTTCGCGGCCGCGAGCATCACGAGTGTGTTCTCAGGTTATGGGGGGCTGGGACTGGGCGTCATCGGGATGGTCCTCGGGATCGTGGGCGGAGCGATCGCGATCGCATGGAGGCCGGGAATGGGCATGCCCGGGATGGTCGGTCCCGCGGGGGCATACCGGGTGTGCACGTCGTGCGGCCGAATGGCCCCGTTCGGCTACTCGTTCTGCCCGTTCTGCGGCACGCCCCAACCCGCCGTGAGTCCTCCGACGCCGGG
>WNGG01015884.1_pt1 | contig 12251 bp, 10 predicted proteins | sample 5400661 | NCBI WGS metagenome assembly WNGG01 (sample SAMN13153372, study PRJNA577476) | soil metagenome | isolation source: 100 cm soil or saprolite under Garry oak tree replicate 1 | place: USA:California | collected 2016-06-15 | reverse complement strand
GTCTGCCTGGAGGCCAATGAGAAAGAAGGTTGCGGGTGCGTGTTCGCGCTTTAGGACGTCCAGGATCCTTGGAGTCCACTCGGGATCGGGACCGTCATCGAAGGTGATGGCGACTTGTTTGGGATTCGATCCGTAGCGAGCGACCCGATATGGTTCAGGCAGAGACTTGAAATCCTCATTGGTAATCAGGCCGGAATTTTGGTCAACCGTGATGTCGCGCTCACCGTTGGCTGGATGCGCCTCAATGCGCAATATCTCGCCCTCGCCTTCCATATCGACATCTTGACCAGGTGGAACATCGCGCAGCTTGTCCGTTGCGCTAGCGTCTCCTGGAACATCCCACACCCGCCACAAGGAACGATCTTCGGAGCCCAAACGCCAAAGAGCGAAGGTCTTGACGCCAAGGCTCTGCGCGGCCCACATCTCATTAAGTGCTGTGACCGCATCCAGAAACCAGATGTCGTGCTGCAGATTGTGTTCATCCAGATAGCTGAAATGAGGATTCAGGGCATCGCCATCAAAATCGACATCTTCTTCCGAATCGCGCGCCGCGAGCCAGGCGTCCTGGACGGATACGCTTGTATCGTGAAGATCGTGTGGAACTGGGCCATGCTTCGGCTTGTGCACCCAGTCATAGCCGTAATTGCCGATGGCGCAGATCAGCTTGTCTTGGGGAATACCTTTTTGTGCTGCCTTCAGATTGTCGACAAACCAGCCCTGCGACGCTACTGGCCCCGGTGTGCCGCCGGGGTAATGTTCGTCGTAGTTCATCACCACGACACCATCAACACGAGCAGCCACGGCGGGGTAGTCGAAGTCCTCGTTGCGCGCTTGCACACTGACGTAGAACTTCATACCCTTGGCATGCAGGTCCTGGGAAAGCTCTTGTAGAAGGGCAAGGTAACCAGGCTGCGCGCTCTTGGGAAATGTCTCGAAGTCCACCATCAGGCCGCGATATTTGTCGCTGGCGAGAAAGGCGGCAATCTGCTGGCGGAAACGGGTACGAGCTTCCCCATTGTTTAGGAAATCTCCAATACCTGACACCCAGTCTCTTCCATCGAAATTGTTGACCATGGGGAAGACTTCCATTCCCGTGTCTTCCGACTCCAGGAACGACATGGCCTTGTCGTCCACGGTATGGACGGTGGAGCCCTGGACGACATCGAAAAACTTGTTGGTTTGCGGATCCTCTCCCTGTACCCGGCCGTCGGCGGTAAGCACATGCAGCCAGTCGGGGAAAAGAAGGTCTATCTGGCGTGCATATTCGCGCAATGACGAAAAGCTGGCCGCATCGTAGGGCGCATAGAAGGCGGCCCGGATTCCCTCCTCAGCGTTGAGCTTGACCTGCGAGGGAGCGGTCTTGGACTTGCGATGGGTGCGGCGGGCCAACAGCCGGCGGTGCTCCTTCGCCCTCTCCTTTTCCTTTTCTTTCAGGGCGCGATAAGGACGCTTCTGTTGAGGCAGGAGCAATTCGGGGAGTTTCTCGTTCCGGACTGCGGTGTAGACAAAAAAGATGATCAACAGCGTGATAGTGACGCCGAGCACGTCAAATAGGCGCCGGATTCGTTTCCAGCGGGCGCGACGGGCATCATAAAAAACTGGTTGGGCCATGTAGAACTGCCTACATCGTAAGATGCGTTGAGCAGAGGGTCAAATTGTCTTCCGATCGCCAAGCCTGCTGAACCAGCAGGAGAACTTTTGTAGAGACGTTGCGTGCATCGTCTTTTCTTGCGCAGCTCGAGAAGCGGATAGTAGCTGCCACACAGTCCACACACAAAGCCCGGCAAGCTGGTGTCTACGAAAACTGAACTAGAGGTGGAGATTCCGGCAAAACGCGATATATTTCGAGCGTGCGCGAGCTTGTGCGCAAGCATCCCTGGTTCTTTTTCGGCGCGACGCTGGCCGGAGTGGCGCTGCGGCTATTCTTTATTATTCGATTCCCTGCCATTCTTGACGATTCAAAGCTCTATGCCGATATTGCCAAGAACTGGCTACAGCATGGCCTTTACGGCCTGACCGACGATCACAACATCGTTCCTACCTACATCCGGCTGCCGGGATATCCCGCATTTCTGGCGTTGATTTTTGCCCTATTCGGACTCGACCACTACCGACCGGTGCTGCTGCTGCAAATGGCAGAGGACATTGGTACTTGTTTGCTGATCGCCGACATGGCCCGACGGATGATTTCGGCTCGTGCGGCGAAGGCTGCATTTCTCTTGGCTGCGCTCTGTCCCTTTCTCGCTAATTACACGGCGGCGGCGCTTACGGAGACACTGGAAGTGTTCTTTACCGCTTTGGGGCTCGATCTGGCGCTGGTTGGCGTGCAGGGGCTGGGGCCACGCATGCTGCCTTGGGTCGGCTGCGGCGTCGCTGTGGGAGCAGGGATTCTATTGCGCCCTGATGGCGGAATACTTCTGATCGCGATTGTCGTGTATTTGCTGTTGTTCTTAATGCGCTCGCGGGCGAGGGTGTCCGCGCCACTCAATATCATTTGGGCTGGCGTGATTGTTGGGGTCGTTTCCCTCGCGCCGCTCGTACCCTGGACCCTGCGCAACCTGCACACGTTCCATCGATTTCAGCCATTAGCGCCGCGGTATGCGAATGAGGAAGATGAATTCGTGCCCAGAGGCTTCAACCGCTGGGTGAAAACCTGGATGGCAGATTATGTGTCGGTCCAAGAGATTTACTGGCCAATTCCCGGAGAAGCCGTGGACGCGACCAAGTTGCCGTCGCGCGCGTTCGACTCCGCGGAGCAACGGCAATGGACGTTCGAGCTGTTGGCCGAATATAACCAAGCGCTGCACATAAGCGCGGAACTTGACGCGCGGTTTGCCACCTTGGCCGAGCAGCGCATCCACGCCGCCCCGTTGCGATTTTATTTGTGGCTGCCCGGGCTGCGAATCGCCGACATGTGGCTGCGCCCGCGAACCGAATTACTAGCCGCCGACCCGCGGTGGTGGGAGTTCAACGACGATCCACGATGGTCGGCTGTGGCAGTGGGATTTGGTTTGATCAATCTTCTTTATGTGGGAGCAGCGGCGGCTGGATTTACCCGGGGACCGATCGCCTGGGCTGGCGTACTGGTCGCGTTCGTAGTGATCCGTTCGCTTTTTCTAGGGAGCCTGGAGAATCCGGAGCCGCGCTACACACTGGAGTGTTATCCAGTTGTTCTCTTCCTAGCGACACGGCTGTTTACATAACAGTTAACGAAACGATTCTGGCGTACTACCAAATACACCGCCATCAAGGCTTTCCGGTTCGCCTACCCCGGCGAGTCGGGACAACGGAATGAGCTGACAGGTCCGGGGATCTTTGGGCTCGATACTGGGATCGCCAAGTCATGGAAGATTACCGAGTCCCAGGCGCTGAAGTTCAGTTGGGAAGTATTCAACGCGACTAACTCTGTTCGCTTTGACGCAGCCAGTGGGAACGGATCCCTGGCCAATAACACTTCGTTTGGCAAGTTCATACAAACTCTGAGTCAGAAGCGTGTAATGCAGTTTGCGCTGCGTTACAGCTTTTAGCTCAGGGACGGGTATTCCTTGGGGGCGGGATTCCGCCCCTTTCTTTTTACCTGGCGTAGTCCGCTGTTTTCAATTCTGACCATTTTGCCCCATTGCCTGTCTGTTCTGCGTGGCGGTTCTGGTGTCCCTTCCGTGCGCAGTCGTCCCTGCTACTCGCCGCCCGCGACCCATTCCGCGGGACGACTATCCCCATGGTTCACCGCGTAAAGCACGAGTTCGACGCGGGTTGAGATCCCGAGTTTGTCAAAAATCCGGGACATGTATTTCTTCACTGTGTGCTCACTTAGCCTGAGTTCGCGAGCGATATCGTGATTGCTAAGACCTTCCGACACGAGGGCGATGATCTGTTCTTCACGCGGCGTGAGAAGGTATTCGCCACCGGCATTGACGACGCGCAAAGAAGGCACCTGGGTCACAACGTCGAGCAAATAATGCAATTGCTCGTTGTTGGCCCAGATTTGTCCATTGGCGACTCGCTGGATACACTTGCAGAGCGCCCGGAAGGGCACCTGCGTGAAACAAAAGAGTCCTTTGGCCCCCGCCCGGAAAATGTTCACCACTATGTCACGATCGTAAGCCTCGACGAGAACGATCTTGGAAATCTCAGGATAGGTGAGGTGGACGCGGCGCAGCGTGGCCAGGCCCTGCCAGCCACCATCCTGATGGTCAGCGGTCATAAGGGCAACTCGCGGTTTGGAGGCGGCAATGGCTCTGAGGACAGCGTCCGTGTTCATGGAACAAGCGAGCACGTGGAATTCCGGATGTCGCCGCAGGGCACTTACCAAAAGCTGTGACTGCATCTTGTGGGAATCGGCAACCAGGATCTCAATAGCAGTCGAACTGGTAGATATCGAATTCACAAAGCCTTTCACAATCCGCGAGATTGCAGTGTGCGATTGTAGGCACACACGCGGACGCGAAGATATGTGATCGATCACCAAAAGTAGTGATTGTTCCCGATTCGGATTCAACGCAATCTGGTGGGCAATAATTTTTTGTTTTGGCGTTTGTTTGGCGAAGGTACGAGTGGGCGCATGAACAGATAAGTATTTGCGAACAAAGGCGTGTTGGGCGTATTTGTAAGAATTCCGGTTCTCCAACAGGATTGGCAGATGCGTTTCGAAGTCCACTTTAGTGGAATGTACCCAAGTAGCTATGCGGCGTATGAGGAGCATTTTCGGAAACACACGCTCTGCTGCGCAGTATGCGCACAGATCAGGCGGGCGTTCGCGGGCGGTCGTGGTCCAGAATCGCACAAGATTCTATGAATAGATTGCCTACTTTTGTAGACAACACTTTCTAGGTCTTGCCGATGAGGGAGCATACAAGTAAATTGCGGAAGTGTAGTAACAAGCGCGTTAGAGCTACCAATCGGGGGGCAAGCAGACCGGATGGAAAGATGAAGCGCTACCTGAGACATATGATGGTCATGGCTGCTGTATTGCTTATACAGCAACTGTGGGTGGTCGCCGTCGCCCAGGGACAGATCCTGGAAACGGCCGTTGGACGCGTGCCTGACCCAGAAAACGCTGCGAGCGTTTTGGGCAACTCTGGGACGACGACCACACAACCCGGTAGAGCGGACGAAAAGGGAAATCCTGCACTCAGAGGGGAGCGCCGTCCGTTCTATCGGCTTCACAAAAGCGATGTGTTGGACGTGGATTTCATCTTCTCGCCGGAATTCAACCAGACCGTCAGTGTGCAGCCCGATGGGTACATCGGGTTGAAGGGAGTGGGGATGATTCTCGCGGAAGGGCAGACCGTGGTGGAGCTTGAGAAGACGGTCGGCAATGCTTACACACCGACTCTGCACAATCCGGAGATTACGATCGCGCTGAAGGAATTCGAGAAGCCCTTCTTTGTTGCCACCGGCGAGCTGGCACGTCCAGGCAAGTACGAACTACGGGGCGACACCACGGTAAATGAAGCGGTAGCCATCGCGGGAGGATTCACAAAACAAGCCAAGCACTCCCAGGTGCTGTTGTTCCGCAGAGTTACTGAGAATGTGATGGAAGCCCGGGTGCTGAATGTCAAGAGAATGCTGGAGACCCATGACTTGGACGAAGACTTGTACTTGCAAGCGGGTGACTTGCTCTATGTGCCGCAGAGTATGGTCTCCAAAATTCGGAGGTACATGCCCGTACCCAACCTGGGAATGTACCTGAATTCATCGCAGTTTTGACATGATAAGAGAGCGACGACTGTCCTTGAGTCTCAGGGATGCAAAGTTATTCGGGAAGGTACATATGCAGGAGTGAAAAAGAATGCGTGAGAACTAACGTTTGCGGCCGCTGGCTCTATTCGCAACTGTGATGTCGCATAACGCAGTGTGGTCTGTAACTCCAAGTGGTCCCATGTATGCCGGAAGAACTCATTCTTCGCCGCAAACGCACCGAAATATCTTGCCCCACTACTCGCGATTTGCTGGCGGTATTCTTCCGGCAGCGCCGGCTCAGTTTATGCTCATTCGCAGTAATCTTTCTTACGGCTCTCCTCTACGGAGTGTTCACACCCCCGTACGAGGCACACATGAAAGTGCTGGTTGGTCGTCGACGAATCGATCCGGTAATGACCGCGCAAGCCAATGCGCCACCCGAGTTTGGCCGGGAGGAGATTAGCGAACAGGAACTGAACTCCGAGGCGGAGCTGCTGCGCGATGAAGAATTGCTTGCGAAAGTTGTTCGCGTAACCGGCCTGGCCGCGAGTGACCCGTTTGCTCTTCTCCGCTTTGGCCGCGATGATGACGACGTTCGGGTTGCGCGTTCGGTGCGGCAACTGGCGACGCGGCTGACGATCGAACCGCTGCGCAAGACGAACTTGATCAAGGTGAGTTACGAGTCATCAGATCCGGTGTTGGCGGCGCGAGTGCTGAATTCCGTCGCCAATTCCTATATGGAAAAGCACACGCAGATCCATCGGCCGTCGGGAGAGTTCAATTTCTTCGAACGGCAAACAACGCAATACGGCAAACGCCTTGAAGAAGCAGAGTTGCAAGTTATGGAGTTCGCGCGTGACCACGGTGTGGTGTCGGCGGCTCTGGAGCGCGACATCGCTCTACAAAAGCTCGGCGATGCGGGCACCAGTTACCGGCAACTCCGGTTGCGGCTGACCGAAACCGAACAGCGCATACGCTCCTTGCAGATGCAGATGTCGTCTCTTCCCCAGCGCACGACCACTCAGATCCGCACCGCCGATAATCCGGAACTCCTGGAAAAATTGAAATCGAGTCTGCTCGACCTGGAGCTGAAACGCACTGAGCTGCTGACCAAGTATGAGCCGTCTTACCGACTGGTGGAGCAGGTCGATCAGCAGATTGCGGAGGCTAAAGAGGCGATTGCCAGCGAGGCTGCGGCTCCGCTTCGCGACGAGATCACGGACAAGGATCCGAACTATGAATGGGCGAAGGCCGAACTGAAAAAGGCGCAGGTCGAGCTCAGCGCATTACAGGCACGCGCGACCGTGGAAACTGCTCAATTCGCCGAGTCGCGGAGATTGGCGGAGAAACTTGGCGAGGACTCAATCCGACAGCAGGATTTCTTGCGTACCGCAAAAGCGACCGAAGAAAGTTACCTGCTTTATGTGCGAAAACGCGAGGAAGCCAGGATTGAGGATGCCCTGGACGAGCGCGGCATCCTGAACATTACTATTGCCGAGCGGCCAACCGTTCCCGCATTGCCGGCCCGCTCAGAATGGACGTTTATTGTTGCAGGCTTCGTGCTGGCAGGGACGTTGAGCACGGGGCTGGCTTTCGCATCGGATTTCCTGGATCCCGCGTTCCGCACCCCTGATGAGATCGTGGCATATCTGGGCGCGCCAGTATTGGCTTCTCTGCCCAAAGATGCCGGGTAGCGTGCAATCAGTGCCTTTATGAGAGTGGAGGTCGCGCGTCTTGTCCTGGATGGGAATAACAAATTGGGCAGTATCTGCATCGGAGCCATAAACCGAGAGTTGCACTGGCGAGGAGTAAAAAATGAGCGCGAGCATCGGTATCCTGAAGCAGCCGACCATCCTAGGAGGTTCCGCAAGACCTGCAATAGATATAGATAAGGAATCGCCGGATAGGTCTGCCGGATTGCGAGAGTATGCGGATACTTTCGCCAAGGAGCAACTCCGTGGCCTAGTGCGACAGGTGTTCTTTCCCGGATCGGCGGGACCAGTACGTCAGGTTGTGTTTAGCAGCATCGACCAAACCGATGAAATCGCTCACATCTGCGCGCGCGTGGCCGAGGTACTGGCATCTCAGGTCGCGGGAGATGTCTGCGTCGTAGAGGCTAATCTGCGTTCGCCCGCACTGCACAAATTTTTTCGAGCTACCATCGCGGCGGACATGAATTCTCGCCATGAATTTGAATACACGGTGATCCATGCCGCGCCCGCTGGCCTGTACAGCGATACAGCATTACTAGGGCAGCTTTCTGATGGTGTGATCCTCGCGCTGGAAGCGCACCGTACGCGCCGAATTGTAGCTCGACGAACTGGGGAGAAACTACTGGCCGCCAATGTGCGCCTGCTGGGCATGGTGCTCAATCAGCGGACGTTTCCGATCCCAGAAGGCATCTATCGCAAGCTGTAGAGGTTCTTCGAGAGCTCAGATTTCGCTGAACGGGAGCAGACTGTTCCTGAGCGGTTGAGTTCCATCTCAGCTGCAGGGCAACACTGTGGAAAACCACGCCAAAACCAGAGCGGGACTCAACTAGCAGAGCCATGGTCAGCACAAGCGCACCGGGCAACGAGGGAGGTCAAGCTGCTGATTCAGCTCCCGGTATTCCGGGTACCAGCCATGATGCGCTCTCGTGGTATGCGGTCCAGACGCGGTACCGGTTTGAAAAGAAAGTCGCCGAGCAGCTGCGTACCAAAGGCGTAGAGACCTTCCTGCCGTTGCGCGAAGAAATCCACCGCTGGAGCGATCGCTGCAAAGACGTTTCCTTGCCACTGTTCCCCGGCTACGCATTTGTACGCACAGACGGAAAGCCGGACTCCCGAACGCGGGTGCTGCAGACCGCCGGCTTGATCAGCTTTGTCAGCCGTCATGGTCAAGCTGTGAGTGTGCCACAGAAGCAGATTGAACTTTTGGAATTGCTTCTCGCACGCAAAGTCCCCTGCTCTCTCCATCCGTTTCTCAAAATGGGCCAGCGGGTGCGAATCCGGGGTGGCTGCCTGCACGGGTTGGAGGGCATCCTCTCACAAACTGGCGAACGCAGCCTCGTAGTCTCCATCGAATCCATTCAACGCTCTGTAGCTATCAAGATCGAAGGCTACGAGATTGAACTGATCTGAAGTGTCTTCGTCCGCATTTTTCGAAAAGCAAAACAGTGCTCGCCGCGACATCGGTGTCTCGCGGCTGATCCCAGGCGCGTCTGTGATGCGCCGTATCGTGAAGAAGAGGCCGCAGGCCGACGCGGTTGACCCAGAACGCTGGCTCGCAGGAACGCCGGAGAGAGCTTCCGGGCCGCAATCGTGGAGGCTTCTTCGCGCCATTGCGGAAGCAGTGCTCCCGCAGCCCCAAAGCCAAATCGGCCTTTTCACACTGTGGGGTTCGGTATCGACTGATTTCGTGCTCCTATTCATGGGGTTTATTGCGGCCAGCCAGACACGTTTTGGATTGCGCCTCTTTTTCGGGCTATCTGTGGATCCGGCACGGTCTGTAGCCCTGCCGTTCTCGCGAGGGTATCTCGGTTTCGTTCTTGTCTATGGTGCCCTGGTTACGCTGCTCGGTTATGTGGAGGGTTTGTACTCGGCGGACCCGGATTGCTCCATTCAGGCGCAAGGTGTGGTGCTGGGAAAGGCAGTATGCTGGCCGACGGTTCTGATAGGCGCTGCAATTCGGATATCCTCAATCGACTCGATTTCCCTCGGCATTCTGGGATGGACTGCAGCATTCGATTTCGCTGGGCTAATGGCTTGGCGAGTTTGCAAGCGTTCTCGGTCAGCCAGGCGGGTGGAGACCGGTCGCAGCGTCCGAAACGTACTAATTGTCGGCGCAGGAAGCCTGGGGCGTGAGCTTGGCGATTGATAGCTTGGCTTTGAGCCCGATTGTTCTGGGGCGGACCAACGACCTCGATCGTGTCGCCCGGGCAAAATTTGTGGACGAGGTGATCCTGACCGTCCCAGGCGACCGAGAGCAGGCCCGAAGAGTGATCCAACGGGCCCGCTGGAATCACCTCGACGTGAAAGTAATCCCAGACCTGTTCGGCTGCGAATTGCCGCACTTGGGCTTCGAGCACATCGGACGCATCCCCGTGATTTCGTTGCACCATGAGCCACTGCCCGCATTCGGTCTCTTCCTGAAACGTGTGCTGGATGTGTTGGTGGGTGCGATTACCCTGGCGTTGGCTAGCCCGCTGATGGCCGCCATCGCGCTGCTGATCAGGTTCGACTCACCCGGGCCGCTCACCTATATCGCATCTCGCGTGGGCAAGAAGGGGCGCCGGTTCCGCTGCTACAAGTTCCGCACGATGGTCACCAATGCCGATCAAATCAAAGATAGTTTGCGGGCATTGAATCAAAGGCAAGGACCGTGTTTCAAAATTTCGGAGGATCCGCGGATCACGCGTGTCGGCGGGTTCCTGCGCCACTACAGTCTTGACGAACTGCCGCAACTCTGGAATGTGCTCAAAGGAGACATGAGTTTGGTGGGGCCGCGCCCGCATCCGCTCGATGATTACGCACGTTACGAACTGGAACACTTGCGGCGTCTAGACATGACTCCGGGGATCACGGGGCTATGGCAAGTCACGGCACGCGGAGATCCGTCATTCCGCGCCAACATGGCACTGGATGTTGAGTACATCGAGAGATGGAGTTTGTGGCTGGACCTGAAGATTCTAATCAAGACTCTCTCGGTGGTAATGGAAGGAAATGGTGCCTGAGGAGACTATCTCGAACGTGAATCGGGCGAGACACATGCCGCCCCAATCATGGACCCACGAGGCATTGTGGTCCACTGTGGCGGTCGCGGTTCGGCCGCTGCATGGGTTGATAGCAGCGCCTTGCCTGCTGTTCCTGGCGACCTTGACTCTCATGCTCTTTCGGCCGCCGGATCTGCAGTTTTACGCTGCGGATCGGATTGCGTTTCTGCTGTTGGTCATGATTGTGCTGCTGCGGGCGTCTATTCTGCGGCAGCCTTTGTGGATAACTCGATCAGTGAGCTTGCCGATGATCGGCCTGCTGTTATTGGCTTGCTCCGGTGTACTGACCCAGCCCTTTGAGGCGGTGACATATAGCCTGCTGGCAGCGAAGTTTGTCGTACCTTTTACCCTTTTTCATCTCTCGATGCTGGTCTTCAGCAGTTCAGCATCGCTACGACGGTTTGAGACTTTTTCGCTCCTTGCTCTGACGTACTTGAGTTTTACTGCAATCGCTTTCCTGATGGGCGCAAAGGCACTGATCTTCCCCTCTTTCATGCTGGATGAAAGTTTGGGAATCCATGCCGACCGGGCGCGCGGTCCTTTCCTGCAAGCGGTCGCGAATGGCGTCACCCTGAACATGTTGGGGCTGATTGCCCTCGATGCGTTCCGGCGCGGGCGATTGCGCGGAATCTGGGCGATTGCGCTGCTGGGCGCCTTACCACTGGCAATTCTGGCCACGATGACACGCGCGGTCTGGCTGTCGTTCTCCATTTCAGTTCTGGTGTTGCTGGTTCGAACCTCGAGCCGAAGGTTACGACGCGCGTGCCTGTGCTTAGTAGTGGCAGGAGCCATCGGAGTCGCAGCCGCGCTGAGCACAGCAGAACTGCGGATGTGTTTGCAGGATCGACTCGTAGAGCGCGGTCCGGTGGAGGTACGGTTGGCCCTCTATAAGGCGGGATGGCAGATGTTCCTTGAACGGCCACTCTCCGGCTGGGGCGCGAACCAGATGGCGCCCGAATTAGCAAACCGCGTCACTCAGTACCAGCTAAACGCGTCCCCGGTCCACAACACCTATCTGGAGATCCTGGTGGAACACGGAATTATCGGACTTGCTCTTTATCTATGGCTGATTATCGGCCTCTTCCGCTTGGGACATGCTCAGCTGATGCCCGAAAACCCGGCGACCGTCTACTTTCCAGATACCGACTTTACGGATGATGGGTTCCGCAAGATCTGGCCGATCTTACTGGGCGTGTATTTGATGAACGCCTCATTCGTTGTCATGAACTATCAGTTTGTAAATGGGCTGCTGTTCACGGTGGCAGGTATGCTGGCCGCACAGAACCGGCGTGCATTCGAGTCTCAAGAAGATGTCCTCGCAAGCTGAGCGCAACCGTGCTGATGTCGATCTCCCCTTTTCCACTGATATCCATATTGAATTGCCTAGGGAACTGGCCACATAAATCCTTTCCTCTGACACACAAGTTTCGCCTCTGAGTACGAGGCACATGCCAACTGTTGCCTATATCGCGAACCAGTTCCCCTCGCCCGTAGAGCCATACATTGTGGAAGAAATTCGCGAACTTCAAAAGCGCGGAGTTGAGGTAGTGATGTGCAGCGGGCGTCGAGCAGAGATCATGGCACTCAGTCCCGATCTGTTTCGTCTTGCCGCCGATACTGTTTGCCTGCAGCCACTGCGTCCGTGGCTGTTGCTCCGTGCTGGATGGCTTTGCATACTGAAATTCTCATTGCTCATGGATTTATTGCAGCGAATGTTTTTGCGAGGAACAGAGCCGCCTCTTCGGCGAGTACGAGCCCTACTACACACAGGGATTGGCGCCTACTATGCGTTGCTGCTGAAAGGTCGCGGAGTGGA
>WNGG01007294.1_pt1 | contig 12254 bp, 7 predicted proteins | sample 5400661 | NCBI WGS metagenome assembly WNGG01 (sample SAMN13153372, study PRJNA577476) | soil metagenome | isolation source: 100 cm soil or saprolite under Garry oak tree replicate 1 | place: USA:California | collected 2016-06-15 | reverse complement strand
ATTTGCCACTTGGGCCACATGGGTCAGGAAATACGCCTGCCCGGAGCTCCCCGCAGCTTCAAGCAGTTTTTGCCGCACGAGGGATGGGTTCCTGATAGCTTTCCCGCGAAGCTCCTGCACGAGCCCCCAAGCCGTTTCATACCGTGCCCCCGTGTTCACCGGCGCCGCGCCGCCCGAGCCCGGAGTGCCGCCCGCCGCTTCCGGTGTTCGGGAGCCGCACCGCGGCGTCCAATTCAGGAAGCAGTCCAACCCTCCGATCTCGTTCACCTTTGCCTTGATGTCGGGCGCGGCATCCAACGCCTGAAGTGCGAGCTCCGGCTGGTTGAAGAGGCCGGAAAACACCTGCAGGATTGCGGCTTGTCCGGACGTAACAGGAAAATTTTGATTCCCCACACTGAATTGTACGACCTGGCCAGGCGCCTCTGTGTCCTTGCCTGAGGACTGAACCAGCAGGCCAAACGCCTCCGGGAACCGCTCTCGATCGAGCCTCGGGAGGACCTGAACGAAGTTGGCGAAGTCTTGATAAAACCTTGCGTTGCTTTTCCCTTTGGCAAAATCGGCGATGGCCTGATCGATCAGTCTCTGCGCCTCCTCCTTCTTTCCAGAACTCATCAGCCGTTCGGCGAGCTGTCCCCGCATAGAATAAGCCGGCCCAGCCGATGGAGCGCGCTGCGCAAGAAGCGCCGCAGCCTTTTCGGGTTCGCTTTGCGCCAGTGTCGTCAGGTAATCGGACCGGAATTGTGCAAGGAAATTGTCTCGCATTTTAGCGGCCGCTTCGCCCAGGGCGGGGGCAGGTTCCGGCCACTGCTCTGCCAGCTCGACGGCCTTTTCCGGATCAAGCCCGACCAAATAGGCCAGGAGCTGATGGGCCGTAGAGGTCGCCTGCTGGTAAGCCTCCGGGGCCTTGGCGCTGCGAGCCGCAGTACGAAGGTCGCCGGCGATGGATTCGACGATCTCGGCGGCTCGCGCTCTGTCGATCTCGATCCAGAGCTGGACGAGTTGGTATACATGCTGGACCGGAAGGGGCTCGAGGCGACGGGCCAACTCTGTCGCTTCTCGCAGCGCCTGGCGCGCGTTCTTCAGCTTCTCCAGGTCGATGTGAAGCCTGTGAGCAACGCGCTTCAACTCCTTGTCGCTGCGGCCCCTGTCCTCCTGGGCCGGGGCGGTTGGTGAAACAAGCACGAGATAGATGCAGGCAAAAATGAAGCGGGTGCCGGGCATGATACACCTCCCAACTGAATGGCTACCCCCTTTCGACGCCATCCGCCGCCAAAAGTTCAAAAATTTCTGCGTGGTTGTTCGGAGTTCAGGCTTTAGCCTGCTCCGGCGCGCTGGACAGCCTGAAGGCTGAACTCCAAACCGGATGATCGAAAAGGAGCAATGACAACAGATTATGACCGATGACAAAATAATAAACGGGAAGTCTGTTTAGAATTGAGGCTTTGAGCCTGTTCAGAGAGAAAACTCAGAGGGCAGCCTAAAGGCTGAACTCCAAACCTGGCGTCCCGGTGAGGCCTTCAAGGCTTTCACGCCGGTTTCCTTGAATATCCCTCGACGCGCCCCTATAATGGGACTCGCGTTTCAAGGAGTAAACAGTTATGGCCACCACGAGCACACTCGATTCCGCAAGCACGATTTCCGGGATTGAAAAAATCCTCGGTGACAGCGCCCGTTACTTGCTCGAGCACCGGTGCAAAACGATCCCGAAAGATCAGCTCCACCTGCCGGGCCCCGATTTTATCGGCCGCGTCTGGTTGGGGAGCGACCGAAAAGCGCCCGTTCTGCGCAATCTCCAAGCGCTCTTCGATCATGGCCGTCTGAATGGGACGGGTTACCTCTCGATTCTTCCCGTCGATCAGGGCATCGAGCACTCGGCAGGCGCGTCCTTTGCGCCCAATCCCATTTATTTCGACGGCGAGAATATCGTCAAGCTCGCGATCGAGGGCGGCTGCAACGCGGTCGCATCCACACTCGGTGTGCTCGGTTCGGTGTGCCGAAAATACGCCCACAAGATTCCATTCATATTGAAAATCAACCATAACGAATTTATTTCGTATCCCAACACCTACGATCAGATATTCTTCGGCAACGTCAGACAGGCTTTCGAGATGGGCGCCGTCGCGGTAGGCGCTACCGTTTATTTTGGCTCCGAGGAGTCCAAGCGGCAGATCCAGGAAATCTCCGCGGCCTTTCACCAGGCCAACGAGCTCGGAATGGCGCGAATTCTGTGGTGTTATCTGCGGAACGCCGCATTCAACAAGACCAAGGACGGGGGCGTGGACTACCATGTTTCCGCGGACCTGACCGGACAGGCAAACCACCTCGGCGTGACCATCGAAGCGGACATCATCAAACAAAAGCTGCCCGAGAACAACGGAGGCTACGAAGCCTTGAAGTTCGGCAAGACCCACAAGAAGGTCTACAGCGAACTGACGACCGATCATCCCATCGATTTGACTCGCTACCAGGTTGCGAACTGCTACATGGGCCGCGCCGGCCTGATCAATTCCGGCGGGGCGAGCGCCGGCGAGAGCGACCTGGCGGAGGCCGTCAAGACCGCGGTTATCAACAAGCGCGCGGGCGGCACCGGCTTGATATCGGGGCGCAAGGCTTTCCAGAGGCCCATGAAGGAAGGGATCGCGATCCTCAACGCGATCCAGGATGTGTATCTCTGCAAAGAGGTCACCATCGCCTGAATCCAGATGGAACATGCTCTCGGTCAGGAGTTCGTGTCGGTTGTGGAAAAGGCAGCGATCGCCTGCGCCCATACCATGGGGCTGGGGGACCGCCGCTACTCCGATCAGGTTGCGACCGAGTCGATGCGCAAGGCCTTGCACGAGATCCCTATGGACGGGACCATCGTCATAGGCGAGGGAGAGCGCGATGAGGCGCCCATGCTCTTCATTGGCGAGAAAGTGGGCGACACTTCGGGAAGTACCGGCGTCCCCGTAGTGGACATCGCCGTGGATCCCCTCGAGGGGACCAACCTCTGCGCAACCGGCGCCAACAATGCCATCGCTGTAATCGCCGCATCAGACCAGGGCGGACTCCTCCATGCCCCGGACTGCTACATGGAAAAGATCATCGTCGGTCCTTCCAGCCGTGGCGCGATTGACATCGATGCCCCCGTCAAGCAGAACCTCAAGGCCATAGCGAAGCGCCTGGACCGCGGGGTGGACGACCTGGTGGTGATTGTGCTGGACCGGCCGCGTCATGCCGAGCTTATCAAGGAGATCCGCCAGGCGGGCGCGCGCATTCGATTGATTGGCGACGGGGATCTCTCCGCCGGTATTTCGGCCGCCGTGGTAGGCACGGGGGTCCACGCAGTGATGGGAACGGGCGGGGCGCCGGAAGGCGTGCTGACCGCGGCTGCCCTCCGTTGCCTCAACGGCGAAATGCAGGCGCGGCTGGTCGTTGCCAAGCCGGATCAGGAAAAGCGCCTCAAAGATATGGGAGTGGAGGATCTGAAAAAGGTCTACACCACCGAGGAGCTCGCGCCGGGCGACAGAATGATCTTTGCCGCCTGTGGAGTGACGGATGGCACGCTGCTCAAGGGCGTGCGCTTCTTCGGAGGCGGGGCCCGCACACATACCCTGATCATGACCCTGCAATCCCGCAAGGCCCGCTTTATCGATACGGTCCACCTCGAGCGGCGCCCTGACTTCAAAGTCCGCTTCTGACCACCGCGCGGCCACGCCACGCAAAATAAAACCACAGATAAACACAGAGACAGCCGAGCCGGTACCAAGCTATCTGCTTAGCGTTTTCTTTGCGTCCTTCGCGTCTTAGCGGTGAAAGCGCTGTCAGGAATTAACCGCGAAGACGCGAAGAGCGCAAAGAATCCGCGAAGAAGAATTCTTTCCAGGCGGCAAAGGATTTGCACCTTAGTAGTACAGATGCACACGGATCTGTGTTCATCTGTGGTTTCATTCCGACGGATTACGGCATCAATGGGATTGTTGGGGCGTTTCTTCTGCCGTCCGGCACGGGACGCGCTCGAAACGGCTTCACGTCGCGATTCTTGAAGGCGCGCTTCCAGGCCGCGAAGCTTCCTCCGTTTCGCCAGGCGTCCATTGCGGCAAGACCCGCGGCCTCACCCCCCTGTGACAGCATGTATTCCACCCAGGCCCACCGTGCCGACGACGGCCTCACTTCAACCCTGCCTTTCAGGCCCGCGCGCAGGCGCGTCATTTTTGCCTCGATGGATCGGACTCCTTCAAAGGGGGCTCCGTCCAACGGTGTGTTTCTCTTTGCGACAAAAGGAGAGACGCTCAGGGAAAGCGGGGCGATCCTGGCCACCTCCAGGGAAAACCGTACGAGCTCATCAATATCTTCGGCTGTCTCTCCCGGCAGGCCCACCATCTCATAGAGCTTCAGGCGCTGTAGTTTGTGCATCCGGACCAGCCGGGCCGCGCGGATCAGGTGTTCCTCCGTGGTCTTCCGGTCCACCAGGTTTCGCACGCGCTCCGAGGCCCCGTCCGACGCCGTCGTGAGCGTCCGGTAACCGCCTCGGGCCAGAAGCCCCACAAGCTCCCCGTCGAGCCGATCCGCTCTGAGGCTGGAGATACCGACCTCACGCCCGCTGCCGACAATCGCGCGCACAACTTCCTTGATCCGCGGGTGATCCGTGACCGCCGCCCCGACGAGTCCGACTCTTCGTGCCTCTGCCGGGACGTACGAAAGTACCCGTTCGGGAGAAACGAGGCGCATCCCTCCGTTGGTGGTTCGTCGCATCACGCAGTAAGTGCATCCACGAGAACACCCGCGTTCCGGCTCGATGAGGAACATCGCAGAGAGCACGGTGTTCTTCGTCAGGATCTGCGAACGCGCCGGCAGCCGGTCGTCGCCGGCCCTGGCAATGGGCGGGAGAGTGCCGCTCAGTCCCGGAACATAACACCCGGGGACTCGCGCGAAGCATGAGAGCAGCTCTGCGGGCTTTGCCGTCGTGGCGGCGTCAAGGAAATTGTGGATGAGCTCTTCCGCCTCTCCCAGAATGATCAGGTCCGCAAAGGGTGACAGCGGCACGGGATTCGAGTTTGTCAGAGGGCCGCCTATCAGGATAAGGGGATGTTCCGGTGTGCGTTCCCTGGCCAGCGCGGGTATGCCGCTCAAGTCCAGCATCTCCAGGAAACCCGGGATCTCCAGTTCATAGGAGACCGAAAAAGCCACTACCGGAAAGTTGGAAATAGGCGTCTCGGTTTCGCAGGTGAAAACCGCCGTTCGCGATTTCCGGTACTCCTCGGTGTCCTCCGGAAGGAAGGCGCGCTCCGCGGCGGCGCCCCGATGCAGGTGGATCTCGCGGTACATTGTCTGATAGCCGAGGGAGCTCATGCCTATCGAGTAGGGACTCGGATAGCAAAGCGCCACGCGCAAGGATGCCTGCTTGTACAACGTGCCCTCTTCCTCACGCACGCGCTCTCGGATTTGCGATATCAGGTTCCACACACTCATTAGTCTGCCACTTTATTCCTTGCGACTCTTCGCGCCTTCGCGTCTTTGTGGTGAAGCCAGCCTACGCCCCCTTCACCGCTAAGACGCAAAGACGCGAAGAATCGGGTCCTTCAGACTCCGCGCGGGATCTCCGGCCATATCACCCTGTGAAGCTGAAGTTGCATGCGCACTGGCAATCCCGAACGCAGCACCCAGCCCGCCAGATCCTCATACGGAAGCTTCGCATAAACCGGCGAAAAAAGAACATTCCGCACCCTCGAAGGAAGATCGTATTCCAAAACTTTACGGCACGCCCACTCGAAGTCCGCCCGGTCGCCCACCACAAACTTGACCTCATCATTGGAGGTCAGATACCGGATATTGTCGTAGTTGTTTCGGTGCGCCATCCCGCTCGAAGGACACTTCAGGTCCATAATCTTGTGCACGCGGGGATCGACACTCTCCAGCAAGACATGCCCCCCTGTTTCCACGCAGACGGTGTAATCGCGCTCCAGAAGGGCGCGAAAGAGCGTGTGAACATCCTTCTGCAGCATCGGCTCCCCTCCGGTGACCAGCGCCAGCTTCGTGGGATAGCCATCGACGACCCGTAGAATCTCATCGACAGACATCTCTTTGCCCTCATAGAAGGCGTACTCCGTGTCGCAGTATGTGCAGCGAAGGTCGCAGGCCGTCAGACGGATAAAGGCACAAGGCCAACCCATAAAGCTGGATTCCCCCTGGATGCTGTGAAAAATTTCGTTAACCTTCATCGTCTCCCAATTTTAACCGCAATGGGACACGGAACCCCGCTTCGCGATTTTTCGCGTCTTGGTGGCAAAGGCTGCGTCGATTTCACCACGAAGACGCGAAGAATCGCTAAGTTTTTGGGTGCCGAGTTCCTGCTGAATTTGGTATCGACCGATGCGTGAGAGAGTCATGGAACGGCTGACATCTTCCCCGTGTCGTCCTCCGCGGCGTCTCCAGGTGCGAGCTTCACCACGACTGTAGTGATGTTGTCAGGTCCTCCCCGCGAGTTAGCTAGGTTGACCAGCACGTCACACGCCTCCTGGGGTACTTTTTGAGGATCGTCGAGGATCCCGCGAATATCATCGTCGGTAAGCACATCTGTAAGACCATCCGAGCACAGGAGGTAAACATCTCCTTCTCGGGCTTCCCCGCGCTCGACATCTACTTCGATGTAGGGATGGGGACCTATCGAGCGAGTGATTAGGTTTTTCTGCGGGTGGCTTGAGAGCTCGTCCTTTCGAAGTATCCCGCTCTCAAAGAGGCGCCAGACCAGAGAATGGTCTCGCGTAAGCTGTTCCAAGACGCCGTCGCGCAGGAGGTAGGCACGAGAGTCTCCCACCTGGACGATGTAATAGCGGCTTCCCCGGAAGGACAAGACCGTCAGTGTGCTTCCCATGCCCGCCAGCTCGGGTTTTTGCCGCTGGGTTTCATAAATACGCTCGTTGGCTTCCCGTGCCGCTGCGCGCAGTACGTCTTCCAGGTCCCTGTTTCCATCATCGCTCTTGCAAACGACTTCCTCCATGGTCGAAGCGGCCATCTGGCTGGCTACCTCTCCAGCCGCATGGCCTCCCATGCCATCGGCCACGAGGAACAGCTTCTTTTTTGCGTTGGCAGCATAAGAGTCCTCGTTGGAGGTCCTCACCATTCCCTGGTTACTCTGGATCCCGAACTGGATATGCAAGGATTAGCCTCTGGTGCCCCTGACTCGCCGGGCCGAGTGATGATAACTGGAATTTATAACATGCGTCGATTCCCCGGAGCAAGCCGGCTGAATAACGGTGAATAACCCGCCCCCGGTGTGACTGCTAAGAATTGACTCTAAAATCCAGTCCTCCTGCGAGCCTCGGTGGCCTCCATTTCGTCCGTGGTGAAGAAAGCCGTGTAAATCCTTCTTGCGCGGGTGAAACACTTCACTTTTGCCTCTTGCCTGCGTTGCGACAGAAGTATTTGTGCTATGATCTTTGCCGTGAGGTCGGAATCGCCAGTACAGTATCGCGGAGCGCCGGTGAAATTTGGAGGAAACCGGCCGTGCTGGATGTGCGCCTCAGTCTTATGCGTCCTCCTCTGCGCGAGCGCCGGTTTCGCCGGGGTCTCCCGGGCAATCCAGGACGAGTATCGACGGACCTACGAAAACAAGGCGCTCTTTCTGAAGATTCCGGTTTTCTCGGAAAAGCAAATGGTCTTCATCATCGGCCGGAGCGCCCGCCCCGAACTGCCACCGACCTCAACCGCTCGCTTCAAAGTGGGCGACCAGGTGCGCATCCTGGCACTGGATTTTGGCAAGGACGAGATCCGATTCAAGGTGAGCGGCATTCAAGGGGCGGTTCCTGCGGAGATCATCTTCAAGTTCGATGGCGATCTCCTGGACCACTTTCCCAACCGGCAGGCATTCGACGCGGCTCTGGCAGCCACGTTCACCGAAGGTCTGAAATACAGCGATCTCGACGAGGCCAAGCGGGGCTATGCGGAACAGGAGTTTGAAAACATCGTCCGTGGAATCGCCTCCACGACAGGCGCCAGCCGCGAGTTCGTGCTGAAGAGTATGGCAGGCCGCCTTCCGGCCTATCAGGACGCCTTGCGCGATATCGAGAACCTGAAAACCCGCAGTCAGGAAACGACCAACCAGCTCACGCAGGCCCAGGCCGAAAACCGCCGCCAGGAGTCGGAACTGAAGCAGCAGCAAGCGGAGCTCGCCCGCCTCAAGAACCTGAACGCCGGTTTGCAGGAGAAGATCGACAGCTCGTCCGCGCAGCTCGGCCGCGTGAGTGACGAGCTGAAGGCCGCCCGCGGGGCCACCCAAACCTATCAGAGCCAGCTGACCAACTTGCAGCGCTCCCTGAACCTCAAAGTCGACGAGAATCGCGATATGGCGTCGCAAATCGGCGACCTGGCTCAGGTCACCAAAAAGCTTCAGAAAGATAACGAGGCGCTTACCGGCCAGAACACCTCACTTCGATCCACTGTTGAAAACCTGGAGAACAATAGCAAGCGCCTGACGGGAGAGGTCGACGATCTAAAGGCCGCTAATGGCAAAATGCGCGAGACCATCGAGACTCTGTCTTCAAAAGAAGACTCCCTTGCGCGGCAGTACCTTCAGGTCAAAAAGACCAAAGAAAACCTGGAGGACATAACTCATTCCGCTGAGAGCCTGAACACCCAGATTGTCGAGGAGAAATCCGAGGGCGGGTTCCGCATCAGCAAGATCAGACTCTATCTCAGGAATATCGCGCTCGGAACACTCGAGTCGCGCCTTCCCGAGTACCTGACTCCCAACCAGAGCCAGGTGGGCGAGGCGCATCTTGTGACGGAATCTATCGATTATGTGCGCGTGTCCCCCGAAGAACGCCAGTTGCTGCGCTCTCTGGGCGAACGCCTGAAAGTGGGGGTCAAACTTTCTTCGCCCGAATCCTCCTTCGAGGTTAAGCCCGAGAAGGATGGTCCTGTGCAGGAGATCGGAGAGCGGGACCGCGCCACCTGGCGATGGAGCATACTAAACCGGGGAACCCAAGACACGCGCCTTCAACTGAATCTCTACCTTGTCAACAAGAACTCCGATGCCGTCCCTGTCCTGAAGGAAGAGCATCTGGTGCTTTCTTCGAGCGTCGTGCGCCAGGTCCGGAATTATCTGCAACCCATCCCCATGGGACTGGGCGCTCTCATAGGATTTCTGCTCTTTGCCATCGTCGGGGCATTCAGAAGGGGAAAGAAGCCCCACCTGCCGCACCCGGCTGCCCGGCCTTCCGAACCCAGCGGCTACGTCCAGAAGCAGCTGTAACTTCCCGCACTTAGCGGCTTCGCGGTAAAACTGTAGCCAGAATTAACCGCGAAGAGCGCAAAGGGTTCACGAAGAACTCCGTCACACTCTTGGATCAGCGTTCGGCCAGTTCCGGGAACGCTGTGACCCGGAGCTTCGCGCTCCCATAGGGAATGAGGGTCAGCGTTTCCACAGGCTCCCGGCTTTCAACGGGACTCCACGGCAGCGGTCCCGCGGATCCGTTTACCACAGTCCATTGGGGCAGACGGCGTCCCTTCACACGCAGCTCCACCGGAGCCGCATCCGGCGTGAACGGATTGTCTCCGACAATCCTTTCCGTCACCTGTACCGAGCGTTCGGGGTTCGCGGTGTCCACTTCCAGTCCGTAGTTCCATGCGGTGGTCGGGTGAACGGCCCAGTCCGCCGAAGGGTGCCGACGCCAGTCATACGCCCTTTCCCGGAGCTTGCGCCAGTCTTCTCCGATCTTGAGCGAGAACACGAGGGGGCCTCGCTCCAGCGTTATCGAATTCCGATGCCAGTGAGAAACCCTTACGCGCATCGGAAGCTTGAGCGTTACCCTATCTCCTTCCGACCATTCTCGTTCGAGCGTATGAAACGTCCCCGGCACCGCTCCCTCCTCGCGGCCCTCGTTTATCGAGACTGTCGCGCTCCGCGCCCAGGCGGGAATTCGCAGCCGAAGCGGGAACTTCACTGCGGTTCCCGTGTTGATCTTGAAATGGATCTCTTCGTGAAACGGATATTGCGTCTCTTCCGCAATCGTAACCGGCACACCTCCGCGCACGGCCGTCTTCACCGTGCTCGGGGCGTAGACCACGGCTGCAAGTCCGCCGTCCGGCGTCGTCATCCACAGGCTCGCGGCGAATTTCGGCCATCCTTGATGCATGTTCGAAGTGCAGCAGCCGAAATTCGGTTCCAGCCCGAAGAGATTGGACTCGGGACCGTTGGTGGTCCAGTCTCTCGGCTGACGAGTGCACAGCACCTGATTCGGCTGCTGATCGTATTGGTGGGCCCACATGTCGGCGCTGAACGTTCCGGGTAGCGCGTTAAAGGAGATCTTCTCCAACCGATCGCCGAACGCTGGGTCCCCAAGAATCGCAATCAGGTGTTCGATGGAAAACATGCCTTCGACCACGGCACACAACTCCGTGCCCTGAGAAGGGTCTGTGCCCGCATAGTGCTCATCTCCGCTATGCACACCGTTGGGAAGCAGGTGATAGCGATCGAGTTGCCGCAACTGCCTGTAAATCGCTTCCCGATCGGACCGTTCTCCGGATACGAGAGACCACAACGCTGAAGACTTCAGCGCCATCGCGTTGTTAACCACGTGGGTTTTCATGACGGCCTGTTCTTTGCCGACCTTCCCTTTATATTCGAAATTCTGGAAGTGGCGATTCCAGTCGTAACCCTGGGAGTGCAGCGCGCGGGCAAGATCGAGCAGGGATCTGTCCCCGTTGCGGTTGTACAGCCAGAGAACGCTCAGCAACTCGTCGCCCCAACGATACACTGCCCAGTCCTTGAGAGGATGGCTTGCGAGCTTTCCGGCCTGGTACCGGAAATAGCGCTCCATGACGGAGATCACCCGCGCATCCGCGGTCGCCTCATGATATTGCGCGAGCGCCTTGAGCATGATCATGTTCGGCCACCAATCCGTATTGCTCTCGGGTCCTATCGACCCGTCCGGTCGTTGATTTTCCAACGTCCAGCCGGCCCACTTTCTTACCTTGGCAAGAAGTTTCGGATCCTCCAGGAGAAACGCAAGGGGCACGAGCCCGTCGAGATAGTAGGGACCGCGCTCCCAGCTCTCGCCCGTGCCTCCCAGCCATCCGCTGTTCGGTCCCAGGTCGGGCCAGAATTCATCGAGATGGCCGGTCAACCCCGATGCCTGGATTTCCAACTGGCGGCGCAGCCATCCCCCGGGTTTGATCGAACCCAGCGGCAAAAGATAAAACGCATTGGGTGCCAGAGGTCCGCGGTTTTCGAAGACCGCCGACGTGTCAGGGCTCGAGCGCGACAAGGAAACCGGCGCGACCCACGCATGAGGAGCCACCAGTGCAAGGCTTAAGAATATGAAGCCAACTTGTCTCTCCATCACGAGCCGTCCCCTTTGCCCCTTGATCCCTTTGCCTCTTTACCCCTCAGGTCTCTTCCAGATTCTTCAGTTACTGCGTGACCAGTGTGTAGCGTCCGGCCAGCCGGCGGACCTTCGAACCGTCCCCTTCCTTCAGAAAGTGGAAATTGTATCTCTTGTTGTTTTGCGTCTTGATACTCAACTCGTCCCCCTGCACCGAAAAGGTTCGAAGCGCGCCGTAGGCCTCGTAAAAGCTGTGGTCCGTCTCCGTGGTCTTGAACTCAATGCCGTTCTGCGTGATCACTAGTCCTCCCCGGCAACTGGAAAACGCGTGCCTGTGCTCCACCGGGAATGTTTCGTTCTGGACCGCGTTGAGACTCGCGCGTTCCTGGACATCCCGGATCATCGCTTGGACGCGCTCGGGGCTGTACTTGTCCGCGCCTCCCAGTTCTTTGACTTTTCGGAGGTGTTCCGCCGCCTTGGCCAGATCGTTGCGGTGGCGGTCGTACAGGATTCCGAGATTCAGGTGCGCCAAGGCATGGTTTGGGTTGACGGAAACGCACCTTTCAAAGTAAAGGATGGCCGTATCGAGCTGTTTCTGTTCCATGTAGCTCGCGCCCAGATAAAACAAGGCCTCGTCACTGCCGGGTTCAAACTTGAGATATTCCTGCCACTCCGAAATCGCCTTGGCATGGGCTCCTGAACGGTAAGAATTCAAGGCGGACTGGCGGAGCGCGGCCGTCCGCTGACCTGATTGCTGCTCCTCCTGCGTTCGCTGGATACGCTGCTGCTCGGCGAGAGCCGTCTCCGCCAGCTTTGATTCGACCATGCTCAGGCGCGACTTGCTGTAAGTATCATCAGGAAAATACTGAATCACGAGTCTGAAGTCGCCCCGAGCGCCCTGCCAATCGCCGCTGCTGATCTTCGTGTCTCCCCTGCTTACCAACAGCTCCT
>WNGG01020103.1_pt1 | contig 12256 bp, 11 predicted proteins | sample 5400661 | NCBI WGS metagenome assembly WNGG01 (sample SAMN13153372, study PRJNA577476) | soil metagenome | isolation source: 100 cm soil or saprolite under Garry oak tree replicate 1 | place: USA:California | collected 2016-06-15 | reverse complement strand
ACCTCTACCCGACCACCTACGTGCTGCCGCGGCACGTGGCGGCGCGGGAGCTGGTACGCGTGATGGTACGCGAGTTCCGGAGCCAGTGGCCGCCCGAGTGGGAGGCGCGGCTCGACTCACTGCACCTGACGCGGCACCAGGTCGTGACACTCGCGTCCATTGTCGAGGCCGAGGTGCGCTACGACCCCGACCGGCCGTACGTCTCGGCGGTGTACCACAACCGCCTGCAGCGCGGCATGCGGCTGGAAGCGGACCCGACGGTGATCTATGCCTACGGCCGGCGCTTGAAGCGGGTGTGGGAGAAGAATCTGGCGGTGGCTTCGCCCTACAACACCTACCTCCACCGGGGATTGCCGCCCGGTCCGATCGGCGAGCCGGGCCGGGCCAGCCTGCTCGCGGCCCTCTACCCCGCCCCGCTGCCCTTCCTTTATTTCGTCGCGCAGCCGGACGGCAGGCACATCTTCTCCGTGACGTTCGCCGATCACGAGACGGCGATCCGCGCCGTCAAGCGGATGCGGAGCGAAGCGCGCGGGCGGCCGCCTCCGGGTCGCTAGCCTCCCACATCGCGCCCACGACGGCGATGCCTGCGGCACCGGCGCGCACGATGGCGCCCGCGTTGGCGGCGGTGATCCCGCCGATGCCGATCACGGGAACGTCCGGGGGCGCGAGGCGCGCCAGCGCGGCGAAGCCATCCGGGCCGAGCGGCTCTCCGGCATCGGTCTTGTGAGCGGTCGCGAAGCAGGGACCGACGCTCCAGTAGTCGGCCGGCCAATCGTGAACCCTGGCCGCCTCCGCCGGCGTGCCGACCGAAATCCCGAGCAAGAACCCGGCTGGCACGTGCGGCCGCACGGCGGCGAGGGGGACGTCCTCCTGGCCCAGGTGCGCGCCGGCGGCGCCGACCGCCAGGGCCACGTCCACCCGATCATTCACCAGCACCGGGACCGCGAGCGCGCCGACCAGCGCGCCCGCGAGGGCGGCGAGCTCCCGGGGCTGGGCGCCCTTCAGGCGCACCTGGACGGCCGTCGCGCCTCCCGCCACCGCCCGGCGGGAGGCGTCCACCGGATCCCGCCCCTTGAGTAACTCGGCATCCGTGAGCACCATCAAGCGCAACCGATCGACCTGTGCCATGACCAAGACCCTGCGGGGACTGCGCGGCGCCACCACCGCGACGGCGAACACCGGGGAAGCGATCCTCGAAGCGACGGAGGAATTGATCCGCGCCCTTCAGGACGCGAACGGCTTCACCCCGGACGACGTCGAGAGCGCCATCTTCACCTCTTCGCCTGACCTGACCGCCGAATACCCGGCGCGCGCGGCCCGGCGGCTGGGATGGGACGACGTCCCGCTGCTCGGCACGGCCGAGGTGGCCGTGCCCGACGGCGTGCCGCGCTGCATTCGCCTGCTGCTCCACCTGTACACGACCAAGCCGCCCCGCGAGCTCAAACATATCTATCTCCGGGGGGCCGCCCAGCTGCGCCCGGACCGCGGGTGACGACGGCCGCCTCCTTGCGGCCGGTCATCGTCTCCGCCAAAGGCGCCGCGCGCTGGACGGCGGGCCATCCCTGGATCTACCGCACCGACGTATACGCGGAGCCGCGGGACGAACCGGGCGTGGTCGCGGTAACCGACCGCCGCGGTCGCCACCTCGGCCACGCCTTGTACTCCCCGCAGTCGGAGATCCGTCTGCGCCTCCTCACCCGCGGGACGGAGCTGGTGGACGCCGCCTGGTGGGGCGCGCGGATCGCGGCGGCGGACGCGCGGCGCATCGGCGTCCCGGCCACCGCCTACCGCGTCGTGCACGCGGAGGGTGACGGCCTCCCGTCGCTCGTGGTGGACCGCTATGGGCCCTACGTCGTCGCCCAGCTCTTGTCGGCGGGACTCGAGCGGGTGCGCGACGATGTGGTTGCCGGGATTCGGCATGCGCTCGCTCCCGAGGGCATCCTGCTGCGGAACGACGCGGGCGTGCGGCGCCACGAGCGGCTGCCGCTCGAGGTCGTCCTGGCGTTCGGTGCGGTCCCGGAGACCGTGGAAGTAACCGAGCACGGTGTGCGCTACCTCGCCGCCCCCTGGTACGGGCAGAAGACCGGTGCCTTCCTGGACCAGCGGGAGAACCGCGCCCTCGTCGCGGCGCACGCGGCGGCGGGGGGAGGGCGCGGGCGGGGGGTCGGGGGTCGGGCGCTCGACCTGTTCACCTACCATGGCTCGTTCGCGCTGCACCTGGCGCGGGGGGGCGCAGAGGTCGTGGCCGTCGACTCGAGCGCGGACGCCCTGGCGCGGGGACGCGAGAACGCCGCGCTCAACGAACTGACGAACATCCTATGGCGCGAGGCGAATGCGTTCGACCTGCTGCGCCAGCTGGAGCAACAGGAAGAGCGCTTCGACACCGTCGTGCTCGACCCGCCGGCTTTCGCGAAGACGAAGGAGAGCCTTCCCCGCGCCATCGCCGGATACAAGGAGATCAATCTACGGGCGATGCGCCTCCTCACGGCGGGCGGCTTGCTCTTCACCTGCTCCTGCTCCTACCACGTGCACCGCACCGCTTTCGGCGATATGCTGGCGGCCGCCGCTCGCGACGCGGGCCGCAGGCTCCGGCTCGTGGCGTGGGTGGGAGCGGCCGCGGATCATCCGGAGCTCCTGAACGTGCCGGAAACCGGCTACCTGAAAGGCGCCCTGCTCTCCGCAGTCGATTGACTTCACGGGCCGGGTTTACAACCTTGCACGCATGCCCTCATCCCGGCCTGAGACTGGCGACCGGCCGAGCTCGGTGCGCCGAGTCCTCGCGGGCCTCCTCATCGCTAACCTGGTCCTGGTTCTGGCCAAGCTCTCGGTCGGCATCGTCGCGAACTCGCTGGCCGTGTTGGGGGGGGCGCTCGACTCGGCCGTCGACGCGCTGAACAACGGGCTCGCCATGGTGCTGGTCCGCGTCGCGGCGCAGGCGCCCGACGAGGAGCACCCCTACGGGCACCGCAAGTTCGAGACGCTCGGCACGCTCGCGATCGTGGGCGTCCTGTCCGTCAGCTGCTTCGAGCTGGTCCGCGGCGCCGTGAACCACCTCTTCTCAGGCGGGCATCCGACCGCGGTGACCGACTTTCAGCTCGCGATCCTGGTCGTCACGCTGGGCGTGGGGGCGCTGGTGGCCTGGTACGAGCAGCGGCGGGGCAGCGAGCTGGGGAGCCAGCTGCTGGTCGCCGACGCCCGCCATACCCGCGCCGACGCGCTCGTGACGGTGGGCATCCTGATCGGCCTGCTCCTGGCGCGCCAGGGGTGGTGGTGGGCCGACCCGGTCGTGGCGATCGCCGTGGCGCTCGTCATCCTGCGGGTAGCCTATGTCATCCTGTCGCAAGCGGTCCCTGTGCTGGTGGACCAGCGGGCCCTGCCGCCGGGTTCGATTCAGGAGACGGCCGAGGCAGTCACCGGCGTGAAGAGTGCTTACGGCATCCGCTCGCGCGGCGCGCCGCCCGTGCGCTACGCCGAAGTCACGATCGCCGTCGACCGGGGAGCGAACGTCGCCCAAGCCCACGCGATCGCCGACGAAGTGGAAGAGCGGCTCAAGCGTGACCTGCAGCTCCACGAGGTGATCGTGCACGTCGAGCCGTGCTGAGCGCCCTGCCGCCGTCACCCGCTTCGAGGGGCCGACCGTCGGGCGCAGCCGGAGGGATGACGCGCCGTCCTGCGCGCTCCCTCAAGCAGGAGTACGAGGAGTTCATGCTGCAGCGCATCGAGGAATACAAGAACACCCTCACACGGGAAGAGCTGCTCGAGATCGGCGACGAAGCGGTGCGGGAGCTCGAGGCGAACGCCGCGGGACAGTACCTCCTCACCGAGGTGCTGCTGCTCGAGCACGTGGACCGCCTCATCGCGCGGCGCCTGCGCCTGCCCTCGTTCCCGCGCTGGCGGCAGCGGCACCGCACGCTCCGAGTCTCGCAGCGGGAGCCGACGCACTGGGGACTCGAGGTCGGCGCCCCGCTGGTGACCGTGGTGCGCCGCCTGGAGCCTGGGGACGTGGTCGTGGTCGTCGGTGCCGGAGCGCTGTCCGCTGCCCTGTTCCTCGCCGCTCACGATACCGAGGTGTTCCTTCTGGACCAGGACCTGGGCGCCGTCGAGGCCGCGGAGAGCCGCGCCGTCTCCGAGCAGCTGGCGGGCCGCTTTCACGCGCTCGTCATCCAGTTCGGCAGCTGGTTCCCGGACGTGGCGCCCAGCCTCGTGGTGATCGACCCCGCCGCTCTCGCACCGTCCACGGCGAAGCTCCGCCATACCCTGCTGGCGGAGCTGCAGGCGCGCACCCGCCCCAGTGGGGTGCACCTGGTCTTGCCTACGCCAGGGGACGCGGGGGCGCCCGAGGTCATCCCCCTGGCCCCCGAAGCGCTTCAAGCGCAATACACCGGGTGGGAGGTCACTCGCCGCAAGCGGGCCCGTCCGGGAGCAGGTTTCCTCGCCACCAAACCAGCGCGTCACCAGGACACGGCCCTGAACGTGTCGGAATAGCCACTCCGCCCTTCACCCAATCGGGTAACCCGTTGCCGGACAACACGTTGCCGAATGATGCGTTTGGCAGAACTCTTGCTCTGGCCTCACCCCATGACGAGTCTCCCTCTAGTCCTCGACGACGAGCCGATCGGCATCATCCTGCGCGCGGGGCGGCGACTCCTGCGCCCGACGAAGATCTGGGCGTACTGCTGGTGCGCCGACGAGCCGGACGCCGACGACCATCCACACCGGCACCTGCCGGTAGAACACTCCCGCTGACGCACCACGGGGCCGGCTTTCGAGCCGGCCCCGTTCGCTTTCCCGAGACATACGCGGCTTGCCCCCACGCTCGGCCGCGCCTATGTCTAACCCCATGGACCTCGGCCTGTCGTCCCCTCGGCCCCGTTTGTGATGCGAGCGATAGTCAAGGAAAAGCCCGCCCCCGGTCTGGTAGTCAAAAGCGTCTCCAAGCCCACGGCCGGCCCCGGTGAGGTGCTGATCGCCGTGCGACACGCCGGCGTGTGCGGCACCGACCTCCACATTGCCGATTGGGACGCGTGGGCCCAGGGGCGCCTCAGACCGCCCCTCGTCGTGGGGCACGAGTTCGCAGGCGAGGTCGAAGCCGTGGGGGATGGAGTTGCCGAGCTCAGAGCCGGGCAGCTCGTGACTGGCGAGGGACACATCGTCTGCGGGCACTGCCTGCAATGTCGTACCGGCAACAGTCACATCTGTCAGCGCACCCAGATCATCGGCGTAGATCGCGACGGCGCGTTCGCCGACTACATCGTCATGCCCGCCACCAACGTGCTGCCGCTCGACGGCATCCCGACGGAGATCGGGGCCGTCATGGACCCGATGGGCAACGCGTTCCACGCGGTGCTGACCGCGGAGATCCCCGGCAGCACCGTTTTCGTGGTGGGGTGCGGGCCGATCGGCTGCTTCGCGGTGGGCATCGCCCGCGCCGCTGGGGCGGCCAAGGTCCTGGCCTCGGACGTCAACCCCAAGCGGCTCGCGCTGGCCGCGCGCATGGGCGCCCACGTCACGATCGACGCCCGGACAGACGACGTGGTGCCGCGCGTCCTGGCGGAAACGGGGGGCGAGGGCGTGGACGTGGTGTGCGAGATGTCGGGCGTCCCCGCCGCGCTGCACCAGGCGCTCGCCGCCGTGCGCATGGGAGGCCGCGTCCAGCTCCTTGGCCTTCCCACGGGGGAGGTCCCGATCGACTTCGCGAGCGAAATCATCTTCAAGGGGATCACCTTGTACGGCGTCATCGGCCGCAAGATGTACGAGACCTGGCACCAGATGCGCCGCTATCTCAGCGCGGGCCTGTTCGATCCGCGTCCCGTGATCACGCATCAGTTCCCACTCACCCGCATCGACGAAGCCCTCGCCGCCATCCGCTCGGGCGACGCGGGGAAGATCATCCTGGAGATCGCATGAGCTTCGCGGCCGGCCTGCGCACCGAGCTGGAGCAGTTCAAGCGCGATGGCGTCTACAAACGCCTCAATTACCTGGAGTCGCCGCAGGGCGCGCGTGTGCGGATGGAGGGTCGGGGCGACGTCGTGATCCTCTCCTCCAACAACTACCTCGGGCTCGCCAACGAGCCCCAGGTGGTCGCGGCCGGCAAGCAGGCCCTGGACCGGTTCGGCGCCGGCACGGCGTCGGTGCGATTCATCTGCGGCACCTTCACGATCCATCGCGACCTCGAGGCGGCCCTCGCCGGGCTCGTCGGCTGCGCGGCGGCGCTCACGTACGTGAGCTGCTGGAATGCGAACGAGGGCTTCTGCCCGACGCTGCTCGACGAGCAGGACATCGTGATCTCCGACCAGCTGAACCACGCCTCCATCATCGATTCGATCCGGCTCGCCAAGGCGATCACCAAGTGCCAGTCGGCCGTGTACCGGCACTCGGACATGGCGGATCTCGAAGAGAAGCTGCGGGCGGCGCGCGACCGCCGGCTGCGGCTGATCGTGACCGACGGCGTCTTCTCGATGGAAGGCGACATCGCGCGGCTTCCCGACATCGCGGCACTATCGCGACAGTATGACGCCATCGTGGCGGTGGACGATTCCCACGGGACGGGGGTGCTGGGGCAGACCGGGCGCGGGGTCGCCGAGCATTACGGAATGGTGGGCCAGGTGGACATCATCACATCCACGCTCGGCAAGGCCCTGGGCGGCGCGGCGGGCGGGTTCGTTGCCGGACCTGCCGAGCTCCCCGATTACCTCACGCAGCGCTCCCGCCCCCAGCTGTTCAGCAATGCCCTCCCGCCCACCGTCGCCGCGAGCGCGCTCGCCGCCGTGCGCTATCTCGAAGGCCACCCCGACCTCATGCGGCGGCTGCGGGAGAACGCCCGCTATTTCCGGGACCAGCTGCTCGGCCTGGGCTTCAAGCCGCTCCCAGGGGAGACCCCGATCATTCCCGTCATCCTGGGCGAAACGGCGAAGGCCATTCAGAAGCCGCTCCCAGGGGAGACCCCGATCATTCCCGTCATCCTGGGCGAAACGGCGAAGGCCATTCAGATGAGCGAGCTGCTCCTGGCTGAAGGCGTGTTCGTCACGGGGTTCGGCTACCCGGTGGTGCCGCAGGGACACGCTCGAGTGCGGTGCCAGGTGTCGGCCGCCCACACACGGGACGATCTCGACTTCGCGCTCGGTGCCTTCAAGAAGGTGGGGGCCCGCCTGGGCTTGATCTAGCCTGTCATTTTCGGCATCTATTCGGGTATAACCTCAAGTAGTTTCAAGCCTTGGTGGGTTAACTCGCTGGCGTTTTTGGACCTGAACCCCTATTTTGTTGCCCCATGCGGGTTCAGACCATCGTCGGCGTGGCGCTCGTGGGTGGGGTCACGGCCTTGAGCGCTCAGCACGGCCACCAGCTCGAGATCGGCGGGTTCGGCACGTACAATCGATACGACCCGGTCGATGGCATGAATCGGCAGTTCGGCGGCGGGGGTCGGCTGGGATTCTTCCTGAACGACGCCTTCGGCCTGGAGTTGGACGGAGACATGTCGAGTCCGATGGACTCCACGGGCACCATCGGCACAGCCATCACCAGAGCCAGCGCCAGCCTCGTCCTCAACTCCGGAGGCGAGCACAACATCCTCTACGTCCTCGGCGGCTACACGCGCTTCCGGTGGGGGGGTTACTCGCCGTACTTCTGGCTCAACGAAGTCCACGCAGGAATCGGCGACCGTATCTTCTTCGGCGGCCACGTGGCCCTGCGACTCGAGGCGCGGGCCTTCTACAGCCTGGAAGATTGGGGCGGAAAAAAGGCGCTCGACGTCAACGGCTCCGCCGGCCTGTCGTTCTTTTTAGGGGGGCGCGGCGGCCACGAGGCCGAAGCTCCAGAGATCCCGAAACCGAAGCGGGACTCCATCCTCGCCGCGGGCGGCACCGTCCCCACGGAGAAGCCGAGCAAGAAAGTCTTCCTGGAGGGCGTTACAAACTGGCCGCGCCAGTGGTTCTGGGGCGGGCAGGCGGGCCTGCTGGTCTTCCATACCGATTTCGACGGTTTCTCGGCCGAGCCGACGTTCGGCGGGCACTGGCTCATTACCGCCAAGAAGACCGCGCTGTACGTGGGCTACGAGCAGTCGTTCTTCCTCACCGATCGCCACGCGACCATCATCGAGCCGAGCGGCGCTATCGAGGACGGGAACGTCGCCTTCAAGAGCTTGCGCCGCATCATGATGGGGGTCCTCGCGTTCCCCGTGCAGAAAGCGATCCAGCCTTACGGCGGCATCGGCTTCGCGATCGTGGAGGTCCTCAATCCCGAAGCAACGTGCACCGGGTGCACCCTCTCGGAAACCGCGATCGTGCAGGAGATAGCCGACAACGCGGCGACCAAGGCGTTCTTCTGGTGGATGGGTGGGATGGACGTGCGGCAGGGACGGCTATCGCTCTATGGCCACTACATCCTGACGTCGTCGGCACGGGGATTCCTCATCAGCGGGGTGACGCACACCTTCCAGGGCGGGCTACGCTACAGCCTCGGCAGCGCGAGCGAGGACGTTACAGAGCGTCACTGAGCACGCGCACTCGCGCGGTGCGGGAGACCCAAGCAGAGTCTGCGAGCACGTAGCGCAAGGGCCAATCCATGGCCCGCGTGATCCCGATGCGGGGCGTCGCCACGATGTGGCGGCGCCCCGCGCGCATCTGCAGGATGCGCAGCGGGCCCCGTTGGAGCGCGGCTCCATTCAGCCGACCCGTGATGGCGAGCGCGGCGCACAGACGCGCGGGCCCGGAGCACAACATTCGATCGGGCACCCCCTCCCCTCCCCGGCGGCGGCGCATCGTCGCGAGGCCCTCGAGCGGCTCGAGCGCGCGGATCAGCACCGCCGCCGGGTAGCCCTCTCGCCCCGTCACCGCGTTCAGGCACCAGTGCATTCCGTAGGTGAAGTAGATGTACGCCGTGCCGGGGGGGCCGTACAACCAGTCGGTCCGCGGAGTGCGCCGGCCGCCATAGGCGTGGCAGGCCGGGTCGTGCGGGCCGACGTACGCTTCGGTTTCGACGATGCGTCCCGCGGTGCGGCGACCGCCGACGGTGCTCACCACGACGTGCCCCAAAAGGCGACGCGCGACCAGCTGCGCCGGTCGCGCGTAGAACGAGGGCTCGAGCGGCCTCACGTCCCGCCGGTCAGCCCGCGCTTCACCTTCGACCAAAACGACTCCCCGTCAGCCTCCTGCGACTCGGGTGCGGCCGTCTTGGGAGGGGACGGAGGTGCGTAGGGCTCGGGAGGAGCCAGGCGTCCGCCAACGCTCCCCTCGCCCCCGCCACCCCCGCCGCCCCCTGCCCCACTCGGCTCGCCACCGCGTCGACCCCGGCCGCCGCGCCCTCGACCCCCGCGCCGACCGCGCCCACCCCGCTCACCCCGCTCACCCCGCTCCCGCCCCCCTCCCCCCGGTTCCCGATCCCGCGGCTCGCGGCCGCGACCACTGGCTTGGCCCCTTCCACCGCTACGCCTGGAGTCGGCGTCCGGCCCCGGCAGAGGTGTGCTCGCCGAACCCGCGACCTCCACGTCGGCGGGCTTCACCGGGACCAGCTCGATCCGCGGCTTGAAGTTGGGATCGACCTCTACGACGCCGATCTTCGGAATCTCAGGCGGCGTAACGCGGGGCCCGCGCGAGCCCCGCCGGAATCGCGCGCTGCGCAAGGGTACGCTTCCCCCCGGAGTGGCGGCGGCAGGCGGCGTGTCTGGCGCCGACGGGCTGCTCGCCGTCATCGGCTCACCCGCAAGCTCCGCCGCTGTGCCGTCGTTCGGGGCTGCCGCGGCGGGTTCGGCGGCCGGGCGCAGCTTCACGGCGTAGTTGCCGTCGTCTTCTTTGGAGAGATCGATGATCTCGGCGTCGTGCGCCTGCCGCAGCAGCTTGGGGAATCGCTCCGCTTCGAGCGGGGCCGCCGGTCCGCCCGACAGCTCGAGCATGGTGTCGCGCACCTCGTCCGCGGTCACCGCGCGCTCCCCTGCGCCCAGGCGACCTAGGGCCTGCTTCAGCAACCCGAACGCCTCACCAAGGGAGAAGCCGCTGCCACCGCCTCTCCCCCCTCGGCCCCCCCGTCCGCGCGACGCCGGGCGTTCGCGCGCCGGCTCGGGGGAGGGGGAGGGGGAGGGGGAGGGGGAGGAGGCAGGCTCGCGCTGGCCGCGCGCGGTCGGCTGCGCCGCGGCGCCCGCCACGTCGGGCCCGAGCGACAGCTCGTACTGCCCGTTGTCGAGCTTGGTGAGCGAGACGAGGCCGCGGTGCGCGGCCTCCACCACGAACTTGCTGAAGCGCGAGAACCCGACGTCCTTCTCGTTGAAGGTGGGATCGATCTCCTGCATGACCTGCTTCAGTCGATCGGAGCGCATCACGTCGTTGTGGGCGGTCATCTGCTTCACCGCCTCGACGACGAGCTCCCAGGGATCGCGCCGCTCGTGCGTGACGTCGGACTCCTTGGTGAGCCCGGCCAGCTCGTTGTAGGAGTAGTACTCGTCGCAGTTCTGAATCAGCAGGTCGCTCGACGACTCGCGAATCCCCACGCCGATCACGTACTTCCCGTACTCCTTCAGCTTGAGCACCAGGGAAGAGAAATCGCTGTCGCCCGAAAGCAGGATGAAGCTCCCGATCTCGGGGCGCGTGAACACGAGCTCCAGGGCGTCGATCGCGAGCCGGATGTCGGTGGCGTTCTTCTTGTTCGAGCCGTAGGCCGGAGCGAAGATCAAGTCGATCGACGATTCCGACAGCGGGACGATGTATTGCGGGTAGCGCCGCCAGTCGGCGTAGGCGCGCTGCACGGCAACCTTGCCGCGGATGATCTCCGACTGCAGCAGGCGCTTCAACTCCGACTGGAGATCCGACCGGATCCCCATGGTCACGTTGTCGAAGTCGATCAGCAGCGCAGCGTTGGGCGCGTGGGCGGGAGGTTCCTTGTGGGACTGCCGTGCCAGATGGGCGTGGGGCTGTTGCATCATGTGATCGTGCTCGATTCTCGGCGCCCGGCGCGGAGGCAGCACAAACGCCCCTCCCACACGTCAGTCGTGGGAAGGCAGTGGTGCCGGCCTCTCAGGTCGGGCAATTGGTATGTGGCGAGCGCAGCGCGTTGCAACGCGTTCAATAACTCGTCGCCCGTCGTATTGTGTCCGGCAGGATCTCAAGCGGGGAGGTCGCCGTATCACCGCAGCGCGCCACCAACGGTTCCCCGACTCTCGTGCCGAGGCCGCCAAGCGCCGCCGGATGACGCGAACGCCATCCCTCACTGCCTGCCGCGTCTATCAGCATGTTGAAAATAAACAACTTGCGGGACTTTGCCAACACCCGAGCAGGTGGGGGCCTCACTCCCCCAACACCTTTATGATCACGCGCTTGCGCCGCTGGCCGTCCCACTCGCCGTAGAACACCCGCTGCCACGGCCCGAAATCGAGCTTGCCCGCCGTGATCGGCACGATCGCTTCGTGCCCGATCGTGAGGCTGCGCAAGTGCGCCGCCGCGTTGTCTTCCCCCGTCTCGTTGTGGCGGTAGCGGCCGGGGTCCCAGGGCGCCACGCTCTCCTCCAGCCACCGCAGGATGTCCTGCCACAACCCCGACTCGTGGTCGTTCACGAAGACCGAGGCGGTGATGTGCATCGCGCTCACGAGGACGAATCCCTCCTTGACGCCGCTGTTCGCGACCTGCGCAGCCACCTCGTCCGTGATGTCGATGATTTCCTGCCGCTGCCTGGTCGTGAACCAGAGGTAGTGAGTGTGGCTCTTCATGCGGACCCCTGTGTCGAATTGTCGCACCCCGGCCTTGGCCCTAGATTGCTGCCAGCAATATGCCGCTTTCCTTCCAGCAGCGGATCTTCACGGTGCTCGCCGCCTTGACCGCCGTGCCGACCATTCTGGCTGTGATCGGCTGGGCGCTGGCGGCGCGGGTGGGCGCGCCGTCGGCGGGGGCTCGGGCCTCGCTCGAGCAGGTCGCCACCTCGGCGCGACTGCTGCTGGAGCGCGTCGATACGGTCCGGCTGTCGCCGCCGGAGCGCGCGGCGGTGCGCAACCACCTCGCGGAAATCTCCAACTCCCTGACGCTGGCGCGCCGGGCGGAGACGTACTTTCGCTACTACGCCGGCGGGTTCGTCGCCGTCATCGTCGTGCTCGGCGCGCTGGTACTGTTCGCGGCGGTGCGGCTCGCGGGACATTTGTCGCGACAGCTCTCGCGACCGATCGACGAGCTGGTCGGATGGACCCGGCTCATCCGCCGCCGGCTGCCGCTGCCGGCCGGGCCGCCGTCGCGGGGCGCGCCCGACTTCGAGGCGCTGCGCCAGGCCTTGGGAGCTGGCGGGG
>WNGG01018130.1_pt1 | contig 12256 bp, 9 predicted proteins | sample 5400661 | NCBI WGS metagenome assembly WNGG01 (sample SAMN13153372, study PRJNA577476) | soil metagenome | isolation source: 100 cm soil or saprolite under Garry oak tree replicate 1 | place: USA:California | collected 2016-06-15 | reverse complement strand
GCGAGAGAAAATTGTTTTCGAACGTGGGAGAAGTTTTTACTATTTAATTCCTACCAGAACAGTTTAGCTTCTCAGGACGGTACTACAACCACGCCACCTCTTCCCAGTCTAAGTCCTTTCAAGTAAACAGGTTAATGGACGAAGCTGACCCTAAATGGCTTAGCGGCTGGATTTGTCCGATGGTCTGTCGTGTGCTTTCCCTTCCTCAATTAGATCCCTGAGTGGAATATGTCCGCCGAAAAACAGGCAAAAACTAAGAGCACTGAACTGGTTAACGCGTTGCCGCCGGATGAGGTTCTATTTGGCCGTTCCGAGGCCATGAAAGAGGTTCGCAAGCGTGCGACGAAAATCGCGGGGACCAGTATTCCCGTATTGCTGTATGGCCCGAAGGGAACCGGGAAAGAGGTTTTGGCAAGATGGATTCACAATCATTCGGCGGCATGCAACGGTCATTTCGTCAAGGTCAATTGTGCAGCTCCATTAACCTGTTTACTTGAAAGGACTTAGACTGGGAAGAGGTGGCGTGGTTGTAGTACCGTCCTGAGAAGCTAAACTGTTCTGGTAGGAATTAAATAGTAAAAACTTCTCCCACGTTCGAAAACAATTTTCTCTCGCGGTGCCAAGAACAATTCAATAAAGAGGCAGAGCCGCTCAGCATGGACACGCTGCACTACATGCAGTGTATGGAATGGCCCGGGAACATCCGCGAGCTCTCGAATGGCATCGCGCGGCATGTTCTCATTGGTCCAACCGCATCAATCACGGAGGAGGTGACACGATCGGTTAATTCTTCTCCCCCTTCCGCGTGGATTCGTGAGGGAGTCATTCCTTTAAAGAGCCTGTGCAAAGAGGCCATCCGGGCCAGCGAAAAAAACATAATCCTCTCGGCGCTGCGCGCCAATCACTGGAATCGAAGGAAAGCAGCTCAGGAACTAAAGATCAGCTATCGACTCCTGATATACAAGATTCGTGATGCTGGTTTGGTCACAAAACGCAAGAGTTGTATGGCCTCGCGCCAAGAAGACGACGCTGGTCGCTCGCCTTACCCCGCTGACTAACCTGACCCGGTCGCGACCCGCTATTCTTTTGGAACCTCACTAAGCAAAGCAATGCCGTATCTCGGTTGCGCATTTGTATTCAACGGATTTCCTGCTTGAAGCGGCAAACGCTCCTGTACTCCGGGGTGATTCGGGCATGATCAAATGAAACGGGTTGCAATCCCAGGCTTAAATGTAGCGAAATAGTTGTCATTTCGAAAGAAATCCTCGCGGCAAATCCTCAGCATAAACCCTCTTTCCATCCCTCCGAACAGTGCTAGTCCATTCGGGCAATTCGTAGCTGGCCGAAGGACACTGCACGTGAAGTGTGCAGCTCTGATTTGAGCCTTGCACCAAAACTGTTCCTCACACCAGTAGTTTGCGACGTGTTCGTCTCTCTATGATCCACGTGTAGTGGAGCTAGGGCAATCCAGAGCAGCGACCCGAGCGGACCCCACCCCCGTTTCCGACTACGTCCTGACCTCAGCCCAGGGGGAATAATGAGAGCGAAAGAGAGTGAGACATCTCGCCGGTTTTTCGCATCTGAACACGCCCTTGGTTTTTTCACTGAAGAACAGCAGCGGGAAAATTTTGTGAAGGGCCGGCAGGCCGCGACGCCGAAACAAACACAGAAATGGCTTCGAGAGCTCCGGAATTCATGGCAAGGATGTATGCTCTTGGTTGTTGTGGCGCTCGCACCCCTGTTGCTGCTCAACGGTTGCTCGGGACTGGTGAGCGGCACCACTACCAGCCCCTCATCCACTACTCTCGACATTACAAACGTACAAGCGACATCCACAACGACCTCCACCACTCAGATCGACTGGACAACGAACATCCCGGCAAACTCATCGGTCGACTTTGGAACCACCACTTCCTACGGAACCAGCACACCAGTCGATTCGACCATGGTTACGAGTCACCAGGTAACTCTTTCTGGCTTGGCCGCGGGCACCACTTACTACTATCAAGTCAGTTCGACCGACTCGACAAACAATCATGCGCACAAAGGCGGCAACTCGCTTAAGACGGCCGGTTTTAGCATCTCAGGGACGATTAGCCCTTCAGCCGGAGGAAGCGGCGCGACGTTGGCACTGACTGGGGGGGCGAGCACGACCACGACAGCAGACAGCTCGGGCTATTACGTGTTCCCTGGATTACCAAATGGGAAGTACGGGGTTGCTCCGAGTCACGCAGGTTATACGTTTACTCCAAGCAGCCAGAATACGACGCTCAATGGGGCAAACGTCACAGGAGTGAACTTCATAGCGAGCGCAGCCGCAGTGGCACCGGCGATCACCACGCAGCCGGCGAATCAGACGGTGACCGCGGGACAGACGGTGACGTTCACGGTGGTGGCGACAGGAACAGCGCCGCTCGGTTACCAGTGGCAGAAGAACGGAGTAAGCATGGTGGGGGCCACGTCGAATAGTTACACGACGCCGGCGACAACGACCTCGGATAGCGGATCGACGTTCGCGGTGGTGGTGAACAACATGGCGGGGACGGTGACGAGCGCGGCAGCGACGCTGACGGTGAACGCAGCGGCAGTGGCGCCGGCAATCACCACGCAGCCGGTGAATCAGACGGTGACCGCGGGGCAGACGGCGACGTTCACGGCGGTGGCGAGTGGCACAACACCATTGAGCTACCAGTGGCAGAAGAATGGGGCGAGCATTGCAGGGGCGACTTCGAGCAGCTACACGACACCGGCGACGACGACGGCAGATAGTGGGTCGGCGTTTGCGGTGGTGGTGAGCAATTCAGCTGGTACGGTGACGAGCAATGTGGCGACGCTGACGGTGAATGCCGCGGCGGTGGCGCCGACGATCACCACGCAGCCGGCGAATCAGACGGTGACAGCGGGGCAGACGGCGACGTTCGCGGTGGTGGCCAGCGGTACATCGCCATTGAGCTATCAATGGCAGAAGAACGGGGCGAGCATTGCGGGGGCCACATCGAGCAGCTACACGACACCGGCGGCGACGGCGGCGGATAGCGGGTCGACATTCCGAGTTGTAGTAACGAACAGCGCTGGTACGGCGACGAGCAATGCGGCGACGCTGACGGTGAACCCGGCCCCAGCGCCAGCGATCCAGGTGAGTTCCACCTCGATCAACTTTGGAAACGATGTGGTTGGCACTTCCACCTCCCAGGCCTTGATCATTACCAACACGGGTACGGCCACGCTGAGCATCACTCAAATAAGCGTGCCCTCCTCGACCTTCAGCGTCAGCGGGTTCTCGCTTCCGTTAAGCGTGAACGCGGGGCAGCAGACAACCATCACTGTAACGTTTGTGGCCACGGTGGTCGGCTCTGTGTCTGGAAGCCTTTCCATCTTGAGCAATGCGCCCACTTCACCAACGTCCGTCAGTCTCAGCGGCTCTGGGATTGCTGCGATATACACACTTGGCATCAACCCCACGAGTCTGAGCTTCGGGAGCATAACAACGGGGACTTCTTCCGCTCCGCAAACCGTCACCATTACCAACACTGGTAATGCCAACGTGACGATCTCATCGATTACTTTGAGTGGGGGAGGCTACTCCATGACCGGGGGAACTGCGCCGGTGACACTGTCGCCCTCACAAAGCCTTACCCTGTCAGTGATGTTCGATCCGACCGTAGCGGGCACTGCAAGCGGGAGTATCTCCATTGCGAGCAATGCAACCGGATCGCCAGCGACGGTGACCCTTTCTGGGACGGGGGTAACTCCGGTACAGCATTCGGTAGCGCTCACCTGGAATGCGAGCACGTCAACGGTATCAGGGTACAACGTGTATCGCAGTACGGTCAGCGGTACCGGGTACGTGAAGTTGAACTCTTCGCTGATTAGTGGCCTGACATACACCGACTCAAATGTACAGAACGGAACGACCTACTATTACGTGACAACGGCCGTGGATTCCGGCGGCAACGAAAGCTCGTACTCGAACCAAGCATCCGCCCCCATACCGTAATGGTACTTCTGCCGGGGCTGGGGAACATCGCGAAGCATGGATGGACCTACCCCCGGTCACAGGTAAGTGCATAAGATTCTACGGATTTGGGAGGGAAAGTCAGTGTTCGCATCCGTGCTAGTCCGAGGGGGCAGGGTCAATACCTGTACTTAATCTGGACCTCTAATCAGTTCCTCGGGGACTGATATGAACGTAACCTGACGTCTAGGCAGTGGCACGTGATGCCTAGACGATGAAACGCGACCAAAGCAGAAACCAATTTGGCCACCCTTCGCACTCGCTGGGGGTTGTTCCTCGAGTGGCTCAAGCACTTTTTGTGGCTGCGATGCTCGGGCTGATAGCATTCGCTGCAGGCTGCTCCGGCTTCGTCGCCGGCCACACTAGTCAGACCACTCCGTCGTCCACGACGTATTCCGTCTCCGGGACAATAAGTCCTGCAGCAGGCGGGAGCGGTGCCACCGTCTCGCTGAGCGGCGCAGCGACCGCCATGACGACGGCCAATAGCTCTGGCAACTACACTTTCACGGGATTGGCAAGCGGAACGTACGCGGTAACTCCTAGCCACACCGGGTACATGTTTAGCCCAACCAGCCAGACTGCCACGATCAACGGAGCTGATGTTACAGGAATCAATTTCACGGCGTCAGCGCAAGTTGGCACTTTCAGCATCTCCGGGACAATTACGCCGACAGCGGGAGGGAGCGGGGCCACCGTCACGCTGAGTGGCGCCGCCCCCGCCGTGACGACCGCGAACACTTCTGGAAATTATACTTTCGCGGGATTGGCCAACGGGACTTACACGGTGACCCCGAGCAACATCGGGTACACGTTTAGCCCTGTCAGCCAGAGTGTGATGGTAAATGGTGCAAATAAAACCGATGTGAATTTCACGGCCACGGTCCAGCAAACGCATTCTGTAGCTCTGTCCTGGAGCGCGAGCACCTCAACGGTGACAGGTTACAACATTTATCGCAGCACCGTGAGTGGGACGCAATACGCCAAGATCAATTCTTCGTTGGTGGGCGGCCTAGCATTTACGGATACGACCGTGCTGGGCGGTACAATCTATTACTACGTCACGGCGGCGGTGGATGCCAGCGGCAACGAGAGCGCTTTCTCCAACGAAGCACAGGCAATCATCCCTTGATCTAGAGCGTTCCATCCCTTATTGCTCCGCATCGTCCGCCGAAAATTCGGACGGCCCGACAAAATTCGATCTCCATCTCGAATAGAACCAGACGAGAGTCTGGGCCAATACCGCGCCGAGGGCGTCAATTGCTACGTCACGCGACCGGGCCTCCCGCAAAGGCACCAAGGACTGGTGCCACTCATCCAGACCGGCGTAGGTGACCGCAATCACCAGAGTGGCCATGGCCCAGCTGAAGCGCCAGCCAAAACGGCCTCGGCGAATTCCATGGAAGACGGTGATGCTGAACAGTCCAAATTCAGCGACGTGCGCCATCTTGCGAATGCCCACATGCATAAGGCGTAGCATGCGGGGTGAAGCGCTAGGGAGTAGCCAATGGAGCAGGGGAATGATGACCCGGGCGGTTTCCTCACCGCTGAAATAGTGCGTGGAAAAGAGCGAGATCAGTATGGCGACGAGGATCGCAGGGATCCAATAGAAGAGGCGTCGCGGTTCAGAATGCCGTTGATTCATGAGTCCTTTCCCTTAGGCGGGGTGACCCCATGCGGACGAGCCGATCGAGCCTCGACTAGGCACGCGAAGTAGAGATTCGCTACTTTGGAAGCGTGGTCGCTTTCTCAAACGAGTTCGCCCTTCTTGCGCAACTCCTCAAGATAAGCGCAGGTGGCCTCCTGCCAGCTGCGCAACTTTATTCCATGGGCATAAAGACTCGCCGGTGAAAGAACGGAATAGGCCGGACGCTTGGCTGGGCGGGCCCGCTTGTGGCGTGGTGATAGGTAGGACGCGAATGGAGTCACGGCCTGCCTGTCGCAGAATTTCACGTGCAAAGTCAACCAGGAACGGGAGTCTGCATTGGTAACATGCAAAATTCCGCGTGCTTCCACAGGGGACAAGGTCAGGGATGGCGCTGACAAGATCGCGGGTGAATGTCGGTGAGCCGAATTGATCAGCCACACTTCAGCCGTCATCTGTGTGCCTCTCTTTCCTGATATTAAAATGCGATGTCACACCCGTGGCCAACGCGAAGCAAGCTCAAGGACTAGAAATGTTGCTCAAGGCCTGGCGGGCGCGGTCCGCGAACGGTGATTTCGGGTCCAAATCAATGATCTTGTGGAACTGTGTGCGTGCCTGCACGGTCTCATTCAGTTTCTGATAGGTCAGCCCTAAGTGATAACGATAAGCCAAGTTGCTGGGGACTTTTTTGACCGCATCTTCAAGTAGGGGCGCCGCCACAGAAAAAGCTCCATTGTGATAGTAAGCCCAACCCAAGGTGTCGGCAGAGTTAGGAAGATCAGGAAGACCTTTGCGTGCGGTTTGGGCCAGGGCTAGCGCCAGGTTAACGCTGCCGCCATGCTCGAGCATCAAGTACGCCAGATTGTTCGAACCCTGGGCATTCTCCGGCTGAATGGTCAGTGCTTTCTGGTATGCGGTTTGCGCTTGCTGCCAATTACCGATCTTTTCATAGGCACTTCCCAGAGCAACATAAAGACGAGCGTCGGTGGGTGCCGCCGCAATTGCTCTCTGGTAATTCCCGATGGCCTGATCCGGCTGACCTTTTGCGGCTTGAAGTTGCGCCAGAAGAGCAAGAGCGCGGACGTTCTTGTTATCCAACTCAACCGCGCGAGTGAGCGCTGATTGCGCCTGATCGGCCTGCTTCGATTGCAGGAACACTTCCGCTTGCAGTAGGTATAGAACGGAACTGGCGGGATTCCTGGCAATCTGATCACGGACAAATATCAAGGCGTCAGCTGGTTTGTTTTTAAGGAGAAGAGCTTGAACCATCCCGCGCACGGCTTCAGGGAAGTCCGGATCGTGAGTAAGGGCCTGGCGAAAAAGGTTTTCTGCATCCCCTGGGCGTCGTTGCGCTACCCGCAATTCGCCCAGCTTTGCATAGGGCAACGGGCTATCGGGCGTCAGTTGCTGAACATGAATGAGGTCGGCTTCCGCTCCCAGCGCATCTCCTTGGTTGACAAGGGCGGTGGCGTGATCGAGATAACCTTCGATCCTATTTGGCGCTTGTTTTTTTACCTGATTGCTGACTTCTTCCAGAGTCCGCCAATCGCGCTTCTGTGTGGCGGTTGTCCCTAGCGCGAACCATGCCTCAGTTAGCCCTGGTCGCAAGCGTACAGCTTCCCGCCATTCACTCTCCGCTTGCTGCGTGTCGCCCTTTTCCCTGTAGGCCAAGCCCAGATGGTAATGGCCGAAAGCATTTTCCGGTGCGCTCTTACGCGCCTGTTGCAAGGTCTGAATACTTTCGTCGATCTTCTTCTGCTGAAGCTGTATCTGCCCTTTCAGGATCAATACTTCAGCATCCTGAAGTGTCTTCTTGAGAAGAACGTCCGTGAGTTTCCCGGCTTCGTCGAGCCTTCGGTTCAAGATTAGAAGCTGGGTGTATGATTTTTGAACACTGAGATCGTTTTTGTATTGCGCAGATAGCGCAGCGAACTCAGTTAGGGCCTTGGCGTTCTCGTTGCGACTCAGGTAGTAGTCACCGAGCAGGCGATATCCTGCGGGATCGTCACCGAGTTGCTGCTTAGCGTCTAGTTGGGTCAGAGGATTGGGCTTTTTTCAGGCTGGTCTCCGCTTCGGTGAATGCCCCTGTCTGCACTTGAATCAGGGCAAGATTGAGGAAACTTGCCGAGAGCTCCGGTGCCATTTCTGTTGCTGTTCTTGCTTCCTGAAGCGCGTCTTTCGCTTTGCCTAATGCTAAGTCCGCCTCTGAAAGCAGGATTTGCGCTTCTGCGTGCTTTGGATTGCTGTGGAGGATCAAAAGAGCGCGGTCCTTGGCGTCCTGAGGCTTGGTGGCAGACAGGAGGAGTCGAGCAATCTCTAGTTGGGCTGGCCAGTTGTCCGGCTGGAGATCGACCGTGCGATTCAACTCCTGAAATGCCTGGGCCCAACTTCCTCGTTTCAAATAACATTGTGCAAGTTTGTAATGGGCCTCGGCGAAGCGCCGGTCGATCTGCAGTGCACGGCTGTAGGAGATCAAGGCCTCGGCGTACTTACCCTTGTCAAAGTCTCGGTTACCCTGCTCGTAGAACTTTTGTTTTCGCACATTGGGGTCTCTAGAGCAGCCTGCGGCAAAAACACCCACCAACAGCGATAGATTCAGAAGTAAGGCTACGGTCAACTTGCGTCTCATAGGCACCACTCTAAGGAGATACTTTTGAAGATACACTTATGCCGAGGATGTTCAGGTGCAATTTTGCACCCCACAGGTCGGCAAGAGAAAGGCCAATTTCGTCACTTCTTCTAAGTATATGAAAATAAATATGTTAATTCCCACAAGAAGAAAATGCACCATCGAGGTGATTTGACTTAAGATGCCGGCTCCTCTTGCATGTCACGTTGTCCAGTGAGAATTCAGGGGTAGATTTGGGTAGAATACTTCCACTTCCCGATTTGGCTACTGATGAGTACAAGCTCGTGGCGATGCAGGAGAATAGGAATTGTCTTCTAAGTATCTGATAATATTAAATGTTAGCCGAGCAGCTTGGGGTGGGTCGCGGCAGCCCTACGTGGCAAGGACCGTGCATTAACTTTGGGTTAGGTCTGTTGGCGATGTCCTGACACTATCGTTCTGTCCAGTGGAGCAAATTGGCGAAATTTTCCTTTAGCGGTGACGGTCAGGTCGAGGCAAAGAGGTCGTTATGGTTCGAAATGGTGAACTGAGTTTGTCCGATGTCAAGCGTGTCCTCCGGCGGTACTGGTGGATCTTACTGATCACGACGATTTCGCTGGGTGCGATTGGCCTGGCTGCCTCCCTGGTGCTATCCAAGAAATATACATCGCAGACCATGGTGCTCGTGGAGCAGCCAACGGTTGGGGCCGACTACGTGAAACCGGTCGTCACCGAGGATCTGAATCATCGCCTCGCCTCCATGCAGGAACAAATCCTCAGCCGGACACGTCTGCAACCGATTATCGAGAAATTCGGTCTTTACCCGACTGACCGTGATCGCGTGCACATCGATGACCTCGTCGAACGGTTACGGGGCGCCGTGACGATCAAGCCCATGGCGCCAACACCGGGGACGGAGAGTCGGCAATTGCCTGGTTTCTATGTAAACGTCATGTTTGACAACCCTCGGACCGCGCAGCAGATTTGTACCGAGATCACATCCATGATCCTGGCGCAGAATGCCGGGGACCGCCAGAAACAGGTAAAAGTGACAACGGACTTTCTCAGCCAACAACTGGAAGAGGCGAAACAGAACCTGGATGCACAGGACGCAAAACTAGCGCAGTTCAAGCGACAGTATCTGGGGGAGTTGCCAGAACAAGAGCAAACCAATCTCAGTATCCTGATGGGGACGAATGCGCAACTCGAAGCCAATACCCAGGCGCTCAGCCGCGCACAGCAGGATAAGGCCTTAACGGAATCACTTCTCAGCCAGCAGGAAACGAATTGGAAGGCATCACAAACGGGGCAAAATCCTGAAACTGGCGAACAGCAGCTTAACGCTTTGCAAGACCAGCTCACGAATTTGCGAGCGCGCTACACTTCCGAGCATCCTGATATCATAAAACTCAAAAATCAGATTGAGGAACTAAAAAAGCAGCTGGCAGCACCAAAAAGCAATGAGCCGGCAAATGGCACGCCGCCGATATCTGTGCGCGAGCCACCCCAAATTCAGCAACTCCGCGTGAAGCTACGCCAAGACGAGATAAATATTACTGAATTGATTCATCGGCAGAGCCAAATCCAGGAGCAGATTCGCCAGTTGCAGGGGCGCGTTCAGGCTAGCCCCGTTGTGGAGCAGCAATTCAAGGAATTGACTCGCAACTACCAGACAGCGCTCGAATTTTATAATGATCTCTTGAAGAAGCGGCAGAGCGCTGGTGTTGCTGGGGATCTTGAGAGCCAACAGCAGAGCGAACAGTTCCGCGTTTACGATCCTCCGAGCCTGCCAGACCAGCCTTCGTTTCCGAAGAAGGCCGTCTTTGTGGGTGGCGGATTGGGAGGCGGTCTTGCTCTCGGCCTGGCGATTCTCTTTCTGGTCGCAACCACCGATAAAACGCTACACAACGAACGTGATGTAGAGCTCGCCCTAAAGCTTCCAGTATTGACCTTAGTTCCAACGTTCGATGTAGCTGCCCGCCAAGCCAAATACTCGGCAAGAGTGGCGGAGAAGACCTACGACGTCGTCGCGACAAAGGCCTGAGCACCTATTTTCATGAGGAAACGATGAGCCGGATCCACGAAGCATTGAAAAAGGCAGCGCAAGAGCGATCCTCGCGGCTTTCGTCTGGGACTTCACCGGACTTCCTTGACGTATCGACCGATGTGAGTCGAACAACGGTTCCCGCCGAGGTTCAAACTTTGCCTTTACTTGGCGATTTGGCACCAGAACAAAAATCACCTTTTCTTTACTTCGAAGAACTCGTAGAGAAGTGCGCACGCCCCCAATGGCATCTTGATCCGAGAACTAGTGTTTTTCTCGGTGCTGACAGTAACCAGGCCGGCGCTGAACACTTCCGAACATTGCGTTCCCGCCTCTACCAGATTGCGGGAACTCGTCCGTTGAAAAAAGTTCTCGTGACAAGCAGTATCCCGGAGGAGGGAAAGACTTTTGTCGCGACGAATTTGGCGCAGTCTATTGTGCGGCAAGACCAGCGCCGCGTGCTTTTAATCGATGCCGATCTCCGGATATCGCGTCTGCACCAGGTGCTGGGCGCTCCTGCCACACCTGGTCTAACCGAGTATTTGCGCGGCGAAGCGGATGAAATCGCAGTGATCCAGAGAGGGCTCAAGGGGAATCTTTTTTTCATTCCTAGTGGCAGCCCAGTTTCAAACCCCAGTGAACTTCTCCTCGGCGAACGCATGAAGCATCTACTGGAATTGGTCACTCCCGTTTTCGACTGGCTGATTCTCGATTCACCGCCGGCGCTGCCGGTCCACGACGCGAGTATGCTTGCCGATCTCTGCGATGGCGTTCTCTTTGTTGTACGAGCAGGATCGACGCATTTCGAAGTAGCGGAAAAAGCTTCTTCTGAATTTCAGGATAAGAATCTGCTTGGGGTTGTCTTAAATCGTGTCGAGAAGCACGAATCCCATGGTGGTTATTATTATTATAACTATGGACTGGACAAAAGTAAAATCTAGATTCACGCGATCTACAACTTCTGTTGCTCCTATCCTCTGCTCAGACGCTCTCCAAGTCGATAGCCTCACCATCTAAACCGTCATTGCCTGAATCCATTTCAGGCAGCCGAAGAGTCTTCGATTGTCCCCACTGGTTGTTCGTTGCGCTGGAGGAGCCAGAGGATGGGTAGGAGCAGCACCAGACCGAGCAGAAAAAACACCACGCCGCCTTCATGATGCAGTCTGCCGTAAAGAAAGCCTGGGTCCACATATTGTGCGAGGATCGTCAAGGTCGCAATCCGCACTCCGTTCTTGACCACCATAATCAGCAAACCCACAATCACGAAAACGACCTGCTTCCAAAGCGTAGGCAAAAGGAGATGCCCAACCACAAGCGCCAGGATGAGTAATGCCAGGCTCGATCGGATACCGCTGCATTCGCTTGCGACTTCGATGTTAAAGTGCGCAAGATGAAAAACGAAGCCCTCTCGAAGAGCGGGAACCCCCACAAGGTCAAAAATCATCTCTGCGATATCTGCGGATCCTTTTTGCAGGAAATAGATCGCGTGCTTTAGCAGAGCGTCCGGTAGCGGGATGGTGAGGAAGAGAAAGAGCAAAGAGAAGCGTCCATTCTTGAGTGCTGCTCTCCCAAAAAAAAGAACAAAACCTGAAATCCAAAAGAACACCAAAGCGAGCGTATAGCCGGCGAGCCTGTCAGCTTGCGTCCAGGAAGCAGGGGATCGTAGGGTCCAGATGTAAGTGACAGCAGAAATTGTGAACAGGGCACCAGCCAAAGAGTAATCAAAAGAAAGCCGTCGAAAAATCTGTTTTTGCTCTCTGTAAATCAGCCATGCGCTTATGAATGGGATGAGGACAACATGTGAAGCGTTGTCATTCGCAAGCGAGAAACGAACCAATTCCGCACACGGTTTCCAGAAGATGGCGACCGAAAAGGCGAGCCACACGCCGTAAAATAAGAAGCGTCTGCGGTCGATTTGAGTCTCAGCGTTCAAACGAGGAATCTCCT
>WNGG01036723.1_pt1 | contig 12259 bp, 9 predicted proteins | sample 5400661 | NCBI WGS metagenome assembly WNGG01 (sample SAMN13153372, study PRJNA577476) | soil metagenome | isolation source: 100 cm soil or saprolite under Garry oak tree replicate 1 | place: USA:California | collected 2016-06-15 | reverse complement strand
ACGCGCTCAAGGATCACCGCGTGCTGTCGCTCGACATGGCCGCCGTCATCGCCGGTACCAAGTACCGCGGCCAGTTCGAAGAGCGCCTCAAGGCCGTGATCAACGAGATCGCGCAGAACAAGAACATCATCCTCTTCATCGACGAGCTGCACACGCTCGTCGGTGCCGGCGCGGCCGAGGGCGCGGTAGACGCGTCCAACATGCTGAAGCCGGCGTTGGCGCGCGGCGAGCTGCAGTGCGTCGGCGCGTCGACGCTGAACGAGTACCGCAAGTACATCGAGAAGGATGGGGCGCTGGAGCGCCGCTTCCAGACCGTGATCGTCGATCCGCCGACCGTCGAGGAGACGATCGAGATCCTCAAAGGGCTGCGCAAGCGCTACGAGGACCATCACCGCGTCGTGATCCCCGACGAGACGCTGGTCGAGGCGGCCAAGCTGTCGGAGCGCTACATCACCGACCGCTTCCTGCCCGACAAGGCGATCGACGTGATCGACGAGGCAGGCGCCCGGGCCCGGCTGGCCGCGCAGGTGCCGCCGCCGGAGGTCGCCGAGCTGAAGGACAAGCTCGAGGGCATCAACGGCGACAAGGAAGCCGCGGTGCGCGACCAGAACTTCGAGAAAGCGGCGTCGCTGCGCGATTCCGAGCGCGAGCTGCAGGCGGAGATCCGGCGCAAGCAGGAGGAGTGGGAGCGCGAACGGCAGACCCGGCGGCCGACGATCAGCGAGGAAGGCGTGGCCTTCATCGTGTCGCGCTGGACCGGGATTCCTGTCACGCGCCTCCAGGAAGCGGAGACCGCGCGCCTGCTGCGCATGGAAGACGAGCTGCACGAGAGTGTCGTGGGCCAGAACGAGGCGATTCAGGTGATCTCGCGGGCGATCCGGCGCAGCCGGGCGGGCCTCAAGGATCCCAAGCGTCCGATCGGGTCCTTCATCTTCAGCGGTCCCACGGGTGTGGGGAAGACCGAATTGGCGCGCGCGCTGGCGCGGTTCCTGTTCGCCGATGCCAACGCGTTGATTCGCGTCGACATGTCGGAGTACATGGAGAAGTTCTCGGTGAGCCGGCTGATCGGCGCGCCGCCGGGATACGTGGGCTACGAGGACTCCGGCACGCTCACCAAGGCTGTGCGGCGCAAGCCGTACTCGGTGGTGCTGCTCGACGAAATCGAGAAGGCGCATCCCGACGTGTTCAACATCCTGCTGCAGGTGCTCGACGAGGGGCACCTCACGGACAACTACGGCCGGGTGATCGACTTCAAGAATACCGTCGTGATCATGACCTCGAACGTCGGCGCGCGCGACGTCGTGAAGGGAAAGACGCTCGGCTTCGCCCAGCAGGACGCGAAGAGCGACTTCGACCGCATGTCCGAGAAGGTCAAAGAAGAGGTCAACAAGGTCTTCAATCCGGAATTCTTGAACCGGCTGGACGACGTGATCGTGTTCCACTCGCTGAACCGCGACCATATTGCGCTGATCGTGGCCATTCTCGCGCGCGACGTGCAGAAGCGCCTGGGCGAAGAGGAGTTGACGCTGCGGCTGACGCAGGGGGCGACGGACTTCCTGGTCGATCACGGCTACGATGAACACTTCGGCGCCCGGCCGCTCAAGCGCGCCATTCAGAAATACGTCGAGGACCCGCTGTCGGAGAAGATCCTCGTCGGCGATTTCGCAAAGGGTGACGAGATCGAGGTGGACGTCGCCCCCGACAAGGAGCGCCTGGCGTTCAGGGCACTCTCCGGCTCGAAGGCGTGATCCGCCGGCTCACTCTTCCATTCTTCTTGAGTCTCGCCGCCGCCGCCCCGGGCCTGTGCGCCGCACAGGCCGGAGTGACGGGGGCTTCCGGGGCTTCGGGGGCTTCGCAAACGCCCGTCCCCGACTCGATTGCGGTGGTGGGCTCACGCCGCAATAACCCCACCGCCGTCATCCAAATCAGCGGCCTGGCGCCGGGCCACGCGATGAACTACCGCGACGTGCAGCGGGCGCTCCAGGCGCTCTACGGGAGCGGCCAGTTCGACGACGTCGCCATCATGCAGACGCAAGCCGGCGGCAAGAACGTGCTCGTGATCCACGTGCACGAGCGGCCGCTGCTGGTGAAATGGGCGATCCGCGGCGTGCAGCGCCTGTCCGAGCACAGCGTGCGCGACAAGGTCGCCCTCGCCGAGGGGCGCCCGCTCGATCCGGCCGGCGTGGCGCGCGGCCGCGCCCGCATCGATTCCCTGTATCACGCGCAGGGGTATTACCTCGCCCGCACGAAGCCGCTCTACGTCTACGAACGGGATTCCTCAGGTGTCCGCGTGATCTTCGACATCGACGAGGGCAGCCGCGTCGCCATCGCGCAGCTGGATTTCCAGGGGAACACGCATTTCACGGATGCGCAGCTCGTGGCGCAGATGAGCACGCGCCCCGAGGGCTTCTGGTGGTTCCGCTCCGGCGAGTACAACGACGACAAGCTCGGCGACGATCTGCACCAGAAGCTGCCGTCGTTCTACGGCAAGCAGGGGTACGTCGACTTTCAGGTGCTCGACGACACGCTCATCGTGCACGAGGCCACGGGGAAGGCGACGCTCGTCGTGAAGGTCAGCGAGGGCGAGCCCTATCGGATCGGCACGTTCGAGATCGTGGGCAACCGGCGCTTCTCGACCGAGGACCTCGAGACCTTCTATCCGTTCGCCGGGGAGCAGCGCACCGGCCTGCTGGGTCTCGGCGGCAAGCACCGCATCGTCTATTTCGACGACCAGGCGTGGCAGGATGCCACGCGCAAGCTGCAGACGCTGTACTACAACAACGGCTACATCTACGTCAACGTGCGGCCCGACGTGCTGCGGCGCGTGGGGCCCGACGGCAAGCCGGTGGTCGACCTCCGCTGGGTGATCACCGAAGGTCAGCCGGCCATCGTGAGCCACGTGGAGATCCGCGGCAACGACGTCACGCACGAGCGCGTGATTCGTGAGGCGATCGTCATGGTGCCGGGCGACGTGTTCCGCCAGGACGCGCTGATCGCCTCCTATCAGCGCGTCTCGAACCTCGGGTTCTTCAATCAGCCGCTGCCGTTCCCCGACACGAAGCCGGCGAACGAGCAGGGCGACATCGACGTCGTGTTCCGCGTCTCGGAGAAGCGCACCGGCAACATCAACTTCGGCGCGTCGGTCGGGCAGGGCACCGGCGTCGGCGGCTTCCTCGGCCTCGACGAGCCGAACCTGTTTGGCCAGGGCAAGCGCGGCCGGTTCCAGTGGCAGTTCGGCAAGAACATCAACGACTTCGATGTGTCGTTCACCGATCCCGCCGTCCGCGAGTCGCGCATCTCGGCGACGCTCGGCGTACACAACACGCGCGTCCGCTACGTCATCGCCGACGTCGGCCGGCTGCGGCGGCGCGGCGCGAGCCTGCAGCTGGGCTTCCCGGTGTTCGGCGACAACTACACGCGGCTCTTCCTGTCGTACGGCATCGACCAGCAGAGCTTCACCGGCTCCTCCACGAACCTGGCGTTCTCGAGCGCCTTCCGCTGCAACGACTGCGTGCGCTCGACGGTCGGCGCGTCGTTGATGCGCGACACGCGCATCGACCTGCCGTTCCCCACGGCGGGCACGATGGTCCAGCTCGGGCTGTCGCAGAGTGGCGGCCTGCTCGGCGGGTCCGGCAATTTCCAGCGGGTCGACGTGGAAGGGCACTTCTACGCGCCGATCGGCACGCTCGGCAATCCGGCGACGTCGCCCGTGAAGTTCGTGCTCGGGTTCTCGACGCGGTCCGGCTTCGTGTTCGGCAACTCACCGTTCTTCGAGCAGCTCTTCACCCTTGGCGGCACCCAGTTCTTCATACCGCTGCGCGGCTACGACGAAGCGTCGATCACGCCCTTCGGCTACGACCCCAACGCCAACGCCAACGGCGCGAGCCCCAACGCGTTCGGGAAGGCGTTCTTCACGATGACCGGCGAGCTCGGCATGCGCGTGTCCCAGATGTTGTATCTCTCGACGTTCTTCGACGCCGGCAACGTCTGGTCGCGGCCCGCGCAGTACGATCCCACGCGGCTGTTCCGCGGCGCCGGAATCGGCGCGGCCGTCATCTCGCCGCTCGGTCCGCTCGGCATCGATTACGCGTACGGCTTCGACCGGGTCGATGTCTTCGGGCGGCCCAAACCCGGCTGGAAGCTGCACTTCAAGCTCGGCAATTTCTTCTAAGCTTAGGTCCACGTCCTACATCGGGAGTTCCAGCGTTATGCAGCGTCTTGTGCTCGTGTCGCTCGCCGCCGTCGCCGTGCTTGCCGCGTCCCCGACCGCCCTGCTGAGCCAGGGTTCGCAATCCGCGCCCGCGGCGGTCAAGATCGCGTTCATCAGCTCGCAGGAGATTTTGCAGAACACGCCCGGCTACGCGGCGGCGGAATCGACGTACCGGAAAGAGCTGCAAGCGTCGCAGAATGAATATCAGAGGCTGCAGACGCAGCTCGATTCGGCGCAGCAGGTCTTCGAACAGCAGTCGATCGCGCTGTCGCCCATGGCACGGGCGGCGAAGCAGAAGGATCTGCAGGCGATGGGGCAGCGGGTCGACCAGCGCTCCCAGGAGCTGCAGGACCGTCTGCGGCAGCGGGAACAGGAGCTGCTCGGACCGCTCCGCGCGCGCATCAATTCCGTGATCCAGGGCATCCGCGCCGAAATGAACTACACCGTGATTTTCGATGCCGATGCCGCCGGGGGATTCGTCGCGGCGGCGGACCCGGCGCTGAACATTACGGCCCGGGTGCTGCAGCGCCTCCGGCAGGCGCAATAGCGGGCCGGCTCGCTTTTCTTGCCTCACCCCGTTACGTCCCCTACTTTGAGCGCACCAGCGCGTCCGTGGTTCTCGTCGCGCCGGCGCTCGAAACGGCGGCGGGCGGACCCGAAACACGCATCGTCGTTCCCGAGCCCTACGCGGCGCTGCTGGTCGTGCTTCCCGTGCTGTATCCGCAAGCTGTCTGGGAAGCCGGCGTCCATCCGACGGCCGTCGTCGGCCGGGGAACGACCTGGCAGGAGCCGGTCGCTATCGGCCCGTACGCCAGTCTCGGCCGCGAGGTGCAGCTCGGACGCAACGTCCGCATCGGCGCGGGCTGCGTGCTCGGCGACGGCGTGGCGGTCGGCGAGGACACGCAGCTCTATCCGGGCGTCACGCTCTACGCGGGCACGGCCCTGGGCAAGCGCGTGATCGTCCACGCCGGCGCGGTGCTGGGGAGCGATGGGTTCGGCTACATCCCCGGGAAGGGCGGCGAGGCACACCGCAAGATCCCGCACGTCGGCCGGTGCCTGATCGGGGACGACATCGAGATCGGCGCGAACACGTGCATCGACCGCGGCAGTGTGGACGACACCGTGATCGGATCGGGCACGAAGATCGACAATCTCGTGCACATCGCCCATAACGTGCGGATCGGCGCCCGCTGCCTCATCATGGCGCAGGCCGGTATTGCGGGGAGCTGCCAGGTGGAGGACGACGTGATCATCGCGGGACAGACGGGCATCTCGGATCACCTCACGATCGGGCGTGGCGCCCGGCTGCTCGTGCAGTCGGGAGTGATCTCGGACGTTCCTGCCGACGCGACGTTGTTCGGGTATCCCGCGCGACCGCGCCGCGAGTATCTCCGCGCTCAGGCGGCCATGTACCGTCTCGCCAAAATCGTGGACGAGCTCGAAGCTCTCGTAAAGCCGGCGACCAATAGCTCAGCTCACTAGACGTTCCGTCACGCGCAGCGCGGCGCTGCGTGGTACCGGGCTCCATACCGGCGCCACGACGGAAGCGACGTTTCTGCCGGCGCCCGCGGGACAGGGAATCGTCTTCCGCCGGACCGACCTCCCGGGCAAGCCCGAGGTCCCGGCGCGGCTGACCGAAGTCGAGGCGGTGGAACGCCGCACCGCGATCGGCCATGGCGCGGCGACGATTCACACCGTCGAGCATCTGCTCGCAGCCGTCGCGGCGCACGTGATCGACGACCTGACGATCGAGCTCACGGGTCCCGAGCCGCCCATCCTCGACGGCAGCGTGCAACCGTACTTCGAGGCGCTCGCGAAGGCGGAGCCCGCGTCCGTAGGGGGCGAGCCGGCGGTGCTCACCGTCACGGCGCCCTTCACCGTCACCGACAAGGATGCGACGTATGTGGTCGCGCCGGCGAAGACCTTTCGGCTGACCGTGTCGATCGAATGGCCGCATCCCTTGATCGGGCGGCAGGCCGGCGCGTATGAGGTCACGCCGGCAAACTTCGCCGCGGAGCTCGCGCCGGCCCGCACCTTCGGCTTCACGCACGAGGTGGCCGAGCTGCAGGCGCGCGGGTTGATCAAGGGTGCATCGGAAACGAACGCGATCGTGCTCGACGACCGCGGCGTGGTGAACGGCGGGAAGTTGCGCTGGCCGGACGAGTTCGTGCGGCACAAGGCCGCGGACATCGTGGGGGACCTGGCGCTGACCGGCGCCCGGATTCAGGCTCATGTGGTGGCGACGCGGCCCAGCCACAGCGGCAACATCGCGCTGGCGCGGGCGCTCGCTCGCGCAGGGAGGCGCACCGGAATGCCGGCGATGGACATCGCGAAGATCATGGATTATCTGCCGCACCGCTATCCGTTCCTGCTGGTGGACCGGATCATCGAGGTGGAGGGGCAGAAACGGATCGTGGGCATCAAGAACGTGACCATCAACGAGCCGTTCTTCCAGGGACACTTCCCGGGTCATCCCATCATGCCGGGCGTGCTGATTATCGAAGCGATGGCGCAGGTCGGCGGCATGCTGTTAATGAGTCATTTCGAGGGCCAGGACACGGCGAACAAGGTCGTGTACTTCATGTCGCTCGATAAGGTGAAGTTCCGGCGGCCGGTGGTACCCGGTGACCAGATCCGCTTCGAGCTCGACATGGTGCAGTTCCGCGGCAAGACGTGCAAGATGAAAGGCGCCGGGTTCGTGGATGGACAGGTCGTCGCCGAGGCCGAGATGATGGCGATGGTGGTCGATAAGTGATCCACCGGACCGCGCTCATCGATCCGACCGCCGAGATCGGCACCGACGTCTCGGTCGGGCCGTATTGCGTGATCGGCCCACGGGTTACGGTGGGCGAGCGCTGCGGCATCGCGGCGCACGCCGTCCTCGAGCGCAACACACGCGTGGGCGACGGCGTGAAGATCGGGTACGGCACGATCATCGGGAACGATCCCCAGGACCTGAAATACAAGGGCGAGGAGACCTGGGTCGAGATCGGCAGCGGCACGATCATCCGGGAGTACTGCACGATCAACCGCGGCAGCACCGCGACCGGCAAGACGACGGTGGGGGCGCGCTGCTTCCTCATGACGTACGTGCACATCGCGCATGACTGCGTCATCGGCAACGACGTGATCATCGCGAATTCCGTGCAGATGGCGGGACACGTCACCGTAGACGACCGCGCCAGCATCAGTGGTCTCGTGCCGATCCATCAGTTCGTCCGGATCGGCACGTATGCGTTCGTGGGAGGCGGTTCGCGGGTCAATCAGGACGTGCCGCCGTATACCAAGGCGGCGGGCAACCCCGTGCATCTCTACGGGCTCAATTCCGTGGGCCTGCAGCGCGCCGGGTTTGCGCCCGACCTGAAGCTCGCCCTGAAGCGCGCCTACCGGTTGGTGTTCAATTCCGATATGACGGTGAGCCAGGGAGTGGCACGCGCCCGCACGGAGCTGCCCCAGGTTCCGGAAGTGGAGACGTTCCTGCGTTTCATCGAGGCGTCGCAGCGCGGGGTGATGGTGTGAAGCCGCGCCCCCCCCTTCGACCGGTGCGTGTGGGTGTGGTCGGGGCAGGCGCGCTGGGTTTCCACCACATCCGGCTCCTCAAGAAGATCGAGGGCGCAGATCTCGTGGGCTTCTACGACCACAACCCGACGCGGTCTGCGCAAGTCGCCACAGAGCTCGAGACCGTGGCGTTTTCCTCACCCGAGGCGCTCCTGGACCGCGTCGAAGCCGTCACCGTCGTCGTACCGACGCCGGCACACGTGGAGGTCGGGCTGCCGGTCCTCGAGCGGGGCCTGCACGCGCTCGTGGAAAAGCCGCTGGCCGATGCGCTGCCCGGCGCGGAGCAGCTCGTCCACACAGCCCGGGAGCGCGGCGTCTGCCTCCAGGTGGGGCACGTCGAGCGCTTCAATCGGGCGGTGCGCGCCGCGGCGCCCTACCTCGACGAGCCGCGCTTTCTCCAGACCGAGCGGCTGGCGCCGTTCCAGCCGCGCGGCACCGACGTCGCGGTCATCCTCGATCTCATGATTCATGATCTCGACCTCGTCCTGGAGCTCGTGCGGTCGGAAGTCAGCGAGGTGCGGGCGACAGGCGTACCGATCCTCACGCCGCACGTGGACATCGCCAACGCCCGTGTCGAGTTCGCCAACGGCGCCGTGGCGATCATCACGGCGAGCCGCGTGTCGCGGGAGCGCACCCGCAAGCTGCGGATCTTCCAACAAACGGGATACTTCTCGCTCGATCTCGCCGAAGAGATCGTCGAGCATGTACGGCTTGACGCGCCCGAGGCCGAGCCGCTCAAGCTCGAGTTGGAGAGCTTCCTGCGCGCTGTGCGCGGTGACGGCGATGTCGTGGTTACCGGCGCCGCCGGGCTGCAGGCCCTGACCCTCGCCTATCGCGTCGCCGACGCCATAAGTGCCTCGCCGCTCGCCGCGGCGCGGCCGTGACCTCCCCCCGGATCTACATCTCGGCAGGGGAGCCATCCGCGGACGCGCATGCGGCCGCGGTCGCGACCGCATTGCGCCGCCGTCTTCCCGGGCTGGAGCTGGAAGCCCTCGGCGGGCCGCTGCTCGAGCGCGCGGGCGTGCGCGTGTTGGATCGCATGGAATCGTACTCCGTCGTCGGATTTGTCGAAGCGCTGGCGAAGATTCCCGCGCATTACCGCTTGCTGAACCGGATCAAGCAGTCGTTCAAGGACAAGCGCTACGATCTCGTGATCCTGGTCGATTACCCCGGCTATCACCTCCGTGCCGCCGCTGTTGCCGCCGCCGCCGGCATTCCGGTGCTCTACTATATCGCACCGCAAATGTGGGCGTGGGGGCCCAAGCGGGTGCGCAAGCTCGCGCCTGTCAATCAGCTCGCCGTGATTCTGCCGTTCGAGGAGCAGTTCTTCCGCGAGCGCGGCGTCGCCGCCACGTTCGTCGGTCATCCCCTCAAAGACCGGCCGCCGCCGCCGTCGCGGGTCGAGGCGCGCCGTACGCTCGGACTCGATCCGAGCCGCCTGACGCTGGGATTGTTTCCGGGAAGCCGGGAGCAGGAAGTGAAGCGACACTGGACGATGTTCCGCGAAGCGGCGGCGCGCGTCGCGGCGGCACGCCCCGATCTGCAGATCGTCGTCGCGGGCACGCCGGGCGCCCAGTATCCCGACCCCGGTGCGATCAGCGTGCACCTCGGCGATCCGCTACTCGTGTTCGCGGCGGCGGACGCAGGGATCTGCAAGTCGGGCACGACAACCCTCGAGGCGGCGATCGCCGACCTGCCGATGGTGATCACGTACCGCGTGCATCCCATCTCATCGTTCATTGCGTTTCGTTTGGTCCAGGTCCCGTGGGTCGGTCTCGTCAATCTCGTGGCGGGATACGAGGTCGCGCCCGAGTTCCTCCAGGGCCGTGCGAAGGCGGAGGCACTCGCCGACGGTGTGTTGCCGCTGCTCGACGCCGCGAACCCCGTGACGCGCCGTCAGCGCGAGGGGTTGCAGCTCGTGCGCGACCGCCTGGGCGCGCCGGGCGCCGCCGAGCGCGTCGCCGAGCTGGCGGCGGGTCTGATCAAATGAAGCTGCGCTGGGCGGAGCCGATCGCGACGCGCATCGGCTCATCCCTGGTCCGCGCGCTTGCCGCGACGTGGCGCTACCGCGTGACGGGGGACGACCACATACGGGCGTTGCGCGAGTCGCGGCGCCCGTTCGTGTTTGTCCTCTGGCACAGCCGCATTCTGCCCCTGCTGTACCATCATCGCGGTGAGGATGTCGTGATGCTGATCAGGCGGCACCGGGACGGCGAGTATCTCGCGGACCTGGGGGCGCGCTGGGGATACCGCTCGGTGCGTGGATCGACGCGACGTGGAGGGGAGGTGGGACTGCTGGGAATCGTGCGGGCGCTGGAGGGTGGTGCGGTCGTGGCGATCACGCCGGATGGACCGCGCGGACCAGCGGAACGCGTGCAACCGGGCGCGATCGCTGCTGCACAACACGCCGGTGTGCCGATTGTGGCGGTGGGCGCCCGCGTTGCCTCCGCGTGGTACCTGGGGTCCTGGGATCGCATGTGCATTCCGAAACCCTTTGCGACGATCGATGTGATGTACGCGCCGCCAGTCGAAATCAACGCGGGCAAAGAGGGGCTGCGGCGCGGCATGGATGCCGTTTCCCGCAGCCTGCACGAAGTCATGGGGACAGGATGAGCGCCCAGCGGATTGCCCAGTGGCTGTGGTGGAGCGGCGCCGCGCCCGCGCGCGCGGCGCGCGGCGTCTTGCTGCCGGTCGCGTTCCTCTATCGCACGATCATGAGCGCCCGGGCGGGCGCCTACTCCCGGGGCTGGCTGCGGAAACGGCCGTTGCCGTTGCCGGCGATCGCCGTCGGCAATCTCGCCGTCGGTGGAGCGGGGAAGACGCCCCTGGCCGCCTGGATCGCGGCGTTCTTCGCGAGCCGGGGGGTCAAACCAGGCGTCCTGCTGCGCGGCTATCGCGGCGACGAGCAAGCCGTCCATCAGCGGCTCGTACCGGACGCGATCGTGGTGCCGAATCCCGACCGGTTGGCGGGCGCGGAGCAAGCCCGCGCACAAGGAGCGCGAGTGCTGGTGCTCGATGACGCGTATCAGCGGCTCAACGTCGACCGTGACGTCAACGTCGCGGTCGTGAGCACCGAGAGCGCGCCCCCGCGCCATGTGGCATGGCCGCTCCCGGCCGGTCCCTGGCGCGAAGATTGGAGCGCCCTCGGCCGCGCGGATGTGATCGTCGTGACTCGCCGCCGCGCGGCGGTCGCCGAGTCCCGGGCGCTTGCGGGGCGTCTGGCGGCGCGCTGGCCACGGGCCGTCGTGGCCGGAGTGCATCTCGCGCTCGACGGACTGGCGGGCCTGAAATCAGGCCGGCGCGTCGAGCTGTCGGCGCTGGCGAAAAGCCGAGTCATCGTTGCCGCGGGGATCGCCGATCCCGTGAGCTTCGCCGCGCAGGTGCGCGCCTTCGGTGCCAGCGTGCAACTCACGGCGTATCAAGACCATCACGCCTATCCACCGGGCGATGTGGCCCGGCTCGCGCGGGCCGCACAAGACGCCGATTATGTTGTAGTCACCGAGAAGGATGCGGTGAAGCTGCGGAACCGCTGGCCAGCCGATGCGGCGGAGCCGCTCGTCGCGCAGCTTGCCTTGCGCTGGGAATTCAACGGTGACGCGGTCGGACGCGTCCTGGAAGGGGTCCTGAAGAGAGTCGTATGAGCGAACCAGCGATTATCCGTCCCGACAAGCAGACCTTTCTCGCCGAGGAGAATCCCTTCGAGGCGATGATGGAGCGGTTCGACCACGCCGCCAAGCTCTTGAATCTGGATCGTGGTCTCTACAAGGTGCTCCGCAATCCCGAAAAGCAGATCATCGTCTCGGTCCCGATTCTGCGCGACAACGGCGAGGTCGAGGTCTACACCGGCTATCGCGTGCTGTACAACACATCGCGGGGGCCCGCCAAGGGCGGGATTCGGTTCGATCTCAACGTCACGCTCGAAGAGGTCAAGGCGCTGGCCGCCTGGATGACGTGGAAATGCGCGCTGGTGAACATCCCGTTCGGAGGCTCCAAGGGCGGCGTGGTTTGCGACCCGACCACGATGTCGATGGGCGAGCTGGAGCGGGTGACGCGGCGCTACACGTCCAGCATCATCGAAGTACTGGGTCCTGACTCCGACGTCCCCGCGCCCGACGTGAACACCAACGAGCGCGTCATGGCGTGGATCATGGACACCTACTCCATGCACAAGCGCCACACGGTGACCGCGGTCGTGACGGGCAAGCCGGTCGAGATGGGCGGCTCGCTGGGCCGGCGCGAAGCGACAGGCCGGGGGTGCATGATCGTGACGCGCGAGGCGCTGGCGAAGCTGGGGATGAGCTTCAAGGGCACGCGCATCGCGGTGCAGGGCTTCGGCAACGTCGGGTCTGTGGCTGCCGACCTCATGGCGCGAGAGGGGGCGACGATCGTCGCAGTCTCCGACAAGTCGACCGCGCTGTACAATCCGAAAGGGCTCGACGTACCGGAGCTCCTGAAGTGGGTCAAGGAGCGACGCCAGCTCGCCGGTTACAC
>WNGG01007896.1_pt1 | contig 12261 bp, 16 predicted proteins | sample 5400661 | NCBI WGS metagenome assembly WNGG01 (sample SAMN13153372, study PRJNA577476) | soil metagenome | isolation source: 100 cm soil or saprolite under Garry oak tree replicate 1 | place: USA:California | collected 2016-06-15 | reverse complement strand
CAGGGCCCAGAGGACCTCCACCGTCGCGGGTGCCGAGCCGGGCTCGACCGTCGCCCGGACGAAGAGCGGACCGATCGCGAACGGCGGGTGCGGCACCTCGGCGAGGAACACCTGAGCGTGCGCGGTCGCCGGCACGGCAAGGAGCGAGAGGATCAGTAGCGCCCGGCGCAGCGCGCTCACGGCCCCCGGACCCGTCAGCGTCGGTCCGCCAGCGCCGCGCGCACGCGCTCGAGCCCGTCCGTGAGCATCGCGCGCGGGCAGCCGAAGTTCAGCCGGACGAACCCGCGGCCGCCCCGGCCGAACGCGGCGCCGTCGTGGAGCGCCACCCGCGCGCGCTCGAGGAAGAAGGTGTAGGGGTCGTCGTTGGGCAGGCGCGCGCCGCGGCAATCGAGCCACGCGAGGTAGGTCGCCTCCGGCGGCGTCACCGCGACGCCGGGCAGACGGTGCCGGACGAAGTCGACCATGAAGTCGCGGTTGGCCTCGAGGTAGCGCAGCAGCGCGTCCAGCCACTCCTGGCCGTCGCGATAGGCCGCCAGGGCCGCGGCGTAGCCGAAGACGTTCATCCCGTGGAGCAGATCCGCGCGCGCGGCGGAAAACTGCTCCCGCAGACCCGCGCTCGGGATGATCGCCACCGCGCACTTGAGGCCGGCGAGGTTGAACGTCTTGCTCGGCGCCATGAACGTGATCGTGCGCTCCGCGACCTCGGGATCGAGCGACGCGATCGGCGTGTGACGGTGGCCGTTGAAGACGAGGTCGCAGTGGATCTCGTCGGCCACGATCGTGAGGCCGCGCCGGAGGCAGACGCGCGCCATCGACGCGAGCTCGTCGCGCGTCCAGACACGGCCGACCGGGTTGTGCGGGCTGCAGAGGAGGAACGCGCGCGTACGCGCGCCGATCGCGCGCTCGAACGCGTCGACGTCGATCGCGTAGCGGCCGTCGGCCTGCCGGGTGAGCTCGGCTTCCTCGCGCGTGAGCCCCGCGTTCGCGTGGGACCGGAGGATCGGGGGATATATCGGCGTCTGGATGAGCACGCCGTCGCCCGGCGAGGCCAGCGCGCGCAGCGCCACGTTGAAGCCCGGGATGACGCCCGGGATGAGCGACACGGCCTCGGGCGGCACGCGCCAGCCGTACCGCTTCTGCAGACGGTCGGTGAAGACCTCGAAGAATTCCGGCTCCTCGAAGAGATAGCCGTACACGGGGTGTTCCGCGCGCTCGCGCAGCGCGCGAACGACCGGCTCGGGCGAGGCGAAGTCCATGTCGGCGACCCAGAGCGGGAGCACGTCGGGACCGTATTTCCGCCACTTGTTGCTGGCGGTCGACCGCCGCTCGACGCGCCGGTCGAAGTCGTGGCTCATACGGCGAGATTCGTCGACTGGATGCGTCGGACACCCGCCTTCGTCATCTTCTCCCACGCCTTTGCCACGGACCCGTCCACGTCGATGCCACGGCACGCGTCCTCGATGACGTAGGTGGAGAGGCCGAGCCTGCGCGCGTCCAGGGCGGACCAGGCGACGCAGAAGTCGGTCGCGAGGCCGGCGAGGAAGACCTGGCGGAGCCCGCGGTCGCGGAGGTAGCCGCCCAGGCCGGTCGTCGTTTTACCGTCGGCCTCGAAGAAGGCCGAGTAGGAATCGATCTGCTTCCGGTATCCCTTGCGGATGATCAGCTCGGCGTGCGGGATCTTCAGATCCTTGACGAGATCGGCGTCCGCCGTGCCCTGCACGCAGTGATCGGGCCAGAGCACCTGCGTGCCGTACGCGAGGTCGACCGTCTCGAACGCCTTCTTGCCCGCGTGCGTGGAGGCGAAGGACGCATGCGCGGGCGTGTGCCAGTCCTGGGTGAGGACCACGTGCTGGAATCCCGCTGCCAGGCGGTTGATGAGCGGCACGACCTGGTCGCCTTCCTTGACGGGCAGGGTGCCGCCGGGCACGAAGCAATTCTGGACGTCGATGACGATCAACACGTCGCGTGGGCCCGGCGCGATCTTCTTCCCGGGGGTCTGCGCGGCGGCTTTGCTCGCGGCGGCGAGGCCGGCGGCGGCGACCGTCGCCGCGGCCGTCAGGGTGAGGAGAAACGCGCGGCGGTGGAGCGTCGTCATGGCGAATCCTCCTTGCTTTTGTGGCTCGCTGGTACTAGAAGCTCACTTGACCGCGCCGTCAAGCGCCGATAGCATCCGTTCAATGACCACCACCCGACGTCCGGCTCTGATGCTCGCCATCGTACTGCTCGTCACGGGACACCACGCGCCGGTCCTCGCGGGCGCGCCGACCGACCAGCTCCGCGGCCAGGTCGAGCAGGTGATCAAGATCCTCGGCGACAACGACCTGAAGCAGCCCGCCAGGCTCGCGGAGCGCCGCGCGATCATCATGAAAATCGCCGACGAGGTCTTCGACTTCAAGGAAATCTCCCAGCGGACGCTCGGGCGCCACTGGCAGGGGCGGACCCCGGCGGAGCAGGCGGAGTTCGCCGATCTCTTCCGCGACGTGCTCGCGCGGGCCTACGTGACCCAGATCGAGAACTATTCGAGCGAGAAGGTGACGTTCCTCAGCGACACGATCGACGGCGAGGCCGCCACGGTCCGCACCAAGGTCATCACCAAGGCGGGGACGGAGGTCCCCGTGGACTACCGGATGTTCGTGTCGGCGAACCGCTGGCGCGTCTACGACGTGTCGATCGAGGGCGTCAGCCTCGTCGGCAACTACCGGACCCAGTTCAACGCGATCATCCAGCGTAAGGGTTACCCGGATCTCCTGGCGAAGCTGAAGGAGAAGCACGACGAGCAGATGGCGAGCGTGGCGCCGCGTGTCGAGCGCCGCGTCGGCGAGACGCGCGGGACCGGCTCGCCGCCGATCCCCGGCCGGCAAAGCCCGTAATTCAGATGGGGGGCCCCGAGATGGCCCCCCATACCCCCCAACGCTCGGACGCCCCGGCCAAGCCGTGGCGCTCCTCGTTACGCGCTCACCAGCAGGCGAAGCGCGCGGCCCTGCTGCAGCTGCGCCAGCCCCAGATAGAGGCGCGCGTCGGCGAGGTTCGGCGCCCGCGCGACCACCGGCTCGAGGGCGTCGACCGCTTCGGCCCAGCTGCCGAGCTTGTAGCGCACGATCCCCAGACCGACGCGCGCATCGAGACGGTCCGGGTTCGCCGCCAGCTGCGCCTCGTACGCGGTCGCCGCCTCGTCCCAGCGTCCGGCGTCGAGCGCGCCGGCCAGACGCGGGTCGCCCGTCGCGCAGGCGGCGAGGGCCACGAGCGGGAGGAGCACGAGGAGGACGGCGCGGATCACCGGCCCTGCCACTCCGGCTTGCGCTTGCCCAGGAACGCGCGGACGCCCTCCTGGAAATCCTGGCTCAGGTAGCAGGAGAGGATCAGGTCCTCGAGGTCCGTCGGCGCCAGTCGCGCGATGGTCCGTCGCGTCGCCTCCTTCGCCGCCGCGAGCGTGAGCGGCGCCAGGTCCGCGACGCGCTCGGCGAGCTCGCGCACGCGCGCGGGCAGGTCGGCCGCCGCGTGCACCTGGTCGACGAGGCCGATCGATTTCGCCTCGGCGGCGTCGAGCAGCCGCGCCGTGAGCACCAGCTCGCGCGCGCGGATCGGCCCGGCCGTCGCGACGAGCAGCGCGAGGCTGGCCGGCGCCACGAAATTGCCGAGCGTGCGCGCGATCGGCGCGCCGAAGCGCGCGTGCGGGGCGGCGTGGCGCAGGTCGCAGGCGAGCGCCATGAACAGCCCGCCGCCGACGGCGTCGCCCTGGATCATCGCGATCGTCGGCTTGGACATGCCGGCGAGCCGGTTCAGCACCCGGCTCGTGCGCGCCTCGTAGGTGAGCGCGTCCTCCTTCGTCTTGAACGCGAGGAACTGGCTGATGTCCGTACCGCTCACGAACGCCTTGTCTCCCGCGCCGCGCAGGATGACGACGCGGACCGACGGGTCCTTGTCCAGGCGCTCGCACACGTCGTAGAGCCCCTCCCACATCTCGAAGGTCATCGCGTTCCGCGCCTCGGGACGGTTGAAGGTCAGCGTGGCGATGCGCCCGTCCTGCTCGAGGCGGAGCTGCTCGGCGAGGCTCATGCCCCATGATACCGCGGCCGTTGTGCAAGAATGGGCGGGACGCCCGGGCCGCCGCCCGGGTGCAAAGGGGGACCACGTGGACCCACTCACGCTGCAGGCCGTCGGCGCGTCCCTGCTCTACGCGTTCATCGGCATGGTGTCGCTCGGCGTCGGCTTCTGGGTGTTCGACCGTCTGACGCCGTATCACCTCTGGACCGAGGTGGTGGAGAAGCAGAACAGCGCGATCGCGATCCTCGTGGCGGGTTTCGCGATCGCCATCGGGATCATCGTCTCCGCCGCGATCCGCTAGACGGACGTGGGCGCGCGGCGCATCTCGCTCTCGTTGCTCCTGAAGGTGACGGCGGTCGCGCTGGCGACCGGCTGCGGCGCCGATCATCGGACCGAGGTGCGGCGCTGCGTCGACGACAAGGATTGGATCGTCGACGACAGTCTGTGCGAGCAGCCGGGGCGACGAGCCATTGGCTCGCGGGGCGTGACGGGGTACGGGTGGTACTACGGGGGCTTCGGCCACTATCCGGGTCAATACGCGGCCGGCGGGTCCCGGACGCCGACGTCCGGCGTGACCTCGGTCAAGCCGAGCGCGCCGAAGGCGGGATGGTTCGGGGGCCCGTCGGCGCGCGGCGGCTTCGGCGCCACGGGCTCGAGCCTCGGCGCCGGAGGCTAGGTGGACCGGCTCGCGATCGCGCCGCGCCCGGACTGGAAGGCGAAGGTCGAAGCGGTCGGCATGATCTATCACCACACGGACGGGCAGGTCTACTGGCAGGAATCCGCCCACTATCGGCTCACGCGGACGGACGTCGACCTCATCGAGTCGGCGACGCGGGAGCTCTGGCGACGCTGCCTCGAGGCGGTCCAGCACGTCATCGACGCGCGGCGCTACGCTGAGCTCGGAATTCCGCCGCGCGCGATTCCGCTCATCGAGGAGTCGTGGAACGACGACCACCCGTCGATCTATGGCCGGTTCGATCTCGGCTATCGGACCGGTGAGGAGCCGAAGCTCTTCGAGTTCAACGCGGACACGCCGACGATGCTGCTCGAGGCCGCCGTCGTACAGTGGACGTGGAAGGAGGAGGTCTTTCCGGCCGCGGACCAGTTCAACAGCATCCACGAACGGCTCGTCGCGAAGTGGAAGGACCTGGCCGGCGATCTCGACGGGCCGGTGCACTTCGCCCACATGGAGAGCGTCGAAGATCTCATGACCACGACGTATCTCCGGGACACGGCGGAGGCGGCGGGCCTCCGGACGATCGGCCTCCACGTCGGCGACATCGGCTGGCACCCGGCGCGCGGCTTCACGGACCTCGACGAGCAGCCGATCCGTGCGCTCTTCAAGCTCTACCCGTGGGAGTGGCTGCTACGGGATCAGTTCGGCGCGCACCTCGAGCCGGGAGGATCGACGCGCTGGATCGAGCCCGCGTGGCGCATGCTCCTGTCCAACAAAGGCATCCTCGCGATCCTGTGGGAGCTGTTCCCCGGTCATCCGAATCTGCTGCCCGCGTTCCGCTCGGAGCCCGCGGGGTCACGATACGTCGTGAAGCCGGTGCTCGGGCGCGAGGGCGACAACATCACGGTGGTGCGCGGCGAGCACCGTTCCGCGACCGGCGGGGAGTACGGCGCGGAGGGGTTCGTGTACCAGGAGTACTTCGAGCTTCCCGTGTTCGACGGACAACACCCCGTCGTCGGCAGCTGGGTCATCGACGCGGAGCCCGCGGGAGTCGGTATCCGCGAGTCCGAGGGGCCGGTGACGCGGAACGAATCTCCGTTCGTTCCGCACGTGCTCCTATAGAATTCACTGGTGACCGCCCGCCTGATCCTCGTCACGGGCTTCGAGCCCTTCGTCGGGCACGCCGTCAACCCCTCCGAGGACCTCGCGAAGGTCCTCGACGGCCGCGTCTTCGGCGGCGCCACGGTGCGCGCCGCCGTCCTGCCCGTCCACCATCTGGAGGCCGCCGCGCGCGCGGCGGCGCTCGTGGACGAGCTCCACCCCGACGCCGTCGTGCACTTCGGCCTCGCCGGCGGTCGCGCGCGCGTGGCGCTCGAGCGCGTGGCCGTCAACGTGATGGACTTCGACGTGCCCGACAACGCCGGCTATCGGGCGCGGGGCGAGGTCTGCGAGTCGGCCGGACCCGCGGCGTACCTCGCGACGCTGCCACTCGCGCCGATGCTCGACGCGCTCCTCGGACGCGGGATCCCCGCCTACCTCTCGAATACCGCGGGAACCTATCTCTGCAACCGCACGATGTACGCGACGCTGCACCTGGCGGCGACGCGCGGACTCGGGATGCGCGCCGGGTTCGTCCATCTGCCGCTCCTGCCCTCGATGGTCGCGGCGACCGGCGTCGACGCGCCCAGCATGGATTTCGCCCTGATGCTCCGGGCAGCCGAGACCGCGCTCGCCGTCGTCGCGGCCTCGTGACCCGCGACCTCCGCCACAATCTGGTCGCGCTCGGAGCCGACCACGGGCTCTTCATCGTGGGGCTCTCGTTCGTCTCCACGGCGACGATCCTTCCCGCGTTCGCCTCGAGCCTGGGCGCGCCGAGCGCGGTGATCGGCGCGATCCCGGCGGTGATGACGCTCGGCTGGTTCCTGCCCTCGCTCTTCACTGCCGGCCACATCGAAACGCTGCCGCGGAAGCTGCCGTTCGTGCTCCGCTGGACGCTGCTGGAGCGCGTGCCGTGGGCGGTCCTGGCGGCGACCGCGTTCTTCCTCGCCGAGCGCGCGCCGGCGGCGACCCTGGCGGTGCTGCTGGCGATCCTGCTCCTGATCGCCTCCACGGGCGGTGTGCTCATCCCGGCATGGATGGCGATCATCGGCGCCGCCGTCCCGGAGACCCTGCGCGGGCGCTTCTTCGGCTTCACCCACCTCGCGGCGAGCGGCGTCGGCTTCGTCGGGAGCCTGCTCACGGCGTGGCTCCTCGCGACGGTACCCGGGCCCCGCGCCTTCGGCTGGTGCTTTCTCTGCACGACCGCCGCGGTGACCTTCTCGTACGTGGCGCTCGCGACGGTGCGCGAGCCCGCGGTGCGGACGACCGCCGCCGCGGTGCCGCTACGCGCCTACCTCGCGCGGATCCCGGGGCTCCTCAGCCGTGACCGGAATCTGACCGCGTACCTGGTCGCGCGCGTCCTCGCGATCGTCGGCTGGATGTCCGCCACGTTCTTCACGGTGTACGCGCTCCGTGCGTGGAGCGCGCCCACGGCGAAGGCGGGCGTCTTCACGGCGTTCTACCTCGCCGGCCAGATGGCCGGCACGCTCGCCTTCGGCTGGCTCGCCGACCACGCCGGCCACCGGCTCGTGCTCGCCGCGGGCGCGGCCGCGATGCTCGGCGCCAACGTGCTGGCGCTCGCGGCGCCCTCGCTCGCGGTCTTCCAGGGCGTGTTCGTCCTGTTCGGCCTGCAGATGGCCGCCGTGAACGTCTCGCAGCTCAGCATCCTGCTCGAGTTCGCCCCCGAGCCCGGCGCCCGACCGACGTACATCGGGCTCGGCTCCACCCTGGTCGCGCCCGTGTCGTTCCTGGCGCCGATCGTCGCCGGCCTGCTCGTGGACGCGCTCGGCTTCCTCACCGTCTTCGCCCTCGCCGCGGGCGCGGGCGCGTCCTCGGTGCTGGTCTTCACGTTCGGGGTCCACGATCCCCGACGCGCCCGGACCCGCGCCGTCCCGGAGGCGAGCGCGTGAGAGCCGCCGTGCTCTTCGATCTCGACGACACGCTGCTCGATTATTCGGGCGGCGTGGAGCAGTCCTGGGAGACGGCGTGCCGTGCCGAGGCGCCGCCGGACCTCGACGTCGCCGTGTTCCTGCCGGTGCTCGGCGAGGCGCGGCGGTGGTTCTGGTCCGATCCGGGGCGACATCGCCGCGAGCGCACCAACATGCTCGGGGCCTGGACGTCCATCGCGGCCCACGCCCTCGAGCACGTCGGCCGCGCCGACGCGCGCGCCGCGGTGCGGATCGCCGAAGCGTTCGCCGCGAGCCGGCGGGCGACGATGCGCCTGTTTCCCGACGCGCGCGCGTGCCTCGAGCGCCTGCGTCAGCGCGACGTCGCGCTGGCGCTCGTCACCAACGGCGACGCCCGCATGCAGCGCGACAAGATCGAGCGCCACGGCCTGGCGACGTTTTTCGGCGCGATCGTGATCGAGGGCGAGTTCGGCCGGGGAAAGCCCGACGCGGCCGTCTATGCTGCAGCGCTTCGCGGGCTCGGGCGGCGCGCGGGCGAGGCGTGGATGGTCGGCGACAATCTCGAGTGGGACGTGGCCGGGCCGCAGCGGCTCGGGCTGACCGGAGTGTGGATCGACCGCGCCGGGAGCGGGCTGCCCGCCGACGCGACGGTGCCACCCGACCGTATCATCGCCGATCTGACGGCGCTGGAGCCGGCGGGACGGACGTGAGGATCCTGCGCGCGCTCATCTGGGTGGCGACGGCGGTGTGCGTGTTCATGCTGTTCCGACCGCTCGTCGAGCAGGTGCTGCTGCGCCTGCTCGTGCCGACGGACTCCGGATTCCCCTGAGCGGCGCGCGCGCGCGACCGGGATGCTCGGCTCAGCGGCCCCAGCGGTACTCGCCGTCGGAGCCGGGTCGCCCGCGCCCGGTGCCGCCGTCGCGGCCGCCGAGCTTTTTGGTGCGTCCGCGTTTGCCGGGGCGCCGCGCGCCCGGAGCGGAATCTCCGCCCGGACCCGGCGCGGCTCGCCGCTGACCCTGGCCGCGCCGGCCCCCGCCACCGACATCGGGGCGCCCGCCGGTCCAGCCGCGGTCTCCGGCGGGGGCGCCGCCGCGCGTGTCGCCGCCGAACCCGCCGCGCTGATCGCCGCCGCCCGACGCGGGTCGGGGCGTCCACGGGCGCGGCGCCGGCCTCGGCCCGGCGCCTGCCGCGCGCGGTGTGCCCCTCGGGGTCGCCTTGTCCACGCGGATCATGCGTCCGTCGAGACTCGAGCCGTTGAGTGCGCCCATCGCCCGCTCGGCTTCGTCGTCGTTGCCCATCTCCACGAAGCCGAAGCCGCGCGAGCGGCCCGTCTCGCGATCCGTCATCACGGCGGCGGAGGTCACGGTGCCGAAGCGCGCGAACGCGTCGCGGAGTCCCTCGGTGGAGGTGGAGAAGGCGAGGCCCCCGACGAACAACCTCACGGACATGACGGCGCTCCTTTCGCGGGTCGACGGTTCGTGTTCAAGGAGTCGAGTATACCGGCGGGGCGTGTTCTCAGCCGGGAATGAGGAGGACGAGCCCCGTGAGCCCGACCGCCGCGAACGCGGCCTGGAGGTGGATGTCACGCGCCTGCCGTTTGAGCTGCGAGACGAGCCACGGATCCTCGATCGGCCGAACACCCGCGTCCATGTCGCGCCGCCCGCGCGCCGCCAGCCGCACTCAGGTGCCACCGCGCGCCTGGAAGACTCCGAGCGCGGCGACCCAGAGCGGCAGGAGGAGCCAGAGACGGAACCCGCGCGCGGCGCCCGTCCCGACGAGCGCGGCCCCGGCCACGACGGCCACCAGCAAGCAGACACCCCCGATGATGTAGCGTTGCCGCCGGCCGCCGACGCCGATGTTCGAAACCAGGGACGCCATGACCCTTAAGGTATCATCGTTGCAGACGAGCGAGCCGCGATGCTAGATTCCAGAAGGCCCGAGGAGCCCTCTCGGACGCGGGAGACGAAAACCATGGACGAAGCGGCAGCGCAGGCGCATCAGCGGCTGGTCCGCTGGCTGGAGGAGAGCCGGGAGGTGCTCCCGCTCATTCCGGCACTGCTCGAGGCCGACCAGCAGCTGCTGGCCAAAGCGGAGCAGACCGAGCGGGACAGAGAGCGTCTCCGTCGGGAGGCCGCCGATCTTCGCAAGGAGCTTGCCGGCGCGCGGACCGAGCTCGGCGAAGTCAGAAAGCAGCTGGGGGAGGCGAAAGAGAGGGATTCGAACAACCCGCTCGGCAAGGAGATCGAAGACCTCAGGAGGGACAACGAGAAGCTCCGCACCGAGAAGGACGAGATCGCCCAGGCCTTCAGCAAGCTGCTCGAGACCATGCAGACGACGAATCAGATCGCGCAGAAGCTCGGCGTCACGAAGAGCCCGTTCGCGCGTCCCAAGGACGGTAAGGAAGCGGCGCCCGCCACGGCGCCGGCGCCCACGCCGCCGCAGCCCGAGTAGCCCCCCGGGATCTAGGACTTCTTCACACCGGACTTCCGAAGCTGGAAGGAAACGTCGTAGCGTCGCTGCGCCGCCGGATCCGCGTTGAACACCGCCACCCAGATCGCCGCGTAGTCCTTCCCGAGCCCCACCAGCGCCGAGCCCTGGACCGAGAGTCGGTGCGCGGTGACCTTGCCCGCCTTGCCCGCCGCCGGGACGGTGACGAGCCACGCCGCGTCGCTGGGCGCGCCGTCACACTTGAGCTTCACTTCGAGGCCGCGCGACTCCTTCACGTCGGACGCCACGAGGTGCATCGACGCGGTCAAGGGCTTGAGCGTCTCGGAGAGCTTGTGCTCGGCGTAGCGCTGGCTGTCGCTCGACAGCCGCTGGCCGGTCTGGTCCGTCTCGCCGACACGCTCCGTCGGCCGCCGGAAGATACGCGTGTCGTCCTTCGACTCGAGGATCCGGCTCTGGAACCACAGACCGGGCTCCGGCAGCCCCGCGAGGAGCACGCTCTTGACGAACTCCGGATACGTCTCGTCGAGCCCCCCCTCCGTCACCAGATATTCGTACAGCAGCGGGCCCACCGAGCCTCCGGGCTGGGGCCTGAGACTCTGCAGGGCGTTGCCGACGCAGCCGGGTTTCTGCTTCTCGACGTGTTCCATGAGGATCGAGTAGCCGTAGGCGAGGAGCCCGTCCTCGTGCTCCGGGCTCTCCTGGATCGGCACCGCGAGGAGGTACGGATACTTGCCGAGCTCCTCACGGACGGCGTCCGGGAACTCGAGCGTGTTCTTCCAGCCTGACCAACGCGCCCACGCTGCCAGCCACCACTGGGCCGTCTCGTCGGGCGATGGCTCGCCCGCGGGCTCGGGCCGCTCCGTCTCGAACCGAGGGTCCGGCGTCGCCGCCGAGGTCACCGGCTCGGCCTCTGGCTCGACGTCGCGCGGCGGCGGCTCGGCACCGCGCATCATCAGACGGCCGCGCGCGACGGCCATCGCCAGCGGCCGCCCGAATGCTGTCGACACCGCCTCCTCGAGCCGCGCGTAGCGCTCGTCGCCCAGACCCTCGCGCTCCTCGACCATCGTGAGGAAGTCGCTGAACGCGGCGACGTCGATGGCGACCGCCTGCGCAGCTTCCGAGGCCGGATCCTCGAGACGCTCGCCGGCGGCCCGCACCTCGTTCGCGCGAGTCTGGACGGCGAGGAGCGGCGCAAAGGTCGGGTCGTCGCCGTGAATCACCTCGAGCACGCGGTCGAGGACCGTGGCCATCTTCGCGCGAGTCTCCGCGAGCGCGGCGCGCTTCACCTGCGCGGCGAGCGCCTGCGCCAGCGCGTCGAGCATCGGCTCGAGCGCCTTGAGGCTCTCCGGCGACGCGCCCGCAGACGCGCCCAGCGCCTCGCCGGCGCCCACGACGATGGCGCGGAGCTCGGTGAAGTGGGTGCGCCCCTCGGCGAGCTCCTCGACGAGCGCGTCGGACGGCGGCGCGCCGGCGTCTTGAAGCAGCGCGTCGGACGGCGGCGCGCCGGCGTCTTGAAGCGCCCGCGCCGCCTCGGCAAGCTTGGCGCCGAGGTCCGCGAAGCGCCCCGTGAGCGCCGCGAGCTGCCGCGAGATGTCGTCGACGTTCGGAGTCACGTGGATTGTGCGTCGCCGTTCGTTCGCGGGCGACGCACCGCCGCCGATTTTAGGCGCCTCGCGCGCGGAGTGTCAAATGTCGAACACCCCGGGCGGGCCCTTGAACCCCGTGGGTTTCCGGACATTCCGGCGGTGTCGCTCAGCGCGTGACCAGCAGCCACACGCCGATCGCCAGGAAGCCGAGACCTCCGACGACCCGGAGATGCTGGGGCGGCAGCCAGTGGCCGAGCCGGCTGCCCACGAGGACCGCGAGCAGCGTGGACAGCACCAGCGCGCCCGCCGCGGCGCCGAAGACACCGGCGGGGTTCAGGCCGGGCGTGGTCGATGCGAGGAGCGTGGCCAGCTGCGTTTTGTCGCCGAGCTCGGCGAGGAAGACACCGACGAAGATCACGACGTATGCTCTCACAGCCCGCATTAGACCACGCCGGGAAGCGCCGAGGCTGGGGTAGGCTTCCGCCAAGGGAGGAGCGCCAAT
>WNGG01034297.1_pt1 | contig 12263 bp, 12 predicted proteins | sample 5400661 | NCBI WGS metagenome assembly WNGG01 (sample SAMN13153372, study PRJNA577476) | soil metagenome | isolation source: 100 cm soil or saprolite under Garry oak tree replicate 1 | place: USA:California | collected 2016-06-15 | reverse complement strand
GTCCCGCGATGGACGCGGCGTTCTGCAGCGCCGTGCGCGTGACCTTGGTCGGGTCGATGACGCCGGCCGCGACCAGATCCTCGTACTCGTCGGTCTGGGCGTTGTAGCCGAAGTTGAGCTTGGCCGACTCCTTCACCTTGCCCACGACGATCGCGCCCTCGGCACCCGCGTTCTGCACGATGATCCGGATCGGCTCCTCGAGCGCGCGGCCGACGATCTCGATGCCCGTCTTCTCGTCGTCATCGGCACCCCTGACTTTCTCGAGGGACTTCCGGCACCACAACAGCGCGACGCCGCCGCCCGGCACGATGCCCTCCTCGACCGCGGCGCGGGTCGCGTGCAGCGCGTCCTCGACCCGGGCCTTCTTCTCCTTCATTTCGGTCTCGGTGGCTGCGCCCACATTGATCACCGCGACGCCGCCCGCCAGCTTCGCGAGCCGCTCCTGCAGCTTCTCCTTGTCATAATCCGACGTGGACTTCTCGATCGCCGCGCGGATCTGGCCGATGCGGCCCTGAATGTCGGCCTGCTTGCCCTTGCCGCCGATCAGGGTGGTGTTGTCCTTATCGACGACGATGCGCTTGATGTGACCGAGATCGTCGAGCGCGGTGTTCTCGAGCTTGAAGCCCAGCTCTTCGGAGATCACCTTGCCCGCGGTGACCGTCGCCACGTCCGTGAGCAGCTCCTTGCGCCGGTCGCCGAAGCCCGGGGCCTTGACCGCGCACACCTTCAGCGTGCCACGCAGCTTGTTGACCACCAGCGTCGCGAGCGCCTCCCCCTCCACGTCCTCGGCGATGATGAGCAGCGGCTTGCCCGACTGCGCCACTTTCTCGAGCACCGGGAGCAGGTCCTTCATGGTGGCGATCTTCTTCTCGTGCACCAGGACATACGCGTCCTCGAGCACGGCCTCCATCTTCTCCGGATCGGTAATGAAGTAGGGCGACAGGTAGCCACGGTCGAACTGCATCCCATCCACCGTCTCGAGCGTGGTCTCGAGGCCCTTCGCCTCTTCCACCGTGATCACGCCGTCCTTGCCCACCTTCTCCATCGCGTCCGCGATGATCTTGCCGATCTCCGGATCGTTGTTCGCTGAGATCGTCCCGACCTGTGCGATCTCCTTCGGGCCCTTGCTGGGCACGGAGATCCGCTTCAGCTCCTCCACCACCAACTCGACGGCCCTGTCGATGCCGCGCTTCAGCGACATCGGGTTGGCGCCCGCGGTGACCGACTTCAGCCCCTCGCGGAAGATCGCCTGCGCCAGCACCGTCGCGGTGGTCGTGCCGTCCCCGGCGATATCGGAGGTCTTGGTCGCCACTTCCTTCACCATCTGGGCGCCCATGTTCTCGATCGGGTCCTCGAGCTCGATCTCCTTCGCGACGGTGACTCCGTCCTTGGTGATCGTGGGGTTCCCGAATTTCTTGTCGATGACGACGTTGCGCCCCTTGGGACCGAGGGTGACCTTCACCGCCTCGGCCAGCTGGTCCACGCCCCGCTTGAGGCGTGAGCGGGCCTCGGTATTGAATTCGAGATACTTGGCAGCCATCTCTTCCCCTCTCCCGCTCAGCTGAGCTTAGCGATGACGTCGGATTCCTTGATCAGGATGATCTCTTCCTCGTCCAGCTCGACCTGCGAGCCGGTGTACTTCCCATAGACGACCCGGTCGTTGACCTTCAGCTCCATCGGGACGCGCTGGCCCCTTTCCATCCGGCCGGGCCCGACCGCGATGACCTCACCCTGGATCGGCTTCTCCTTGGCCGTGTCCGGGATATAGAGGCCACCTTTCATCTCCTCGGTCTCTTCCAGCGGCCGGATCGCCACGCGATCGGCGAGGGGGAAAACCTTGAGCCGCGTCTTCGTCGCAGGAGCCATGATGGTCCCCGTGTGCGTGCTCCGCATGTCACTGCTCCTTGCTCGTCGTGTGGCGATTGTAGTTAACCAGCTCGGTTCACAGGATGCTGTCGTACGTTGAGCAACGTAGTGATAGTGTACTACACTTGTCAAGTACACTTTATGGCCTTAGATTGATTCTCGACGGGAGCTAGAGTACTTGATGGGTTAATCCCAATCACTCGGGCGGAGGAGGGACCCTGTGGATGTACCGTTTGTGATCCGGCGCCGGCTGGAGGAATTGGGATTGGAGCAGCAAGCGCTCGCGCGCGCCGCCCACGTGACCGAGTCCTACATCTCTCAGTTACTGACGCGGAGAAAAGCGCCGCCCGCGCCGAACCGCACGGACATCTATGACCGCATGGACAAGTTCTTGAAGCTGCCGAGCGGGGAATTGGCCAAGCTGGCGGATCTGCAGCGCAAGGAAGAATTGAAGCGGGAGTTGGGGGGTGAGCCCGCCCCCTTGTTTCACGAAGTCCGCGAGTTGATCCTGCGCAAGTGCAATCCCGAGAAGCAAGAACACGTCCGCGCAATCTTTGAAAAGCAGCCCTTCGGCGAGCTCGAACGCCTCGTCACCCAGACGCTGTTGGACGTGGTCAAGCGCGTGGCGCAAGACGAACTCGAGAATGACTACTGGCTCCGTATGGTGGCTCGGCTGAGTCGCCGCAGCTATGAGGAGATGCGGGTCGTCGTGCTCGAGTTCCTCGATACGGACATCTTCCACGTGTCTGCTGAGAACTGCGTCGCGTTCCTGGATCCGCTGATCGAATCCTGGGACATCGACCTGGCGACGTTCGGTCTGGAGATCGTCCTGAACCACAGCGTCGTCCCAGGGCAGGCGAAGCGATTCGCGTTTGTCGAGCGGGAAGCCGCACAGCCGGTCAGCGAAGAGCCCGGGCTCCAGGAATTCCTTCAGGACTCCTCCCTCAGCGGCACCGCGCCGGGCTCCAGGAATTCCTTCAGGACTCCTCCCTCAGCGGCACCGCGACCGCGGAGGAAGTCGAGTTTCTCAAGCAGCTGAGGTTCACGCACGCGCGGCCGACGCCCCTGTACTACTACCGGGAGTTGCAGAACCTCAGGGACCCGCTTCATTTTCGCACAACCTAGGCCGGAAGGGACAGTCGTAGGTCAGATCCATTCGACCTTGAACCCGCGCTCGAGGAACCAGGTCTCAACCTCCCGCTCGCTCTTACACTGGGGCATCTCCTCGAGCTCACCAGCAAGGTGGCGAGCTGCGAGCTGGTCCATCTCGTAGTCCTTCATCCCGTCGCGACTAGACCACACGATCTCGCCTGTGTTCGGATCGAAGAAGGCGCGATCGTTTGGGTTAGCTGCAAGCGAGTGACGCCCAACAATCCACGGCGCGTAGTCAGGATGCCAGAGGAAAAACCCGTCAGGATCTCGTTGCAGCCTTAGCGTCTTCATACTCCTCACACCGGACAACGAGGCCTGGCCGCCGATTGACGACTAGGGCTGGCGGCCGCCGAGGACGGCCTGCAGCTGGCGCAGCACCTCGCCCAGCTGGGACAGCGCTTCGCCGTAACGGGCCCAGTCGCCGCTGCGCTGCGCCTCGACGGCGCCCTGGTACAACTCGGCCGCCCGGCGGGCGAGATCCGTGGCGCGCCCGTTGCCGGGACGGGCGGCGCCGGTCGGCGCGGCGGCAGCCGCGGTGGGCCCGACCGCGCCACCGAACAGCCGTGCCAAACCAGCCTCGAGCGTCTCCTCCATGACCACCTGGTTCTGGTAGGCCACGACGACGCGCTTCATCTCAGGGATGCGCCCGCCCTCGGCTCGCAGGTAGAGCGGCTGCACGTAGATGAGCGACTCCTCGATCGGGATAACCAGCAAGTTGCCGCGGATCACCTCCGAGCCGCGCTGGTCCCACAGCGAGATCTGACGCGAGATGTCGGTATCCTGATTGATCCGGTTGACGATCTGGGTCGGGCCGTAGACGAGGCTCTGCTTGGGGAGGCGATACAGCACCAGTCGGCCGTAGTGCTCCCCGTCGTTCCGCGCCACCATCCACGACGCCAGGTTGTCTTTGCCGCGCGGCGTGAACGGCACCATCAAGATGAACTCCGCCTGCCGCTCCCCAGGCAGCCGCATCACGATATGGCGCAGGAAGGGATCCGGCCGCTCACCCGGCCGCGACAACACCGGCTTCTGCCACTGGTCCTCCCGATGGTAGAAGACGTCCGGCTCGGCCATGTGGTACGTGGCGTACAGGTCGGTCTGCACGTGGAACAGGTCCTCGGGGTAGCGCAGATGGGCCCGCAGGTCCCGAGACATCGCGTCGAGCGGCTGGAAGATCCCGGGGAACACCTTCGCCAGGGTGAGCACCAGCGGGTCGCGCGGATCGGCCAGGTAGGCCGTGACGGTGCCGTCGAAGGCGTCGATCACAACCTTCACGCTGTTGCGCATGTAGTTGGTGCCGTCGTCGAGCGGCTGCGCGTAGGGGTAGCGGCTCGTCGCGGTGTAGGCGTCGAGGATCCAGCGGAGCCGGCCCGAATCGCTGACGACGAGGTAGGGGTCGCCGTCGAACGACAAGAACGGCAGCGCCGTGCGCGCCCGCAGCCGGATGTTCCGGAAGTACATCGCCCGGCTGTCGCTCGTGATGTCGCTCGACAACAGCACCTTCAGGGAGCCGAGGTAGGTCGCGAGCACCAGGCGACGCAGGAACGAGCCGACCCGCACGCCCCCTATCCCCTCGTAGGAGGTGAAGATGTTCTGGTCACCCGACGGGTAGTCGAACTCCCGCTGGTGGGTGCGCGCGAACACCCACGAATCGGTGAGCTCGCCGAAGTAGAGCTCCGGGCGTGTCACCCGCAGCGACACGCTGGACGCGGGCGGCAGGTCCTTGATAAAGAGGACCGGCAGTCCCTCCGCGGTGACCTGGTTGACCGGCCCGAGCGTGAGTCCCATCCCGTGCGTGAACGTGAGCCGCTCGTTGATGAACGTGCGCGTGGGGAGCGAAGCCGAGTTCAGCTCGCGTGGCGAGAGCAGCACCTGACGGTATTGGCCGTCGATCCAGTAGCGGTCGTCGTCCACCGAGACGAAGTCGTAGTAGGTACGGATCTCCTGCAGCTGTCCGAACGTCTGCAGCAGCGGGTCGCGGTCCCACAGTCGGATGTTGTCGATCGTCGGCCGGTTGGCCCGGATGTCCCGCTCGGTGAGCCCAGCCTCGCCGGTAAGGTCGCGGGTCACGACGCTGTCCAGCCCCCAGGCCCGCCGCGTCGCCGCGATGTGCGAGGCGAGCTGCGGCGTCTCCTTCACCAGCTCGTTCGGGGCCACGATCAGTTTTTGCACAATCGCCGGGTAGAGCGCGACGCCGAGCAACGACACGCCGAAATACAGCCCGACCGCGAGCAGCGTGTTGCGGGCCAGATGGTGGCTGCGGGTTCCCCAGAGGACCAGCGCTCCGCCCGCCACGGCCGCGAGCCCGGCGAGCCGCAGGCCGATGACCTGCGCGTGGAGGTCGGCGTAGCTCGCTCCCACGAGCGGCCCGGTGGTGGAGTACAACAGTCCCGGAAGCCGGACGAAGTACACCCGCAACGCTACCAGCACGCAGAGCAGGGCGATCAGCACCGCCAGGTGCAGGCGGGCCGACGGCTCCACCGTGACCTGCCGACGGAACACGACGATGTCCCGGCGCACCCCGTACAGCATGATGGTCGCGAGCAGCGCGAGCGTCGTGACGCCGATGACGAGACCGATCGCACCTGCGATCACCGGCACCGTGAACACGTAGTAGCCCAGGTCGCGGCCAAACACGGCGTCCGTCACGCCGAACGGCGTCCGGTGCAGGAACTGGAGCACGCCAAGCCAGCCGCCGGCGGCGCCCAACCCGAACAGCAGCCCCAGGCTGAGCGCCGTCGGCAGGGCCAAGCGGCGCAGCATCCGGGTCACGTCCACGGCGGCGGCTCCGGAGCGGACCTGGACGACCAGCGGGTTCGGTACCAGGCCGCGCTGGGCGATCCGCAGGTTGACGTAAAGGAACGCGAATACGAGGCCGCCGACCCCCACGCCGAGCACCACCTCGGCCACGAGGCGGGTCGTGAACACGCGCTCGTAACCGAGGGCCTGGAACCAGAGCCATTCGGCGGCGAGCTCGACCAGAGTGGAGAAGGACAGGAAGAGGGCGATCAGGAGGACCAGCACCACCAGGCGCAGGCGACGCCGCGGACGAGGCGGCAGACGGGCTACGCCTGGCGGAGTGGTCATGAAAGGCAGACTAACTCACGAGCGGGGTTGCGAGCTGCGCTTGGATGAGCATTAGGCCTTGTCGGACGGCACCGTCCACATGAGGACGTATGTCTCTCGGCATCCTAGAAAGGTAGCAGGGTTACTCGGCCGTCGTGTGGCGCCGCCGCGCGGTCCCGCGGCGCCGATCGGCCCAAGCAAACGACCTGATCACGCCGTCCCCGATCGCCCACGTGCCTCCTCCACGGCCGCGACGTCGCGCGTCCGCTGGCGCCGGAGGTCGGCGTGCTGGGCCCGAATCGCCGCCATCACGCGGTCGATCACCGCCTGAGCCGTCTCCCGCGTACGCGGCATCGCGAGCAAGTCCGTATAGTCCACGGGCGTGCCGAAGGATACGGCGACGCGCTTGAAGATCCGCGGGACGTGGCGGCCGATGGGGAGCACCGCCTGCATCCCGTCGATCGCGACAGGAATCACCCGCGGCCGAGCCGCAAGAATCAGCAGCCCCGCTCCCGGTCGTCCGGGGCCCACGGCGCCGTCCCGCGACCGGGTGCCCTCGGGAAAGAGCGTCATCACGCCAGCGGGGAGTACCTGCATCATGCGGTGCAGGGCGTGCAGGTCGTGGCGCCCTTCCCGGACCCAAATGCATTTCCAGTTGTCTGCCAGCCAGGCCAGCAGCGGGTTCTTGTAGAAGTTCTCCGCCGCCGCCGGATTCCAGGGAATCAACCGGGGCTTGAGCCACGACGTGGGATAGAACGCGGCCAGGCCCACCAAGAAGCTATCGAGCATCGATTGGTGGTTCGAGAGGAGGAGGGTGTTCCGCTCCTCGCCGACGTTCCGGCGGCCGATGACCACGGTTCGGTTGAAGACGAAGAAGAGCAGCCAGAACAGGGTCACGGTGACATTCGTCACCACATAGGACGTGACCGGCCAGAAGAGGTGGAACAGCCTCCCTCGGCGTGGCGCGTGCTGCGCCCGTCGCTGGTCCGATGAGGAGTTGGCAGGCATTCCCATCGCTTGCATTATACCCGGCTGGCGGTCTGCCGCGGATCACTCTTGGAGAGACGCTCTTACCCTCGCTGTCACACAGGCTGCACCGGGCGTATCGATGATAGAGTCGGGGGATGACGCGCCGTGAGAACGCGATTACGAATCGGTGAAGGCTTGATGAGGAGCTTCATACCACTTCAACCCGTCCGCTAACTCTGCCGCCGCGTACTCGATGTGGACCACGCGTCGATGCCCCGGGCTCTTGGCTGGCGAAGACGCGTGGAGCAGTAATGGTCTCATAACTACGAGCCCACCCTCCAAGACGGAGATTGGCGGCTGCACGTGGGGAATGCCTGCCTTGGAGCTCCAGGGGCCGTAACCCTCGACGTCACGGCGAGCCCGGACAGCGATCGTGAGGTCCTGATGCCAGGTGACCTTCCAGTTGGCAGCGGGCGTCTTGTCGAACAGGAGGGCGCGGACTGGGAAGCAATTCGGGCCAAGCGCGGCCGCGGCAGCTCCCCGAACGGACTTCTGTCGCGCCAGGTTGCGAATCTCAGGGACACGCTCGAAGAGCGCGCGCGCACCACCACGGCCTGTCTCCATTACCGCGTCGCTGAGCCCCTGCACGGCGGTCAAGAGCCAGTCGATCTGGTGAGGGTCGAGCGCCTCATGGACGACGGCGAATCCTTGGTGCGCGACGTCAGTCGCAACGTGGCCCGTGGCTACCTGAGTGGCCATTGTTGGTCAGTGACTCCTGGCCGATGGTCCTTCCGGTCTCACGGATTCTTCAGCAGTTTCGTGGCCGGCGTGGGGGACTTCTTGGGGGCATGGGACTGAAAACCGGGATCGAGTGGACCGACGCAACGTGGAATCCGGTCACTGGCTGTACGAAGGTGACAGCGGGGTGCGATCACTGCTACGCCGAGACCCTCGCCAAGAAGCGCCTCAACTGGATCTACCTCCGGCGCCCTCCTGTGGTAGACACGGCCCAGAACCGTCGTGATCCGTTCGCTGTCCGCCTCTGGCCGGAGCGGCTCTCACATCCACAGAAATGGGCGGAGCCGCGGATGGTGTTCGTCAACTCGATGTCGGATCTCTTCCACGGAGACGTACCCGACGCGTTTGTGCTTCAAGTGTTCGAGGCGATGCTTCGGACCGACCGACACGTCTACCAGGTGCTGACCAAGCGACCCTCGCGGGCGGCGCGGTTCTGGAGGGTGTTCGCGCCCCTGTTCGGCCTGACCGAAGTGCCCGAACACATCTGGATGGGCACGTCGGTGGAGAATCAGCACGTCGACTACCGCGTTCGGCACCTGAAACTGCTGCCGGCCAGGGTGCGCTTTCTGTCGTGTGAACCTCTGCTGGGGCCCCTCCTGTTAGATCTCGACGCTATTCACTGGGTGATTGTTGGAGGCGAAAGCGGTCCGGTGCGCCGAGCGATGGAGTCGGCGTGGGCGGAGGGGATCCGTGACCAGTGCGTCCGAAAGGGCGTGCCATTTTTTTTCAAGCAGTGGGGTGGGCGAACGCCAAAGGCAAGAGGTCGCGAACTCGGCGGAAGGGTATGGAGTGAACTGCCTCTGTCGACTGCAGCGACCACATAACATCACAAAGCCAGATCGAGTTGGTCGTTTGCATATTTCAGAACCTCGCGCCAGAACTTCAGGCCGGTCTTGTGCCGTGAGAAGAAGGCGAGGTAGTAGAGCGGCAGCCGTCTGTCGTGCGTACGAACTGTAACCATGTCCTTAAGCGCCATGGGCAGATATCCGATCTGCGCCATGCGTGAAGAATATTCCGTCGCGAGAAAGGTGACGATCGAATCGCTGCGCTGTTCGGCCACCTTCCATCGAGGCCGCCACGTCCCATCGCCCAGGAAGCGGTCGATGGTCGGGTTGGATTCCTCTACATACCATTGAACGTTGCGGTTCGCGTCCACGTATAGTGCCAGCAAGATCAGGAAGTCGACTGCCCTGCCATCTCCGATGCGACGTACCGTATCAAAGTGGATGTTGAGCTTGTAGGGGTCGAGAAAGCAGAACGACAGGGTCTTCTGCCCTCGTTCACCTGGGACTTTCTCAAGGGTCTGACCCACCACAGCGTTGGCATCGCCAGGAACGAAAGACACGTTGTGGTGCCGCTCAAGTCGGCTGGCGCGTATCGCGAGAGCCGCGAGGGCCGCGGGATCCTCGTCCGCAAAGACGTACGCATCGAATGGGTCCGGGAGGCTGAGCGCGATCATAGGAGAGCCCAGGACGATCCGGTTGGTGCTGCGCACCTTCGAGAAACCGGGTCCCGAGAAGAGGTCCAAGTAGACTCGCCGAGGCCATTGGTTTTTCATTCCCGTAGCGAACATCTCAGCGTACATCCCTACGTACCGGTACTTGTCTTCCGCCCAGGGACCAATCGGATTGGTCATTAGGCCGTCATCCGGCACGGTCCTGAAGTAGTCGCTCCGCTTTCCGCCTTGCGTCACTGTTGGAGGGAGGCACGTCGCCCTGGTGATGTCCAGCGAGACTCTGGGCGGCTCGCAAGGCCGAGCACCCGCTCGTGGATATCCATGAGTAGTGCGTTCGCTGCCCCCTCGTCCGGCCGCGGCGGCAGGGGCGACCGGGTGCGCGCCTCCTCGATCCGGCCGAAGAGTTGCTCAGCTTGCTCCTTTACCTGATCCAGCGTCCATCCTCCCCGCTTGATGCGCTTTAACTCGTCCGCATCGGAAGTGCGGAAGACCTGCAGCTGGCCGGTCTCGAGGAATTCGATCCCCATCCTGAGCAAACGAATGAGATGAGCGGCGTTCTTCACGTCGTACTGATACTTCCGCACCATGGCTTTTCGCTTCTCTCCCATATAGCCGCTGAAGTGCTCGTGGTGGAGTTTGCGGAAGCGATTCAATGTCTCAATCGACAGGCTCCAGTGACGAGCGATGTGCTCGATCTTCGCCCTGTCGGCCTCCAGCACCTCAGCGAGCGGGCCACGCGCGCGGATCTCCTTGGTGAGCGCCTCGTACTCTGACATCCGGTCGAGGTCGAATGCTTGCATTTCCTTGAGTTGATCGTGGGCATATCCGGCGAACGAGTCGGCGGCCGCCTGCGACGAGAAGATCGCACGCTGCCTTTGGAGCAAGTCAAACACCTCGTGACGGTGGACATACTCGTTCTGCCGCAGCCAGAGCAACCCGACGATGTTGGGGTTGCTCTTGAGCAGAAGCCGGACGGCCTTTTCCAAACTGTAGATAACAACGTCTAGCTCGTCCGCCTGGAGACGCCAGTGTTCCCAGCGAGGCAGACCGATGTGATATGGCAGCGGCGGCACGACGAAACCCATGAGATCGACGTCGTCAATTGCTTCGGGCTCTTCCGGTGGAATGTACGTGCCGTGACTGTGCGATCCCATCAAGGCAAGAACAATGAGATGCGGCCCCAAGGGGAAGTCGTTCTCTGTTTCAAAGGCTCGCGCAATCCGAGGGTCAACGCTCATGGGCTCTAGAGCCTCGGATCCACGGGTTCACTTTCGCCGTCGCCTCGGGATAGAAGACGTGCACGCGCCCGAAAGACAGGTCGAACGACTGCGCCCGGGCCGGGTTCTTGTGTAACAGGAACCCCAGGTCCGTCGCCGGGCGCTGCGTCGTCGTTAGCTGCAGGAGCATTTCACTCGTCCTCGTCCCAGTCCGTTTCCGCCTTGCGCTCCGCCTTGCGAGCGCGATAGAAAGCACGCGCCAGGGCCCGCTGTTCGGCGGTGCACTGATAGATGTACTCGATCAACCGCGTACGCACGCGCACCCGCGCGCCGGTCAGGTCCACGAACATGACCCACTGGGGCGCCGGCGTCTGGTTGAGCGAAGCCTCGATGGCCTGGGCCATCTCACGGCTGACATACCACTCCTCGAAGTGTGCCACGACGAGGAAGTAGTCAACCGGTGGCTCCGGCTGGCCCGGTCTCTCGAATCGCTGCTTGGTGTTCTCCATGGTCCGCTGACCGCTACTCAAAGGCGGTCCCTCAAATGCAATCGCCCCATCCGGCAGCACGCGCGGACGGGGCGACCAGACAGCGGACTCAGGTTTCCTGCTCAGGTCGATCCCGTTCGCGCCGTGTACCGGGGCGAAAACGCGTGTGGCAGCCCCGCGCGCGGTCGCCTAAGGGCAGCTCGCGCGCTGCCTAGAATCAATCGTCGATCGCTCCGTAGGACACGCATATCGGCTATCTCAGACCCAGAAACATTGGAACCAGCGCTCTCGAGTTGCGCAGGAAACTAACAAAGTCGACGAACCGGCTCAACGGGAGCCACATCCCCGCCTGATGCACAGACCCCCTGAACCCCATTGTTCTACCTTCTCGGCTCATACCGCATCGCCACCGCCCCCGAGCCGAACTCCAGCCGGCTCACGAGCTTCAAGTCGACATGCTTCGATAGCCCCGCGAACAACGTCGGCCCATGGCCCGCTAGCCTGGGCTGCACCACGAACTCGTACTCATCGATCAATCCCAGCTCCGCCAACGCCAGCGGGAGCTTCACGCCTCCCATTAACAGTCCCTTACCCGACTCCCGCTTGAGCTGCTGAACGGCCTTCCCTAGATCCCCGCGCACGAGCTCCGCGTTCCAATCGACCCGGTCCAGGGTGCCCGACACGACGTACTTCTTTGCCGCGTCGATCGTCCGGGCGAAGGGTTCCATCCAATCAGCCCTCGCTCCCGTCCGCACCGGCGGCCGGAACGCCGCCTCCATCATTTCGTAAGTCACCCGGCCAAAGAGGAGGGCATCGGCCTGGTCGAGGTTCTCGGTCGCGTGACGATGCAAGTCTTCGTCCGCGAACATTGCACGATGATCGCAGCACCCGTCCAATGTGACGTTGATGGAATACCGAAGGGGTCCCATCACGTGAGAGTACCGCCGATGGGGTAGCCCAGCAACTATGCCCTTCACCCCCGCCGCCCTCCGCTAGGCGACGGACAGATTCAAGTTCGTCGACAACTGAACAATGCGGAAATCAGGCAGCGGGGGTTATTTCCTTGACATTCTAGGGAACCGGCCTATCATGTCCTAGACACTCCAGGACAGACCATGGCCACCCCGGTCGACCTCCTCCAGGGCACGCTCGACGTCCTCGTTCTCAAGGCGATCTCGTGGGGCCCGCGGCACGGGCACGGCGTCGCCCGCGTCATCCGCGACTCGACGTCCGGCACGCTCGAGGTCACCG
>WNGG01007281.1_pt1 | contig 12272 bp, 12 predicted proteins | sample 5400661 | NCBI WGS metagenome assembly WNGG01 (sample SAMN13153372, study PRJNA577476) | soil metagenome | isolation source: 100 cm soil or saprolite under Garry oak tree replicate 1 | place: USA:California | collected 2016-06-15 | reverse complement strand
CTGATCACCCGGGCAGGCCGGCTGACCCGCATCGGGGGTCGTAACGTCCTCCGTCTCGCACAGAACCCGGCGACCGAGGCCCTCTACACCCGCATTCAACATGCGCTCACGGCGTGAGTTATTTTCGGATTGGGGCTAGTAGTAGTGAGGGATTCAGCCATGACTGTCAGGACGAGATCGATCTTCGCGATCGTCGGACTTGGACTCATCGCCATTACCGGGACAGGTTGCGGGACCGGCAGCAGCTATCTGAATCCGTCGACATCGACGACGACTCTGATGGCCGGCTGGGAGCACCGGTTCACGCTGGAGTGGAGCGCCGACCCGGAATCCGGCGGCGGACGGCGCATCCGAGGCTATGTCACCAGTCAGCACGGGGAATACGCCGACCACCTGCGCCTGCTGGCGCAGGCGCTGGACGCCTCGGGAGCGGTCGTCGACCAGAAGATCGTGTACGTTCCCGCGGGCGTCGCGGGATTTCAGCGCGCGTATTTCGAGATCCCGCGTGTGCCGTCCGCGGACCACTACCGGGTATCCGTGTGGGACTACAGCCTGCTGCAGAGTGTGCGCGCGAGCGCGCCCTGAACCTTCCGCGCGTCGCCCTGGAACGAATCGCCCGGCTGCGCGTTGGCACAAGGTGAGGCAACGAACGCTTCCCGAGAGGTGATGCGATGCCGACGCGCGTGGCGAAGGTGCTGTGGGTGCTGGCTCTGCTGGGCGGGTCGGCTGTCGGGACGGGCTCGCTCTCGGCAGCCGGAGCCCCCAAGGCGTACGTGGGTCTCTTCAAGGACGATGCGGTGGCTGTCGTCGACACCGCCGAGAACAAAGTGCTTCGCACGATCGCGGTCCCCAAGGGGCCCCACGGTCTCGTGGCGACACCCGACGGTCGCAAGGTCTACGTCAGCAGCGACGGCGCCTCCACGGTGAGCGTGATCGACACGGCGACGGACCGCGTGGTCGCGAGCATCGACGTCGGCGCCAATCCCCACGGGCTCGCCGTCTCGGGCGACGGGAGCCGGGTTCTCGTGCTGGGCTGGGGCTCGAACCGCGCGTTGATCGTCGACACGGCGACCGATCGCGTGGTCGGCGAGGTGCCGGTCTCCCAGCCCCACAACGGCACGCTGAGCCGGGACGGACGCACTGCGTGGGTCGCCTCCCAGCAGCAGGGCGCGACGGCGCTGGTCCGGCTGGATCTCACCGCCTGGAAGGAAGCCGCGCGCGTGCCGCTGGACAAGACGCCACGCGGGCTCGAGCTGAGCCCGGACGGCCGGCGGGTCTTCTTCACGCTGGCGGGCGTCAACGCGATCGAGGTGCTCGACACCGCCACCGCGCAAATCGTCGCGCAGATCCCTGTGGGTGCCTCGCCGCACTACGCGCCCTTCACGCCCGACGGTCGGTGGGCGCTGGCCGTGGTCCAGGGTCCCGGCGAGCTGACGCTCCTCGACACGACGAGCAACACCGCCGCCGGCGCGGTCACCGTGGGGAAGACCCCGCACTGGGCCGTGTCGAGCTCCGACGGCCGCACGGCGTACGTCACCAACGAAGGCTCGAACGACGTCTCCGTGGTAGATCTGGCGACGCGCGCGGTGATCGCCACCATCCCCGTCGGCAACGCCCCGCGCAAGATCGCGATGCAGCCCGGCGCGGGCACGGCGGCCGCCGCGCCCCCGAGCGCCGCCGTCGCGGCGCCGATCGGAAAGAGCAAGGCCATCTCGCTGGGTGGGGTGACCTATGCGGACCACGGCGTCAAGGACGTGCGGAACGTGTCGAGGCTCGAGCTGGAGGCCGACGACTATTACTTCGAGCCGACGTTCCTGCGCGGCAAGCCGGGACAGAGGCTGAGGCTGCGCGTGGAGAACGAGGCGAGCACGCTGCACAACCTGAGCATCCCGGCACTGGGCGTCGACAAGGACATTCCGCCCAAGGGCAAGGTGGAGCTCGACGTGACCTTTCCGGCCTCGGGCACGCTCGCCTTTAGCTGCAAGTTCCACGCGCCGCTCGGCATGAACGGCCAGCTCCGGACGGGCGACGGCGGCGCGCGCTAGACTGCTGGCGGTTCTCTACGCCGCCGTCATCGTAGACGTTCCGCAGCTCGCGCGGCTCGGCGAGTTGACTGCCCGGACGGCCGGAACTACGATGCGATCGCGCGGGAGGTGTCTTATGACCCGTAAGCTCATCCTGCTCCTCGCGATCCTGTTCGTCTCCGCCGTTCCAGCCCACGCGCGAGGCGGGCACGGGTCTCACGGTCACCACCACCACCACAGGTTTCATTCCTTCGGTGGTTTCTACTCCTCGGTTCCCGACAATTATCCGTGCTGGTGGGAACGCGAGCATTGGGTCGACCAGCTCTACGGCGACAGATATGGCAACACCACTACCGTTCGCGAGTGGGTTCCGGGGCGGTGGATGTGCTGGTAGCCCAGCCGCTTCAGCGCGCGACGTCACCCCAGACGACGTAGCGCCGGCGCGTACTCCGCTCCCGCCCTTCCTCGACCATTCGCTGCTCCTGGGCGGCCGCGAGATCGAGCAGGGGATCGCTGCCCACGTTCACGAGACCGTGCGCCTTCAGGAGCGTCTCGATCTCCTCCCGCGCCCGGCCCCGGAGGAATGGGAGCTGGTCGCCGAGCGCCGCGTACTCCGGGCTCGTGCGGGCATTCTCCGACGGCGGCGGCGCCGCGCCAGCCTCGAACTGTCCGTCCACGACGACAAGGCGCCCTCCCGGCCTGAGAACCCGGATCCACTCGTCGATCGCCGCCTCCGGGTGCTGGAGCGTCCAGAGCAGATGGCGGCTGATCGCGAAGTCGAAGGTGCCGGCCGCGAACGGGAGTTGCTCGGCGTCGGCCTCCTCGAAGCGGACCGAGGCGCCGCGTGCCGCCGCCTTGCGGCGCGCCTCGGCGAGCATCGCGGGCGCGAAGTCGACGCCGGTGACGCGATGACCGCGGGCCGCGAGCTCGAAGGCGAGGAAGCCGGTGCCGCAGCCTGCGTCGAGCGCGTCGAGCACGCCTCGGCCCGCGAGAACGAGATCGAAGATGCGGTCCCAGGCGGCGCGCTCCGCGGACGTGCGGATGCTGTGCCCGAAGTCATCGTCGAAGCGCGGCGCCCGCCGGTTCCAGTGGGCCGCGACCTGCTGCTTGACGACGTCAGTTTGGCCGGGCGTCATACGATGTCGTCCCGTGCTGGCTCACCACCCGGCGATCTTCCGCCAGCCGTCTATTCTGCGCAACTTGATCTGCTCGTATGGGATGACTATCGGCCGCGTGACAGCGCTGTCGGCCGGTCAATAGCGCTCAGCGAAGTTCGTCGCGACGCGTCTAGGACGCGAGAGCCTTGCGCACGGCACTGACGAGCGCCGCGCCGAGCAGCGGCTTCTGCAGCACTTGGCGAACCCCCAGGCGCTTGACGACGTCCGGGTTGAGGAGCTCGCCGAAGCTCGAGAGTACGACGATGGGAATGCTGGCCCACTCGGCGTGCTCGTGGATTTGCGCGAGCGCTTCGACGCCGCTCATCGAACCCACCGGCATGCCGAGGTCGAGCAGGATCAACTCCGGGATCGTCGTCTTCAACATCTCGAGCGCGCGCTCGGCGCGATTCGCCACGATCACGGAGAAGCCCGCGTCACGCAGTGTGAGGGCCACCAGTTCGCGAACGCGGTCCTCGTCTTCGACGAGCAGGATCTGCATCGCAAAACTCCTTCGGCAGGATGCGCTCGGTCCTGAATCTGTGTCAATCGGGTGTTCGCTGGAAGTCGGGCACGGGGAAACCCCTGAGGTCGACTCACTTTCCGAACGAATGCTTGGTCGTCATGTGCCGGCCGAGATGCATAGGAAGCTTGAAGGTACGAGGACAGTCGGGGCACGCGAGAGTGGCGTCGACGCGTGTGGTCGGAGGTTGCTCGGGCATCGCAGACCGGCTTTCGGGAAGATCGAGCATGCGACCGATCGTCACTGTTCGGTCGTGCGTGATGCGTCTCCTGGCAATGCGCGCCAGTCGCGCTGCCTCGTTCTCTTGACGGGAAAATCTTGCGGACAGCTTCATGACGATCAGTTTCAGCGTACCACGAGCTGCGTCGTCGCGCCCCGCGGGCAGCTTTCCTCGGGGCCCGTCGCTTGACAACCAACCGCGCGCCCCTCATGCTCCGGGCCGCCACGTACACCCCGCAGGGAGGTCCGAGCCATGGATCGAGCGCTCATCGTCATGTCGCTGGTGCTGGCGATCCTCGCCGCAGTACCGGTCTCGGTGGACGCGTGGACTCGGACCCCGGCGACGACGTTCGCGACGCTTCCCGCCGGATCCACCGGTCCCGAAGGGCTCACGGTGGGCCCCCACGGGAACGTCTACGTGACGAGGACGCCGGCCGTGTTCGCCAACAGCATCAACGGGGCCGACGGCCTGGTCATCGACAAGGACGACAACATCTGGGTCTGCGCCAATCAGTCCGACGAGATCGTCGTCCTCGATCCCACCGGTCGCGCGATCGCAAAGCTCGGCGACTTCGAGGGCATCGACGCGCGCGGCGCGGCCAAGGGGCTGCTGTTTCCCGCGAGCCTCGGCGGCGAGTTTCTCTGCGTCACGAATCTGGCGCTCGATCTGAGACTGTTCGGGCTCGCCCAGTCCGTCGACTCTCAGTGGAGCCATCAGATTTCGACGTATTCGGTGTCGAAGATCAGGACGCGCATTCCGCCGATTCAGGGCTTGCCGTAGCGGGACCCGTTTCCCCCTCGGCGCGCGATGCCGCTGGTAGCGTTCCACGACGTCGGGAAAACCTACCGGTCGCTGCAGGGCGTCGATTACCCGGCGGTCGAGCACTTCAGCGTCGAGATCGAGGTCGGGGAGTTCTTCTGCCTGCTCGGCCCCAGCGGGTGCGGCAAGACGACCGTGCTCAAGCTGCTGGCGGGCTTCGAGGCCCCCACGGCCGGGCACATCCTGATGGACGGCCGTCCGGTGACGGGCGCCAGCCGCGACCGGGGTGTGGTGTTCCAGGGGGACGACTCGCTCTACGGCTGGCTCACCGCCGTCGAGAACGTCGAGTTCGGGTTGCGCATGCGGCACGTGCGCGCCGCCGAGCGGCGCGCGCGCGCCATGCACTACCTGGAGCTCGTCGGTCTCAAGGGCCAGGAGCAGAAGTATCCCGCCGAGCTGTCCGGGGGAATGAAGCAGCGCATCCAGATCGCGCGCGTGCTGGCGAACGAGCCGAAGATGCTGCTCATGGATGAGCCCTTCGCCGCGCTGGACGCGCAGACCCGTTCGCTGATGCAGGAGGAGCTGGCCAGCATCTGGCAAACGACGCGCACGACCGTCCTCTTCATCACCCACGACATCGACGAGGCGGTCACGCTGGGCAAGCGCATCGGCGTGATGCGCGCCGGGCCGCGCTCGCAGGTCAAGGGCGTCGTCGAGGTGGCGCTGAACGGCGCGCGCAGCCGCACGGACGACGTGTTCCTGCAATACTACAAGCGGGTCCACGAGATGATCCGGGACGAAGTCGCCAAAGCCATGGCCCGCGCCGAATGACGACGGCGCGCCGCGTGTGGAGTGTGTACGGAGGCTACGCGGTGGGGTTCGTCAGCCTCTTCCTGATCTGGCAGCTGGCGTCCATCTACCTGGTCAGCTCCGTGCTGTTCCCGCCGCCGACGGTCGTCTTCAGCAAGGGCCAGAAGCTGCTGCGCAACGGCGTACTGCTGGAGCATCTCGCCGCCAGCATGCAGCGCATCCTGGCGGGCTTCATCGCCGGCTCCCTCCTGGGCATTCCCATCGGGCTGGCGATGGGCTCGTTCCGTTCCGTGCGCAAGGTGCTGGAGCCGTACACGGAGTTCCTGCGCTTCATCCCGTCGGTGGCCATGATCACCGTGGCGGTGATCTGGTTCGGGATCGGCGAAGCCTCCAAGATCTTCCTCATCATCTACACGACGATCTTCATCGTCATCCTGAACACGGCGGCGGGGGTCTCGGCCATCGCTCCCAACAAGATCCGGGCGGCGGAGTCCCTGGGCGCGACGCGGGCGCAGATCTTCTTTCACGTGGCGCTGCCGGCGACCGTTCCCTACATCCTCACCGGGATGCGCCTGGCGATGGCCAATTCGTTCACCACGATCGTGGCGGCGGAGCTGATCGCCGCCAACGACGGGCTGGGCAAGATGCTGTGGGATGGACGGCTGTTCATGCTGGTGGACGAGATCTTCGTGTCGCTCGTCACCCTGGGACTGCTCGGTTTCGCCGTGGATCGCATGTTCCGCTGGAGCATCTATACTTTCGCCGGCAAGTATTCGCCGGCGACCTAGGAGGTCAACCGTCATGTCGACACGCGGTGCACGATGCCTGCTCGTATTGAGCCTGCTGGCCTGGAGCGGTACGGCGTGGGCGCAGACCAAGATGACCATCGCCACCGGGGTGGATCCGGTCTTTTCCGCCTACTACGTGGCCCAGCAGGAGGGGCTGTTCAAGAAGCACGGGCTCGACGTGCGGATCAACACGGGACCGTCCGGCTCGGCGATGGTGTCCTTCCTCATCAACGGCCAGATCGAGTCGGCCTTCGGCTCCGAGATCGCCGGGGTCGCCAACCACAACCTCGACCCCAACGTGGTGGTCGTGGCCCAGGCGACGACCCTGGTGCGGTGGATCGCCGTGGTGGGCCGCAACATCGACAACCTGGATCAGCTGAAAGGCAAGAAGGTGGGCGTGGCCCGCGGCTCCGGCGGCGAGGTCTTCTGGCTGGCGATGCTCGACAAGCTCAGGCTCAACGCGGCGGACTACACGGTCGTCAACGTCGAGGCCCCGGAGATGGTGGCGGCGCTCGAGCGCGGCAACATCGATGCGTACGCCGTGTGGGAACCCTGGGTGACCCGCGGCCTGGGGGCCGTCAAGAACACCAAGGTGCTCCGGGATCAGGAAGGCATCCTCGAGCAGGGCGTGTACATCTACATGAACCTCGGCTGGATCCGGAAGAATCCGGAGCAGGCCGAAGGGTTCATGCGCGCGCTGGTGGAAGCGACGGACATCATCAACAAGGATCGGAAGCGCGCCGCCAAGGACGTGTCCGATTTCCTCAAGAATCTGGACCCGCCGCTGGTGGAGCAGCTCATGCAGAAGCTCCGCTTCGACATGGCGCTGGAGAACTCCACCCTCGGCATGCTCCGGCTGGCCGAGGGACAGCTCAAGCAGCAGGGCAAGCTCACCAAGCCCATCGACTACGGCGCCTTCATCTACCCGGACCTCTTGCGCAAGGTTCAGCCGAAGAAGGTCAACTACACACCGTGAGCCGATGACGCGACTCGAGGGAAGAGTGGCGATGGTGACCGGCGCCCAGCAGGGCATCGGACTCGCCATCGCCCTGGCCTTTGCGCGGGAAGGCGCGGACGTCGTCGTCAACTATCTCGACGACCTCGCCGCCGCCGAGCAGGTGGCGTCGCGAGCGCGCGCGTCGGGCGCCCGCGTGCTGGTGATCCAGGCGGATGTTGCGCGCGTGGACCAGGTGCAGGCGATGGTCGCGCGCACCGTGAAGGAGCTCGGCGGGCTCGACGTCCTCGTCAACAACGCCGGGGTCTACCCGCGATCGCCGTTCCTCGATGTCTCGGAGCGCGAGTGGGACCATGTCCTCGACGTCAATCTGAAGGGGTCGTGCTTCTGCGCGCAGGCGGCGGCACGGGCCATGATCGCGGGCGGGCGCCGGGGATCGATCATCAACATGTCCTCGTCGTCGGTGCGGGGCCAGCCACGCGGCGTGCACTACACGGCGAGCAAGGGCGGCGTGATCACGATGACGCGCACGATGGCGCTCGAGCTCGCCCCCCACGGCATCCGGGTGAACGCGATCGCTCCGGGGACCACGGACACCGCGCAGCCGCGCGGCGGCAGCACCGAGGAGGAGCTGGCGGCGCTGGCCAAGGTGATTCCACTCGGGCGCATCGCTCAGCCCGACGACATCGCGTCCGTCGCGGTGTTCCTCGCCTCCGAGGAGTCGCGGCACATGACAGGCCAGACGCTTCACGTCAACGGCGGCCTGCTCATGCGGTGAGCAAGAGACCCAGGGGGACGAGCGATGGCTGACACAGCCGACGTCGTGGTGATCGGGGGCGGAGTCAACGGGGCGAGCATCGCCTGGGCGCTCGCCTCCCGCGGAGTCAAGCGCGTCGTCCTCTGCGAGAAGGGCGCGCTCGCCAGCGGCGCGTCGGGGCGCTCGAGCGCCCTCGTGCGCATGCACTACACCAACGAGACGGACGCCCGCCTGGCGTTCGCGAGCTTCCCGATCTTCCGCCACTGGACGGAGCTGATGGGCGGCGGCCCGCCGGTCTTCACGCACACGGGCTTCGTCAACGTCGTCGCGCCGGCGTACGCCGAGAACCTCCGGAAGAACGTCGAGATGCTGCGGCGGATCGGGATCAACACGGTCGCGCTCACGCCGGCGGAGCTCCGCGACCTCCAGCCCCACGCGAACGTCGACGATATCGGCGCCGCGGCGTACGAGCCCGAGAGCGGCTACGCCAACCCGGCCGACACGGTCGAGGGGCTGCGGCGCCGCGCGACGGAGCTCGGCGCGCGGATCCTCCAGTGGACGGGCGTGACGAAGATCGTGCGTCGCGAGAGCCGGGTGATCGGCGTGGAGACGACCGCGGGCCGGATCGAGGCGGGCGCCGTCGTCGTCGCGGCGGGGGCGTGGGCGCCGCGCCTCTGCCGCGAGATCGGGCTCGAGATCCCCGCGCGGGCCAAGGGGATCGACACCGTCGTCGTGACGCGCCCCGATGATCTCGCCGAGCCGCACGTGATCTTCATCGACAACGTCCAGGGCAGTTACCTGCGGCCGGAGAGCGGCATCCTCACGATCGTCGGCGTGCCGTGCCAGGACTGGGACCTCGACCCCGACGGGCCGATGTCGCTGCCGTCCGAGGCGCCGTCCGTCGGCGCCCAGATCCTGACCCACCGGATCCCCGCGATGGAGCGGGCGACGCTCGCGCGCGGCTACCGGGCCTTCGACTGCTACAGCCTCGATCGCCACGCGATCCTCGGGCGCGTGGACGGAGTGGACGGCCTTTATCTCGCCACGGCGTTCAGCGGCTCGGGATTCAAGATCGCGCCGGCGGTGGGGATGTGCATGGCCGAGCTGATTCTCGACGGTCGCGCCAAGACCGTGGACATCGAGCCCTTCAGCCTGAGCCGGTTCGCTCAGGGCAGATCGCCGGACGGGCCGTACCCGTACGCGCTCCGCGGGGATCACGCCGCGCGCGGCCTCGACGACCCCCGTCGCTGATCGAACGCCGGTCTTGTCTCAGACGGCGGCGGGCGCCTTTGCGTCCGCCAGCACCGCCGCGGCCGCTTTCGCAACTGCCGTGCCCTCGAAGAACTTCCGATTCTGCGTGCCCCACAGGCGCACCGCGTTGGCGAACGTGAAGTCGCGGAAGTCCTCCGTCGTGATCAAGCCGTCGTCGACCAGCTCGTACACCTCCGGCAGCACGGCCATCATGTCCGGCACGTCGAAGTGGCCGATGTCGGAGCCGAAGATCGCGTTGAGCCGCGCGTTGAACGGGTTCGCGCCCTTCTTGAACGCCCGGGCGTTGGCGCGGTCGTCGGCCTCACAGCCGAAGTAGAACGGCGTCACGAACAGATCGCGCCAGTCTTCCTTCTTCGTGATCTTGCACCTCGAGAAGTCGTCGAGATCCGCGAGACCGCCGGTCAAGTCGAACGCCTCGGGATCGGGCCAGCCGTCGCGCGCGCGCAGGGCGGCGATGTGGTCGTGATACCCGTACTTCGCCGCCAGCTCCTGGAGCAGCGCCCGATCGAGCGTGCGCGGATCGGTGTGCTCGAGCGCCTTCCGGTTCCGCTTGTCCCAGTGGCCGATGAGATCGCCGAACAGCATGCAGCCCCAGCCGACGCCACCCTCGAGGAAGCCGAACCGGAGCTGGGGGAAGCGGCGGGTGATGCCGCCGAGGAAGATCGCCTTGCAGGCGGCGTGGCCCGAGGCGGCGAAGTGACCGATGTGGTTGAACGTGAAGTTCGTCGGCGAGAGCCTCAAGCCCTGCCGACTCGAGCCGGTGTGGAACGTCGGCGCGATCCCGAGCTCCACGCACTTCTTCCAGAGCGGATCGTAGTCGTCGTCACTGTCGAGGCCGATCGCGTCGTACCACATCGCGAAGCGAGCGACGTCGCCTTCGCGATTGGTGATCGACGGCACCGGCCGTGGGACCGGGCTGGTGAACATCGCCACCTTGGTGCCGAGCTGACGGACGCAGAACTCGAGCTCCTCGATCGCCTCGTCCGGCGTGTGCGTGGGGATGGCGGCGGCCGGCGTCATGCGGTCGCCGAATTCGCGGAAATAGTCCGCGGTGACGATGTTGAATGCGCGGCAGACCGCGCGGCGCGCCTCGTCGTCGGCGATCCGGGGCACGCGGAGCCCTGCCGTGGGGTAGACGGCCGCGAAGTCGATGCCGAGCTCCTCGAGGCGCTCGTACAGGAACCGTGGGAACAGGCCGGTCGCGCGGTCGCGCGTATTCCTCTCCGCTCTCGACCAGAACCCTTCCTGGCCGAGCCGACGGCGCTTCCGCTCCTCCACGGTCGACTTCTGGACCTCCTTCGCTCCCTTCCCGACGGCGAGGAAGGCATCGGCCGCCTTGTCACCGCCGACCTTGCGCATCTGCTCGCTGAAGACCGGGCCATACTCCAGCCAGTGGCCGTCGGCGTCGATCACGGGGTGGTTCAGCTTGGAGCGGATCTGCGCCGCGGTCGAATGTCCGTTGCCGCCCACGGGGCACCTCCTGAGAGTAGGGCCGGAACGTCGGATCGTTGTCAGCCTGAACGCTAGTGCGCCTCCGGATCCGAGTCAAGTCTCGTGTTACAGCGGGTCCACGCTTCGAGCCCTGATCGTCCACCGACGCAGAACGGGCACCCCGGAGCCGCCGGGGTGCCCGTCGCGCTTCTACGACACGAGCCCGCGTCGGCTTACGCCGTCGGGTGCGCCACGTAGCCGTAGCGCGCGTTGGTGCGCGCGCCGCCCGCGGCGAGATACTCCGCCTTGATCGCGGCGATCTTGTCGGTGGTGATGCCGTGCTGGGCGGCCCTGACGCGCAGCCCGTAGAGTCGCGCCGAGTTGCCGCCGAAGATGGCGCGCTTCACCGGGCCGTCTGCCGACCCCAGCGGCTTGAAGCCGTGCTTCTTCTGCATGTCCTCGGGAATCTCGAGCCGGCGCATCGCCTCGATCTGCCACTGGGGCGAGCCGTACCAGAGCGAGTCGGTGCCCCAGACGACGTGCTCGGCGCCGAGACCTTTGACGAGCGTGCCGATGAAGGCCGCCGCGAAGCGCGGGTTCGCGACCGCGCACGTCGCGAACGCGGTCCCCACCTCGGCGTAGACGTTCTTCACGCCGTGCTTGCTCGGAATCTCGGCGAGGTCGGTCGCCCACTTGATGCGTCCGGTCTGCTCGAACTCGGCGAGCACCGCGTCGGGCTTCTCCATGAACGGACGGAGCGCGCCGTGGTACATGACGAAGTTGATCTTCGGCCAGTCCTTGGCGGCCTTGCCGAGGTCCTTGACGGTCGCGTACTCCCAGGCGCCGGGCCACGAGGTCTCGTAGTCGGCCGGTAGCAGCCCCTTGTGGATGCAGATCGTCGTGATGCCGGACTTCACGGCCTTCTCGTAGAAGGGATATACCAGCTTGTCGTCGTCGAGCCACCAGAAGGACTGCAGCTTGGAGGGGAACAGCGGATCGCCGATGGTGTAGCCCTTCCAGCTATCGGGCTTGAGGGTCGCGATCGCGCGATCCACTTCCTCCATCCATCCCGCCTTCTTCGGCGTGAACACGGCGTGGCCGAGGAGGCGGCGGGAACCGGAAAACTTGTTGATGGACATGCGCGCGGCGGCGATCTGGTCGTTGGTCAACAGATCCCAGCTCGGGTCGTCGAAGGGCGCACCCGAGAGCAGCGCCACCTTGGTGTCGCTGTCGACGAAGATCTCCTTGATGTAGTTCTCGAACTTGAACCGCGCGAGGTTGTTCTCGCCCCACAGGGCGGGATTCCAGTTCTGCTTGGCGTACTTGGCCAGGTCGAGGAGCCCCTCCTGCTTGAAGTCGTCGCGGACGAAGTGCGTCTGGGCGTCCACGATGAACTGTCCAGACAGCGCCTGGGCCCGCATGTCGGCGACGCCCGGCATGGCCGCCTCCGCCCGGCTCACGTCGAACACGTGGCCGAAGACCTCGTTCATCGCGAGGAACGCCGCGGCCATCCCGGCGCTGGAGGCCAGGAACTGACGGCGGTCCATCCCGTGCCTGGCGGCCAGGTCGTCGGCGAGCT
>WNGG01023688.1_pt1 | contig 12274 bp, 16 predicted proteins | sample 5400661 | NCBI WGS metagenome assembly WNGG01 (sample SAMN13153372, study PRJNA577476) | soil metagenome | isolation source: 100 cm soil or saprolite under Garry oak tree replicate 1 | place: USA:California | collected 2016-06-15 | reverse complement strand
TTTGGCGTAGTCGATCGCCCGGGTCGTGCTCTCGCGGTCGGGCGAGTAGGCGGCGAAGAAGTGGAGCCGGTCCCTGAGGATCGGCCCGCCGAGGGTGAAGCTCGGCGACCAGATCGCGTAGTCGTCCTCCTTCGGCTTGAAAAAGTCGGACACGTCGGCGTTCAGCGGGGAGCGTTGATAGAAGCCCCGGTCCGGAGCGTTCAGCCCGTCGCCCGTGTACTGCACGCCCAGGCTGCCGTGGAACGCGTTCGTGCCGCTCTTGGTGGCCACGTTGATGACGCCTCCGGTGGCCCCGCCGAACTCGGCCTCGTACCCACCGGTCTTGACCTGCACTTCCTGGATGAACTCGAGCGGGATGTTGTTGCCGTCACGGAGCGAGCCCCGGCGCAGGTCGCTGACCTCGGTGCCGTCGATGTAGAACCCGTTCTCGGAGCCGCTGGACCCGCCCACCTGCACGCCGCCCACGCCCTGGGTGCCGTTCTTGGGCTCGAGGAAGACGCCGGGAGCGAGGGTGAGCAGGGTATTGAAGCCCCGGCCGGCCTTGGCCAGGTTCTCGATCTGGTCGCCCGTGATGTTGGTGGCGGAGCGGCTGGAGGTGGGGTCGATCGAGAGCGTCGTCCCCGTGACCTCGATGACCTCCGTCACCTGGCCGACGCTCAGCTTCGCGTTAGCCGTGAGCTGCGAGCCGAGCTTCACCTCGACCGTCTGCTTGTGGGTGCTGAAGCCCGTCAAGCCGATGGTCATGACGTAGGTGCCGACGGGCACGTTGAAGAATCGGAACCGGCCCTGGGCGTCGGTGATCGCCTGGAGGGGCTTGGGGAGCGTCTTGCTCTCCGCCGTCACGGTCGCGCCCGGAATGGCCGCGCCCTGCTCGTCGGACACGATGCCCTGGATTTCACCCGTGCGCTCCTGGGCGAAGGCGACGCCCACGGGAACGAGAAGAAGGGACAGCACCAGCAGTCCCTTGAGTAACCGCATCACGACCCCCTTTTCTCTTCCGGCCTGGCCGGACAAGACACGTGCGACTCCTCGGAGAATCCGGTGCTGGGGAACGCACCGAAGCAAAAAGTGCGGAGGGACCAGGGCTTCCAAGTTGGGTGTGGTAGAGCACGCTTCGTACCATCCGCACCCAGGGTGATGCGGGCGCTCGCCCGGTGCTGTTAAGGGCTTGTGGCGTCAGCAGAAAGACCGTCTGCCGCAAGTGCCATTCCCGGCCCTGCGGACGGGGAAAGGGGCGGATTATTCCAAGGCATTGAACGGTGATCCACAACGCTGGATCGCTAGGGTATGGCAGTCGAGGCTCGACCCCGCTATGCTGGTCGCTCGGAGATGAACAGCCACGCCTCGAGACCGTTCGGCGCGTTAGATGCGCCATCCGCTTCCTGGACGCCTGCGGGACGGCGTAGGAGAGGTCCCCTCGGCAATCCTTTCACTCCATGGATGTTGTGCGACTGCCTGCCCCTGGCGCGGCGGTTGCACCGCCCTGCGCCGTGAGTCTTCAGGGGAATCTGGAGGATCTCCCCCTCCTCGACATCCTCCAGATCGTGGCCTTCAGCCAGAAAACCGGCTTCCTGACCGTGCAAGCGGGGCCCGGTCAGGCGGCCCTCGTCTTCCGGCGCGGCCTCATCGTCTCGTCCTACGTGTGGGATGGCCACCCGCTCGACGCGGCGGCGGCCGCGCTCCCCGAAGACAAGCGAAGCGCGCTCGTCCGCGGGCGGATCGAGGTCGCCCTGGAGCGCCTCAGCCGCCTGCGCGAGGGGTCCTTCTGCTTCGAGCTCACCGCGGAGCCCTCGCGGGTGATCGCCGGGCGCGACCTCTCCCGGGAGACCCTGGCCGAGGGGATCAACCCGCAGGAGCTGCTCCTGGACCTGGCCAAGGGGATCGACGAGGACCGGCGCGACTCGGTGGCCGCGGTGGAGTCCGCCTTCGTCGAGCCCGAGCCGGGGGTGCTCGAGCGGGTCGCGGCCCAGCCGGCCGCGGAGGCGGAAGACGATGTGATCGTGGTCGATCCCGACGACGAGCTGACGCCCCTCCCCGTGCCCGCGGCTCCCGAGGGCCCCGACCGCCACCGGATCGTCCTCCTCCTCGAGGACGAGCAGGACGTGCGCCGCGTGCTCGCCGACGTCTTCATCCGCGCGGGCTGCCAGGTGGTGGAAGCGGAGGATCCGCTCTCCGCGGCCCGCAAGGCGCGGGGTCTGGCGGACGTGGGGCTGCCCTTCGTCCTGGTGGCCGACCGAGGGATGCCGACCTCGGACTCGTCCTCCTTCGACGGCGGGCTGGAGGCGGTGAAGCGGCTCCAGCAGGCCGATCTCCATCCGCCCGTCCTGCTCATGACCGACCACATGACGCGCGGCCTGCACGCGCGGGCCCGCAAGCTCGGGGTGACCCGGTTCGTCTTCAAGCCGAGCCTCTCTCGCCTCGACCCCGCGCAGTTCGAGGCCGACCTGCAGGCCTTCGCCGCGCGCATGCTCGAGGGCGTGCTCCCGGGCCTCGAGGAGATGGCGGAGGCCCCCCAGTCCGCGCCCCCGCCGGTCTCGGTGGCGCTGCCGCGGCGGATCGAGAACTGGGACGAGGTGGCGGCCCTGCAGCGCCGGCTCGAAGAGCTCCAGGGCCCGAGCGACGCCTACCAGGTCTCGACCCTGGTCATGAAGGTGGCCCGGGAGGTCTTCGAGCGTGCGGTGCTCTTCGTGGTCAAGGGCGAGGAGCTCCGCGGGCTCTCCGGCTTCGGCCCCGCGATGGGAGGAGAGGAGATCGCGCTCCTCGCCCGCGAGCTCGTCATCCCTCTCGCCGCGCCGTCGGTGTTCGAGCAGGTCGTGGCCACGGGGCGCAGCTTCGTCGGCCCCCTCCGGGAGGAGGAGTGGTCGCGCCTCGACCAGAGGCTCGGACGCTTCGCCGCGAAGGCGGTGGCCCTGGTGCCGCTCCTCGCCCACCGCGAGACGATCGCGCTCCTCCTTGGGGACAACCCCGACACGGGAACGGAGCTGCGAGGCCTGGACACCCTGGAGGTGTTCCTGAACCAGGCCGGGCTCGCCCTCGAGAACGCGTTCCTGGAGCGGACCCTCCGTTCCAGGATGGGCGAGGGCGCAGCCATCCCTCCGTGGCCGACCGGCTCCGGCCCGGGAGCCCTCGCGAGCCCCCAGGATAAGGAAGATTCGTGAGCACCCGGCGCCCGGAGCCGCCGACATGCGCGTGGAGTGGCACGGCGCTCAACGAGGATTGCGCCGTTCGCGGTGTCCCAGCAGGCTCGCGCGGGTGAGCGCCCCCTCACCGAAGCGCTCGCTCACCCGGTCACGCACCTGGTCCGCCGATGAGGGTGGGGCCGTGAACAGGTCGAGCTGGGCGCTCCCGCCCCCGAGGCCCGAGGCGTAGATTCCGAGCAGCCGCACCTTGCGCGGACCGTGCAGGCCCTCGAAGAGGCGCCCGGCCGCCGCGAAGAGCTCGTTACCGGAGTCGGTGGGCGAGGCGAGGGTCTCCGCGCGGGTGAAGGTCGTCCCGGTACTTGAGCGTCACCGTGCGGCTCTTCAGGCCGTGCCGGCGGAGCCGCCGCGCCACCCCGTCCGCCAGCTCGAGCAGCGTCCGCCGCAGCCGCTCCGGGTCGTCGGTGTCCTGGTCGTAGGTATGCTCCTGGCCCAGGCTCCTGGCTTCCGCCGGCTCCGACACCACCTCCCGCTCGTCCATGCCCTTCGCGAGCACCAGGAGATCGTGGCCGTGGGTGCCGAGGCGGCGCTCCAGGCGCTTCGGGTCCACCGCGGCCAGGTCCCCGATCGTCTGCACCCCGAGCCGCGCGAGCAGCTCCTCCATCTTCGGCCCCACCCCCCAGAGCCGGCGCACGGGGAGGGGGGCGAGGAACGCGGCCTCGGTACCGGGAGGGACCACCACCAGGCCGTCGGGCTTGCGCATGTCGGAGGCCACCTTGGCCACGAGCTTCGAGGTGGCGACTCCCACCGAGGCGGTGAGCTGGGTCTCGCGCCGGATCGCCTCCTTGAGGCGCCGTGCGATCTCCTCCCCGGAGCCGAACGCGCGTCCGCTCCCGCTCACGTCGAGGAAGGCCTCGTCGATCGAGACCGGCTCCACCCGGTCGGTGAAGCGGCGCAGGATCTTCATGATCCGCTCCGATTCGCGGCCGTACTTCTCCATGTCCACCGGGAGGTAGACGCCCTTCGGGCAGAGCCTATAGGCCTGGGAGATGGGCATCGCGCTCCCCACCCCGAACCGGCGCGCCTCGTAGGAGGCCGTGGAGACGACACCCCGCCCCCGGCCGCCCAGTGGGTTCGCCCCCACGATCACCGGCTTGCCGCGCAGCTCGGGGCGGTCGCGTTGCTCCACCGCGGCGTAGAAGGCGTCCATGTCCACGTGGAGGACGGTGCGGGGGGTGGCGCCCGCGGGTGTGGCCGGCCGGTCGTCTAGTGACCGAAGGTCCGGCATGCGCCGCTCTGCACGCAGGGCTTGTCCGGCTCCATCAGGCACTGAGGGGAGCCGCTGGGCAGGTCGAGGATGGTGAGGCTCGGGTGGGAGACCCGTCTTCCCCGCAGGTCGCGCACGGTGACCTCGAGCGCGGCCACCCGCGCCTCGAGGTCGGCTACGCCGGGAGCGTCGGTCTCCGCCGGCCGGCTCAGGTCGGCCAGCACCTCTTCGGTGAGCTGCCGGATGCGCTCGTCGTCCATCGGGTCAATCCACGAGGCTCACGGAATCGACGACCCCCACCACGGCCGCGTCCACCGCCGCGGTGCCGCGGTCCAGGGCCTGCTGCGCCGCCTTGCCCTCCTGCACGAGCAGAACGCGATCGCCCACCCCGGCGTCGACCGAGTCGAGGGCGAGCACCGCGCCCCCCAGGGCTTGACCCAAGAGGTCGAGGGGCTGGACGAGCAGCAGCTTCGTCCCCTCGAGCTTCGCGTTCTTCCGGGTCGAGACCAGGTTCCCGACCACCCGCCCGACCAGCATCAGGCCAGGCTCCAATGGTCCACGATCCCGATGATCGTGGCGTCGGCCGGCACCTCGGCGGGGAGGAACGGGAACGAGGCCTCGCGGCCCTTCACGTAGAAGACTTCCTCGCCCGCGCCCGCTCCCACGGAGTCGACGGCCACGAGCGGCTTGCCGGCGGGGCGGTGGTCGGTCTTCAGGGGCTGGATCACGAGGAGCTTGGTCCCGGTCAGGCCTTCGTCCTTGCGCGTGGCCACGACCGTTCCCACCACCTTCGCCAGGAGCAAGGGACCTATTCCTTGACCTCGACCGTGTCGACCACTCCCACGATGGCGGCGTCCACCGGGCAGTCCTTGAGACCGCTCGCCATGCGGGCGGAGGAGCCGGAGACGATGAGCACTCGGTCGCGGATTCCCGCATCCACCGTGTCCACCGCCACCAGGTAGCCGGCCTCGTCCTTGCCGTGCGGGTCCTGGGCGCGGACCACGAGCAGCTTCGCCCCCAGCAGCTTCTCGTCCTTCCGGGTCGCGACCACGGTGCCGACCACGCGGGCCAGGATCATTCATCGACCCCCCACCCTGTCCCTCCCCACGGAGGGGGAGGGGAACGCCGCCGCACGACCGGCTCCGCGCATTTCACCGTCGCCTACTTCGCGGCCTTGCCGATGGGGAGCACGTCCTCCAGGTTCGCAGGGCGGTCACGTACCCCGAGCCGATCTTCTCGTAGCCCACGAGGGTCACCTTGGCCGCCTTCACCATGGCGTCGGCGGCCTCGATCATGGCCACCAGCCCCCGCGTCTCGATCATCCCCAGCGCTTCACCCATGTTGCCGCCTCCCTACGTGCCCGCTCGACTCCCGGGGTTGAAGCTCGACTCTGTACCGCCCGACGGCCCGAGTCAAGGTCCGTCTCCCCTCACGATCGCGCGCCCCCGAAACGCTCCACCGCCTCCGCCAGCAGGCGGGCCAGCTCGGCGCGCGTGAGCACGACCTGGTCGCCGCCCCCCACCGGCACCGAGGTGCCGCAGGTCGGGCAGTCCACGCACACCGGCGGGGGGTAGCCGGCGGCGGCGCGCGCCGACTCCAGGCGCCGCACGTCGGGCCCCGGCAGCTCCTGCTCCCGCCCGAGGCTCCGGGCCACCAGGGCCACCCGCGCCACCTGCTCGAGCGTCTCCATGCGCTCCCAGGCCCGCCAGATGCTGTCCCCCACCGCGAGGGCCCCGTGATGGGCGAGCAGTACCGCCTGGGCCTCGCAGATGGCGCGGCCCACGTTGTCCGCGAGATCGGGAGTCGCGGGCATGCCGTAGGGGATGATGGGGACGGGGCCGAGGGTCACCACCGCTTCGGCGGTGATCGGGCGGTCGAGGGGGATCCCCGCCACCGCGAAGCCGGTGGCGGTGGGCGGGTGCGCGTGGACCACCGCCTTCACGTCGGGCCGCCTCTGGTACACCGCCGTGTGCATGCGCACCTCGGTGGAGGCGCGCCCGCCTCCCCTCGGGCGTCCCTCGAGGTCGGTGGCCACGATCTGGTCCGGGGTCAGGAAGCCCTTGCAGAGGGCGGCGGGGGTGATGTAGAGCACGTCTCCCTCGCGCACCGAGACGTTGCCCTCGTTCCCGCCGATGAGGCCGCGCGCATAGAGGCGGCGCCCCACCTCCACGATGTCAGCCCGGAGACCCTCGAGGCTCACGACGCGCGCGAGACCGCGAGGAGCGCCTGGTCGCGGCAGGCAGCCGAGCAGAAATATTCCTCGACCCCCGCCACGACCGCGGCCACCGCTCGCGAGCGGGGGACGAACGTGTTGCAGACGCGGTCTCGCACCAGCTCCTCGAGCGGCCGCGGGGGCGACGAGGACACGGGTCGGCGGGCCGCCCGCGGGGCGAACGCGCGGTGCAGCCCCCGCACGAGGAGGCGCACCGCCAGGAGGACGAAGAGGAAGCGGAAGACGAGCAGGAGGCCGCGGATCACGACCGGCCCGCCCCCGCCCGCACCCGCTCGATCTGCGCGCGCAGCCCCTGGAGCTGGGGATCGTCGGGGAAGCGCTTGAGCAGGTTCTCCCAGACGACCACCGCATCCTTCGGCCGGCCGGACTCCATGAGCGCGATCCCCTGGGAAAGCATAGGCGGGAGGACCGAATCGAGCAAGGGGGGCTCGTCCACACGGATCGGCCGCCTTCAGCTTCGCGCGTCGAGGGGCACGTAAGGCACGTCGCGGGGACCCACGTAGTCGCTCTCGGGCCGGATCAGCTTGTTGTTCCCGAGCTGCTCCAGGACGTGGGCGGTCCAGCCGGCCACCCGCGAGGCGGCGAAGACGGGGGTGAAGAGGTCGGTGGGGATCCCGAGCACGTGGTAGGCGGAGGCCGAGTAGAAGTCCACGTTCGGATAGAGCCCCTTCTCCGCCCGCACCACCTGCTCGATCCGCTCGGAGATCGCGTACCAGCGGCCGTCCCCCCCTTCCTCCCCCAGGCGCTTGGCGAGGCGGCGGAGGTGGGTCGCCCGCGGGTCCTCGGTGCGGTAGACCGCGTGACCGAAGCCCATGATCTTGCGCTTCGCGGCCATGGCCTCCCGCACGAAGCCCTCGGCCCGTTCGGGGCTCCCCACCGTCTCCAGCGCCTGCATCACCGCCTCGTTGGCCCCGCCGTGGAGCGGGCCCTTCAAGGTGGCGATGGCGGCCGTGATCGCGCCGTGCATGTCGGCCAGGGTGGACGCGGCCACCCGGGCCGCAAAGGTCGAGGCGTTGAACTCGTGGTCGGCGTGCAGGACGAAGGCCACGTCCATGGCCCGGTCGGCGGTGGGCAACGGGCGCGCGCCCTCGAGCATGTAGAGAAAGTTCGCGGCGTGAGAGAGTGCGGGCTCCGGCTCGACCGGCTCCTCCCTCCGGCGGAGGCGGTCGACGAGAGCCACCAGGGTCGCCATCTGCGCCACCAGCCGGCGGGCCTGGCGCCGCCGGGCGGGGCCGGAGTCGTCCCCCGCGTCGGGGTCGAACGCGCCCAGGGCGGAGACCGCGGTCCGGAGCGCGGTCATGGGATGGGTTCCTCCGGGCAGGCCGCGCAGGAGGGCGACCACGGGCGCGGGGACGGACCGGGCCCCGGCCAGCTCGGCGCGGAGGCCCAGGAGCTCGAGCCGGGTCGGGAGGCGACCCTCGTGGAGGAGGAAGACCACCTCCTCGAAGCCCGACTGCTCGGCCAGGGCGTGGATGTCGATCCCCGCGTAGGCGAGCACGCCGCGCTCCCCGTCGATCGAGGAGATGCGGCTCTCGCCGGCCACCACCTTCCTGAGACCGCCCGCCCGCCCGGCCGCCCCTCCCATGCCCTCGCCTCCCCGATGCCCGAATGATTATAGAATCTCGGCGTCCCTTTCCGGAGGCGGCCCGTGATCAACCTCAAGCGGATCCTGGTCCCGACGGACTTCTCGGAGAGCGCCCGCCACGCCTTCACCTACGGGTGCTCCTTCGCCCGCGAGTACAAGGCGGAGCTGGTGCTCCTCCACGTGGTCGAGAACCTGACCGTGGGCTATGCGAGCGATCTCTTCCCCGTCCCCATGGCCGAGGTCTTCGACGAGATCTCGGGCTACGCCCGGGCCGAGCTGGCCAAGCTGGGGGCCCAGGCGAAGGAGAAGGGGGTGGGGGCACGCGAGCTGGTCGTGCAGGGCAAGCCTTCGGCCGAGATCGTGCGGGTGGCCCGGGAGGAGACGGCGGACATGATCGTGCTCGGCACCCACGGCAAGGGGATGCTCGACAAGGCTCTCTTCGGCTCCACCGCCGAGCGGGTGATCCGCCGTGCCCCCTGTCCGGTGCTCACGGTCGGCCTCTCCGAGCACGAGTTCGTGGAAGAGCCGTGAGCGCCGCCTAGCTCCAGTCCACCCCCGACCAGCGCATCAACACCGAGCCGACCGTGAACCCGGCCCCCACCGAGGCCAGGAGCACCAGGTCGCCCTTGCGCAGGCGCTTCTGGTCCAGGGCGGTGGCGAGGGCGAGGGGGATGGTGGCCCCGGTGGTGTTGCCGTAATCCTCGATGTTCTTCACGACCCTCTCTTCGGGCAAGCCGAGGCGCTCCTTGGCGGCGTCGATGATGCGGATGTTCGCCTGGTGGGCCACGAAGAGGTCCACCTGGGAGGGCGAGAGGCCGTTGCGCTGCAGGACCTTGTGGCTCGCCTCCGCGAACTTGCGCACCGCGTACTTGAAGACGTGCTGCCCTTGCTGCTGGACGTAGTGCATCTTCTTGTCCACGGTCTCGTGGGACGCCGGAAAGAGGCTCCCCCCGCCGGGCATGTTCAGGTAACAGCCCCCCGAGCCGTCCACCTCGTGGTAGAAGTCGAAGACGCCGGTGCCGTCCTCGCGGGGCTCGAGCAGCACGGCCCCTGCCCCGTCGCCGAAGAGCACGCAGGTGGTGCGGTCCTGGTAGTTGAGTATCGAGGTCATCACGTCCGCCCCGATCACCAGCACTTTCTTGTGGGCGCCGTTCTGCACGAACTGGGCTCCCATGGTGAGGGCGTAGAGGAAGCCGGAGCAGGCGGCCGAGATGTCGAAGCCCCAGGCCCGGGTGGCCCTGAGCTTGTCCTGCACGAGGCAGGCGGTGGCGGGGAACGGCATGTCCGGGGTGACGGTGGCCACGATGATCAGGTCGATCTCGGAGGGCTCCACCCCGCGACGGCGGAGAGCCTCGCGGGCCGCCCCCACGGCGAGCTCGCTGGTGCCCGTCCCCTTCTCCGCCACGTGCCGCTTGCGGATACCCGTGCGGGTGCGGATCCACTCGTCGGTGGTCTCGACGAGCTTCTCGAGCTCCTGGTTGGTCATGACCCGCTCGGGCAGGCAGCGCCCGACCGCGGTGATGCCGGCCCGTCTCTGGCTCATCGGCTCGTCCGTATTAGAACCAGCGGGACGGGCGGGGTCAAGCGTGTGCGCACCGCGTCCATCCCCTTTGACTCCGCCCGCTGGCTGCTCCTAGAGTGCACATGACGATGCCTCGCCTCGAGGGACGCTTGGCGTGAGCCGCCGGGCCCGCCGCGCGGCGGGCGCGGGCCTCGCCCTGGCCCTCGCCCTCCTGAACGTCCTCGCCTACGCTCACGCGCGGGCCATGACCCGCTTCACCGCTGCCGGGACCCGAACCCCCCGGCCCGAGGCGCTCACCTGGGGCGAGAAGGTGCGCCTGCTGTTCACGGGGGCCACCATCCCCAAGCCCCGCGATGCCGCCACGCCGGCGGCCCTCGGCCTCGCCTGGGAGACGCGACACTTTCCGGGCGCCTTCGGCCTCACCCTCGAGGCGTGGCACGTGCCGCACCCCGCGCCGAAGGGGGTGGTCGTGCTCGTGCACGGCTACGCGGACAGCAAGGGGGCGCTGCTGCCGGAAGGGCAGGCCTTCCACGCCCTGGACTACTCGGTCCTCCTCGTCGACTGCTACGGCAGCGGCGGCTCGGCCGGACACGACACGAGCATCGGCTGGCACGAGGCGAAGGACGTGGCGGGGGCGGTCCGCGAGGCCCGCCGGCTCCCCGGAGGCGAGCGGGTGGTCCTCTTCGGCGCCTCGATGGGGGCGGCGGCGGCCCTGAAGGCGATCGCGGAGGACGGGGTGGCGCCGGAGGCCCTGATCGTGGAAGCCCCTTTCGATCGTCTCCTGACCACGGTCGAGCACCGCCTTTCCGCCCTGGGCCTTCCCCCCTTTCCGTTGACCCGCGTGCTCCTGTTCTGGGGCGGCGTGCAGCAGGGGTTCGACCCGTTCCGCCACAACTCGGTGGAGTACGCGGCGGGAGTTCGCCTGCCCGTGCTCTTCCTCCACGGCGAGCGGGACGAGCGGGTGCGGCTCTCCGAGGCCCGCGCCGTCTTCGACCGCCTGCCGGGGAGGAAGGAGCTGGTCCTGATCCCGGGCGCCCGTCACGGGTCGCTCTTGAAGCAGGCGCCCGAGGCGTGGACGCTCGCGGTCCGGGAATTTCTCGCAAACGGTAAGATGGGCTCGTGAGCTTCGGCCCCGGCGACCTCCTCAAGATCATGGAGCAACAGGTCCCCTTCAACCGGCTCCTCGGCATCAAGGGCGAGTCGGCCGAGTCCGGCCGGGCGGTGCTCGTGCTCCCCGTGCGCCCCGATTTCGTGGGCGATCCTCGGCGGCCCGCCCTCCACGGTGGCGTGCTCACGACCGTCATCGACACCGCAGGGGGGATGGCCGCGTGGTCGGCCCTCGCGCCGGGGGAGACCGTCTCCACGGTGGACCTGAGGGTGGACTACCTCGAGCCCGCGGGGCTCGCCGGCCCGCTTCGCGCGGAGGCGGTGCTCGTGCGCAAGGGAAACCGGGTCTGCCACGTGCGCATCCGCCTCACCCAGGACGAGAAGCTCGTGGCGGAAGGCACGGGCGTATACAACATCCACCGCACGAAAGGCGGCGCGGCAAGGGTGGGGGGTCGATGAAAGCGCGGAGCCGCACGTGCGCCAGCGTTCCCCTCCCCCTACGTGGGGAGGGATAGGGTGGGGGGTCGATGAAGAAGAAGGGCGTCGCACCGGCGAAGGGCCCTTCGCCCCTCGTGGGCGTGATCATGGGCAGCACGTCCGACTGGGACACGATGCGGCATGCTGCGGAGACCCTCGCGAGCTTCGGGGTCCCCCACGAGGCGGTCGTGGTCTCGGCCCACCGCACCCCGGACTGGACGGCCGAGTACGCGAAGGGCGCCGAGGGGCGCGGCCTCGAGGCGATCATCGCGGGGGCGGGCGGGGCCGCGGCTCTGCCGGGCGTGGTCGCGGCCCACACGATCCTGCCGGTGCTGGGGGTGCCGATGGAGAGCCCGGCCCTGAAGGGCCTGGACTCCCTGCTCTCGATGGTGCAGATGCCGGCGGGCGTACCGGTGGGCACCCTGGCCATCGGGCAGGCGGGGGCGAAGAACGCGGCGCTCCTCGCGGTGGCCATCCTCGCCAACCCCGCTACCGCGCGGAGCAGGCCCGCAAGGTCCGCGAGTCCTCTCTGGGATGAGGTGGGCGGCGACGCCTGATCCCATGCACGTCCTCGTCATCGGCGGCACGCGGTTCGTCGGCTACGAGCTGGTCTGGCGGCTCCTGGACGCCGGCCACCGGGTCTCCCTCTTCAACCGCGGCCGGGTCGCCGATCCCTTCGGCCCGCGGGTCACGTCTACGGGGGCTCCGTGGTGGGGGCGATCCTGGGCCTGCTCGGCCAGGAGAAGACGTTCGGAGAGGCCTACAACCTGGCCCAGGAGGAGACCCCGACCCTCGGCGAGCTGCTCCGGCTGCTGGCGGAGCGGCTCGGGGCCAACCCCCGCCTCGTGCCCGTGCCCGCGTCCGAGATCCGCGAGGCGGGGCTCGACCCGGTGCGGATCTCGCCGTTCAGCGGCCGCTGGATGTCGTTCCTCGACCCTTCGCGGGC
>WNGG01007278.1_pt1 | contig 12274 bp, 11 predicted proteins | sample 5400661 | NCBI WGS metagenome assembly WNGG01 (sample SAMN13153372, study PRJNA577476) | soil metagenome | isolation source: 100 cm soil or saprolite under Garry oak tree replicate 1 | place: USA:California | collected 2016-06-15 | reverse complement strand
AGACGGAGAACTAGCCATTTCGGGCTACTGGCCTCTTCACCCTTTCTGTTCCTCCTTGCACGTCCATTCCGGTTTTACCCGCAAGAGGCGAGTGCAACAATACGTACCCCAGGTCTTGGGTTAGTATGCACAAGAAGTGCTTGAACACGAAGTCAAGCCCATCGTCGTGGCGTTTCTGCAAGCACGGGGTCTGGAACTTTCTGCGGAAAAGACCGCGATCACTCGCCTGGAAGACGGCTTCGATTTTCTCGGACAGAACGTGCGCACCTACCAAGGAAGGCTTCTCATCAAGCCATCCAAGGAAAGCGTCCAGACGCTGTTAGGGAAGATACGAAGTATCCTCAAGGAAAACAAGCAAGCCACAGCCGGAGGACTCATTGTCCAGCTCAACCCGATTATCCGGGGATGGGCCTTGTATCATCGGCATGTGGTGAGCAAAGAGACCTTCAGCACCGTAGACCATGCCATCTTTGGGATGCTCTGGCAATGGGCAAAGAGAAGGCACCCCAACAAGGGGCGGCGATGGGTCAAGGCAAAATACTTCCAGGCCGACGCAAGACGGCAATGGGTATTCTCAGGCGAGGTCGAGGGAAAGCAGGGAGAGACTCTCACCGTTCACCTCACGCAAGCCGCCAAGACCACCATCCGACGCCACCCGCTCATTCGGGGAGAAGCCAATCCCTATGATCCAGTTTGGGAAGCGTACTTTGACAAACGCATGGGGTTAAAGTGGCAACACAGGTGGCTCAAACGGAGAAAGCTGATCGCCCTCTGGCGAGGACAAGCAGGGAAATGCCCAGTTTGTGACCAGAAGATTACAAAAGAGAGCGGATGGCATGTCCATCACCTTCTCCAACGAGTCTATGAGGGAACAGACCAGCTTTCCAACTTGCTCCTGCTTCACCCCAACTGCCATCGCCAGGTCCACCATCAGAAGCTCTCTGTAACGAAGCCGGGTATGGAACCATGCCTTGGAGAGGCTTGAGCCGGATGAAGGGAGAACTTTCACGTCCGGTTCTTAGGGGGCCGGGAGGCAGTAATGCCTCCTCCGGCTACCCGATCAGATTCAGTATCGTGATCCAACCTTTAGATAAGAGCGAAGACATGCTGAAGATTTATGCATCACCGACATGTTCAGGGCCAAAACACCCCTAACGTGTCGGAGAAGGTGCATCATTTGTACTCTTCCATCCTCGTTTTCTCATATCGCAAAATCTGTATAGCTGTGGTAGAATAGCAGAGAAACTCGACAACGAACAATTGAGGAGAGATAGAAGATGCAACCTTCAGTTGAGCAGTACATGGAGGTTCTCCACAAGAAACGACGCACAGCCAGCGCCTTGAAGGTCGTTCGTCATGACTTGACCCATTTTATCACGTGGGGGGAGTGCCAGTGGCGACGTACCTTCGATCCCGCATTGCTCCGGCACGAAGATCTCTGTGACTGGCGTATCTCCCGCCAACGCAACGATGGAACCGCTCCTGCTACAATCAACCGAGGACTAGCATCCCTCCGCAGTTACTGCCGATGGGCCACATTCTGCCTGCTCCTTCCCGAGAATCCTGCCATAGGGGTAGAGAATGTTCCTACAGAACCTTTGGCTCCACGCTCACTACCTGCTGAAGCAATAGATGCGCTCCGGCGTGCAGCCTGTACTGAACAGAACACGATCCTCCGTGCTCGTGATAAAGCGTGGTTAGCCTTCCTCATCTATGCTGGGTTACGCATCCAAGAAGTCTGCAAAATACAGATTCGTGACCTCGACCTAGGAAGTGGCCCTGTCACGGTCCGTAGTGGCAAGGTTCGCCGTGTTCCACTCCATCCAGGTGCTCAGCGGCAGTTGCGTCGCTATCTTGATCTCATCTGTTGTCCAACAGGATTGCTCGCCATAGGCAGCGAGCAAGAGCGGGAGATGCTCTTGGTAGGGATCGATATCACGGCCAAAGGGCAGCCGACCAGGTTTGGCATCACCCAGAGGATTGCACAACGAACGGTACATCAATTAGGTCAACGTGCAGCACAACAATTGCGTACTGAGGCCCAGCGTGAGCGGGATATCAAACGAAGTGAGTCTCTCCAGGACTTTGCACGATGTTTGGAAACTGTCACACCAAATATGCTCCGGCATAGCTTAGCACGACGGATGCTGGAGCGTGGGGCACAGTTGTCGGAAGTTCAAAGGGTACTGGGGGACAGGCGGCTTTCGACCACAGGTATTTACCTCACGCCAAGTGAGGTAGATGTACGCTCAGCGATCGGTCGCGCAGGTATCTAGGGATGAGCAATACTACACTTTGCTCCTTGCATGGTATCTGTAGAGCAGGATGAAAATAAAGATGAATGGTTCAGAAAAGAGGTGAACGCTATCAGCCATGATAGTCTTCTTCTTTAATACAAAATACCGGAGAGGTAATCATGCTCGGGCTCCCATCTGATTTGTACGACCATTGCTATAGCATCCTTTCATCATGCAGCGAGTTCCAAAGTAACGAGAGTCTGCGTGCAGTTTTTGTCCGTGGGGCACTCGCACTATACCAATACCGTATCCCGGAGACCAACACAATCGAAGACAGGGTTGCTAAGTGCCTGGAATTCCTACTCGGTAGACGGTTTGGAGGTGAGCCTGTTCTTGCTCTCTTTCTAGAGACACTCCAGAATCGGTATCCAGACGGCGATGATCTGCACCCTGCTCTAAGCGATCTTGCGCATGACATTCGCGTGGCGCTCGCTCAGTCGCCTACCCAATATCCACAACCAACAGCTACTTCATACGCAGCAGTTCTCAGACCCCTGGCATCCGAGAACACCACATCGCGAGCACAAGCTCTGTTCAATCACATCCTCGAGATCGATTTCAATAACCAAATTGAGCTCGTCGAAGGTATTCTCAAGGAGCATAGGGTAGCAGCTTTTCTCATCCATGGTAACCCAGATTATGGACCGAATTGCGGACAAGCGCTTCTGATTGAACGTCTGTTCTACTTATGGAACGAGGGAGATGAAGGGCATCGGATCCAAATTAACATCGGTAGCCCTGGAGTGTGGGCGGGTATACCTACCTTGTGGAGTCACATCGCCAAATACTTTGAACTCGCAGATAATACTTCGCCAGATGAGATAGTAGATAAGATCTATCAAGGATGGCAAACGCAAAATATGGTATTTATTTTTTACCAAGTGGACTACCTGGTGAACACGACACCAACCTATCTTGCCAAGTGGCTTCAGGAGTTCTGGCAAAAGATAGTAGCAAAGGCTCTGTCTAATACACAGTCTGGCGCTGCGAACTCGTCGCGAAACCCGACCCACCTGCTCCTATTTCTCGTGGACTTCAGCGGGCGCGTCTGCCATGCAGAGGATGTGTATTTGGCTGAAACAGGAAACGATACCAGGTATCCCACTATCCCTCTGCGCTTGCCTCCTAACAGTACGTTTTCATTAGAGGTACTCGCAAAATGGCTTCGCCTTCCATCGGTGCGGGAGTTGCGACCAAAGGGGGTAACTGTGAATGCCCAGCAGCTTTGGGATAGATCGGTAAACGGCATTCCCGAACTCGTCTACAAAAACATTTTTGACTTCTATGAACTGAGCTGGGAAGGAGTAGCGAAGAAATGGTTGACTTAGTAACCCCCCGTTATAAAGGTGACGTGCGACCGGTCGACAGCAGGTCAGACGACTACTTGCCTTACTTGCCATCCAAAGAACTGAAGGATGCGGTCAACCTGACCATTCTACTGGAGACGCGACCCTTGCTGATAAAGGGAGAGCCCGGCTCCGGCAAGACACAACTGGCACGAGCAGTTGCCAGCGAACTCGGCCTTGATTTCTATTTTTGGCCCATCAAATCTACAAGCCGGGCTCGCGATGGGCTCTACACCTACGACGCGGTTCGTCGACTACAGGAAGCTCAACTGAACAGCCGAGATGAACAGGGACAGCTACGTGCAGATGATATTTACAACTATATTGACTATGGCCCATTGGGAAAGGCTTTTATCAGTTCCAATGAGAAGCGCTCCGTAGTGCTGATTGATGAAATTGATAAGGCGGATATTGACTTTCCCAACGACTTGCTACTGGAACTCGACGAGCAGTGGTTTGAGATCGAGGAGACCCGAAACCGCGATCATATCAAGGCCAACAAGCCACCTATCGTCTTTATTACCAGCAATGATGAAAAAGATCTGCCGGATGCCTTCTTACGTCGGTGCTTGTTCTACTACATCAAGTTCCCAGATCCCGACCAGTTGACGGCCATCGTAAATGCTCACTTCCCACATTCGTCAAAAACCCTTGTGCAGAAGGCGATCAAACGCTTCATGCAATTGCGGGAGCAGATGGGGGAGAAGAAGACGGGCAAAAAAGTTAGCACCAGCGAGTTGATTGACTGGTTCAGGATCCTGAGCAGCTATCCCAAAGACGAGGTACTGGCGCAACTGCAAGGCCAACTTCCTTACCCCGCGGCCCTCCTCAAGAGTTGGGAAGACTTTGTGAAGTACTATGTGCAGGATATCCCCAAGAGGACGACATGAAACCTGACGATCCTGCCCTGCTGGACACCTTTACCGGCACATGGGATTATATAATACCAGACCATCTGCCGCTACTGAATGTCTTTACGAGCTTGCGCGACAAGTATGACCTGCCGCTCGGTGTGGAAGAGTACCTGTTGGTGCTGCGAGCCCTTCGAGCTGGAGTCGGGTGGGAGGATCGCCAAGCCCTCCAACAGCTATGCTGTATGTTGTGGGCCAAGTCCGAGGATGAAGCCAGTCTGGTGTGCCGCGTGATGGATCGCATACTGACGGAGCATGCTACACGCCTTCAGGCATCTGCGACACCTTTGACAGAAGGAAAATCATCCACGACGTCCGAGCCGCAATCGCCCAAAACAGGAGCACCTCCCGAATATGTCAGCAAGACCGCGAACTTAACCGCGGATGCAGTCCGGGAAGGGATCGAACCTGTACAAGCAGTTCGGGTGATTCGGCGTAAGACACCTGAGAACCTGGAAATTGGCAATCTCCGCTTCCAGTTGCTGACCGAGTATTTTCCGGTGACCCAGCGGCAGATGAAGCAAAGTTGGCGACACATGCGGCGCAAGGTGCGGGAGGGTCCACCGGAAGACCTGGACATAGATGCGACCGTGAAAAAGATCGGTCGCCAGGGAGTTTTGATTGAACCAGTGCTTCTGCCTCACCGGATAAATCGGTCGGAACTGGTGTTGCTGATAGATCAGGGCGGATCGATGGTGCCGTTTCATAACCTGTCGCGACAACTGCAGGAAACTGCCCAACGTGATGGCCGATTAGGACAGACCGGGATCTACTACTTTCATGATTATCCCGCAAACTTTCTATACCGGGACCCGGCACGACTAGAAGGCGAACCTGTAAACGATGTGTTGGCTAAATTCGGCACCCGGGCGGCGGTACTCATCATTAGCGACGCTGGCGCGGCTCGTGGTAAGTTTGATACAAAGCGCATCGCTCTTACCGAGCATTTTATCCAACAACTCAAACAAACGGTGCGCTACTATGCCTGGCTGAACCCGATGCCCAACACCCGTTGGATGCACACGACCGCAGGAGCAATCGCCCGCCTGGCGCCCATGTTTGAGATGAGCAGGCAGGGACTGGATGCGGCTATCAGCACTTTGCAGGGCCGCTATGTCTACTGGGAGAGACTGTACTCATGGATGATATGATGGCCGCCCCCGACCTTCCCATAGGCCTCAATGAGGATGTCGCCTTGGAGCGCATAATCAGCTTCGCCGAGCAGTTTGGAAGGCCACACCTGGATCTGGCTTACCACGCTGCGTTCCCCTTGGTGCTCACCCCTGACATGCTTTACCAAATTTGGGCGAGCTTTGTACCGCAGGCTCCCTGGACAGCAGTCGCGGATGTGCTCCTTTCGTCTCTGTGTAGGGAGGTCGCCTATGAACTGTATGAGATAGACACTACCATCCGTAATTTCTTGTTGAAGCAACTGCGGGACGACGCGCGATTTGGGCAACCCCAGTTGGACCAGTTAGCCTTGTTTCTACGACAGTATGTACAGCCGCTGGCTAATAGTGAGAATCTTGCCGACCAGAACCTGGCTATGGCCCAGCAGTGGGTTGCCCTCGTGTATACTCAGCCTGGAGAGGCCATCGAGCAAATGGTCGAGGCATTCCAGAACCTAGACCAGCAGAATGCCGCCGATGCCCTTCGCCTGGTGTCCCTGGTCAAAACGTTGGCTGCGCCAATGGCAGGGATGATGGAATACGGGCCTCTGCTGGTGTACGCCACGAGTCTGGAAACACTCGTGCGCGGTAACAGGCGGGCGGCAGCAGCAAAACTTAGCACTGTGGTGGGCAAGGATGGCAGGGTAGAAGTCGCTCCCGGATTAACCCTGCCAACTTTCATGCCTCAGGAGGAAGTGGCTGCATCCCCTGCCGCCGTTCAAATCCGGATCAAAACCACCGAAGCCCAGATTCACAACGCCTATGATGATCCGCAACTGCTTGATAGTCTACTCTCGGGTCTTGTTTTCGATCGACGCAGCGAACTGCAAGGGCAGCCAGGTCTTCATGCGCTGATCGTTGGAGTCAGCGCATACCCACATCTTCCGGGAGGCACCGGTACACCTGCACCGGACAGCTTTGGGATGCAACAGCTTTCCTCAAGTGCGCTGACGGCTTACAAAATGTACCGCTGGTTGCTAGAGCGACAAAGGAATCTGTCGGTCCCGTTTGCGACATGCCGACTGTTGCTCTCACCCTCCCCAGAGGAGGCACCGATCAAGCCAGAGCTGAATAGCCTGGCCGATTCCTGCACATTAGACAAGTTCCTGACTGCAGTGATGGACTGGCGCTCCGACGCAAGCTCGCACAAAGATAACGTCACGTTCTTTTATTTCGCTGGTCACGGTGTTCAGAGGAGCAAGGGTGACCAGGTATTGCTCCTGGAGGATTTCGGTGATGGTATAGGTGGAACTTTTACCAAAGCGGTGAATACTAAGAATATCTACAACGGAATGGTGAAATCCATTACGCGACCAAACATGGCGCAGACTCAACTATACTTCGTAGATGCTTGCACTATCACCCCTTCAAGGTTCAAGTTATACGAACAGATGGAGACGAGCTCTGTTTGGAATATTGAGTTGAGTGGACGCGATGACCGCCGAGCATCGATCTTTTATGCAGCGGTCCCGGGTAGCAAAGCGTACGCCCTCAAAGGTGACCAGACCACCTTTAGCAAGGCGCTGCTTGCGTGTTTGAACGGTGCTGCAGGAGAGTCTGAAGAGATGGATGGCCAGCAGAGGTGGTATGTCTCCATCCACTCTCTCGCCCGTACGCTTGGCGATTATATTCAGGAGTCGAATCAAACCACAGGGGCTGAACAGGAATTTACGCTTGATGGCATGGGAGGAGATACGATCATTCTCTCTTTGGATAGTCCACCCTTGGTTGACTTTATTCTCGAACTGGATCCTCCAGAGGCACTTCCGTTTACAAAGATAGAGGTGTGGAACGACAAAAATGAACTAATAGGGAGACTACCTGCACCGTTGAATCCTTATCCTTATCCAGGTAAATTCCCAGCAGGCATCTATCAAATCAGGGCTATAATCGACCCACCCAACCCAAGTTTTGTGGGTACAAGCACATTGCGCCTATTGACGCCGCCACGTGCTATGTAGAAAGTGAGACTGAGCTCATGAGCAGGTAGATATGGTGGCGACTTTTTTACAAAGCCTACTCGCCAGATGGAAAGTCCTTGACTACTGATGGAAATAGTAGTGTAATGACTGTAAACGCTACTATTCATTGGTTCACTATCAAATGTCAGGGCTATTACAACACTGTAACGGCGTATTCTACTCGCCCGATAGCAGAACAATAGTTTCGGGATCTTTCGACGAAACGACCAAAGTTTGGAATGCGGATAGCTAAAGGGCTCTTTTCAACTCGGCAATTACCAAGTTAGGCTATTCAAAATTTGAGAAAGAGAGAAGAACATGCCCGGGATTCCTGATCAGCTTTACTCTCGATTACGCCAAACTCTGACGGACTGCGGCGAAGTGTTCGATAACGATGTAGCACTGCGTAGTGTATTCATCGTACAAAGTCTCAACCCCTTTCGTAACGGCTTGCCTCAGGCTAACAATCTTCAAGACCGAGTAGATCGATTAGTTGCCTTTTTAGTTAATAAACGACGGGCGGATACCAAAGAAAATGCTCTTGTTATCTTTCTGCGCGTGTTGAGTGAGCAAATGGATAAGGCTGACGAGTGCTATCAAAATTTGTCAGACTTAGCAGATGAGCTTGAACGAGAACTTGCAGTCGGTTCACCGGCTCCCACACCACGCACTGCCATACCTTCCGGACAGCTAGCGGACTTGCCCGCACTTGCTGTACCCAGACAGCTCTCTTTTGAATTGAAAATGCCCGAAATGGGAAAGTCTTTTTTAAGTAAATCCGACCGTGAATGGATTATTAGCACTGTGGACACGGTAATTGCGCCTATGTCTACAGACGGAATCAAAAATCTGCTGCGCGGTAAGCTTCCCGACAGTTCAATCAACCGCATCAACTATAGAGAGGGCTCACGTAATATCGCTGAGTCAGTAGTAAGCATGCTAGAACTCAGAGGTGCATTGAACCCACCTGAATATCATACTCTGGGTGCATTTCTAACGGATTTAGCCGAGGTAGATTTAGTCGGCTACGACGCTGCCGTTAAGATAGTGGCTTTATTATTCAAGTATAACCTCATTAAAAACAGGGTACACATTATGGAATTGAGCGCGCGCTTTCAAGTGCCATCACCCATACTTAGTATCCAAACATACCCCGATCAATCACCTTTCCTTCCACATCTGCCCGTCAAACTCAGCACTACTGATATACACGAACGGCTTGAGAGCCTGTACAACCGGGGTAAAAGGTACATGCTCGACGTGAATTTTCTTATTTTAGGTGCTAAAGCAGCATCATCTGTTTGTCGAGTGGAGTTCGATAATCGGGGTGAAGGCACAGGATTTCTCGTTGCTCCTGATCTCATTCTTACCAACTATCATGTTATGGTCCCGCTAGAATACAGAGGAGATCACGACCTGCGCGCTCAAAAATGTGGAGTGAGATTTGGAGTGATTAGAGATGAAGATGGGGAAGTAAGTGCGGGCCGTCTTTTCAAGCTACACGAAAAATGGCTCGTTGCTCAGAGCGTACCAGGTGAACTCGACTTTATGTTGATCCGACTACAGAGGCCAGTTACTGATGAGGATAAAATTTCCACGCTTTCTTTGGAACCTTGCTCTGTTCAGAAAGATGTATTCGTCAATATCATCCAGCATCCAAATGGTGGGCCAATGGAAGTGAGTTTACGATTTAACCAGGTTGTAGCTGTAGAAAACCAGCGGATTTACTATTTAGCAGATACAGAAAAGGGTTCATCTGGTTCACCTGTTTTTGATGATGAATGGAAAGTAGTGGCCCTTCATCGTTCAGGGGGCGAACTGGATGCTTCCGGCATGCTAAAGATTGAGGCAAATGCAGGTGTCCCAATCGAGGCTATCCAAAAGGAGATAGCTGTGTATGTGAATAGCTAGCGTCATCAGATCGTAAGGAGGTATTTATGCCAGAAGAGTTTGTCATGCTTGGTGCTCAATCGCCTACAGAGATAGTCCAGAAGTTGCGCGAGATAGGGGATGAAGATGCAGCCGCAGTGTATGAAGCACAGGCTAGCCGAGGACTTTCCTTCGAGGAAAGTGTTTTCAATCCACCTCGGAGATGGTTGGATACGCAGCATCAATATGGTTTCATTCCACTTTTTGAACCGGGCACGACTCAGTCACATAAAATAGTCTCTGCCAGTAACGTGCTGGCAGACGATACTTTAAAGAATCAACGCATCAATATACGGCTGAACCAGTTACGGGTCTACGAGTATCCCAAGCCTTTGATTAATTTCGGCGATAATATACACACCATTCTTTTCACGTTTGAAGCGCGCAATCAAGTCGAGGGTGGGAGCGAGTCGGTAGCCTTCAATCAAACATACCAGGCTCGATTAGGACAGGATGTAGCGGTTATGGGCAGTCCCATCTTCATTGGACTTACAATTGGCAGTAATGGTGTCGGATTCTCCTGTGAGACTGTCAATGTGGGTAACTCGGATGATGAAAAACTCGTGAGTGCCATTACTTCCCAGGCAATGAGTACAGGTCTGAACCTTTTGACGCAAGCTCAGCCCGCTCTCGTGCCTTTTGTAGGTTTGGCAAAGGAACTCGGCCTGTCTTTAGCCAAAAGGAGCCGGAATGTACAGGTGCAAAAATTTTGGCTTGGTCTTGATTTCGATAGGGGAGCTTTGGGCGCACGGTTAGCGGTTGGCAGCTATGTAGTCGCTCAAGTTCCGCGTGCCAACGAGATCAACTGGAGTGATTGGGGCTATGATGCAGAAACAGGGACGATAATTCGAACAAAGCTGGCTGCGGGAGAAGGGGCTTACGCCCTTCCATACAATGCTATTGTATTTCGAGTAAGCAAATATCAAGAAGAGCATCCAGGTTCTTAGACACGGGCATAGTGATCTGAGAACGAAGTTGCCATCGTTCTTAGATGACCTGTATCAGCTGTGATGGCTACTTCGGTTATCCGTTCTAAAATATGCCAATCTATTAATAACAGGTTATAATTGGACGGAGAACAGCAAGAGAAAAATTGATCCACCCCCAAGAAGGCGGTACTCTTGTGTGAGATGTTGTTCTCACCCACACAGGAGGTAGCCATGCTCAGGAATGGAACCGTGAATACGATACACGAATGAGCGGCACAAGGAAAGTCCATTCATGCGATTGCTGTCGAGTTAGGATTAGCACGTAACACTGTTCGCAAGTACTTGCGAGGCACGTCCCAGATCGTCCCTCGTCCTCGCCGCAAGCGAGGCTCGAAGCTCGTCCATTCAAAGAGCAGATCAAGGACTGGATGACCGATGACCATTGCTACAACTGTGAAAGTATGTTTCCGTGTTTACAAGCTCTTGGATATACAGGAAGCCTGAGTTTGCTCCGACCGTTTGTGCACGCGCTGCGTCCACCAGCGCAAGGACAGCATCCAGTGCAACGCTATGAAACCAAACCAGGAGAGCAAATGCAATTTGATTGGGGGGAGTTTGTGCGACGTGAAGCTGCATAAGTAATTGCTCCATATGGGCAACCATACTGGAGCCTGTTGTTCCACCAACAGTATCCTTGAGCGGCGAAGCGGGGAGGTAACAACCCGTCAGAAGCCCGCTGACAACGACCCCAGATCGATAGATCGACAGGAAATCCGTAAGGCAATCCTAATGTCTCCCAGCATCAAGGGGGACAGGGGGCTAGGATGGATGACATTGGTCAACACATGTGAACGCTCGCTAAAGTGCCGTTACCCAAAACAAGCCTAAGATGCTGACAGGCTTGAGCCAAAAGGCACCGTGGTGGGAAGGAGATCTGAATTCGTCTCCCTCGTGGACACGTAACACCACCGGCGCATAGAGCGAACCTACCTCATCCTGTTACTTATGCGGAACACGGTAAGCCCGATATCTTCCACTTGCGGTAGGGAGTCGTAAGGCGACCCAATGAGATAGCGGGTAAAGGAATGCGGAAAAAGCGAAGGCCGCTCTGTAACGGAGCGGATAGAGGTTGCAACATCACCTCCCGCGAAAGCGGGCAGACTTCCGCGAGGTCTTTCACCACGAGAACCCTTGACCAAACGACACAGAAAGGAAAAGCAGATGACGGCAGCAACCCCTGCTGGTGCGTCCTTCCACGGAGTGACTGACTGGCACGCCATTGACTGGCAGTCCGCCAATCACCATGTGCGTCGGCTTCAAGCGAGGATCGTGAAGGCTACGAAGGAAAAGAGATGGGGCAAGGTGAAAGCCTTGCAACGGCTCTTGACCCACTCGTTTAGCGGCAAAGCCCTTGCTGTGAGGCGAGAGACGGAAAACCAGGGCAAAAGCACCCCAGGAGTAGACCGGATGGTCTGGAATACTCCGCACAAGAAGGTCAATGCCATCTACTCGCTGCGGCAACGGGACTACCATCCCCAACCACTGCGGCGAATTCACATTCCCAAGAAAAACGGCAAAAAGCGTCCTTTGGGCATTCCCGTCATGAAATGCAGAAGTATGCAAGCTCTTTACTTGCTTGCTCTTGACCCAGTGGCGGAAACGCTGGCAGATCCGAATTCGTATGGCTTTCGACCGGGAAGGTCTCCAGCCGATGCGATAGAACAGTGCTTTA
>WNGG01007971.1_pt1 | contig 12275 bp, 5 predicted proteins | sample 5400661 | NCBI WGS metagenome assembly WNGG01 (sample SAMN13153372, study PRJNA577476) | soil metagenome | isolation source: 100 cm soil or saprolite under Garry oak tree replicate 1 | place: USA:California | collected 2016-06-15 | reverse complement strand
GGAGGAGGACCGCCGAGGGCAAGTCCAAGCGGGAGATCATCCGGTGCTTGAAGCGCTACGTGGCCCGCGAGGTCTACCGAGCTCTCGCTGACGGTGGGTCGCCGGCGCCGTCAACTTCGTGAGCTAATGCGCGGCTGTCACGGAACGCTCGATCGACCGGCTTGACTTTGATAGGAGGATCGAAAGGGACAGCTGCCAGCATTGTTTGCGCGGGGGCAGCACAATACGCCGACTGGCGGACGGCAAGGACAGGGGGGCCGGAGCCGCGCGGGCACCAGGGTCGGGTCGACGCCGGCGCCGTACCTGCCTTCGCCCCACGCGACGCCTCTAGTGCTCCGGTCCCTTCCCATCCACGTCGGGGCCGACAGGCGAAAGCGTCGCCCTCGCCCGAAAGCTCCTCACCCTGTGCTTCTCCGCCCTGCGGGATTCCTCGCCTGGTGATTGATCCGGAGCCAATCACGAAGTAGGGTCCGCCCGAGATCGGGCGGAGACGTTTTACCCCCCCGTTTCCGCTCGGCGGGATGGATGAGTGGATTCCTGCGCTGTCGGCCCCGGCGCGGAGGAAGGGGGGGGCTGGTCGTGAAATCGCGCCGGTTTGACCGAGCTGCCCGGTTGGTCTTCTTCGATGGGCGGCATTCGCGTTCTGCGTGGTTGCTGCGTCGCACTGTCCTGGGGCCGATCGCCCTGTTGACGGCCCTCAGCCTGATCAGCCAGCTGGGCCCGCCCATGCCACGTTCACCCGAGTCGGTAGTGCGGCTGGACGAGTCGCACATCCGTCGGGTGTCCGGGCCGGCGCCCTCGGGCGCCGATCCCATCTACCCCCCGAACCACACCCTCGACGGCAAAGTGGAGTCCCTGGGCGCCGCGCCCAATGCGGACTTCGAGGCCCCGTCCGTTCCGGTGGGGTCGCCTCCCACCAACTCCGATCTCGAGGCCCCGGCCGTCGATGTGGTCACCGTTCCCAACGGAGACTTCGAGGCGGGAACCTTCGCCAACTGGACCACGTCGGGCAGCCCCACCATCCAGTCCGATTCCACCCACGGCTACTGGGCCAAGATGGCGTCCACCGCCACCATCACCAGCGCCGCTCTCGCCATCCCGTCCTCGGCCCAGGCCCTGGTGTACGACGTGGGCTATCTCACCACGCCGGGAACGAGCTGGGTCCGCGTGTACGCGTACTCCGGTCCGACGTTTGGAACCTCCACCCTGCTCAAGGAGGACTACTGCACCTCGTGCGGGTACTGGTCGACCTCCTACATCAACGTGAGCGCCTACCGGGGGCAGACCATCAAGATCGGGTTCTCTCGCTACAGCGGGTCCGTCGGCATCGACAACGTGAAGATCCAGCAGGTCTTCCCCGGCTTCGACGTCTCCGGGGACTTCGCCCGAGCCAAGTCAGGGGGCAACACCTACGCCAGCGTGAGCAACGGCGGGCAGCTCACCTCCCCCGCGGTCACCGTCGATCCGGCCACCCAGACCGGCACGGTCCAGCTCAAGGGATCGGCCACCACCGCCAAGTACGAGATCTGGGTCGCTCCGGGGCCCGACTTTGCCACGTTCACCAAGGTGGTCTCGGGCACCGCCACCACCAACTGGCAACCCGTCCATTTCGGCCTGGGCACCTGGCGGGGCCAGCAGGTCAAGGTCCGGATCAAGACCACCTCCGGGTGGATCTACTCCGACGACGTGGCGGGGGGGCAACTGGTCGAGGTGCCGAACTGGGACGTCACGGGCACCACCACCCGCGTGGACGATGGCGCAGGAGGGCACTACGCCTCGACCGACGGAACCGTCACCTCGGCCCCCATCGCCCTTCCCTCCGGGGTTCAGAACGTCACCCTGCGGCTCCGGGGCCCGGCCACGGTGTCCTTCGCCGTGGAGGTGCTCCGGGGCGCGGACTTCTCCACCGTGGTCGGGCTGGGCTCGGGGATCCCCTCCTCCTCATGGGCGACCCTCTCCTACGGGCTGGGTCCCTACGCCGGGGAGACCGTCAAGCTGCGGGTCCGCCGGAGCCTCGGCACAGGGTCGCTCGATGCCGACGACCTCGGTCAGCTGCAATCGGTGCTCCCGGGGTGGACCCCCACAACCACCGGGGGTCTGGACACCGGAGAGGACGCCTACGGCACCTACCTGGACGCCCGGTCCACCGCCTTTGCCGTGGACCTCCGTTCAGGGTGGATCTCCACGGCCACCGTGGACCGCAACACCTCCGTGGACGGGCGGTACTACGCCATCTCCTACGACATCGGCTACTCCACCAGCAACCTCCTCACCGTGGACTGGATCAACGAGGCCGGGCACTCCTGGCGTGCGTACCAGGACGCCGCCAACACCCCCACGGGCTACCGGACCCGGTACTTCCCCGTCTACGACTTCATGGGCGCCCGGGGATACTTCTTGCTCCACCTCTCCGGCGGCGGGCGGGTCTACTCCATCGCCGACAACGTGGCCCGGGAGCAGCTCTCGGAGCCCTTCTCCCGCCACGTGGGCCTGGGCATCGACACCTCGACCGGGGCGGTGGCATTCGCCGACCAGGACCTGTCCGTGGCCGGGCCCCTGCCCCTCACGTTCACCCGGTACTACAACTCTCATTCCGACCGGGTGGGCTCGCTCGGGTACCGGTGGTCCGATACCTACGACACCCGCCTGGAGTTCGCCTCCGGGGGGGACACCGGGGTCATCTTCGGCTCGGGCCGGGAGGAGTTCTTCGACCAGCAGACCGACGGGTCCTACCTCCCGGTTGACCCTCGCACCCACTCCGCCCTGGTCAAGAACGGTGACGGCACCTACACCCTGAGCACCAAGGACAACCTGGCGTACCAGTTCTCGGCCCTGGGGGCCTTGACCCGGATCGAGGACCTCAACGGCAACGCGATCACCCTGGCCTACGACCCCCAGGGGCGGCTGGCCTCGGTGACGGGGGCCGGGGGCCGGACCCTGTCGATGAGCTACGACCCGTCAGGAAGGCTGTCCACCGTCACCGACCCGATGGGGGCAGTGTTCACCTACGCCTACGACTCATCCGGGGACCTGGTCTCGGTCGCCGATCCGGAGGGCGGGGTCCGCACCTACACCTACAGCCGTCACCGCCTGGCCACGGTCACCGATGAGGGCGGCAACCTGGTGGTGGAGAACACCTACGACGACCTCACCCGGGTGACGGCCCAGACCGACGCCGCGGGAAAGACCATCACCGTCGCCTACGACTCACCGGGAAAGGGAGCCACCCGCATCACCGACCCCGAGGGCGGGGTGGCCACCTACTACTTCGACCGTTTCGCCCGAACCACCGACGCGGTCGACCCCGTCGGCGGCGTGGTCACCTACCTGTACGACTCATCCGGCAACCTGGACAAAGTCATCTACCCCGCCGACGATGCCTGGGACTACACCTTCGACTCCTCCGGGGACCTGACCTCGAGCACCGATCCCCTGGGCAACCCGGTGTCGATCACCTACAACCCCAAGCACCTCCCCACCTCCGTCACCGACTCCCGGGGGAACGTGGCCACGCTCACCTACGACTCGGCGGGGAACATGACGTCCCGCACCGATCCCTTGGGCGACAGCACCACCTACACCTACGACGGGGCGGGGAACCTCACGTCAACGACCGATTCCCTCGGCCGCACCACCTCCTACACCTACGACGCGGCGGGCGACCTGACCTCGAAGACCGATCCACTCGGCCACACCTGGAGCTACACCTACAACGGGGTGGGCGAGCTCACCTCGAAGACCGATCCCCTCGGCAACACCACCCGGTATTACTACGACCTCGTGGGGCGGCTGGTCCTCGAGAAGGATCCCCTGCTCCGGGAGACGAGCTTCCTGTACGACCCCCCCGGGCATCTGCTCATGGTCCAGGACCCCCCCGGGAACCAGACCACCTGGGGCTACGACGACCGGGGCCTAGTGATCTCCAAGACCGATCCTGGAGGCCAAGTCACCACCTACGGCTACGACGCCAACCGGAACATGACCTCAATCACCGATCCCCTCGGGAACACCACCACCTACGGCTACGACGACGCGGGGCGCCTCACCTCGATCACCGACCCCTTGGGGGCGGAGACGGCCTACACCTACGACCCCGACGAGCGGGTGGCCTCCGAGACCGACCCCCTGGGACGGGCGACCTCCTATGACTACGACGCCGCGGGCCGGCTGACCGCGGTCACCCTTCCCGGCGGGGGGGCCCTCTCCTACGCCTACGACGGGGACGGGCGGCTCACCTCCCGGACCGACCCCCTCGGGCACGCCACCACCTCCGGCTACGACGACGCCGGGCGCCTCGCGTCGACCACGGACCCCCTCGGCAACACCACCACCTTCGGCTACGACGCTGCGGGCCAGTTGGTCTCAGACACCGACCCCCTCGGGCACGCCACCACCTACGGCTACGACGCCGCGGGGCGGCTCACCACGTCGACCGATCCGCTCGGCGACCAGACGAGCTACGCCTACGACGACGCCGGCCGGATGACCGCGGTGACCGACCCCACGGGCCGGACCACCTCTGACGGCTACGACGCGGCCGGAGAGCTCCTCACCACGACCGATCCGGCCGGGGAGACCACCACCAGCTCCTACGACGCGGCCGGACGGCTCGCCTCTGTGGCCCTGCCCTCCGGGGCCTCTACCACCTACGCCTACGACTCCCGGGGCCTGCTGACCGAGCAGACCGACCCCCTGCTTCGATCCACCACCTACAGCTACGACGCCGATCAGAACCTGGCCACGGAAACCGACCCCCTCGGGAACGTGACCACCTACGGCTACGACCCGGTGGGCCGGCTGACCTCGATCACCGACGCCCTGGGTGGCGTGGTGGGCCTTGGATACAACGCCGGGGGTCAGCTGACCTCGGTCACCGACCCCAGGGGCAAGACGTGGACCTACGGCTACGACTCCCAAGGGGACCGGACCTCCGTCACCGACCCCTTGGGCCGGGCGACCGCCTACGGCTACGACCTGGCGGGCCAGCAGACCTCGCGGACCGACGCCCGGGGGATCACCGCCTCCTACGGCTACGACGCCGCAGGGGAGCCCACGTCGATCGCCTACCCGGGGGGGTCGGTTGCCTACGCCTACGACGCCGCCGGTCGGCAGACCGAGATGACCGACCCCACCGGGCAGAGCGTCTTCACCGACGACGCCGCGGGCCGGGTGACCCAGGTCGCCGCCCCGGAGGGGACCCTGTCCTACGGCTACGACGCGGCGGGACGGCGGACCCGGATGACGCTCCCGGGCGACCGGGCGGTGCACTACGCCTACGACGACGCGGGTCGGCTTGCCTCCCTCCGGGACTGGGGCGACCGGACCACCTCCTTCGCCTACGACACCGACGGGAACCGCACCGGGGTCAGCAGGCCGAACGGGGTGACCTCGGCCTACGCCTACGATGCGGCCGGGGAGATCACCTCGATCTCCCACGACGGGCCCACCGGGACCCTGCTGTCCTTCGACTACACCTACGACTCGGACGGGAACCGCACCGGCGTCACCACCACCGACGGCACCGAGACCCATACCTACGACGCCCTGGGGCGGCTCACCCACGTCACCTACCCGGACGGCTCGGAGGTCGCCTACACCTACGACCGGGCCGGGAACCGGACCACCGAGACCACGGACACACTCACGACCGAGTACGCCTACGACGCGGCGGGCGAGCTGACGGCGGCGGGGGGCACCCCTTCCGCCTACGACGCCGACGGCAACCTCACCGCCCGGGGCCCGGACTCGTTCTCCTACGACTTCGACAACCGGCTCACCGAGGCCTCGGTGGGGAGCCATACCGCCTCCTACACCTACGACGGGGACGGGGTCCGGGTGGGGGCCACCGCGGACGGGGCAGAGTCGTCCCTGCTGGTGGACCGGGAGGCCGGCCTCCCCCAGGTGGTGGACGACGGGTCCTCCGCCTACCTGCACGCGGGGGGCCTCCTCGGCTCCGTCGGGCTCTCCGGCCCCACCTACGCTCTCACCGACGCCCTCGGATCTGTCCGGGGCTTGGCCGACTCCTCAGGAGCCCTGGAGGAGACGGCATCCTACGGGGCGTTCGGTGAGGTCCGGACCTCGAGCGGAGCGTCGGTCCCCTTCGGGTTCGCCGGCGAGCCCACCGACACCACCGGGCTCACCTACCTCCGGGCCCGGTACCTGGACCCCGGGTCGGGACGGATGCTCTCCCCCGATACGGTGTTCCCGAGCGCCCCCGGGACCCAGGGCTACAACCGCTACGCCTACGCCCGGGACGATCCCACCACGTGGACGGACCCGAGCGGCCACCTCGTTCCGCCTCCGTCGCAGGGAGGCCTCGCCTTCCTGGAGACCGTGGGGGAGGGCGGCGTCGCGACCGGGAGAGCGCTGGCCGAGAATCCGTTGTGGCTCGCCGAGGTCATCGAGAGCGCCCTGCCGTGGGAGTGCGCCGCCGGGGGGGCGGTGTGCCTGGGTGCGGCGATCGTGCTCGGGTTCCTCGTCCTGGCGTGCTTCTTCATCGGACCGTGCTGGGACTTCTTGCACGAGTCCGTCGGTCTGATCCACAACCTCGGATCGATCTCGCTCGAGGGCCAGACCAGCTACACGACCGGGGAGCTCGAGGGTGCTGCCCAGGACTATCCGGGGACGCCGACGGTGCCGGAGCCAGGCCCGGAACCCTCGCCCCTGCCAGTGCCATGTGTTCCAGGAGCCTCAACTTGTGGAGGAACCTCTGCCCAGCCCGCGGCCGGCCAGACCATTTACCGCGTGTATGGTGGTGGGTCAGGTCGTTTCGGCCAATCTTGGACGCCACAGGACCCAAGAGAGGTCCAGCAACGTCCCGAGTTGGTGGCGGAGTGGGGGATGTACGCGTACCGGGCCGTGGCGGGTCTGCCGGACTCCAACACTGGGGAGCGACTGATCAAAGCGGAGCTCTTGGAACCCGATGCCGTCACACCTACAACTTCCTCTCCTATCAAGACGAAACTCGATCCCCGCGGTGAGTGGCCAGGCGGACTGCCCGAGTACTTCTTCGTAATCCCGCCGACGCCTGGAGTTGAAATCCAGGTGATCGAGGATATTCCTCTGCACCCGACGCTATAGACGATGGGCACGCCGGAAGGGATTGAGGGGTGAGCAGATTCAGACCTGAACATTTCATTCCAGTGTTGCAGAGACTCAGGGACCTGTTCCTGAAGTATGACCTCTTGTCTCAGGCAGACGTCTTGACCCAATTGATCGACCTCGCCCAGCTAGATTCTCCGGATTTTGTCCCGAAGCTACAAAGTGGGGAGGTCTGGGGTGGGGCTGGCTCAGTGGCAGACTCGATCGGACTCGGGGGCATGTTCGGCCCAATCGGAGAGCAAATCCGAAAGGATTCTTTGGAGTGTACTCAACTCTTGATTCGCCTGGCTGATGAGATGAGAGACCACCAGATCGGCTCCGATCGGTCGGAGTTCGTAGCGAAGGCATTTCGAAGTGGCCTCTCAAGACTGACAAGAGACAATGGTCCAAAGGGAAATGGCCCCTAGGCTCCGGCCGTTCCGGCGCAAGGTTCGGGCGGGGTCGTGAGCCACGAGCCCTGATCATTCGGGCCGAGAAGAGCAGGTTTCTGTACTGCCCAAAGCTGCCCACTTCGTGCGGCGTCCTCACCAACGAAAACCGGCGTTGTGCCTGGTCAGGGCTCGATCGGGACGTCTCGGCCCTGCCCCGGCGGGCAGTGCAGAACCGTACTCTTGGCGGAGTGCGGCATCACGCCGGCGAGGCCCGAGGCATGTTGCAATGGTGGGATAGCAGCAGCCCTTGGGCGCCCTCGACCGCCAGGTAGCGGAGCAGGATCCCGTCCAGAGTCAAACGCGTCGGCGGCCAGCGGCCCGCTTCGCGCTCTCTTCGACGACCGCGGGCGTCGTTCGTGACACGAACAGCTCGATGAATCACGTCCCTCGAGGACGGCAGCCGACGGCACGATAACGGGAGTCGCATCACTTGCAGAAGGTCTTGATCACCTCCACGGTGGTGTCATCGACGATCCCTGTCGTCAGCCGGCGACGCGTGTACAAGTGAACGATGTACGAGCAACTCGGCCAGGACGTGATGTCCTCGTGGTGCGTGCCGTAGCCGCCCCTCGCGCTCTTGGTCATCGCGCTCGGCGGCGGATCTGACGCGAGCGCATCGCTGGGGAACGGGTTGTGGGAGAACGTTGCCGCGCTCGTGACATTCACGCTCCAGGCGGCCATGAGCTCGTGATCGGCCGTGTACTGGATGTCCAGGTCGGTGGACAGCGGGGTGCAGTCCTGCTCGTCACCCTCAACGAACTGCAGGAGCTCAAGTAGCTGAAGCGATCCCCAGTTGTTGATGTGGATCTTCGGCAGCGCGTTCGTGAAGTCCGGTGGGCTGGCCGGCGGAGTGGTGACCCGTGTCGCTTCGAAGATGATCGCGGCCACCATGCCGTTCGGCTGGTCGGCGGCCACGGGCGCCTGCCCGGCGACGCTGCCCGCCACCGTCTGGGAGATGCTTCCCGGCTGCAGGGGGATCGGTCCTCCCGGGAACGCCTGGGAGGTCTCGAAACCGACCAGCGGCCCCTGGAACCCTCCGTCGATGGTGAGCGGATCGACCTCGATCCAGCCGTTCGGATCGGGGACGATGATGTGGTCGGGGACCGAGGGCGGGGGCGGGCCTAGGGGCGGTGGCGGCGGCACGCCCGGCGTGGCGCCCGAGCCCGCCACGCGGATCGTCTGCGCGACGGAGGTGTAGAAGGACCCGGTCGGGTCTGGCCACGTGATGTAACGGGTCCCGACGGTGACCGCGCAGACCAAGTTCCCGGTGATGGCCACACGGTTGCCCGACGGGTATTCGTATAGGAACCGGTAGCGCATGAGCGTTCCGCCTGGGTAGGGCCAAGTCACCGGGCAGAAGCCCCGAAGTTCCAGGCAGCTGGTGAAGCCGAAGTCCGGCCCGCCATCGTAGTAGAGCGTGCTGTACCCGGTCAGACCAACGCTCGTGCGGCCGGTGCCCGTGTAGTCGATGTTGGCGTAGATCGCGAAGTTCCCGACGTGCGTGAACAGCGGATTCCAGCGGGGGTCCGGGCACACGCACCGGCAGAACCAACCACAGCTCAGGTAGCAGAGCCAGTGGCACAGCTGGATGCAGAACCGCTCCAGCCGTAGCTCCTTGACGAGCTCGGCGAAGGCCTCCGCGTTGCGGGCTTCAACGGCCTCCGCCAGGCGGACCATCGCGCCGGTGTTCGACGAGAGCTCGGTCATGGCTTGGGCGAACGCGAAAGCCTCGCCCAGCGAGGCCTCTGCTACCTCCGAGAGGAAGGGGCGGCAGAAGTCGATGCAGATCCAGATGCAGCGCCAGCTGCACAGCCACTCGCAGATGATCGCGCAGTGTTGGGGGATCCCGGCGGCCGTGATGCCGGACCGGACCAGCTCGCAGTCGTTGCTGAGCAGGCCCTTCTCGACGAGCCCGATCGCCTCCTGGTTGGCGGCGAGCGTCTTGAGGGCCTGGCCCGCCCGCACCAGCTCGTCCTCCAGGTGCAGCCGGATGGGAGGCGGCGGCGGACAGACGAGGCCGCACGTGAGCCGGCACCGGACCACGCACACCCAGTGGCAGAGCAGGTGACAGAACGGCCGGATCTTCAGCTCGTCGACGAGGGCGTTGAACGCCTGGGCGTCCCGTTCCTCGACGGCCTCGGCCAGACGCTCCACAAGCTCCTCGTCGCCGGTGATCCGGGCGACGACCTCGGCGAACTCGCGGATGGCCGGAACCTCCTGCGGAGGCGGCCCGCACAGCTCCAGGCATTCGAGCACGCAGTCCTTGCTGCACAGCCAGCCGCAGACCAGCTCGCAGCGATCGATGATCTCGAGCTCGCCGAGGAGCCGCTGGAACGAGTCTGCGTCGCCGGCGCGCCAAGCGTCCATCGCCGCGCGGAAGACGTCCTCGCTCCTGGTCAGCGGGCCGATTGCCTCGGCGCTGCGCACGACGTCCCGAAGGAACTCCGCTCCGTCCATCCGCCCACCTCCGGTGAGAGTCGACGATCCGGCACGCGCCGGCAGTCAGACGCTACGCGCGCGAAATATCCCGGGGAAATCGGCCAACCAGGTGATTCGGACTCCCAAGACGGGTTACCCAACCGCCTCCCTCTTCCAGGGATCTCGGTGAGCTCGTCGTCGGGCGCCCGCCGCGTGCTTGCGTCACGACCCCTCCCTTACAGCCCAGAGACTGCCCGTTTGTAGGCCGCAGGGCCGGCCTCCGGTCCGCTCGTCGAGCTTGGTCAGGTGGACGATCGAGAACGAATCGCCAGGCTGGGGCCGCCGAAGGCTGCTGCCATCCCACCGTTGCAGCAGAGTAGGCTCGCTAGCGTCCCCGTCCTGTCAGTGAGCCGCTGCGGGCGGCGGCGAGATCTGCCTAATGCGAGTCGCACACAGCCGGTCGACCTGGGCCTTACACCCGCGACCTGGGGGCGCCGGTACCCTTCGTCTTCAGAGATGCAGGACGACGCCCTCGGTGGGTACCTCAGGGACCTAGTCCGGCGGATCTCGGCCACTCTCGGCCGGGATCTCCTCGGCGTCTACCTCCACGGATCGGCGGCGATGGGGGCGTTCGTCCCATCCCGCAGCGATGTTGACGTGCTCGTCATTGCCCGCTGCCCCATCCCTGCGGAGGTAAAGGCCGTGCTTGCCGACTCCTTGTCCGAGCGGGCGCTGCCCTGTCCCGGGGTCGGGCTCGAGCTCTCAGTGGTGACGCTCGAGGCCGCACGGGGCCCCCGGGAGGCGCCCCCCTTCGAGCTGCACCTCTCGACGCAAGGGGGCAGGGTCGTCGACGGAGGCGAAGACCCCGATCTCGTCCCGGCATTCGCCATGGCACGAGCCCGCGGCCGCTCCCTCCTCGGCCCGCCCCCGGAAGACTTGATCGCGCCCGTCGATCGGAACCGGCTGCTCCGGTCCCTCGCCGAGGACCTGGCGTGGGGGGTCGAGCGGAATCTCCCCGGGTACGCCGTCCTGAACGCCTGCCGCTCCCTACGGTTCGCTCGGGACGTCGTGTTGTGCTCGAAGCCCGAGGGCGCGGAGTGGGCGCTTCGCGAAGGCCTCGCCGATCCGGGGCAGATACGCGCAGCGCCCCGCCGTCAGCTCGGCGCCGACGAGGAGATCGAGGTGGAGGCCGCCGCCGCGTTCGCCGAGCGGGCGCGCAAGGAACTGCTGCGCTGGATCGAGGACAGCTCCTAGTGGGGAGGTCGGCGATTGAGCAATATTGCAATGGCGCGGTAGGAGCACCCTTCAACCAGCCCATCGGATCAGGGGCCCCAGCTGCAGCGCCTCGGCGAGCCGGTCGAGCGACCGCTCGGTCTTCGGCTCGAGCCCGACGATGACGTCGTCGAAGCCAAGCGCCTCATAGGCGTCGATCGCCTGGGCCAGCTCGTCGATGGAGCCTCCGCCCGCCGCGCCAGCATCGTCGTCTTCGCCCGCGGCGGGGGGGTCCCGGACGATCATGCCCACCGTCCGTCGGAGCGAGGCAGGGTCCCGGCCCTCAGCCTCGAGGCCGCCGCCACAAGGATCGGGATCGGCCGGTCAGGCGGCGGGAGCAACACGGCGTCGCGGACCTGGTGATAGCGCCCGACCAGGGTCACGCTCTCCCCGCGAAGGAGCGGGCCGATGATCCGAAGGGCCTCTTCGAACCGGCTCACCCGGTGGTCGGTCGGGTAGCCGAAGGCCTCGTACTCCCGGTCGTACCATCCGGCCCCGAGGCCGAGGATGAGCCGCCCGTCGCTGATCGCGTCGGCTGTCGCGGCCATCTTCGTGAGAAGCGCCGGGTTGCGGAACGAGACGCACGTAACGAGCTGGCCTAGCTCGACTCGGCTCGTCGATGCGGCGAGCGCGGCGAGGATGGTCCAGGCCTCGTGGATGCCTTCGGGCGGCTCGTCCGGACTGTGCGGGTCGTCTGAGATGAGGTGGTCGCATATCCACACCGAGTGAAGGCCTATCGCTTCGGCGTGCTGCGCGTAGGCGAGAATCTCACCCCAGGTGGGCATCCGGCCGGGCCCGTCGGACTCGGCCATGGGGAGGGCGACGCCGATCCTCACGAGGTTGGAAGTCTAGCCGGCCGGTCTTCCACTGGAAGGACATCCGCCCGAGCACTGAACAGCGAGTAATGTCGCTTCGGGCCGGGAGGAGCAGACGTCGCGGACGTCCGACGAGGAATGGTTCGTGATCGCGGCATAAGCTCCCTGTTCGTGACGCGATGCGTCAGCTGACCCGCTGAACCTCATGCGGAGTTCGCCGCCCCAGGAGAGCCGGCCA
>WNGG01007277.1_pt1 | contig 12275 bp, 12 predicted proteins | sample 5400661 | NCBI WGS metagenome assembly WNGG01 (sample SAMN13153372, study PRJNA577476) | soil metagenome | isolation source: 100 cm soil or saprolite under Garry oak tree replicate 1 | place: USA:California | collected 2016-06-15 | reverse complement strand
CGCGGCGACTACCCGCTGGCCAAGTACCTCGCGATGACCGGGGCGCTGCTGGTCCTGATCGAGGTGCCGCTGCTGATCCTGTACGTGGGCACGATCGCGTCGGCCAAGGGCGGCCGGGACGTCTGGGACGAGACCAGGGCGCTGATCCCCGGGCTGGGCGTCGGGCTGATGTGGGCCGTGCTGTTCGCGGCGGTCGGCCTGGTCCTGGCCTCCCTCACGGGGCGCCGGGCGTACTCGACGGGCATCGTCGCGATCTCCTGCGTGCTCACGTTCTTCCTGTCCCTGCTGCTGATCCAGGCCGAGGGCGGGGCGTCGGCCACGGCCACGGGAGCGCGGATCGCCGGGCTCTTCAGCCCGTTCACCATCCTCGACGGGGTGCGCGTCTGGCTCGGCGGCCAGGCGCGTACGGGCCTCGTCGCTGATCCAGGCCGCTACGGGCCGCTCTACGGAGTCCTGGCGGTGGTCTTGCTCGCGGCCTGCCTCGGGGGCCTGGCCGCGAGGTACCGGAGGGTGAGCCAGTCATGACCATCGAGCTGCGCAACGTATCGCGCTGGTACGGCAACGTGGTGGCGGTCAACGACATCACCATGTCCATCGAGCCCGGGGTGACCGGCCTGCTCGGGCCGAACGGCGCGGGCAAGTCGACGATCATGCACATGATCGCCGGCTTCCTGCCGCCGTCCCGCGGCGAGCTCACCGTCGGAGGCGGGCCCAGCTGGCGCCGCGCGGCCGTATACCGGCAGGTCGGCCTGGTACCCGAACGGGATTCCGTCTACGCCTTCCTCACCGGCGAGCAGTTCGTCACGTCCACCGCGAAGCTGCACGAACTCCCGGACCCGGCCGCCGCCGCGGCCCGGGCGATCGCCCTGCTCGACATGGCCGACGTGGCTGACCGCAAGATCGCCACCTACTCCAAGGGCATGCGCCAGCGGATCAAGGTGGCCGCGGCGCTCGTGCACGACCCGGAGATCCTGCTGCTCGACGAGCCGTTCAACGGGATGGACCCGCGGCAGCGGCTGCACATGATGGACCTGCTCGACAAGCTCGGCAGCGAGGGCCGGACGATCCTGTTCAGCTCGCACATCCTGGAAGAGGTCGAGCGGCTGTCCGGCACCATCCAGGTGGTGGTGGCCGGCCGCCTGGCCGCCTCCGGCGATTTCCGCGCGATCCGCCGGCTGATGACGAGCAGGCCGCACGTGTTCACGGTCCGCTCCTCCGACGACCGCCTGCTCGGCGGCACCCTGATCGGCCGGCCGGCCGTGACGGCGGTGGAGCTGACCCGCGGCGGGCTGCAGGTGCGGACCTCGGACTACGGGGCGTTCTGCCGGGACATCGCGGTGCTGGCGCGCGACCACGGCGTCCGGCTGCGCGAGGTGCTACCCACCGACGAGTCCCTGGAAAGCGTCTTCGCCTACCTCGTCGCCAACTAAGCCGGCCGAGCCGGCCGAGCCGGCCAAGCCAGCCAAGCCGGCCGAGCCGGCCGAGCCGGCCGAGCCAATCAAGGAGCAGCATGTCCGCCTTGTTCAACCCCACGGTCGCGTGGATCACCCTGCGCGCGACGCTGAGCCGCAAGCGAGCGCTGCTGTTCGCGCTCCCCGCGGCGATCCTCATCCTGTTCACGCTCGCGCTCAAGGCCTCGCGCGCGCCGATGCGGCCGTGGCCGTCGCACGTCCTGGGCACGTTCGGGTTCTCGGTGCTGATACCGCTCACCGCCCTGATCATCGGCACCAGCGTGCTCGGCGCCGAAATCGACGACGGCAGCATCGTCCACCTGCTGGCCACGCCGGTGCGCCGGTCCTCGGTAGTGGTGACCAAGTTCCTCGTCGCGACGGGGCTGACCATGGTCTTCGCCGCGATCCCCGAGCTCATCGCCGCCCTGATCGCGGGCGGGGGCAGCGCCCCGGCCCCGGCCGGCGCCGCAACGGCCGGAGCCGGAGGTGCCGACTTCACCGGCATGGTCAGCGTAAGCTCGGGCAAATTGGCCATCGGCCTGTTCGTCGGGGCGCTGGCCTGCTCGGTGATCTACAACGCGGTCTTCGTCATGGTCTCCGTGGCGACCACCCGCGCCATCGCCGTCGGCCTGCTGTACGTGCTGGTCTGGGAGGTGCTGTTGTCCAACTTCGTCAGCGGGGCGAAGCTGCTGTCGGTGAGCCACTACGGACTCGGCATCGCCAACGGCTTCGTGAACGACACCGCCTTGCAGGCGGGCCTGACCGTGGCGACGTCCGTCGTCATGGGCGTCATCGTCACGGTCGCGGCCCTGGTCCTGGGGGTGAACCTGCTGTCGTCGTTCACCCTGAAGGGGGAACCCGCCTGACCGCAGGAACCCCGGCCGCGCGCGGGGCCGGGCTGGTACTCCCGCCGGCCCGGCCGTGCGTCATGCTTACATGTCTATGACGGACCAGGATCAGGCCCGGGGGCACGCCGCGGGCATCGCCCGCGGGGCCGCGGTGATCGCCGGCCTGACCGTCTTGTCCCGGATCCTCGGGCTGGCCCGCACGCTGGTGTTCTCGCAGCGTGTCGGCGCCAGCTGCCTGGGCACGGCGTACGTCACCGCGAACCAGGTCCCGAACCTGGTCTACGAGCTGGTCCTGGGCGGCGCGCTGACCAGCGCGATGGTCCCGGTGCTGGCCCGCTCGGCGGAGCGGGCGGCGGCTGACCCGCAGGAGAAGGCCAGGGTCAGCCAGATCTCCTCGGCGCTGCTCACCTGGTCCGTCATCATCTTGCTGCCGCTGACCATCGTCGTCGCGGCGGCCGCGGTCCCGATCGCGGAGCTGCTCAATCCCGCGAACGCGAACGCGCACTGCGTCCGGGCCGACGTGATCGGCGTCACCGGCCGCATGCTCGCGGTGTTCGCCCCCCAGATCATCCTGTCCGGGCTCTCGGTCGTCCTGTACGGGCTGCTGCAGGCGTACCGCCGGTTCGCCGGCCCGGCCCTGGGGCCGGCCATCTCCAGCCTCGTGGTCATCGCCGCGTACCTCGCCTTCGCGCCCGCGGACAAGGATCTCCCGCTGTCCAGGCTGCCGCTGACGGCCGAACTCATCCTGTCGGTGGGCACCACCCTGGGTGTCGCCGCGCTGCTCGCCGTGGCCGCGCTGCCGACCGGGCGGCTGCACCTGACGTTCCGGCCCCGGCTGCGGTTCCCCGCCGGGGTGGCGCGCCGGGCCGGGGGACTGGCTCTCATCGGGGTCGTCGAGATCGTCGCCTACGACCTGTCGATCGTGGTGGCCCTCGTGCTGGCCAACGGGCGCGGCGAGACCGGCGCGGTCGTCCTGCTGAACTACGGCTGGCAGGTGTTCAACTCGGTGAACGGCGTGCTGGCGCTGTCCGTCGCGGTCAGCGCGTTCCCGGTGCTGTCCGCCCGCGAGGGGCCGGTGTTCGACCGGACCTGCGCCGGCTCCACCCGGGCGGTGCTGCTGGTGTCCTGGCTCGGGGCGGCCGTCACCGCGGCCATCGCCGGGCCCGCCTCGCATGTCCTGGCCAAGCAGCCGGACCAGGTGCCGGAACTGATCGCCGGGCTCGCCCTGTTCGCCCCGGGCCTGGTCGGGTTCGGCGTCATCGCGAACCTGTCGCGGGTGATGATGGCCCTCGGGCGGCTCAAGGTCGCGGCGGCGGGGGTGGCCGGCAGCTGGCTCGTGGTGATCGCGGCCGACTCGGTGCTGGCCCTCCTCGTGCCGCCCCGCCTCGTGGTGGCCGCGCTGGCCCTGGGCAGCACCATCGGCCAGAGCGTCGTGGCCGTCCCGCTGGTGCTCGCGGCCCGGCGGATCCGCGGGCCCGAAGCCGTCCGCGGGACCGGCCGGGCGGCGCTGGCCGGGGCGGCGGCCGGGGTGGCGGGCGCGGTGGCCGGGGTCGGCGTCAGCCTGGTGCTGCCGGCCAGCCACAAGCTGCTGGCCGCCGGGGTGGCCGTCCTCGCGGCCGGCTGCGCGACCCTCGCCTTCGGCCTGGTCGCCTACCTCCTGAACGACGGTGACCTGCGCGCAGCCATGACGTGGCTGCGGCAGGTCACCAGGCGCGTTCCCGAAGAGGCTTAGGCCTCCTGGCCCTCCCCGGCCGGCGGGGCCGCCGAACCCGGTGCGCCGACCGCCTCGTGCTCCTCGCCGGCCACCGCATGCCCGTTCCCGAGGGCGGGGGCATGGCCGTTGCCGTGCCCGTCGGCCTCGAGCGGGACGGTCTCGGCGAAGGCGCGGTTGGCGACCGCCCTGGCCTTGCCGAGCACGCCGCGCGCGGCCGGCGCGGGCACGCCGTTCTGGTCCTCGGAGCTGGGCGCGGGCAGGAGGGCGGGTACCTTCTTGGCCTCGAGCACCGCCCGGGCCTCTTCGGACACCGGCTTGTGCACCTCGATGAACTCGCCGTTCGGCAGCTGCCTGATGATGCCCGACTCGTAGCCGTGCAGCAGCGTTTCCTTGTCCTTACGCTGCAGGCCCAGGCAGACACGCTTGGTGATGATGTACGTGAACACCGGTCCCGCGAAGATCAGCACCCGCGAGATCCAGGTGACCGTGTACAGCGGGATCTGCAGCTTGTCGGCGATGACGTCGTTGGCGCCCTCGGCCCACAGGACGCCGTAGAACACCACGGTGGCCATGCCGATGCCCGTCCGCACGGGGGCATTCCGCGGCCGGTCGTTGATGTGGTGGTAGGACTTGTCCCCGGTGGCCCATTGCTCGAAGAACGGCCAGAACGTCGCGCCGCCCAGGATCACGGTCAGCGGCAACGCGAACGGGATGAGCACGCTCAGCGTCAGCGTGTGCCCGAGGAAGTTGACCTCCCAGGCGGGCATCATCCGCAGCGAGCCCTCCAGGATGCCCATGTACCAGTCGGGCTGCGAGGCGGACGAGATCGCCACCGGCGTGTAAGGCCCGTACAGCCAGATCGGGTTGATCGTGGCGAAGGTGGAGAGCAGCACCAGCGCCGCGAAGATGAAGAAGAACCACGCCCCGCCCTTGGCCAGGAAGTACGGGTAGAACGGCTGGCCGACGACGTTCCGCTCGGTGTTCCCCTTGCCCGGCATCTGGGTGTGCTTCTGGTGGAACATGATGAACAGGTGGGCGGTGATCAGCGCCAGCAGGATGCCCGGGATCAGCAGCACGTGGATGATGTACATCCGCGGCACGATGATGTTTCCGGGGAATCCGCCGCCGAACAGGAAGTACGCCAGGTAGGTGCCCACGATCGGGATGCCTTGCAGCACGCCCTCGAAGATCCGCAGGCCGGCCCCGGACAGCTGGTCGTCGGGCAGCGAGTAGCCGAACAGTCCCTCGATCAGCCCGAGCGAGAACAGCACGATCCCGATCAGCCAGTTGACCTCGCGGGGCTTGCGGTAGGCGCCGGTGAAGAACACCCGCAGCATGTGGATGGTGAGCGCGGCCATGAACAGGTCGGCGGCCCAGTGGTGGATCTGCCTGAGCAGCAGCCCGCCGCGGACGTCAAAGCTGATATTCAGCGTGGACTGGTACGCCTCGCTCATCTTGATGCCGTTGAGCTTGACGTACGAGCCGTGGTAGATCACCTCGCTCGTCGAGGGCACGAAGAACAGCGACAGGAAGGTCCCGGTCAGCAGCAGGACGACGAACGACCACAGCGCGATCTCGCCGAGCATGAACGACCAGTGGTCGGGGAACACCTTGCGCATGAGCACGCGGAACCCGCGCGCCCCGTGGAATCTGTCATCGAGCCAGCCGCCCGTGCCGCTCAAGGCCTTCGGAACGTCAAAGTTCTCGCTCATCCGCGCTCCCAAAAGCTCGGGCCGACGGGCTGGGTGAAGTCGCTCTTGGCCACCAGGTACCCGCTGGAGTCGACGGTCAGCGGCAGCTGGGGCAGCGGCCGGGCGGCCGGGCCGAAGATGACCTCGGCACCCTTGGTCGCGTCGAAGGTGGACTGGTGGCACGGGCACAAGATGTGGTGCGTGGTCTGCTCGTACAGCGCCACCGGGCAACCCACGTGCGTGCAGATCTTGGAGTAGGCGACGATGTTGTCGACCGTCCAGTTCATCGTGCCTACCAGCGTACCGCCCGCCGTCCTGGTGGGAATGTCCAGCTCGCCGGGCCGGAACTTGATGAGGATGACGGCGGCCTTGGTCAGCTCGTCCTGGTTGTCGGTGTAGCCGTCGGGCACGATGGTGAACATGCTGCCCGGCGCGCTGAACTGCGCCGGGGTGATCGGCTGGTTGGTGCCCTGCAGGAGCAGCCGTCGGCCCGGGCTCCACACGGTGTGCCGCAGGCTGGTGCCTGGCTGCGGTCCCATGTCCCTGAGCAGCACGACCGGGGCGGCGAGCAGCGGCAGGGTGCCGAGCATCAGGGTCCGCCGCACCAGCGGCCGCTTGACGAACTCGCTGTTCCCGGTGCCCTCTTTGAAGTACGACTCGAACGCCTGCCGGTCCTGCGGGTCGGAGCGCAGATCGTGCCGCTCCTCGGTCACCTCGACGTTCGGCATCAGGTGCCGGACCCAGATCAGCGCGCCCAGGCCGAGGGCCAGGAGCGTGACGGAAAGCGAGAGGCCCAGGGCCAGGTTGGAGCGCAGGGTCTTGTCGAGCGTGTGCACCCCGAGGCCGACGTAGGCGGCGATGAAGCCGCAGCCGGCGATGAACGCGAAGGTGAAGCAGGCCGCGACCACCCGCTCGGCCCGCTGGCCGTGCACGATCACCTTCGGGTCGTCCGGCGGCAGGCCGACGATGTGCTCCTCGCCGTCAGCCTCCCCGACCTCGTCGGCGTCGCCATGCTCGGCCACCGCCGTCGATCCGAGCAGCCGCGGGGAGGGCGGCGGAGTGCCGATCACCCGGTGCGGCGCGGCCGGGACCTCGGCGCCCTCGGTCTCTTCCATGTCGCTCATGATTGCCTCGACTCCGTCCCCGTCGGGGGTCTTGGATCGCGCCGCCTGGCGGTAATCCACAGCGCGATGAGCACCAGGAAACCCAGCCCGCCCAGGAACAGCACCAGGCCCTCGGTGACGGGCCCGGTCCGGCCGAGCGAGAAGCCGCCGGGGTTGGGCTCCACCCGGGTCTGGGTGACGTAGGCGATGATGTCGCGCTTGGCCGACGGGCTGAGCGCGCCGTCGGAGAACACCGGCATCGCCTCGGGCCCGGTCAGCATCGCCTCGTAGATCTGCGTCGGGGTGGCCTGGGTCAGCGCCGGGGCGTCCTTGCCGTAGGTCAGCGCGCCGCCCGCCCCGGCGAAGCCGTGGCACTGCGCGCAGTTGGCGCTGAACAGCTGCGAGCCGAGCCCGGTGTCCGCTCCGGCGCCCGATACCTGCTCGGCGGCCGGGATCGCGGGCCCGCCGCCCAGGGAGGCGACATAGTCGGCGATCTGGTAGATCTGCTGCTGGGTGAACGTCGCCGGCTTGCGTTCGTTCTCCGCGCCGACCTCCTTGGCCGGCATCCGGCCGGTGGACATCTGGAAGTCGACCGCCGCCGCGCCCGCGCCGATCAGGCTGGGCGCCTGGCTGGTGCCCTGGGCGTCGAGGCCGTGGCAGCTCGAGCAGCTCTGGTCGAACAAGGTCTTGCCCGCCGTGACGTCCTGCTGCGACGCGGCCGGCGCCGACGCCTGCGCGACGCCGCCGCCCCGGGTGAGCGACCCGTACAGCAGCGCGACAACGACGAGCCCGAGCAGCAGTGCCGCGTAGCCGGCGACCGGGCGCCTGCGCCTGGCGTTGATCCAGCTCACTCGCTGTCCCCTGACTAGTGGATGAGGTAGATGACGGTGAACAGGCCGATCCACACGACGTCGACGAAGTGCCAGTAATAGGACACGACGATCGCGCTGACCTGCTGTTCGTGGGTAAGGGTCCGGGCGGCGTAGGTGCGCCCGAGCAGGAAGATGAAGGCGACAAGCCCGCCCGCCACGTGCAGCCCGTGGAACCCGGTGGGCAGGTAGAACACCGAGCCGTAGGCGCTCGACGCCAGCGTGAGGTGCTCCTTGCTGACCAGGTCCAGGTACTCGTAGCCCTGCCCGAGGTCGAAGTACAGCCCCATCAGGAAGGTGAGCACGTACCACTCGCGCAGGCCCCAGCTCATCGGGTGCAGCAGCGACCGGGTGCGGCTGATCTGGCCGCGCTCGACCGCGAACACGCCCATCTGGCAGGTGACGCTGGATAGCAGCAGGACGGTGGTGTTCGTCGAGCCGAGCGCGATGTTGAGATGCGCGCCCGGCCAGGCCAGGCCCGAGCCCTTGTCCACCGACCTGACGGTGAAGTACATCGCGAACAATGCCGCGAAGAACATCAGCTCAGACGAGAGCCAGACGATGGTACCGACGCTGACCAGGTTGGGTCTGCTGGCCGGCGTACGGGGGGCCGTCTCCACGGTTGCTGTCGCCACGAAGCAATTATTACGACAACCTGTAGGGGATCGCCACGCGACCCCCCTGGTTGGTGACGCTGCCTCAAAATGTTCGCGCCATCCGGGAGCCCTTCGGGCTGCCGGCCGCTCGCGCAGGCCGGCGGGAGCCCGCCGTCGGCCCACACTCGCTAGCCGGCCCCGGATGGCGCTCACGGTCGGTACCATGCAGTGTCATGAAGGTCGTTGTGTACAGCCACGACGCGGATGTCCGGGCCCAGGTCAGGCTCGCCATCGGGCGTCGTCCCGCGATGGACGTGCCAGACGCCGAGATCATCGAGGTAGCCACGCAGCCTGCGCTGTTCCGGCTCCTCGACGGCGGCGGCGCCGACGTGATGGTGCTCGACGGGGAGGCGCAGCCGGCCGGCGGGATGGGCGTGTGCCGCCAGGCCAAGGACGAGATCTACAACTGCCCGCCGGTGCTGCTGATCATCGGCCGGGCCGACGACGGCTGGCTGGCCACCTGGTCGCGGGCCGACGCCGTGGTCAGCCACCCGATCGACCCGATCGTCCTGGCCGATGAGCTGGCTGGGCTGATGCGGGAACGTCCCGCGGTCAGCAGCTGACCGCCGTACCCTTTTTATGCCGAACGGACCGGGTTCATGCCCTGGCTCCGCTCATCCCGATCTCCTCTCGTTCCGGACGACCCGGGTTCACCTTCCCTTCCTTGGGGGCCTGTCATGGATGCCCGAACCACCTGGCCCGCGCTCCTGTCCGCGCTTATCCGCGGCGACTCGCTCACCGCGGACGAGAGCGAGTGGGCCATGGACGAGATCATGGAGGGCGTCGCCACGCCGTCCCAGATCGCGGGGTTCGGGGTCGCGCTGCGGATCAAGGGCGTGTCGGTGGCGGAGATGACCGGGCTGGCCCGGGCGATGCTGTCGCACGCCACGGCCATCAGCCTGCCCGGTCAGCTGACCGACCTGGTGGGCACGGGCGGCGACGGGGCGCGCACGGTCAACGTGTCGACGATGGGCACGATCGTGGCGGCGGCCGCGGGCGCGCGGATGATCAAGCACGGCAACCGGGCGGCGTCGTCCGCGTGCGGAGCAGCCGACGTGCTCGAGGCGCTCGGCGTGGTGATCGACCTGCCGCCGGCCAGGACCGCCGAACTGGCCGCCGAGGTCGGCGCGGCCTTCCTGTTCGCGCCGCTGTACCACCCGGCGCTGCGGTACGCCGGCCCGACCCGCAGCGAGCTCGGCGTGCCCACCGTGTTCAACTTCCTCGGCCCGGTGGCCAACCCGGCCCGGCCGACGGCGCAGGCGGTCGGGGTGTTCGACCCGCGGATGGGCGAGATCATCGCCGGGGTGCTGGCCGGGCGCGGCTGCTCGGCCCTGGTGTTCCGCGGCCATGACGGGCTCGACGAGCTGACCACCACCGGCCCGTCCACGCTGTGGGTGGTGCACGACGGCGAGGTGGCCCAGACCGAGTTCAGCCCGTCCTCGCTCGGCCTGCCCGAGGCGTCGGTCGCGGACCTGCGGGGCGGTGACGCGGCGCACAACGCCGCCGTGGCCCGCGCGGTGCTGGCCGGCGAGCAGGGGCCGGTGCGCGACATCGTGCTGCTGAACGCGGCGGCCGCGCTGGCCGCGGCGGCCGGAGTGGCCGGCCCGGATGCGGTCGTCCCGGCGCTGGCCGACGGCTACGCCCGCGCTGCGGAAGCCGTCGACTCCGGCGCGGCCAGCGCGCTGCTCGACCGCTGGATCGAGGTCAGCCGCCGCCTGGCCCCCGCCCTGCCGACCCGCTAGGCGTTCAGACCTCGGCGCCCAGGCCGAGGGAGAAGGCGGCCTCCAGGTCGTGCCGGCTGTACGTGCGGAACGCGATGTGGGTCTCGGTGTGCGTCACGCCGGGGACCTTGTTCAGCCGGCCCGGTATGACGTCGGCGAGTTCCTCGTGCGCCCGGACCCGGACCATCGCCACCATGTCGAACTCGCCGGTGACCGAGTAGACCTCGCTGACCTCGGGGATCTTGGCGATCATCTCGGCGACCTCGGGAATGCGCTGGATCTCTGCCCTCACCAGAACGATCGCGGTGACCACCGGATGCCTCCCAGGCTGTCTCGGCCCGATTGCGCTGCCCTGCAGATTGCCCTGCCAGATCGCCCTGCCAGATCGCGCTGCCCTGTTGAGCGGGCTGGCGCTTACGCTACTACGTCTGGCCAGGCGCTGAGCTGCTTCAGGGTACGGATGCCGCGGTGCGCCAGCCTCCGGATCAGCCAGCCGAGCACGTCCGCGGTGGCGCGCGCGTCGGCCAGCGCGCGGTGGCTCGGCGCCGTCCGCGCGCCGAAGAAACCGGCCAGCGTGCCCAGCTTGCAGTCGGGCACCTCGTCCGGGTCCATTACCCGCCGGGCCAGCATCACCGTGTCAAGCACGGTGAAGCCGGGCCAGGTCAGCCCGCAGTCGCCGCACCCGGCGACCAGGAAGCCGAGATCGAAAGGCGCGTTGTGCGCGACCAGCACGCAGCCCCGGGCGAAGTCGAGGAGGCCGGGCAGCACTGCGCCCAGCCGCGGAGCCGCGGCCAGCATCCCGTCGTTGATCCCGGTCAGGTCCGCGATGCTCGGTGGAACCGGCACGCCCGGGTTGACCAGCGAGGCGAACTCGCCCTGCCGCACGAACTCCGCCCGGCGCGAGCCGCCTGCCTTCCGGTCCCCCTTCACCCGCACCGCCCCGATCTCCGTGATCGCCGCCGCCCCCGGGGACCACCCCGTGGTCTCCAGATCCACCACAGCGAACTCGAGGAGGCCCAGCTCCACCTCGCCCAGCCCGTCCAGCCCCGGCGGGCCCAGCCGCCGCCACCCCGGCCGGACTCCGTTCAGCGCATGCCCATTCAGCCCCGCCCCGGCCTGCCCCGCCCCGGCCTGCCCCGCCCCGGCCAGCGGTCCCCGGGCGGGCGGCGCACCCCCGCATCCGCCGGGTACCCGCGTAATCACGTCCGGGATGATCACGCTCACCACGGTAAAACCGCCCTCTGACATTTCCCCGCCGCCACGCCGGTTCTCCGCCGCCACCCCGGCCGAACCTCCCGTCCCGCATGCCGCGCCCGCCACGCCTCTCGCCGGTGCCCGCGACCTCCCGGAAATGTCAGAGGGCGCCGTTAACGTGTGTCCGTCCATTCACGGAATGCATGGGAGGCGTCATGGAGATTGCTTGCGGCCGCTGCGAGATGCGCGGCGCCGGCTGCCAAGATTGCGTTGTTACCGCACTTGAGCCACGAAATGTGGCAGGCTTCTCTGCGGAGGCACCCGGCTATCTGCCGGAGGCGGAGGTGAAGGCGCTCGGCGTTCTCGCGGCCGCGGGCATGGTGCCACCGCTTCGGCTTTCGCTGCCCGGCTCGGCGGTCCTGCCTGGGGCGCGAGCCTGGGCTCGACGGGTCGTCCCGGACGCCAAGGCCTCGTGATGATAGCGTGGCGACCTCGTTCCTGCGGGTGAAACGCGGCATCGTAATGGAGTAGTTGGAATTAGGCGAATCGGTTGAATAGCCCTATTCGCTTCACTACGCTGGCCCAAAGTTGACTGGACGGTAACCAGGTCTCAGAGGACTGGGCAAACGCCTGGGCGGGGCTAGGACGACTTGGGCCCGTGGACGACTTGGGGAGTGTGGTGGGCACGTGAGTACGCGGCTAGCGGGCGGCGCAGCCCGGATTCGCCGCGGCGTCGCGATCGCGGCCGGGCTAGTTGCGGCGGGCGGGCTCGCGGTCGTCGCCTCTGGCGCAGGCGCGGCTCCGCAGCCGACCGTCGATCAGGTCCAGGCCAGGATCAACCAGCTCACGTCCCAGTTTGACAAGGTCAGCCAGCAGTTCGACCAGGCCAGCCAGCAGCTTTCCGCCGCGCAGTCCAGGCTGTCCCAGGTCCGCGTGCACCTGAACCACGCCAACGCCCAGTTCAAGGCGGCGCAGGCCACCGTGGCGCAGACGGCCGCCGCGGCGTTCGAGGACACCGGGGCCACCTC
>WNGG01007276.1_pt1 | contig 12275 bp, 7 predicted proteins | sample 5400661 | NCBI WGS metagenome assembly WNGG01 (sample SAMN13153372, study PRJNA577476) | soil metagenome | isolation source: 100 cm soil or saprolite under Garry oak tree replicate 1 | place: USA:California | collected 2016-06-15 | reverse complement strand
AAATCCGGTTGGCCCGATTGTGTTGGCAGAGCTAAAAAATCCCGCCGGCTTCCGCACTTTCTTTGATGAAGAAGTTAAGAAGCTGGGAGCGGAAGGAAAGAACGCGCCCGCCATTCAATTTGTCGACGATCCAAATGCAGGTGCAGGATCTGAACAGGCATCGAACGCAGGTAAGGATAAGGAAATATTCGTTTGGATACATGAGAATGTGCTGGCTGCCAGTCCCAGGCTGGATCAGTTGCAAGCGCTCGCGCGAAGAACACAATCCGCGAACGGCTTCACCGCCACGCCATTTTTCGCTCGGGTTGCCGACGTCTATCGCGAAGGCGCCGGATTGGTGGTTGCCGCCGATCTGGAAAAGATTCTGACGCAAACCAGGAATTTGCGTGCCGGCGACAAAGGTGGCGAGCAGCGCGAGCAGGTACTGAACCAGCTCGGTTTTCTTAACCTGAAATACTTCGTTCTTGATCAGAAGGATCTGGAAGGGAAGACGAACACGCGCGCCGTCCTTTCGTTCGCGGAAACAACCCACGGAGTGACCTCGTGGCTGGCGAAACCCGGACCGATGGGTTCGCTCTCATACATCTCGCCGGACGCAAATGTGGTGGGCGGTTTTGTGGTCAAGAATCCGGTGGCGCTGGTTGACGATCTGCTGGGCGCGCTGGACACGGTTTGTCCCGACTTGAAGAACCATTTGAACAAACTTCAGGAGGATCACGGACTCGACGTGCGCAAAGACTTTGCGGCGCCGTTGGGTGGAGAATATGCGTTTGCGATTGACGGACCAGTTCTGCCGATGCCTTCATGGAAACTGATTTTCGAAGTTAACGATCCCGCGCATTTGCAACAAACTTTTGAGCGCGTCGTCGACGAGATTAATAAGCAAGCGACGAAGGAAGGGAAGAGCGGCCTCAATTGGGAGCGTGCCGACTCAAGCGGACGGACGTTCTATAGTTTGAAGTCGAAGGATTTCGGGGTCGAAGTTAACTACACCTTCGCGAACGGCTACATGATTGTTGGACCGACGCGAGCTCTGATCGAACAGGCTTTGGCCTATCACGATTCCGGAACCACGCTGTTGCGTTCGCCGAAATTCACCGCCGGGTTGCCGGTCGACGGAAATGCGAACTTCTCGGCGCTGGTTTATCACAATATTGGCTCGCTGGTGCGGCCGTTTGCGGGCTTCGCAAATTCCGCGAAAGGATTGCCCGCCGAACAGCAGAAAGCGATCGCGATCGCGGCGAACATGCAACCCACTTTGTTCTATGCTTATGCGTTTGGAGATCACATTGAGTTTGCTTCCAGCAGTGAAGGTGGACCATTTGGCATAAGCCCCGCAATGTTGCTGGGCATGCCGAACGCGTTCGAGCTCGAGCACCTTCTCGGTCAGGGAATGCGAAAGCAGAAACAGTAGCCATTACTCAGATTGCACAGATTGCGTCGCGTTGAGATCGCAATCTGTGTAATCGAACGACTCTGCCCAGGTCCAGGCACGGACAAAATCGAATGAAGCTGGCGTTCATATCGTTAGGTTCCTGGTTTATCGGCCTCTTAACCCTGTTCTGCGGTTTGAGCCTGGTCGCCGGCCGGGGGACTTCGATTCTAAACGACTCAACCATGATCTCGCTGATTTCTTCAGCCCTGGTCTTCGCCCTGGCATATGGGCCATCACTCACCTGGTTGAAAAAATACCTGCGCGACTCGACCCGTGTTTCCATCTTTCCACTAACATCTTCTTTGGTTCTTAACCTTCCTGTCTTTCTGGTAACGCTACTCGCGATCGGCAGAACTTTGCTGGCTGGAGAAGCGTATGCTCTGATGATTTCATATGCGGCCATGGGCGCGACATTCGGTCTTGGATTTGTTTTGAGTTCGCCGCGACCGAAGCGTATAAGAGAGCCGAGATCGTGGCCAATCATCGCCGGCGGGCAATCACTGGCCGGCAGAGCGAACTAGAAAGACTCATAGTGACTGACCCCGTCATTGATTTAGACGGCCTGAGCGTCAATTTTGGTCGCCGGCCGATTCTGAAAGGCTTGCGCGGCGAACTGCGCGGACGCGCTATTGGCCTGCTGGGACCAAACGGGGCAGGAAAGACCACGCTGATTCATACCCTGCTGGGTTTTCATCCTCCGACATCGGGAACGGCGCGCATCCTGGGCCGCGACATTCGCGGCGAAGCAAACGAAATCAAATCATTCATCGGCTATATGCCTGAGCGCGATTCGTTCATTGCCAAAATGTCGTGCGTTCATTTTGTGCGTTTGATGGCCGAACTTTCCGGACTGCCTTCCGCAACGGCGCTGGAGCGCGCCCACGAAGCGCTCTTTTATGTCGGCCTCGGGGAGGCGCGCTACCGGAACCTGGAGACGTTCTCGCTGGGTATGAAACAGCTGGCCAAACTGGCGCAGGCGATCGTCCACGGCCCGAAGCTGATTTTCCTGGATGAGCCGACCAACGGCCTCGATCCGCCGGCCCGCCAGCGGATGATCAAACTGGTTCGGGAAATTCGCGACAGCGGCAAGGCGAACATAGTCCTCTCTTCGCACCTGCTGCGCGATGTCGAAGAGTGTTGCGAGGAGATTCTAATTTTGAAAGATGGCCACCTGGTCGTTTACTGCGATTTGGAAGCCGAGCGTAAAGCAAACAAGAAATTCTTAATGCTCGAGACGCGGGGCGATCAAAAATCATTTGCGGAAGGAGTGGCTTCTCTGGGTTGTGAATATGCGATTACCGGCGATCATCGTTTGAAAATAATCCTGCAGGCCGGAGCCGAGATCCGCGATCTATATCGCCTGGCGTCCGAGCGACAGGTGCAAATTCGCCGGCTGACTTATAAGCGTGATTCGCTCGAAGACATATTTTTGAAGGCAATGGAGAATGGATTTAATGCGGAACAGGTTCCGCAGCGAATCGGAATGTGAAGCGCGATGGCCGTTTTTGAGCAAGCCTACAAGCCGTATGAAGGTCCGCTGACGCCGGAGTGGAGCCGCTTTCTGATCATTCCGCGGCATGCGTATCGCCACGTGTTCCGTTCAAAACTGTTCACTGCATTCTTTGCTCTGTCATTTGTCTGGCCGCTGGTCTGCGCGATCTTGATTTATCTGCACCACAACGCGGGCGTATTGGCGGTGTGGCGCATTAATGTCGGAGACCTGCTGCCGATCGATGCCTTGTTCTTTGAAGAATGGATTGTTGTGCCGCAGGGAATGATTGGATTCTTTCTGGCGATGCTGGTCGGCCCGCAACAGGTTTCGCGCGATCTAACGAATAACGCGCTGCCGTTGTATCTTTGCCGGCCATTCAGCCGCGCCGAATACGTCTTCGGCAAAATGTCGATCGTGATCATTTTGCTTTCGACAATCACCTGGGTACCCGGGTTATTACTCTTCTTGTTTCAAAGTTATCTGGAAGGCTGGTCGTGGTTCGCCCAGAACATTCCGATTGCCAGCGCAATCTTTCTGGGTAGCCTGGTTTGGATTCTGTTGCTGGCTTTATTAACCCAAACGATCTCAGCGTGGGTGAAATGGCGAGTTGCCGCGCGCGCGGCCCTGCTGGGCGTTTTCTTTATTCCCACGGCCTTTGCCGAAATTGTGAATCAACTTTTTCAGACGCGTTGGGGCCATCTGATCGATCTGCGAGCTTTGATCGCCAACGTGTGGTCTGGTCTGTTCGGTACTTTCGTGCGCCAGACCGGTCAAATCCAGGAGTTCCGCAACGGAGTGATGCGCGAAGTGGTGATGAACGAACCACCTCTCTGGGCATCGTGGTTCATGCTTTTCCTGATCTGCGCATTTTGTTTGTGGTTGTTGTCGCGAAAAGTGAAAGCATACGAGGTTGTAAAGTGAATATCCGCCCTCTCCCAAAGAGAGAAGGCGTTAACTGAATTCAATTCTGATGAACTTGTCTTCCGAGAGCACAATCATTTTCGAGAACGTCTCGAAGTTTTACGGCGAGATACTCGGAGTCAATCGGGTTACGCTGACAATTCCTCCGGGCATCACCAGTCTAGTCGGACCGAACGGCGCCGGCAAGAGCACGATGATGAACTTGATGACCGGCTTGCTGCGGCCGACGCGCGGGCGGATCGAAGTGCTGGGCATCCCTACCGATCGTCCGGAACAACTTTTTCGCAAACTTGGTTATTGCTCGCAGTTTGATTCGTTCCCTCGCGGTCTGACTGGTCGTGAGTTTATTAAGTCGTTTTTACGGGTTTCCGGCTTTGAGAAGAAGGAGGCAGATCGGCTGACAGCAAGCGCACTTGAGCGAGTTGGTTTACTGGATGCAGCCGATCGAAGAACTGGCGCATACAGCAAGGGCATGCGGCAGCGGCTGCGGCTGGCGCAATCGATTGCCCACCAGCCTTCGGTATTGATTCTTGACGAACCGTTGAATGGTTTGGATCCGATGGTCCGCGCGGAGACGATCGCCCTGTTTCGTCAACTCGGGTCTGAAGGCCTGCACCTGATTATTTCGAGTCACATCCTGCATGAAGTCGACATGATGTCGGATCGGGTCGTGCTTTTGAATAACGGCTATGTGGTCGCCGAGGGTGCAGTTCACGGTGTACGGGACGAGATGCAGGAACATCCGATGCAGATTCTGATCCGTTGTGATCGCCCGTCGCTTTTGGCGTCAAGGGTCTTCGCCCAGGACCACGTCGTTGAAGCGCGCGTCCATGACGATCGCGGCGGGTTATTCGTGAAGACGCGCGAGCCCGATCGATTTTTCCTGCTCTTGAACGAAGTCGCGGCGCAGGGTGAAGTCAATGTCGAATCAGTAGCACCCGTCGACGACGATTTGAATGCCGTCTACCAGTATTTGATCGGCTCAGAGGGAGGTAACTAACCGCGATACTGGTGGCTTTGCCACCCGATGTGCGGTAAGGCTTTGCCTTACCGTCGCGTTCGGCCCTTATTACCGCCCTTGAGGCTTTGCCTCGAAGGCGGGGGTAGAAGAAGCGGTTGCCCGGAAAGGCCGAGCCTTTCCGCCCATCAGGCACAGAGCCGCACGGAATAATCATGAGTTCAACGGTCCAGACAATGAAATCCGAATCACCACCACCGCCGAGTTCCAATTGGTCGCTTTGGCGGCATCAGATCGCGGCTATTCTGCGTCTTGATTTGGAGAAGAATTTTTTTGGTAAGCGCTCGATCCTCGTCTATCTACTGGCGTCGATGCCGGTTGGCCTTCTAATAATGGTTGAGATCGTGAACCCTCTGGGCCGGGATCTTTCCCAATACCAAAACATTTTCGCGTTCATCTACAGCGGCCTGATTCTGCGCACGGTAATCTTCTTTGGTTGCGCCTGGATTTTTATGAATCTGTTTCGCGGCGAGATCGTGGATCGCAGTCTGCACTATTATTTCCTGTCGGCGGTGCGTCGTGACGTGCTCGTGGCCGGAAAGTATATTTCGGGCTTGCTGACCTCGATTGTATTGTTTACGGCCGTAACCGTCGCCTGCATGTTGCTGATATTTTTTCCGCACGCGTATGCAGCCAGCACCCGGTTCTTTCTCGACGGCGCCGGCATGGGACAACTACTAAGTTATGCCGGTATAACCATGCTGGCATGTGTAGGGTATGGCGCTTTCTTCCTGGTTGTCGGGTTGTTTATTCGCAATCCGATCATTCCAGCGCTGGTGCTGTACGGATGGGAATGGATCAACTTCCTCCTGCCGCCGCTGTTGAAGAAGATTAGCGTCATACACTATCTGAACTCGCTTATGCCAGTGCCTATTTCTGAGGGTCCATTCGCGGTGATGGCAGAGCCGACCCCGTGGTGGATCTCGGTCCCGGGGTTGCTAATCGTTACGGCATTGGTTCTGATCGCTGCCAGCAGCCGCATCCGGCGCATGGAAATCCGTTACGGAAGCGATTAAGTCTGATGGGCTGCTTGCCCCGTCGCGCGCTTGATTTTGTTCCTGCCCCATTTGCAATCTGGTATCCTCGCAGTAAGAGGCAATTGCTTCCTGGAGGTTCCCCAATGCTTGTTAGTTCGGCCCGCTTCAGTCATTTCCATTGTTTGACGCAAATTACTGCGGTCCTTGTTTCGCTTGTGTTGTGCACAGCACCGCTGTGCGCGCAGCAGGCACCGGCGGCGGCAAGGCCTGGCTTGCAGAAGAATGCCTCAGCCAAACCGGCTGATCCGGTATTCGAAACCCTCCTGTCCGAAGACAGTTACAAAGTTTATGGCGAAGTGCGCAACGTCGGGACGCTGTTAAGCACCGGCGGAGCGGGCGAAATTGTCGATCCAATCCTGAAGCTCGCGGACCCGCCGAAAGAGTTTACGGCTCTGATCAAGTTCCTGAATGCAAACGCAGAGATGCTGGCGGGTTCGCGCCTAATGTTCGCAACCTGGCCCGCCAGGACTGGAATTCCCAATGCGTTCGTGGCCATTGAAATGTCATCGCCCGAAGATGCGATAAAGTTTGAGCCAAAACTCAATCGATTGTTGCCGGTGCTGTTGCCGACACCGACTCCAACTCCTGCCGCGACACCGACTGTAACGCCGGCGCCTAACGTTGCGCCCGCGCAATCACCAACGCGAGAGAGCGCCGGCCAAAAACCATCCTCGGCCCAGACAAGCGCTGGTGATCAGTCTAGTAAGGCAAAGCCACCTGAGATGCCGCCGGTTCGAGCCACGCGCGTCACGATCTCCGAGCGACCGCCTCCTGCCGGGCCACCTTTTGTAGTAACGCGTTCAGGCAGTTTTGTTTTCGTTACCGACAGAGCGTTCAAGCTGGAGAATTTGCGACCGAAAGGGAGCAAGTTGCTCAGCGAAGACCAGAATTTTCGGCTGGCGCGGGATCGGTTCTCATCGGAATCAATTTTTATTTACGTCAATGTCGCGTTGGTAGATCAGACCAAACCTAAACCGCCAACCAAAGAAGAGATTGCAGCCGAAGAAGCACGCATCCTCAAAGAACAGGAAGAAGAGACGGCCAACGAGGCAAAAAAAGCGGAGTCGATGGCTAATCAGCCAGAACAGATGGCGTCACCTGAGCCCGAAGCATCGCCGCAACCTGATTCATCGCCTGTTACGCGCGTCGAAGTGCAGCCACCGACGGCGGTTCTGGGAACTGTGGCAGTCGACGGCACTCCGGCTCCCACCCCGACTCAATCACAACAGGCGCAGATGGCTGCGTTTTCCCAATTCGGAACGTTAATCGGATTACTCGGGGGTGGCGAGCCGGAATGGCCGGATGCAGTTGGCCTCGCGGTTTCGCAGGAAACTGATGACTATGTGATCCGGGCGTTGCTGATAGGGCCGCAAAACGCAAAGCGGCTCGTCGTGCCGTTCGCCCCGCAATTGCTTGCCGGTCGGGGTTTCGTGCCGAACGCGCCATCGGTATTGCCTGATGAGACTGAAATGTTCGTCAGCGCTTCGTTTGATCTGCCGAAAACGTACGAAGCGATGCTCGCTCAATTGGAATTACAAAACAAGGAACGCATGGCCCAACTGAAACGGATGCCCGCCAAAATGAGATACGAGAATGACGACAGACCTGTCGATCCGTTTGCCGAATTCGAAAAGAAAGGAACGCTGAAGATCAAGGACGAGTTATTGCCGGCCCTGGGAAACGAAATTGCATTCGCCGGTTCGATGACGTCGCTGAATGGAATGGCTGGCCTGAGATTGATGCCCTCTGCTCGGCCTGCGCCCAAAGCGTCGCCGGAGACCGCCGAAAGTGAACAGGCGAAGAAAAAGAAACAGGAGGAAGAGCAATCCGGCCCGATGCTTTTGATTTCAATAACCGATCGCGAAGCCGCTCGCCGGTTGATGCCGCGCGTGCTTGAGGGATTGGGAATCGGCGAAGCGAATCTGGTCGCGCAATCCGAACGGCACGACGATACCGAGCTGGTTAACTTCGCGGGGGCGTTTGCGTATGCCTTCGTCGGTGATTTCATGATCATCTCGACCACGCCTGCCATCAGACACGTCATCGATCGTTATCTAAATCATCAAACTCTCTCTTCAAATAGCGCCTTTCGTAACTTCACGCGCTGGCAGCCCCACGACATGATCGGGCAAATTTATGTGTCGCCGGCGCTAATGGAGACCTATCAGAAGTCGGCACATGACCCCTCGCAGATGATGCCCGTTTCAATGCGCGAATATTTAATGCGTCTCAACCCGGCGCCCCAGGCGATTACCTACGCTTTGTCTAATGACGGTTTCGGCGCAATCCATGAGTTGCATTTGCCGAAGTCATTTGTAATAGCGTCGATTGCGGGCGCGGCGTCAGTGTCGAAAGAACCGCCTCCGGAGATGAATGAACAGATCGCGATGAGCATGCTGCGGGGGGTACAGAGCGCTGAGGCTACGTATCAGGCGACTGAAGGAAACGGCAGTTTTGCTTCACTCGATCAACTGACGAAGACGAACCTGATTTCGAAGGACCTGTGGAACAAGTATGGCTACCGCCTCGAGGTAAACGCGTTTGGTGATCGGTTCGAGGCCACTGCGACACCCATTGAATACGCGAAAACAGGCCGCCGGTCATTCTACATAGATCAAACCGGGGTTTTGCGCGGTGACGATCACGCGGGTGGAACTGCCAATGTTGCCGATAAGCCCGTGCAGGGTCCTTAACGAGGCAAATAAGCTTGTGAAAAGAGCGGGGGTAACCACCCTTCCGGACCTGAGAGATATTCGAAGCTGAGAGGCTCTTATCGTTGCTTGATAGTTCGCTAGAGGAAATAACTCAACGCCGAAAAACTCGCAGGTCAGAAGCCTCCGCGCAAGCGATCGCATTGAGTGAAAGAGTTTCCGACGCGGACGAAATTTGTCTGGCTATCTATTGACATTCCCGGCACGCAAACATAATCTTTACGCCGACTTCCCCCGGATTGCTAAACCAACGAATTATCACGGTTACTCATGTTGAGAAGCTCGAGCACATAGATCTCACAAGTGTCTTGAGAGGAGATTTAAGATGAAGAGGCGCGTCAGAATTCAAATACTTGCTTTTGCCTTCGCTCTTTCGTTTGTCGGCACGACGTTGGCGGTGATACAGGAAGAAGGAGGCGATCCGGATGTTCGTCCGGGATTTCAGGGACCATTCGATGAGGGTGAATACATCAGACGCAGAGATGAATTTGTCGCTCTCCTGCGCGGCATTGACCCGACGCGACCGGCCGATCCTGCTTCGCGCCAGCAGGCCAATGCGATGATGGATAATCAGGTGGCAGCTCTGCGCGACGCGGTCGAAAAGTCGAAAAAGACGAACAGCCCCCTGGCATTCCCCAACTGGGTTGAGCTGGGACCGAATCCAATTCCCCTGGGTCAAACCTCCGGAGGCAGAACCAATGTCAGTGGTCGTGTTTCGGCAATTGAAATCGATCCATCTGACGCGAACACTCTGTATGTTGGCGCGGCACAGGGCGGCGTATTTCGTTCGACCGATGGGGGCGCCACTTGGACAGCAATTTTTGACAGCGCGCAAACGCTCGCCATCGGATGTTTGACACTTGATGCCGCGAATAATCGGTTATGGGTTGGTACCGGCGAGGCAAACGGCTCGGCCGATAGCTTCGCCGGAGTGGGCGTTTACAGAATCGATAATCCCAAGACGACAGCTACTCTCGTGGGTCCCTTTAATCCGATTCGAAACTATAACGATGCCAGCAATAACCCGCAGAGCGTTCCGGCGTTTCAGGGTCGCAGTGTCAGCAAGATTCTCATCAATCCGGGCAATGCAAATGAACTCTTGTGCGGTACAGCAGGTGGGGTGATCGGCATCGGTGGTAATCCTCCGTTCGGTAATACCATCCCGCCCCTGTCGATGCGTGGCCTCTACAAACTGAGCAATGTAGGCGGGGCGCCGGGATCCGCGACGGTGACGCGTATTGCCGTAAGCACAACCGACACCGGTCAGGGACTGTGTTTTGATAATCCATGCACGGTGAACCGCAACGTCAACGACATGGTTTTCGACTTGAGCGATCCTACCGGAAATACGCTCATCGTTTGGCTGAACGGCATAAATATCGCTGGTGATGGAGGCATCTATCGTTCAACAAACGCGTTATCCGGATCCCCGACCTTCACGCAGACGTTTACGACGACGTCCACCTCCACTTCGAATGGAAGAGGACAGTTTGCTATTGCCCAGCTGGGGATCGGCAATCCGGCCCGCCTTTACGCCGCCAGCGGCGAACCCTCGACTGGCGGATCCAACTGCAACTCAGCAGCAAACTCCGGAGCTTTGCGGCGCTCGACCGACGGTGGAGTCACTTGGTCCGCTGAGTTATTCGGGGGCGGGGGCTTCTGTGGTGGTCAGTGCTTTTATAACATCGGTTTTGACATTTTGCCGGGAGGAACTTCCGCCACAGATAAACTTCTCCTGGGCGGAAATATTACGAACACAGTTAGTACCCGGCCTTGCGCCAGACAAGAGAGCACTTCATTGGACGGCGCAGGCACGGCGTTCACGGCGCACGACTCGCAGACGCATGCTGACACACACGCGATCAAGATTGCCGTCTCGAATTCCAGCATTGTGTATCGTGGCGATGATGGCGGTATCTGGAAATCGACCGATGGAGGTGACACCTTCGCCCCGCTGAACAACACAACGTTTCGAGCCACGCAGTTTCAGAGCATCGCGGTCCATCCGACTGATCCCGATATCAGTATAGGCGGCACTCAGGATAATGGTACCGAGCTGCTTTCCACTGGTCCCACCTGGCTCCACTCTGATGATGGTGATGGCGGGTTTGCGATGATTGATCAGAGTACTCCCACCACCATGTATCACACCTATTTCAACCAGGCGGGCGTTCAGATAGGTTATGCGCGCAGCCTGACCGGTGGCCCGTTCGGTTCATGGAGTTTTCTCGGTTGTTCTGGTAACGCAACCACGAACGGCGTGGCCTGTAATCCCGCTACTACAAGTGCTGTGAACTTCTATTGTCCGACGGCTTTGGGTCCGGGAAGTCCGAACAACACAGTCTATCTTGGTACGGACCGGTTACTGCGATCGAGTACTCAGGGGACCGCGAACGCAACGGTTAGCCAGGCGCCGATCCAAAGTGGAGTGCCGCTGAGTTCGATCGCTATTTCGCCCCAGGACGACAATTATCGCATTGTCGGCTTGAACAACGGGGCGATCTGGTTTACCAGTACTGGGTCCTCGACACTAACCAGTCTCGATCCGGTTGGCGGCGGCAGCACAATTCCCGATTTTTACGTTGGCCGTTTGGTTTTTGATCCGAACAATAAGGATATCGTTTACATCGCCCTTGGCAATTTCGCGGGCGGCACCAGCGCAGCGCAGTCGCATGTTTGGAGAGTTACCAATTTGGGAACTACTCCGGTGCTGACTGCAATCAACGGAACCGGCGGCAACATCTTGCCTGATGTGCCCATCAACGGATTCGCTGTGGATCCGCAAAAGAGTTCTCGGTTGTTCGCTGGGACGGACATCGGCGTATATGTTTCCGAGGATTCAGGCAGCCAATGGAGTCCGTACGGTCAGGGATTACCTCGTGTAGCTGTTTTTGACATGGCGATTCAAAACGTGAAGCGGGTATTGCGAATCGCGACGCACGGACGGGGAATGTGGGAGATTCCATTACTTGCACCAACGGCCGCGCCGGCCACGATCGCAGGTGTCGTCACTGATTTGATTGGAGCACCGTTAGGAGGCGTGACTGTTCAACTGGTAGGTGGCTCGTCGCGAACGACCATCACCGATAGCAATGGCAACTATCATTTCAGTAATCTCGAGAGCAGCCAGTTCTACACCGTCACTCCTTCACTGGCGAACTATTCTTTCAGTCCGGTGAATCGTTCCTTCTCTCTGGTTGGTGATCGAACCGATGCAGCTTTTAGCGGGACTGCCGATGCTACGCAGACCGCCAATGCGGTCGACACCACTGAATACTTCGTGCGCCAGCATTATCTGGACTTCCTTGGCCGCGAACCCGATCAGGGCGGCTTTGAATACTGGACCGGCCAGATCAATCAATGTAATGGCGACGCTAACTGTTTTCGTAATAAGCGAATAGATGTGAGCGCGTCTTTCTTTGCATCACCCGAGTTCCAGCAGACCGGTTCGTTTATCTATGAACTATATGCCGGAGCGCTGGGCCGGACACCTAACTACACTGAATTCATGCCGGATCGTTCCCAGGTAATAGGTGGCCCAAATCTGGACGCTGCCCGGATAGCTTTTACGGATGCTTTCGTGCAAAGGCCTGAGTTCACTGCCAGGTATCCACAGACAATGACGCGAGATCAGTTTGTGGATGCTCTCTTACAGACCATG
>WNGG01007275.1_pt1 | contig 12276 bp, 11 predicted proteins | sample 5400661 | NCBI WGS metagenome assembly WNGG01 (sample SAMN13153372, study PRJNA577476) | soil metagenome | isolation source: 100 cm soil or saprolite under Garry oak tree replicate 1 | place: USA:California | collected 2016-06-15 | reverse complement strand
CTGCGCGGCCTCGAGGAGAGCTCGGACTACGACTCGTTCGAGGCGAGCCTGATCCGCGTCACTCGGCGCGACTACGACAAGGCCACGCGTGTACCGCCGGAGCTCGTCGGTGAGATCAACCGCACGTCCGCGCTTGCCCTCTCTGCGTGGGGGCCGGCGAAAGAAGCGTCGGACTTCGAAGCCTTGCGGCCGCATCTCGAGAAGAACCTCGAGCTGCGCCACCGCTACGTCGAGTGCTTCGACCCCCCCGACGAGACGTACGACGTCCTCCTCGACAACTTCGAGCCGAACATGAAGACAGCGGAGGTCCGTGAGATCTTCGACGAGCTGAAAGAGGAGCTCGTGCCGCTGATCAAGGAGATCGCCGATGCCGGGGAGATCGACGACTCGTTCCTGCAGACAGAATTCGACCAGGAAGCCCAGCGTGCGTTCAGCCTCGACGTGCTGGGACGCTTCGGGTACACCGAAGACGAGTGGCGAATCGACCAGACGGCGCACCCCTTCATGACGACCCCGGGCCACCGCGACATACGCCTCACCACGAACTTCCGCCCGGACGATCTCAGCTCGCTCTTCGGAACGATGCACGAGTTCGGGCACGGCATCTATGAGTGGGGAGTCGACGAGTCGCTCGCGAGGACGCCGCTCCACTCAGGAGTGTCCCTCGGCCTGCACGAGTCTCAGAGCAGAACCTGGGAGAACCTCGTCGGGCGCAGCCGGTCGTTCTGGCGCTACTTCTATCCGCGGCTGCGGGAGACTTTCCCGGCGCAGCTCGGGACCGTGGAAGAGGAAGCGTTCTATCGTGCCGTCAACAAGGTGCAGCCCTCCCTCATCCGCATCGACGCCGACGAGGTGACCTACAACCTGCACATCATCCTGCGCTTCGAGCTCGAACAGGACCTGATCGACGGCCGCATCGCCGTTGCAGACCTGCCCGAGGCCTGGAACGCGCGGATACACGAGTATCTCGGGCTCGACGTTCCCGACGACGCGCATGGCGTGCTTCAGGACATGCACTGGGCGGGCGGTGGGTTCGGGTACTTCCCCACCTACGCGCTCGGCAACGTCATCTCGGTGCAGATCTGGGAGCGGGCGAAGGAAGACCTCGGCGATCTCGACGAGCGCTTCGAGCAGGGTGAGTTCGGCGAGCTGCGCGAATGGCTCCGCGAGCACCTCTATCGGCTCGGCCGCAAGTTCACGCCGCAGGAGACGATCGAACGCGTCACCGGCAGTCCGATCGACGCGAAACCATACGTGCGCTACTTGCGCGAGAAGCTCGCCCCCCAGGCCGTTTGACGGTCGCGACGGAATCGCCGCTACTCGAGCGGCTGAAGGCCGTCCTGGCGGAGGTCGCGGATCTTTATCACGCGCAACAGATCCTCGAATGGGATGCGCGCGTGTCGATGCCTCACGCGGGGGCCGAGGCCCGTGCGGACGTGGCGTCGACGGTGACGCAACTGGCGCACGGGCGCTTCGCATCGGACGAAGTCGGGAAGCTGCTCGAAGACCTGCTGGCTGCCGGACACGATCCCGACTCCGTCGAAGGAGCGTTGATCCGGATCACGCGCCGCGAGTGGGAGCGTGCAAGCCGGATCCCATCGGAGCTGGCCGGCGAGATGGTGCAGGCGAGCGGCGTGGCCGTGGCCGTGTGGGACCAGGCGAAAGCCGCGTCGGACTTCGAGTCCTTCCGTCCTCACCTCGAGCGTCAGCTCGAGCTCAAGCGTCGCTACATCGCGTGCTTTCCCGAGACGGAGGAGCCGTACGACGTTCTCCTCGACGACTACGAGGAAGGGCTCACGACTGCACAGGTCGAGGAGATCTTCGGGCGCCTGAAAGGCGAGCTCGTGGAGCTCGTCGACCGGCATCGAGGCGACTCGGTCGAAGAGATCGCCGGCCCCTTCCCGATCCGGCGCCAGCAGGAAGCAGGGCGTCTGGTGCTGGAGGCGTTCGGCTACGACCCGGAGTCCTGGCGGCTCGACGAGACCCCGCATCCGTTTGCGGCCAAGCCCGGTGCGGGCGACATCCGCCTGACGACTCACACAGACGAGAGGGACCTGACCTCGCTGTTCTCGACGATGCACGAGTTCGGGCACGGCGTCTACGAGTTCGACATCGACCGTTCGTTCGCGCGGACGCCCCTCGGACGGGGAACGTCGAGTGCGATCCACGAATCGCAGAGCCGGACTTGGGAGAACCTTGTCGGGCGGAGCCGAGGCTTCTGGCACTGGTTCTACCCGCAGTTGCAGGCCCTCTTCCCTGACGCGCTGGGCGCAGTCGACGAAACCTCGTTCGTGCGGTCCGTGAGCGCCGTCCGGCCCGGGCTGATCCGCGGCGATGCGGACGAGGTCACCTACGGGCTCCACATCGTCCTGCGGTTCGAGCTCGAACGGGAGCTGCTCGCCGGCACCGTCGCAGTGCGTGATCTGCCGGAGGTCTGGAACACGCGTATGAAGGAGTTCCTCGGCGTGGATGTCCCCGACGATGCGCGGGGCGTGCTCCAGGACATGCACTGGGCAGGCGGTCTGTTCGGGTACTTCCCGACCTACCAGCTCGGCAACGTGATCTCGTTGCAGATCTGGGATTGCGCGCGTGCGCAGCTAGGCGAGCTCGAGGAGCAGTTCGCACGCGGAGAATTCGGTCCACTGCGTGAGTGGTTGAGCGAGCAGATCTATCGCCACGGCAGCAGATACCCACCGCCGGAGCTGCTGCGACGCGTGACCGGGTCCGAGATCGATCCCGAGCCGTACCTGAAGTACCTCCACGCCAAGTTCGCGTGAGAGCCTGCGTCATCGGTGCAGGCGCCATCGGCAGCCTGCTTGCCGCACATCTCGCGACCGTCGCCGACGTGCTCGTGCTCACGCGTCGCCAAGAGCACGCGCGGGACCTGAACGACCAGGGCCTCCGGGTCAGCGGAGGGCATGACTTCACCGCGCGTGTGACGGCGGCGTCCGATCCGGGTGACCTCCCGGACTTCGACGTCGGCATCATCGCGACGAAGGCGACCGGCCTCGAGGCTGCGGCCGAGTCACTCTCGGGCCGGTTCCCGGGCGCGACGATCATGACGGTCCAAAACGGTCTCGGTGCGGAGGAGGTCGTCCACCGCCATGGGAATTGGCCGCTGATCTCTGCCGTGACCTTCATGAGCGGGACGAAGCACTCCGACACGCACGTCGAGTACATCCTGGACACGCCGACTTGGCTCGGGCCGTATGGGGACACGCCGTACGAGCGCGTGCAGGAGCTCGCGCAGCTGCTGGTCGACTCGGGGCTCAAGGCGGAGGCTCTGCCTGACCTGCGGCCCGCGCAGTGGTCGAAGTTGATCTTCAATGCGACCGTCAACGGCGTCGCTGCTTTGACCGGCCTTCCGCACGATGCACACTTCGCCGCCGAGAGCGGCGAGGCCGATCTCGGCCGTCTCGTCCACGCGCTCGTCGACGAGGGCAAGTGGGTCGCGGCGGCGGCGGGCGTCGAACTGCACGACGATCCCTGGGAAATGAACGTCCTCGCGACCAAGCGTGGCAGCGCGCACTATCCGTCGATGCTCGAGGACGTCGATGCTCGGAGGCCGACGGAGGTGCAGTTGATCAACGGCGCCCTCGTCCGAGAGGCAGAGCGCTGTGGTGTGGACGCGCCGCTGCAGACGGCCCTTTACCGGCTCGTCGCAGCGAGAGAAGCGTCGTACTCGTGAGAGTGTGTGTCGTCGGTTGCGGAGCGGTTGGTTCGCTCTTTGCGGCGAATCTCGCGGGGCTCGAAGACGTCGAGGTCTGGGCCTACGACCTCTTCGAGGAGCATGTCGAGGCGATCAACCGCGATGGTCTCCGGCTCAGCGGTGCGGGTGAGGTGCTCGGGCGGCTGACGGCGACCTCCGACCCAACCGAGCTCCCGGCCTGCGACTTCGGAATCGTGGCGACGAAGGCGATGCACACTGCCGCTGCGATCGAAGCGACGGCGGCTGCGTTCGCGTCCGGATGTGTGGCGACCGTCCAAAACGGCCTGGGGAACGAGGAAGCGATTGCAAACCGCGTCGAGCGGGTGATTCGCGGCACGACCTTCCCTGCCGGCAAGCTGCTCGAGCCGGGCCACGTCCAGTGGGACGTCAAGGGGGACACGACGCTCGGACCATTCGAGCCGCGACCGGCGCCGTTGGAAGAGATCGAGCGCCTCGCCGACGCCTGTACCCGCGCGGGCATGCCGACGACGGTCGTACCGGACGCGCGCGGCCCGCAGTGGCGGAAGGTGATCTTCAACGCCGCCACCAATCCGGTCGGCGCGCTCACACGCCTGACGCACGGGCGTGTGTGCGAAGACCCCGAGCTGCGGCGGCTCGTCAGCGGCCTCGTCGACGAGGGCAAGGCCGTTGCGGCCGCTCAGGGGATCGAGCTCGACGCCGATCCCGAGGACCTGATCGACCATGCGGCGAAGCCGGAGGTCGCGTACGACCACAAGGCGTCGATGCTTCAGGACGTCGAGGCGCGCCGCCCGACGGAGATCGACTACCTGAACGGCGGCATCGTTCGCTTCGGCGAGAAGCACGGCGTCCCTACGCCGTTGAACCGCGCGATCTGGTCGCTCGTGAAAGGGTTGGAGCAGTCATGGTGAGCCGCGAGGAGTTCGACCGCCGTTACCGGCTGATCCGCGAGGCGATGGCGGAGCAGCACCTCGACGCCGTGCTCGTTTGCGGCTCCGAGTACACCGGCTTCGAGGGCGCCGTCACGTACATGTCCGGCTTCGTGATCGTGCACCGTTACGCCTACGTCCTGCTGCCGCGGGAGGGCGATCCTGCGATCATCTTCCCGGCCGAGGCACGCTACGTCGGGGAGCACGGGACGTCGTGGATCGAGGACCAGGTCTTCGTGGAGCGGCCGGGCAAGTACATCGGCGACCGGCTGGCGGCGCAGCGCGTGGGCGTGTACGGCCTCGACTACGTGATGGCGGCCCGAGATTTCGAGGTGACACACCTACGCGTGGAGTTTGTGCCGTTCGACCTCGAGTTCGACCTGGCGCGGGCAGTCAAGAGCGCCGAGGAGATCGAATCCGTGCGCGACTCGGTGCGCATCAACACCGAGGGCTTCTGGGCGTTTCTGGAGGCGTACCGGCCGGGCAAGTCGGCGGCGGAAGTGCTTGCTCCTGCCGAGCGGCTTTTCGTCGAGGAAGGCTGCGGCCGCTTGACGATGAACATGGTGCTGATCGGGCCGGAGTTCGCAGTGGCACGCAAGCACATGATTCTCGGCGACTTCTGCATCCCTTCGCTCGAGGTCGCAGGTCCAGGGGGCCACTGGGTCGAGGTCTCGCGTGCGCTCGGAGAGCCCAATGCGGAGGTGAGCCGGATGCTGGAGGCCTACGAGGAGTACTTCGAGGCGGCTAAGTCGGCTCTCCGTCCCGGCGCGACGGCCCACGACGTTCACCGCGCAGTCTCGAAGGGTTTCACCGACCGCGGCTACCACCTTGGCCACGTGACAGGGCACTCGATCGGCATGACCATGATCGAGCATCCGAAGATCGGTGAAGGCGTGGAGACGGAGATCAGGGAGAACATGGTGTTCTCGATGCACCCGCATGTGATTGCGGACAACGGTTCCGACTGCCTGTACATGCAGGACACCTGGCTTGTCACCGCGGACGGCGGCGAGCCGCTCGCAGGACTGCCCATGAAGATCTTCCGCGCGGGCGAGAGTCGCCTTTAGAGCTGGGCTAGTTGCTCGTTTTTCTGACGCGCTAGGGCGGCCTTCTTCTCGACACGGCGCACGGAGACCAGAGAGATCGCAAAATTCAGCGCACTCAGGAGCGTAAGTCCGATGACCAGGTAGTCGCGGGTAAAAACCACGCCGACGATGGCGAAGCAGGCGACGATCGCGAGATGGCGTCGAGACAGCAGCTTCGAGAACCAGCGGGTTCGCGCAGATTGCATTCGCCGCTGTCTCCTGTCGATCAGCTCAACTGCAAGCGCCGCGTCTCGCGGGTCGACCACCGCCTCGCCGCGTGCGACCGCACGCAAAAATGCGGCGCCGCTGCTCGCGGGGGAGGGCCCGCCACTTCCGGGTCCACTCGTCGCCGCGGAGCTTCAATTGCGCCTGAGCTGCGCTCAGTGGCCGCAGGCGCAGATCGTCTCGCCGAGCTCCGACCGCTCCAGCTTGAGGCCGCAGCGCGCGCAGAGTGGTGGAGCGATCCGGGCCCGCACGAGCAGCGCCCGCATCAGACTGGCCCAGAGAACCATGTAAGGGAGGAGGAGTTGGCCGCTCATGCGTCCGGTTATCGGCTCAGAGGCCGCCCGGGTTTAGCGCACGATCACGACTTGGGTCATCCGGGCGGGATGCAGGGAGCAGAAGAGCCGGTAGGTCCCTGGCCGGGTGAACCGGTACGTGAAGGTGCCGGTCCTCATGCTCGGAGACGCGAACCCGGCCGGGCCGGTCGCGAGAGTGACGTCGTGCTCGACTCCGCCGCGGAAGCGCCAGGTGAAGGTCGCCCCGCGCCGCAGCGAAACGCGTTGCGCGCCGAAGGCGTAGTCGCCGACCCAGGTGCTGCGGATGTCGCGGTGGAGCGGCCCCGCGGGACGCTTGAGCAGCTCGATGCTGACCTGCTCTGCCGTAGAGGGCGCCGGCAGCGTAGAGGAGTACGCGGCGCACGAAGAGGCCGGGCCTGGCGCGAGGTACATGATCATGATCCCCATCACGCGGACGTGAGGACGGGCGTCGTCGTAGGTCGCGGTGAGACGCACCGTGTCACCGGCGCGCACGGGCCTGCCCGCCGGATCTGCGAAGCCCGTCATGTGCAGCGGCCCCGGCTCGTGCAGGACGGGGTGCGGAAACACGAGGCCCCAGGTCGGATACGACGTAAAGAGGGATCCGCAGCTCGTGTCGGTCACGTCCAGCGAAATGCCGCCGCCGTGCAGGTGACCGCCGGCAGCGACGAACCGGCCGTTCTCCGGCATCCGGAAGTCGGTAGTACGCGAGACGGTCGCGCCGGGCTTTCCGGTCCCGGCCACGTTGAAGACTGGATCGGCGCGGCAGTTCTTGACATCGAGCCAGACGGGCTTGACGGCGGTGAGAGGCTCGCCGGTGACATAGCGGAGCGTGTAACGGATCCGCACCACCATCGAGTGCGAGTGGTGGTTCATCAGCATGTAGAGAAGGCCCCAGGTGTCGGCCCCGCGGTTCGGGTAGCCGTAGCCCTCCGGCAGGGACAGAGCGAAGTGCTCTTCGCCCTCGGCGTAGAACCGCTCTGCGCGTAGGTTCGAAGCGTTGCCCGAGTAGTCCTCGATGCTCGAGCACGTGTAGTCGGGCACACCCACCTTGGCGAAGACCACGTGATGAAGCATCACGTCCTGCATCGGCACCGGATTGCCGAGGACGTCGACGACCTCGGCGCTCATCCCGACGACGTACCCGTCCACCTTCGGCGAGGGGGCGAGCCGGACTCCTCGCGCAACCTCGTAGGCGGTGACCGTGATCGGTGTCGTCTCGAGGACGACGGTCTCGGTGCTTGCCGCCGCTCGACCGGGCAGGACGAGCGCGGCCAGCCCCGCCACGAGCAGCAGGCGGATGGCTAGGCGCATCGGCACGAATCTACCACCGGCAGGTGCTGGGTAGAATCGTCCCGTGGGCTGGTTAATGATCGCCCTGCTGATTGGCAGCGCTGCTGCCGTTATCGGCGCGGAATGGCCGCGGCTTTCCGGCCGATTCGGAAACGAGGCGCGGCATCGCCGTGAGCGCCTGCAGCGCAAGAGCCAACTCAAGCTGCTGCGGACGGAGACCGAGGAGTTCGCGGCGAGCGTCGAGCGCGACCTCAACGAGCTTCCGACGATCGAAGAAACCGACCGGAAGCGTTAGGTTAGGTCCGAGGCTAGGGCCGGACGAAGGTCGTCCGCAGCGTTCGCGTGTTCGGCAGGATCCGGGCGACGTTCTCCATGTTCTTCGCCTCCTGATAGTCGGAGACGGTGAGGGTCAGTGTGTGTCGACCGCGCGCGTCGCCGGCCAGAGAGAGGCGCGCACGGCCAGACGCAAAAGAGACGGGGACGAAGTCGCCGTCGATCCGAGCCTGCAACGACAGCGGGTCGACGCCGGACCCGCTGTCCGCGACCGCCAGTTCGAGGAAGCCGCTCCGGACGCCGAGCACCCGGACCGACGGAGGCTGGACGTCACCCAGCCAGAAGCGGAAGCGGAACGCGCCGGCTCGTGCGCCGAGCGGCGTGTCGAAGACGACGTCGTACACACCGGGAGCGGGGAGGGCCACGCCGGCGATGAGGCGGTGCCGCCCGTAGGCGGCGCGGTACGGGTTCTGGTCGAACGGGAGACCCGTGTAGCCGGCGAGCCGGTTTTCGTCGCCGCCGCGTACGACGCGCGGCTCGACCTGGACACCGCGTGTGCGTGTGATCACTGCCACGCCGAAGTTCGCAATCTGTCGCTGGACGCGTACGCGATACACGATCTCGCGACCACTCAGGCGGACCGGGAAGGCAGCGTGGCCGGGCAGGACGTCGGGATAACGATACGAGGACACACGTGACGCCCCGCGCGAGGTGTCCGCGACGTAATTGCCCGGCCGCACGAGCGCGACCTGTCGGTCGAGTCGAAGCCGCGGCCGCTCCACTCGGAACCAGAACGGAATCCTGCGCTTGGTGCCGTCACGCGAAAGGATCACAAAGCCGGTCACCTCACCCTCGAGGGCGTTGCGAGGAATGACTGCGCGCACCGCGAGGAGGCTGGGCACGCTCACCTGGGCCGGAAGCGAGAGCGGCGCACCGGCGACGCTGGCTGACACGTTCCAGACTCCTGCACCTCCGCCTGCATCCGTCAGGCTCACCGTGCGTTGCGCAGACGCACTCGGCTTGAGCAAACCGAACGAGATGTGCGTCGGGCTCGCGAACACGAGCGGCTGGTCGGCCCGAACGAGGTCGATCCGGCCGCCGCCCTCGCGCAACGGGTTCACTTCGGCGGTGCCGCCGTTGTGAGCGGGATCGCCGGTCAGGACGAGCGCCGACTTGATTTGCGCCGCCGTCCACGTCGGGTGACGCTGCCGGAGCAGTGCAGCCGCACCGGCGACGTGCGGTGCGGACATGCTGGTCCCGCTGCTCTCGACGAACCCGCCGCCGGGCGCGGCCGAGGCCACGCTCTCACCCGGTGCGGTGACGTCCGGCTTGAAGATGAGCGAGTAGGGCGTCGGCCCGGCGGAGGAGAAATCCGCAATGTTGTCCACGTCAGGGCTGCCGTGGCCCCCGCTCGAGGCCGCGACCGAAATCGCCTTCGCGGCGTTCGCAGGCGACGCAATCGACCCGAAGCCGAACTCGCCGAAGTCGTTCCCGGCCGAGACCGCCGAGACGACACCGGCATCTGCGGCCGCGTTCAGTGCCGTCGCAACCAGATCGCGGCTCGGCTCGATCTCTGTCTCACCGATCGAGAAATTGATGACGTCCATGCCGTCCCGTACCGCGGCCTCGATGGCCGCAGCGAGCTCGGGTGAGTTCCCGTTCGCACCGAACTCACTCGGGATGCTGAGGGCTTTGTAGTTCCCGAGGTACGCGCGAGGCGCGATGCCCGAGAGGCGGAAGGAACCGCTGCGTGTCGGCGTGTTGTTGTTGCCTGCGGCTATGCCGGCGACATGGATGCCGTGGTCGGAGAGCTCTGGGTCGAAGGGCAGCTTCGCGTTGGCGTAAGCCGGTGTCGCGGGAGCGAACGCCTTCGCGACGATCACCTTCGGTGTCGTGTAGGCGGTCTGGCCCTTCGGAAATCCCGCGGGATACGTATATCCGGTGGGCGCGAAGAACGGATGCGTCTGGTCGATCCCGTCGTCCACGATCGCGATCTTCATTCCTTGCCCCGCGGTCGCGAGTGTCGGGCCCCACAGCGTAGGTGCGCCGATGATTCCCGGCGTCCTGTCCAACAGCGTGTGGTAACCGATGCTCGGCCATACCTGGACGCCCGCGACGCGTGACAGCTTGGCGAGCTGCGAGCGCGGTACAACGACGGCGAAGCCGTTGAGCACGACGCCAAAGCGCCAGCGCACTCGGGCCTGGGGGATCCTCGTGTGGATCTGCGCCTGCAGCGCGCGCTGCGCGGCATCGAGTTGGTGCAGATAGTTCTGGCTCGCAGGCGCGCCCAACAGCAGCCGGTTCGGCCAGGCGAACGAGGAGTAGGCGAGCGTGTGCTGTCGGGCGAAAGCCTCGGCCAGCGGCGGTGACTTCAACGTGACAACTACCTCGACGTTCGCCGCGTGGGCCGCAGGAGCGACCGCGAGCCCAAGCAGTCCACAGATCAGGAGACCCCGTCGCAGGCCGAGATCGTACGGGTTCGATCGAATGTTGCTGCGGCTAGACTGTCCCTCCGCGCGGATGTGGCGTTGACCGAATCAAGTCGGCCTTCGGCCAAGACTTGCTTCGGTGTCTTTTTGGGTAACTGGGTTGAGCTCCGGCGGGCAAAAGCCCGCCTCGGCGGCGGTAGTTGATGGGCTAGGAGCCTGGCTAGACTGTGCGTCCGCGCGGATGTGGCGGAATTGGTAGACGCGCACGGTTCAGGTCCGTGTGGGGGCAACCCCGTGGAGGTTCAAGTCCTCTCATCCGCATAGCCAAAACGGGCCAAACGGTAGCCCGCACCTGGCCCAAACGTCCGCGTCACCCACGGCGGGTTTCGTGACCGTTAGGGAGAGCGGCTCCGTCACGACCTCGCCCCTCTGCAACTGAGATTGTGTGCAGAACGGTGAGGATACTGTGGGAAGTGAGCGCGGGCGTGCGTTCTTTACCTTTGGCGCTCCGCACGAACGTCGTATTCCATCTGCTCCCGCTCGCGAACGTCTGCCTGAGTCTCGCGCTCATCGGCTCGTTGGTCGCGTGTCACGGTGCCCGTCTCGCGATCAGTCACGCGCTTGTCGCGCTCATCTAGTCGAGCCTCTCGCTCGTCCAGCTCTCGGTACCGGCTGTTGATCGACTCCTGGCTGAACAGCGCACGCTCGTTTTCTCCGCGCGCCTCTGCCGCCATCAGCCGCGCCGCCTCAAACAACAACGAAACCACCTCTTGGTTGGTCCTCGAGTGTGGGTTGTCCAGTTCTGCTTGTACGGTCAGCTCGGCCCGATTTGTCCACAGCGTCTCAACATGAATTGTGACGGATGCCTTCATTGCGCATCCCTTCTGAGACCCAACCCGCGCATGGCGGGCCGCTTACTCCGCATCGCGCATCTTGCCTTGGCCGATGTTAGCGCGCCAGTCAAGCGAGCTTTCCAGCTCGGACCACGGCCACCTTGCTGCGTTGCCCGAGCTGCTAACGCCGTCCCGGGGGTCGATCGCTACGAACGAGCCGAAGGGCCGCTCGCTGCGGTGCGTCCAGCTGCCGGTCCAGCTGCAGATCGACCCAGAAGGTGGCCCCCGTCTGGGGATCACGCAATTCGACCTGGGCAGGTTTCACGCTCACCGGCGTGAAGCCGACGACAACGTGGGTCCGCCCGTCATAGGTGACGGAGTCTCCGATTAGCATGGTCCGCAGTTCGCCTCCCCCCGAGACGTCTCCCTCAGCTTGCTCGGAGAAGAGCCGTCGTCAACCCGGCAAAGGTATGGACTTCCTCTCGCGGTTTGTACGGTTCAGGAAGCGCCCGACGGTTCGATGCGTCATCATCTCGGGAGGTTCTACCCGAGGAGGGGAGATGCGCCATTTCTTCGGTCTCACCGTCGTGGCCGTCCTTGCTGCGACACTCGTCGCGGTCGCTTCGGCCGACAGCGCCTACCACACCGAGCGGCTCGAACTTCGTGGCCTGAACGGTGCGCCGGGTGGCGGGATGGTCGTTAACGCCCACCCGAACGGGCCGATCGTCTACGCACACGAGACCTATGTCCTCAGCGGCGCTGTCGCAGGGACGTATCAGGTAGCGCTCCACATCTTCCCCGCGAGCCTCACCTGCAGCGGGGGGAGCGCCGTCCTACCGACGGCGACGATTGAAACGAACGCGCACGGCAACGGCAAGGCTGACGTGAAGTTCACGCCGGCGGATGCCAGCGGGATTCGCGGTCTGACCCTCAGCATCTACTGGACGGTCACTGGACCGGCGACGTACGTCACCGACTGTACGGTCGTCACTCTCGACTGAGCTTGTCGAAGACAGACGGGCCGGCGACGATACGCCGGCCCCGATGTCGAGGTCTGCCCTTCTGGAGCTCTTGCTCGTTCGCCAGTAACATCCGAGCCTCGATGCTGCGACGGGGACTGGGGGTTGCGGCCGTCCTGCTCGTCTTCGCCTCGCCTGCGCGGGCCGGGACGCTGGGGCTCGCCGAGGTGCGCTCCTCGGACGGGACGTTG
>WNGG01007273.1_pt1 | contig 12278 bp, 16 predicted proteins | sample 5400661 | NCBI WGS metagenome assembly WNGG01 (sample SAMN13153372, study PRJNA577476) | soil metagenome | isolation source: 100 cm soil or saprolite under Garry oak tree replicate 1 | place: USA:California | collected 2016-06-15 | reverse complement strand
GCCCAAAGTGCAAAACCCAAGCTCGGTCAGTCTACTCCGTCTTTGTTTCGTTTATCTTTCTTCTTCCAATTCTGCTCCAAATCTCGTCGAGGATTGGAAGCGCTTCTTCCATCTTGGGAGTAAGAAAGAGAACAGCACCGTACGTTCCCTTGTCCGATGGAACGATAAGGCCATTCTCCTCTAGAACCCTAACGTGGTGTTGGATGGTTTTGTAATCCACATGTAGAATCTGCGCAAGCTGGTTGGCGTTGCTGGGACGATTCTGGATAGCCTTGATGATCTCAGCCCTGCTAGGTCCTCCGCGGGTTCCGGCGAACAGATACCATAGGAGTCGTTTGAGATACTTCTCGCCGTAGAGAGCTGCCTTGGGGTCTTCTCTTGTCGTGGTTAGGAGAAATGGGATCTTGCGGAAGAGTTGATCAAGTTGAGGAAGCAGTTGCGACTTTGGTGTTATCAAATTGATTCGTCTACAAAATTGTTGGGCGAGTTCGTTCGAGTTCTCTGCCTCGCATCGAGTTATAATATTTCTTTGAATCTGTCAACGACATCGGTACTTATCACGACAATCCTTCCCTCAGTTATCGGAGTGCCGAAATGGAATGAAATTTCGGAAGGAGGGGATTCGGGCGGACAAGGTCCCTATTATCAGCCCGCCCGATGTCGTTCGTCATTGCGTCGGCTGAGAACGCTCCGTCCGCATTGTTTTTGCGGAATTTCATCATCTGTTTCCAAATCTGAACCGCCTCTTTTAACCGATTTGGAGGCATTCCGACGAAGGGCTTCTGGTTGGGTGTTAGAGCCTTGCTTTTCCGCAGCGGCCGCAGAACACTCCGGTTGAGTCCATGTCTCCACCACAGAATGGGCAGGTTGGTTCAGTGATGATGCTCTTCGGTTCTTCTTCGTCGCGCCCTTTTTCGTATCGCGTTGCGTACCAGATTGAGCCTTCAAGGAGTATGATTATCGGAACAAACAGAGCAACGTCTGCCAAAGGGCCGCCATCCGGCGAAGCGATCGCAGTTAGAATCAAAGTTACTGCCCAGACATATTTTCGATTCTTGGTGAGCATCTTGGTGCCGAGAACATGCAATTTGACCAGGAGGACGAAGAAGACGGGGATCGTGAAAGCGAATCCAGACGCGACGACGACGAAGAAAATGAGGTTGTAGAATTGGTCCGCAAAGATGAAAGGAGATATTCCGAGACCATTGAAGAATGGTAGAGAGAAGTAGAATACGAAGGGCAGGAGGACGAAAAACGCGAACGCAGCGCCTACGAAGAATAGAATCGAAAATGCCGTAACGAACGGGTAGACTGACTGTTTCTCGCTGGGCTTGATAGCTGGATCTATAAATTTGTAGATTTCATACGCGAGCACAGGAACACTTGTGGCAAATCCGAAGACCGCAGCAGCTACAAGGATTATTTCCAAAGGAGTAGTAACGGTTCCGCCTATCAGAGTATACCCCGACGGCAATAGCCTCGTTTTGATGCCGCCAAGTATGGATACGATAATCGGTTTGTAGACTTGGAATGGATTCTGCAAAAAAGAAAGATCGGATGGGACAAGCAGGTAGAAGAGGGTCGCGACTACAAAGGAGTAGATCCAAACTTTTGCTCGTCTTGAAAGCTCTGATATATGGTCCCAAAGAGGTTGAACTCTTTCGTGAGATTCATCCTCAGGCAAGAGCTTCTGATATCCTCTGCTGGCCTAGTTAACGCGCCATAATGTCATATGTCTACTTAACTGGCCCCATGCCGAGTAATGTTAAGGCCTAATGGCCAGTCTGATCTAGTTCGACTACTTTGATTTTGCCGCGTTAACGATCTCGTCAGATATCTCTTGACGAGTTTTGCCTTGGGTATTGATCCCGAGCTTCTGTGCGGTATCTATCAATGGGTCAGAGACGGAAACTCCTTGCTGAAGAGGAGCCGTAGGGTTTGTGAGTCCCTTTGAGGCGTCGTCGAATTCCTTACGTGCCCTTCCAATGGACCTCGCTAGCTCAGGTATCTTCTGTGGGCCCCAGATCAGTATGACTGCCAACACGCCAAGTATCAGTAAGATGTTGATTGGGTCTGTCAGAGCCATGTTAAACCCTACTTGCTGGCATCGTTCCGAGCTTTAACTGTTTACCATAATTAGTACAGGAGCCCGATCTATTCAAGGAAACCTTATTCTTCGGCCCAATTTGGGACCCTGCAAGGCGGCTAAGAACTGAAAGTTGTCGTGTGCGTACGGCGAGTTCCGGACACGGCGACGCGCATCAAGATAGCGCCAGATGGGAAGTCAATTGTTACAAGCGACGCAGATTTCGTAATCAACCCGTATGAGGAATATGCCCTAGAGCAGGGCGTGCAGCTAAGAGAGAAGCACGGCGGAGAAGTCACCCTTCTCACTCTCGGACCGGAGAAGTCAACCAACATAATTCTCAAGGCCCTAGCGCTGGGAGCGGACAGGGCTATACATCTCAAGAGCGAAAATTTTCCAGATGACCCAAGCGCGGTTGCTAGGGCAATTGCGGCCGAATTGAAAACCGTCGAATTCGACATTCTATTGTTTGGCAAGAAGGGTGTTGATGATGACAATCAACAAGTTGGGCCAATGGTAGCTGAACTTCTCGGAATTCCATGTGTCACTCAAATCGTCAAACTCGATATCTCGACTGGCAAAGCGGTAGCTCATCGAGAAGTTGAAGGAGGAGGAATCATTGTCGAAGCTACGCTTCCGGCAGCATTTACCGCTGAGAAAGACCTGACGGTTCCCCGATACGCGTCGCTCAGAGAATTGGTTGCGGCGAGAAAGAAACCCATTCTCGTGAAAGAACCTCAACAGTTTCCCGGCGTTCTAGAGACGATCTCAGTTCAATACCCTCCTCCTCGACCCCCAGGCAGGGTCCTAGGGAAGGGTGTTGAAGCGGTTCCGATATTGGTCAAGGTTCTACACGAAGAGGCAAAGGTGATCTAGCAAATGCAAGGCCCGATACTCGTCTTCGCAGAGTCCTCGGGAAGCGAGTTCCGAAAGTCAGCCTTCGAAGCAGTAACAGAGGCCCGACGGCTAGCCGATCTCTCAAAGAGAGAGGTACACGCACTGTCCATCGGACACGAAATAAGAGGCCAGGCAAGTTCTCTCGGAAAGTTCGGCGCCGACAAAGTTTCGGTCGCCGAAGACGAGATGTTGAAACTCTTCCAACCGGATTTCTATCGACAAATTGCTCTCGACTTAGCGAAGAGGATTAACCCCAGCATTATCCTCCTCCCAGCCACCTCGACGGGCAAGGACCTAGCGCCGCGTCTCGCAATCCATCTCAACACCGTCGTCGCAACCGAGTGCACTGAGTTGGAAATCAGTGACAATCAGTTCATTGCAACCCGCCCTGCTTATGCAGGCAAGGTGTTGCTGAAAGTCAAAATGAGGGGCAATCCCAAGATTGCAACTCTTAGGCCAAATGTATTCACCGCGAAGGCGAGAGTTCCGGCAATCAGTCCATCAGTCGGTTCTATCTCGTTCGAGAAGCCAACCTCAAGGATGGTCGTGAAAGAATTCGTCACCAGCGGGTCGAAGAAGCAGGATCTTACTGAGGCAGGAGTAGTCGTGTCCGGGGGAAGGGGAATGGGAGGACCTGAGAACTATAGGATTCTGGAGGAACTTGCTAGTGTTATGGGTGGCGTTGTCGGAGCATCGAGAGCTTCTGTCGATGCCGGTTGGAGGCCGCACTCAGACCAGGTTGGACAGACTGGACGAACTGTCTCTCCGACGCTCTACATCGCGTGCGGCATCTCTGGCGCAATTCAACACAGAGTTGGTATGATAAACTCGAAGGTGATAGTCGCGATAAACAAGGACCCTGAGGCGCCCATTTTCGGATTCGCGGACTATGGGATCGTGGGGGATGTTTTCGAGGTTGTCCCGGCTCTCACCCAGGAGATGAGGAAGTATTACGGTAAGAGCTGAACTGGGGTTTGTTAGGTGTCCTCGAGCTTTGTCTTTAGGAATTTTGCAAGTTCTTGGCTGAGTGGGCTTCGAGACACGTCGATTACAGGCATCTCAATGTTTCCTGACTTTACATTATGGACAAATTCTGCCATGGGAGCATAGCTTATGGACGCTATGTAGAGTTCCCCGCGGGCATATTCCTCTGGCATGTCGGAGGGCGGGATTGGCTGTGATACAAACACCATATTCTCTGCCCATGTTAGTAAAACAGGTTGTCCCATCTTCATGATGAACGACAGCGCACTCACGAGTTGTTGCGGATTATCGTATTTCACAAGTTCTCGGACGACGATCCGTTTCAGCGGTTCGTGGGCTATTTCGACCATTTGGCTGCTCATTTCTGATCTCCTGACTGCGAAGGCGTTATGTTGCTGGTTAAGAGGGTTTCCAGGCTCAGCCTAGCTTGAAGCTTACTCCCTTTCCGCCGGAGGGGTACTTCCAGCTTATTGCCTTGGCTCCTATCTTGTGACAAACGATCAGGCAAGCGCCCGTTTCCATGCAGCCCTCGGTATTGTAGTTCAGTTGGTCTTGCCAGGAGTATACCTGAGCTGGACAAATATAGAGGCATGGTTTCTTTTCGCATTTCTGACAGAGCTTCGTATCTACCACAATAAACGGCTCGGGGTCTTTGCTGAAGCTCACGAGGGCCAGGCGTTTGTCGAGGCTCATTTCTTCCTGTTTCTCAGACATGTCTAGAATGTCCTCGCTCCGGCAAGAAGGTCGCGTAACAGACTGATTGTGGAGACCTTACCTTTTGTCTGTGCTCTCAGCTCTTTGTAGATTTTTCGCTTTCCATTTCCATCAACGCGATAGACTGCCTCCGCAGCATTGCAAATCAGTTCGGGGTAGACGCCATAGAGCCTGTTGTTGCGCAGGTATCTTGGCACTTTGCTGAAAGTATACATGTCTTTGAGAGCCGGCTCCCCCCTCAGCTTCCGCTCGTAGGCTTGGAGCGATCTAGCTGAATAGTCCTTACTCTTGCGAGCCTCAAGTATTGTTTGAGCCGCAGCAACGCCGGAGACGATTGCCATATCGACTCCTCTGAAAGTGTAACCATTATTGAGCAGGTGTCCAGCCGCGTCTCCTGCTACGAGCATGCCTCCTGTGTAGGGTCTCGTCAACATCTTAGGCCCAGCTTCGGGGATCATGTGAGCGTCGTACTCGATCGTCTTCCCGTCCCTTATGAACCGCTTGACTTTCCGGTGGTTTCGTAGTCTATCCATCACAGTGTGGGAAGGCATCGCTTTCATTGATGCATCGTCTGCGCCGACGACCATTCCTAAGGCCAGACTGTCTTTGTTGGTGTACAGGAAGCCTCCGCCTCGCAGTCCGCCCGAGCATTCTCCAACAAAAACATGGGCAGCTCCCTCTTCCGGTTCAAGACCAAAGCGTTCCTCGATCTTGTCAGCCGGTAGTTCAATGACGTCCTTCATGCCCATCGATACTTCTTCAGGTTCTAGCAGGCTGGCGAGTCCGGCTTTGCGGGCGAGGCTTGTTGTGGTTCCATCACATGCGATCACCGCATCGGTTGGAATCTTGTCATGTCCCGCGATTATTCCTTTGACACGCCCGCCTTCGATTATGAGGTCGTCTACTCTTGAATCCGTTATTAGAGATGCTCCGGCTTTCTCAGCCTGCTCGGCCAACCATTTGTCGAACTTTGCGCGGACGGCAGTGAAGCTTCCTTTCGGGTCTTTCGCTTCGTATTCGATACTGAACGAGCTGTCCACTGTCATGAAGGTGATTCCCTCTTTTCTTATGAAGCGCTCTACCGGCGCGTCTTTCCACTGGTCTCCAAGGAGACGTTTGAGGGCGTAGCTGTAGATACGTCCACCAAAGACGTTCTTTGAACCGGGAAATGTTCCGCGTTCAACTAATAGAACTTGGACCCCTTCTCGGGCGAGGGTGAGTGCGGCTGCGCTTCCGGCTGGGCCGGCTCCGACTACTGCGACTTCGAATCCTTCTAGTGACAACTCTGACTCCCTTTAGGGCCGGGTCTCGGGGTTTATCGGGTTTAGCTCTAGTCCCGTCCATGCGCAAATGGAGAGTTAGCGTGACAGGCTGTCATTCTTTTTCGTCTCTCCACTTTCCCATCTCTGTTTCAATATCTGCTCAATCAAATCCACAGCCCGTTTGATCTGCCTTTGCATTGCCATCGGATCGTACCCGACCGGCGGCTTGCTGTCCAAGTATCGTCTGTACATGTCAAAATCCAGGAATTTCTTGCTGGTCTCAAAGATCGCCATCAGGGCGGGAGAGTCCATCTTGTCGAGGTCATCGCGTCTGCAATGATAGAATCCGTTGTCCCTCACGAAGGTTATCTTCTCGTTGCCGACGGAGTCGTTGTAGACATCCTCCCAGAGGTTCCTGTCGATTTCATTCTCCTCTCTTTTCCCAGAAGCTATCTTTGATTCGAATTCCTGATAAAGCCGAGTTGCTTCTTGCTCTGAAACCTCGAGGGCTTTGGATACCTGTTCGAGGGTCAGACCCTTCTTCAGCAGATAGTAACATGCTTCCTGCAGATACTGAGAAGAATCGTCATCCTCTTTCTCAACATTCAAGGGCGGATGTTCTCTCCAAGAACTCGCAAGGCCTCAGGGGCGCTAGCGGCTAGATATGATCTTCTCTAACGACTCGTGGACGATCTTGGCCTGCACTTCAAGCCCCAAGTCTACTGCTGGGATACCCATTACTCGGCATCTGTTGAGAAGCTTTCTGTCAAGACTGACTACGATGTATTTGTTCTCCTTGGCAAGATTGACGACCTCATCGTCAGTGACTCCAGGTCTCACCTTAGTCGTTATCCAACCGAGATCTCTAAGGTATTCATCTAGGCCAAATAGTTGTTCGTCTAGGAGAACCGTAGGTCTCTGCATACTCAGTGCTCTTTCTCTTTTGGCTGTTCTGGGCCTCCTAAGAAACCTTGCCAGTGGATCCGTCTCTTAGAATGGAGTTCCGTTATTTCTTGAAGTATCTTCGGCATTTCCTGCATTGGAAACGGTTCTCCGAGATGTTCTTGAGTTGCACGCTGCAGAATGGACAGGTGTCCAGAACCGCTAGCGTGCCTTCCGACCCCGCTAACATCTCTGCCTTGAGAGGGTGTGATCCGTTGCCGATACTTACTTGGTGTCTTCTCGAGTAGGCCGTCAAAGAGCCTCCGGCGATGGCCGCGGAAACAAGTAGTCCAATCGGAACGGCGATGCTAACCGAAGAAAACGTGTTGGCCAGATAGTCTTGCATGAACCTGTTGTGGAGGTATTCGTTGTAGAGCCAAGCAGCCAAGAAAATATTGAGAATTGACTGAACCGCTATCGTCAGCGTTTTTCGAGACATTTGGTTCATGGTAGCAAGCCCCAGAAGAAACAGATTCTCTAACGAATCCAAGTGCTAGACTAGGCGTTCTCGAAAATAAGGCTACCCAAAAGTGGAGTATCCACACGGAACTAGCGTTGGATCTACGCTCCGCTCCCGGACGGGACGGAGCTATCGATATGCTTCGAAGTCTTGCCCGAGGAGGTTTACTGCGATCTTCTGCACCATGATCTCGTCAGTTCCTTCGTAGATACGACACACCCTTGTGTCCACTAAGTGTCTGGGTGCTCTTGTTTCGAAGCTGTAGCCGCTTGACCCGAAAATCTGGACTGTTCTGTCAGCAGAGTCAAAGGACGCGTTTGATGCGAAGTATTTCGCTTGGGCGATTAGTATGTCTGCTCGTTCACGGATTTCCTTGTCCTCTGGTTGTTCATCGCTGCGTTGTTTGAGCAGTGCCGCCTTGTATACGAGGTTCTTCGCGGCCTCCAGATTCGTTGACATTATTCCTAAATGTCGTTGGACGAGTTGGTGTTTTCCAATCGGTTTCCCGTGCTGAATTCTCTGCTTTGAATAGTTAACCGCCTCGGTAATGCAATCCTCAATGACTCCCAAACAACCTGCGGCGACACTGAGTCTGCCGCTCATCAATCCTGAATATGCGACGCCAAGCCCCTTTCCAGGGGAACCGAGCAGATTCTCCTTTGGGACCCTGCAATTGTCGAGGAAGATAGAACCAGTGTCAGAGGTCGGCATCCCTAGTTTGTGCTTCTGTTGCTGGGCTGAGTAGCCCTCGAAACCTTTCTCGACAATGAACGCGCACATTCCATCATGTTTGCCCTTTGGATAGGCGAATATGACGGAGATGTCCGATATGCTTCCGTTGGATATCCAGGCTTTGCTTCCATTCAGGAGGTAATGGGTTCCCTTGTCTTCAAAGGAGGTTCGTAGCGAGGTGGGGTCGCTGCCCGCCGTTGGCTCTGTGAGCCCAAAGCACATTACTTTCTCTCCTCTTGTCGCTTGGGGAAGATAGCGCTGTTTCTGATCTGCGTTCCCCCATTTTTGCACGGTCATCTGGCCAAGCGAGACGTGGCCTGAGAGAAATGTTCGGACACCAGTTCCTTCTCGGCCGATTCTTTCCAAGGCGAGGGCATATGTTAGAATGTCCGCGCCTTGGCCCTCGCCGTACCGTCTCGATATCGGAAGTCCGAGGAGTTGGGCCTTCTTGAAGATCGGGATAAGATGATCGTTGAACTTTCCCGCCAAGTACGCTTGGTCTTCTAGCGGTCGAAGTTCTCGGCAAGCTCGGTCAACCTCGTCCAAGATAAGTTTCTGTTCGTCTGAAATGTCGAAGTTCATCTTGGAGAGGTCTTCGCTACCTGAGTCTACAATTGTCTTCAATCGAAACAATCTCTCCATACTCCTGTCCTTAATGTGAGTTTAGTTCCGTAAATTCATCCGATGATATAGGTTTAGGGACTGGAATTTCCCGGAATGACCCTACTCTGCATCAAACGCCGCAGAATATGCAAACCCCCACGAAAGCTGTACGTTCTCCGGAATATTCTTGGAGAGATGTGAAACAGAGCGAACCAGTAGAGAGGTGGCTCAACAATCTGCGACACAGCAACGCGGAAACCTATCTCCACTACCTCAAACGCTTCTGCGACTACACTAAACTGAACCCCGATCAACTGGTCGAGGAAGCAGAGAAGGATTCGACAGCAGTACATGACACGCTGAAAGCGTTCCTTCGAAAACTCGAACCCGAAGATGGTGCTTCGAACAGCCTTCAGATAGCATACATGGCAGGACGGTCGTTTCTCAAATGGAACGGTGTCAAGCTGGACCAGATGCCCCGATCGTACAAGGGGAGGGTCAGGTACGAGTCAGGCAGGGTCATCGAGCCGTACGAGGTAGCGAGGATGATTTCCTATGCCAAGAACGTTAGGGACAAGGCGATCGTATCCTTCCTCTACCAATCCGGGCAGAGGGTCGGGGTTCTCATGGCCTTGAGATACCGACACGTACGCAAGAGCTATCTTCCAATTCCAGGACGGACGAGTACAGATCGAATACGACGGTGACGATTGATTTTCTCGCCATCATGCCGTCGGGGAAACCGCTTGAGCAGTGGAAGGAGTAATCTCGAAAGTAAGTTCTTGTAGGCTCTTACCCAATCTGCGCTCCCATACCTTAGCCGGCACTTTGCATGTTCCTACCGAACTGGGCATAGTAAGGTTGACAACAAACAGCGAAGCCATGTCTTCATGAAGGTCCTCCAGCGTAATGGAAGCTGTCATTCTGTTGGGATACGTCATAGGAGCGGCGGTAGGCTGGCGATGGACATTGGCGGGAATAACGCTCGGTGGTATTAGCGAGGGAACTGTAACTCCGAAGTCGTCGGGGAAGTAGATCGAAGCGGTGATCTTTTCCCCCATCTCCTTCCCAAGGTTTTGCAATATGAACAAGACATTTTGCTGTTGACCAACCGGGAACTTTTCCGCAGTCGAGCCGGACACAAATGACAATCTGAGAGCACTAAGAGTTTCGGGATTTGTTGCGGCTCGATTGACGTGGATAAGCGTATTGGAAAGGAACGCCAAACCCAGCCCCAACGATGAGATTGACCATCCAGCAAAGACAATCGATGAGTCCAACAGGGTTACACCGACCAGCGGACCAACCATCCCACTGAATACGAAGAACCCCCAAGCGGCAAAAATTATGCTCGTCGCAAAACTAGACAAGGGAAGGAAGCAGGCGTAGTAGACCGACAAGCTGTCAACTCTGCCTTTGATTTTCCTGATGTCCTTATTGTACCTGTTAATCTCAATCTGAAGAGCTACTACTCCGGGATCGCCTTCAACACGATTGCTTAGTTCCTGCACCTTCTTCTGAAGTTCCTTGATCCGCTCTTCACGTTCCGAAATAGCTCGTTTCCTTTCACGTGCCATGAAGGACACAGAAATCGCATATGTTGGCACGGTCACTGACATAAGCCCAATCGCTAAGAGCGCAAGCCATTCGTACAACAGCGACGGGTCTGCCAATGAATCGTACTCGCGTCATAGATCTCTCTGCGTATTAAAGAGAGCTTCGTTTCGGGTTCGTCCTTCTCCGTACCCAGCTTTCTGAGATAGGATAGACGACCGTCCTATCACTAGCGGGTATTTCGACTGATTGTTTGTCGGAGTCGAATAGATCGATATCGGGTTTGTCCCGCTTGAATTTCTCAGTGGTCAACTACGCTTTCAACTCCGAATCAACGAGAATCCTCGCGTTCTGACTGTCGTTCCAAGCTTGCAGAAAGGACAGGTGATGAGTCCAGTTACGCGCTTGGCTGGTAGAAGCCATAATTGGTGGCAGTCATGGCACTCAATGAAATACACGCCATCACTCGCCTGCTGCATTTCTTGCTTCGTCAACATTTTCCACGGGAACGTATTTCACATGCGGAATACATTCCATTTGTGTGACGTGTCGTTTACAACTTGAGAGGTAGCGGTGAATGGCATGAGGAGAAGGAATTATCGACCGTCAAAGCTGTTTTCCGTCCGATCGCTAAAGAGTATCTCAGAGGAGGAGCATTAACAAAGTCAGACTGGATTGAAAAATCGGGGTTCAAGAATAAGAAGCGTTCGTTCTACAAACACTTCAACCGTGCGATGGAGTTAGGCTATCTTAAGAGTCTCGTTCACCCGACGGGAAGCGTCCAATTAAGCGCGATGGCACGCGGCAAGGCAATGGAATACGCCGCCCTGCAAGGATGGAAAATCATAGGACCATCCCGACCCCTCGATAGAAAGAAATGGGAAGCGATGAACTTGCCCCAGGAGTGGGGAGTGTATAGTATCCCACAGTTAGAAGCCCTCCCCGCAGAAGTCGGTCCATTCATTCCTGTATTTGGCGACTACAAACCCATAATAGAATTTCTCAATCGTCTGCATTACAAGGACAGCAGACCATCGCAAGGAAATATTCACAAATGGCTTGTTGCAAGGCTTGAGAGGGGAAAACTGTATAGCAAAAAGGAGGCTATCAAGGTGTGGGACCAGGTTCGAGAGAATCAATTTCTAAAGATGACGGCTAAAGGCTTCAGTTGGTATCACAAGTTGGACCGCGATTGGATAAGAAACCTGCCCCGTCCGCTCTGAAGTTGTAAACTGGTTCTTTCAATGTCTATTGATTTCCCCACGCTAAGATATCCTGCCAAAGTGTGGTAGGGGGTGGTACTTTGAAACTGAAACTCGCTGTCGAAATTGACCCGATACTTATTCAGAGGCTTCTCGACGACTACGCCAAGGACGCCTACACATTAGAGCGAACCCAAATTGAGCTTGGTAGCTGTAGGTCACAATTGAGAACCCAAGAATACCGACAGATTCAGATTGCGACGACATAACCCATGATCGATCTCTCACCCGACCCCTCCCTCTTTGTTTTCCATTCTCCGGTAATAGGATAGCCGTTTTCGAGGCACTCCTATTAACGACCGCCCCTATGTCGTTCCGATGACTATGACCGAAATAGAATTAGACGGATATCCTCATTCACAGAAATGTGAGTTTTATCAAAACGTTATATCACCGGCCGAATGCATCGGTTTGCGCGGCGATCGCTTTGCCAATTCAGGTGGATGAGGAGGACATTCCATTCTTTGCTGAGGTCATAGCCGGAGGAAGGATAACGATCCCTGAAGAGATTCGGAAAATTTTCGGAGTGAAAGATGGTGACCATGTAATGTGCAGAGTAAGGCTCGTAAAGCGAGCCGAAGACGTCAAGTAACACAGCAACGGAGCCCGCGTGGGCCCCTGTGTGGATTCCTATTTTTGACAATCTTAAATAACATCGCTAGGGTCCGCTCATCTTAGAACCCTAGTTGACCCTGGCCGTCTCCGATCCCGCGAGAATAATCGACGGCTTTCAGGATAAGACAGTCTTGGTCATAGGCGACCTGATGGTCGACCGATACGTT